>JAABUP010003381.1_pt1 | contig 28249 bp, 39 predicted proteins | sample 5559201 | NCBI WGS metagenome assembly JAABUP01 (sample SAMN10711887, study PRJNA513373) | rock metagenome | isolation source: Antarctica rocks | place: Antarctica | reverse complement strand
TTCCTTGCCCACCACATCAGTTTCCTTGTCCACCACACCACCCTGTGCACTGCTGGAGCTGGAGGGCTGGACAGCTGCTGCGCCAGCCTTGGGTAGTTGGGGGGCATGGGCAGGGGTGGCTGGGGGCGGGAGGGAGGGTGGGTGGGACTGGTTGGTCTGACTGTGCTCACTGTAGGAGAGGGCAAGCTGTGCGCCACAGAAGGTGCATAGGCCGCCATACTCTGCAGCAGCCATAGCTAGAATCGCGGACTTCACAAAAGTTGGATGTGCAGACAAGGTCCTAGTAGTTGTATCGTGAGCTGACTGAGCAGTGTGTGCCCATTGAAGGTTGGCTATTGTTGGCCATATCTTTACTTAGCAATTTAGCAATTGATGATACCTACAAGTCTCATGGTTACACACGATACTACAGGTCACCTGAAAATGCACATACTGCATATATGGGGCACTTTGTATGCATGTGGCAAAGCTGCAATGTCATGGTGCTGTGTCAATGTTGACACAGCAACATGCTGATGTGGCAACAGCAAATCATATGAAGACTCTGGGTATGATTCACCAAGGAAGCGAAGAAGATCATTGGTGAGTTGGCCAGCTCCAGCCAGTCTGAAGTCATACACCTTGCCACAGCACAGGCAGTTGACCACTTTCCTTTCCAGGTCACTCCCTGGGGGCCCTGCCTTGGCCCCCCCTGGTGGACCCTTACCCTTGCGTGCTGTTGTGTGCTTGATGGTCAAAGCACCACCCTGCCTTTGAGTCTCTTTTACTCCCTGCAACAGTAAAGCAGCTGCTGGGGACAGTATTTTGCATCAAGGGATGATGTCAACAGCATCTCATGCTTGTGTTGTACCCATGTGACCATAGCTCGTTGTAGGTATGTGTGCTGTGCAACTGGCTGATACATGTGGCAGATGACATTGTAGTTATGTGCCACGACAGGCCAGTGTGACATGCAACAATCATGCGTGCATGTGCCGCTCCACACATGGTTATATATTGGAGACGTTATAATGTTCCCCAAGAAGCACTGTGAGCCATTGCAGACATGCGTGCGTCACCTTCTTTGTATGTTGTCCATGCACTTCAGCATTGTGCTTGGAAGGTACTGTGGATTGAGCCTGCAAGGATGAGACTCGAGCCTGCAAGAACAGCTGGTCAGGAGAATGAAGGGTTCACAGAAGATCGAGAGAAACCTGACTACTGACAGTACTCAGCACTCACAGTGTTCTGGTTGCTGCCTGCAGCTGCAAATGATCTTCCCTGAGCTTGCAAGAAGTCTTGCACCAGCTGCTTGGGCTGCGCACCACCACCCATATAGTCCTGCAAGGCAGCAGGCAAACTCTTGCGTCGATGTACATGCTGAGACTGTGGCTGACAAAATCGGCGCATGTGTTCTCAAAGTCACCTGTACAATGGCCTCAACCTCTTTTGCTGTTTCGGCAGAAGTGATCGCTTCGACCACGCCCTCCACGACGACTTCATCCCAGCCCAGCGCTCCACAGAGGCGCTGCTTTAGCCATTGTCTGTCTTTTGCCATCAGATCAGACTGAGACGGTGAACTCGACCTGCTGTTGCTGCTCGTGTAAGACTGTGCGATCAATGCCTAAGTTTGACTGGAGCATGGTACGGAGGCCACTATCACGCAGTCCGGCAACTTCTCCTCGTGTACAGCGTACTATAGCAGACATGTTGATATTGTAAAGCCATTGCACATCGTATGATGAAGACGTAGGTAAGTAAGAGTTATGCAAGACAAGCTGTCGCAGATTCTATTGCTGCAAGTAGTGCACACAATGTGAGCAGCAATTGGGGCCATGTGGTACAATCAATGTAATGCGGTCACCAGGGCCAATATTGGGTATGGCCAAGGCATCCGCGTCAAAAAGCTGTTGTTTCACCACATACCAGTACACGTAAAGTTTTGGGTGATGATAGTTGTAGCTGTATCGACTCAGTATGTCGTATGTTGAACATGTACTGGTCAACCCCCACAGCAATCCAGATGATTATACAAACAGCCGCTGCTGAGCAGCAGTAAGATGGCAAAATCTGCACTAAAATAGCAAGTCCTGAATGATATACACCACAGCAACATCTGACCAGCTCAGAACTACAAGGTGATCACCACCCATACTTTGCTTGTGTCTCTGCTTTTGTCTTGATACCCTGCCCTCTCTGTTCAAGCAGCTCCAGCTCCTGTGCAACGAACAAAATGTTCTCCTTACATATCTATAAATAGCTTTCTGGCGTGCTTGCACAGCAAATGGGCCTTCCTTGTGCATCTGAGGCAGACATGATGTCCGCAGCAATGGCAATTCCTGAGCTGTGAACTTTATGAGAGGCTCAACGAAGCACACGCGTGCTGCGTCAACAAAAACAGCTTAACCAGGCAGCGCAAGTCAAGATACATATCTAAATCACTCACCCTGATCTTGGCATGATGGTATAAAGAGCTGATCTGATGCTTTCGTTTTGCAAGCTTGGCAGGTGCAGGTCCAGCTTCTGAGCGCAGCTGTAGCTCATAGTCACTGCCCAGGGCTGCCCTGGCGCCACCAGCTGCCTCTCTAGCTGCAGGATGCACGTATTTCAGATCTTCCTGATTTACCTGCAACAAAGGGCTGCATTGTTCACCGCTGCTGTCAAGTTAGGGAAGCAGCTGGGGAACTTTTATGTTATGTTGTCTCACCCAGATGGGGCCAGCAGTGTCAAATGTAAGAAGGAAAATGGTCTTCATGACGCAACTGTGCAGCTGACAACATGCAAGTACAGGATGGAGCATGCTGCACAACTTCTGCTCTGTCACTGACTGACTTGTGCAACTGTCTACAGGATGTTGAGCATGACATTCAGTCATTATAGGGCATCAAAACAGCTGCTACAGGCAAGTTTATCCCAGCAACAGGCGCATGACATCTGTTGGTGGGTACCTGTTTGAAGTGGACTTGCGATGCTTTGCTAGCGTCCTGGCCAGACCTGCGCTGCGCCTTAGCCATTTCTTCAGCTAGAGCCTGTTCAAGCAGATCCTGCTGCTGCTGTGGCTCTGGCCTGCAAATGAACACACGCCAGATATGGATGTATCTCACTATGAAATCGAGATGGTGACAGTTGTTCACAGCAGATGATTGCGTGGCGGCTGCAGTGTCCAGCAGCATACATGATGAATGCACGAAATGCCAGTGTGCCTGTAACACAGTTAATGGAACATGTGTCTGCAACGTTGTGCACGGGCAGTTTGCTTACAAATGTCAAACTTCATCATAATTGCAAGATGCCCTTCTCCTATCATGAAGGTCTGTACCATGTCACATTTTAGCACATGCCAGTGCACTCAGCACAGTCAATTACCTGGCAGCATATTGAGGCGGAGGAGCTTGCTGCTGCATAGTGCTGGTGCTGTTATAGGCATCTGAGGCAGTATCATGCCCATACGGTCCCAGATTCTGATCAGCAACTGCTCCTGCCTCCATGGATTCAGCTATCCTGTACGCCTCATTGCCAAACTCAACAGGATAACTGGGGCCGGCAACTTGAATGGTACTTTCTGGCATGCCTTCTTCCATGAGTCTGTCAGGCGAGGAATCTGGGGACACAGCACGCTGCAAGACAGGACATTATGTTTGCACTGCATCTACTGCATGCAATGCAACCAGTCACCGTGCTGTCCCTTTGGCAAGTCATGGCCTAGGTTGGCCAGCCAGTACACAAAATTTGACAGCTTTTTGTTGACATTGTGTTCATGGTGCAACACCTTTATGCCAGCTGTGCCCAAGCGAGCTGCAGCCAAATCCTGTTTGGGTGCCGGCAAAAAGTCCACAAGACTACGGCCTTTGCTGCTGACCTTGGCTTTCTTCTTTGGCTGATCCTGCAGGAGCAATAAGCTTGAGTGTGCCGGGGGCAACTCAGCTGAGCATACACTTTTGACCTAAAAAGCTACCTCTTCGTCGCTGTCTGGTACGTACTGGAGTGTCATCGGCAATGTTCGCCGCTTTTTGCGCTTTGGCTGACTAGATGGAGCTGGGAGATTGTCGAGGAAGCCAGCAGGCTGTTCAGGGATCCTTGTCGAAGCCCAGGATGGCAGCACAGAAGCGGTCTGTACACTTGATACAGTCTCTGCAGGTGCTCCCTCACTACCGCCTGAGCCAGAAGCATCAGATGCATACCCTGCCAACAGGTCCATATTGATCGGCAAAGCTGCAGACCGGGTGAAAGGTGTTTCAAAGTCCCAGGTTTGGAGATGTCAACTTACGGTCAAGTCTCTGTAATTACAGTACTTCTGTGACATGAGCACCACAGAAACAAACTCAGATGCGCGACCGCCGTGTGATAAAGCGGGTCTCATGCTTTCGCATGTCTTCTACACGCAGCATGGGTCAACCACAATGTGGGCTCACACTGAGTTACAAGAGCACATGCTGTACACAGGTACATGCATATACAAATGGCATGGCATGCACAAAGCAAAACTGAATTGAACAATCTTGTGAGATTCTGGCATGATGTACAATGTCTGAATTGTCAACATTACCTCTGACGCTGTTGCAGCGCACAGATACATTCATGCAACCCCAGCTTGACTTGAGCTGTATGCATATGGTGCCTAACGTATCCTAAATCAAAATGAAAAGTGTTGTTACGCTATGCTCTTCAGTGAGCATCACTTTTCCATAGTTCCCGTCTTGCAACAATAACAAAAGTGCTGGGCTCAGCAAACATAGTGGACATACACCAGCATACTAGCATACGCTGCTGTTAAACCACAACGAACACAATAGAAATCGAAACACAAATACTCCGCACAAACAGTGCAGCTGACAATACACTTTGCTAAGCTCTATTCTTGGCTTGCCTGAACTCAGAATTTGCAGAGTCATTCTTGCATAGCACACACTGCATAAAGGCTTCTTACTGGCAGCTGGTGACTAATTGTGTTGGATGTACAGATGTGCAATGGGGACACTGCGACAAAAATTTGCGAGGTGCTGAACAAGTCCACACAAGGGCTCATGCTTTGGTCTGCAGAATCTGATTGACCCTGAAAGAACTGAGAAGGTAGCTCCAAGTTGATGTTAGCTTTTGGCCAGAGTACTGCACAGGTTTTCGACTTGTTTCAAGGCTTGCTGCTCTGCTACCACCTCTGCTAGCATGGTACTAACAGCTGCACCGCTGTTGGCTGGTTGGCCCTTCTTCACCTGTAGTTGTATGAGATGTCATTTGACTAAAACAATTTCTTCTGCAAGGTTGGACGCAGTCACAGATACACTCGCACGTATTCCAACCCAGCAGTTGCTCAGAATATTGCTCCAGCACTGTGCATCATTTGTTTGTCAAACGTAAGTCTTCTGTGTGTCAGGAATGTACAGTCCTGACTAGCAAACGTGGCTTCAGTTGGACTGGACAATATGCTGATGGCATGTGAGGCACATGTGCAGAGCAGCACTGTCAAGTATGACCGTCAGTACCACAATTCTTTACAGGAGCCATCATTGTCTAGAGGGATCATGTATCAGGATGAGCCTTCCTGCACGTTATGTATAGGAACGATCATCCTGAGACATTCATCGCACGCTTTTTTTGCAATGTACAGCAAGAGCATCCCCATGCCACTGCTTGCATCATTTGCTGCAACACGTACATACAAGCTGTTACACTGACCTGCCATTGTGAATGGTCAAACAAAAAGCATTCAGGACAAAGTCTTCCTGTTGCTGACTGGCTGCAAACAGCCCCAGGTCGCCAGAAGCTGTGCAAGTTTGATTGTCAATACATGGGCAAATCAAGGTACAGTGACGCCTGTGTTGCTTGCCTGTTCCTGAGCTTTAGCAAGCAGCTCTGGGCTGGCAGTGGCCGTGATGCTGCCCTCCTTGGCTTGCAGCATGCTCCACACCCAGTCCCACTCCTTGGCACCCATGTGATCATTGTTCAGGCTTTGCAGCTTCAGCTCACCCTCATACTCAGCCTTGGCTTGCCTGCAACAACATCTCAGTGCTTTGAAGTGGTACTTATGCATACAGCTGAAGACAGCAATCTAACACGTTACAACACAACAAGTCTCATGTACACATGTGTGGCATACATTATATGAATAAAGGCAACGAAACAAGTTTTGCTTCAAAGACAGGCCAGGCATATCATGCAAATGTGCTTGAGATATGGGAGCAATGTGCTTGCAATATCCTGCCACACTGATTGCAAAGCTGCGCTCGTAAGGGTCAGGCAAAGCAGCACTCATCTGCTGTCTGCAAAGCCATGGTCTCAAAACAGGAACCTGAATCAGCATAGCTAACTGTATTGACAGGTTTGTAGCTGCAGCTACCTGACAGCATCAGCAACCTTGCTAGCTGCTTCAGCTGCCATGGCCTGCAGGGCAGGATCCTTGACCAAGTGCCTAACTAGGGCTGGCAGATCCTGCTGGGGCATCTGGCCAGGCCCTGGCCTAGACGACAGGGAGAAGCTCTGTGATCTATCTGGGTCACTGGGATCATCTGTTCTGCGGCTCTGGGTGAAACAAATTCATGAACTTATTCCCGTCTTGATGGCAAGGCAGTAAGCAAGCGGCATGCCATGCATGAGTTACAAACAGCAAGCATGCTGTGAGGCTGTATGTAAATGTGTTCTTTGCGGATATGTCTGAGATGTGTGTAATGATCAGGATGATCTGATGACAGTGACTGCCTGACCTGTGACAAGGTACTGAGCAAGCTTGCATGTTTGCTGAGCCAAGAAGGCTGACTCACTGTGTAGTCCCACAACAGTATCTTGAACATGAAGTATAATCCAATGGGTACAGCCATCAAAGCTAAGTACCCCAGAGGGGAGTCCAACACCTCAGCAACTGTGATGCTGTAGTGTGGGTTCTTCATGTGAGCTGAGGCCAGGGCTACAGGCAAAAGCTGGGCCTTGACAGGGGTTCTGACACACCTGTACGCCAAGCAGTGATGCAATCCCGGCGGATTCGTTGCGGTCGACTGTATGCTTCTGCTCCGTGAATGCAAAAGAGACGCACCACTTTATGTAGGCACGACTGTGTGCACGTCACATGGCCTACCGCTTTCTTGAAGACGTCGCTTTGCTTCTCACCGGACCGCATCCTTTGCCATAGAAAGATCGTTTCGGGAATTTCAGCGACGCGCAGTCTTGATGACAACACTGCGCCCGTGTCTTCATTTCTTTTGTAGCCGATCTCAGCCCTCGACAAGTCTTGCAGCGTGGGACGCACGTCGGAAGCCAAATCCGCAACCTACGAGGACACTCGAGTGCTTTGCGTGGGTTAAGGTTGACAGTCGGCCAATGGATGGCCAACAGGAACGCGACTTCGGTAGGTCAGCAGCAGTGCTGATTGTCCTTGTAGCGGCAACAGCAGACTTTGACCTGACCCCAAAGAGCAGCGTGCAGGCAAACGACTGGATGACTCACGTTTTTGCACCATCAGTCGGATGATTTGCACGGAGACACGGTCCGTGTCAGCATTGCGATTCCCCAGTCTAACTGCAGACTGCCAGCTGTGAGGGACGACATGCGTCTCAGAAGCAGGTTAATGCCACTGTGCTCATTTCGAGCGAGTTGCAGCTAGCAATGAGACCTCATCCCGTCAATGCAAATTAGCGGGGCCGGCCGTCGACTTTGTCGTAGGTCAAACTCGACATCGTTCACCTAAGAAGTGCGGAGGAGCACGGTTGTTTGGCAAAAAAGTCTTACAACGTGTGCTCGCAAGATAGCATGGACAAAGCAACTGTTGTGTGGGTACCAGTTGGTCCTAGTCATAGTCATATAAATCCATAAAGGGTCACATGTTTAGCAGCCTATCGATGGTCTCCCTGTGGCACTCACAGTCACGGTCGAAAGAAATTAAGCAAGCAGGTATAGCGCAAAGAAAGCAACAAATCAACCAAACAAGCACAACCATAAACAAAAACAGCTGCATATGCTGCACACTGTCCGCACACCATAATTATGGCCTACTCCAGCTGATTCATGCGCATCATGTTCTTCAACTCAGCCTTCTTCTGCTCACTCTTGGTGGTGAAGGACTTCCTTGCTGCTCCCTGTAGATAGCAGAAGTCGTCTGCAGCCATATGCATGCAGCTATATGCAGTCATGCAGTCACCACTATGATAGACAGTTATCCCACCTCAGGCAGCGGCAGCAAGCAACCACATGTGATCCATTCAAGCTCAAAAACAAAATGGAGCAGCTGCCTAAGGAAATTCACCTTCTTGCTTGTGCCCGGTGACAGCAGACTGCCACTAGATGCCTCAACACTCATTGACTGCACCCCCAACAGGGACTGCCTGTTCTGGCTGTCAGTGCTGCGCTCCACCCTAGGTGACTCAGGAGGCACCATGTAGGAGGATGCCCTGGGGGTCATAGAGGCTCTAGGGGTGCCATCTGAGTTGAACTCAGACAAGCCTGCCTTGAGAAGGCGTGCTGAGTCAGTGCTTGTAGCGCTCAGATTACTGCCACCTGTGATCAGGCCGCCTGCTAGGCTGCCAGTTGCCCCTACCTTGATGGCATTCACGCTCAGGGCACCAGGAGTTCTGCAAAGCAAATTACCGTTGGCCATGCATTTGCCCAATATTCAGCTCTTCGTGCTTTCCAGGAAGGCACTGCTGCATGTCCGCACAGTACACAAGTTGTCACGCACAGCAACATGAGCCTCAGCTTTGAGCTTGATCTTAAAGGAACAGCCTTGACAGCGTATCATCTGTAATTTTATGCCATTGATTTGCTGGGGGTGGGCAAACAGTCATGCGTAGCCGCCAAAACAGTACACAAAAGGCACAACAAGCATGCAGCAAGTCATCATGCTTTGTCATAAGCTCTGAAGCTGACAGGCACTCACTGCCTGGAAGCATGAAGTAGCTACCAGGTCAACATGGCTGACTAATGCACGGGGGCTGCTGCAGCAACAGCAAAGCAGCAGCCAAGCATAGCAGCTGTTGGGAGCACAAGCTGAATGATGCTGAGCGAAGCTGTATGTGCATTCAAAACTGGCCTTACCCTGGAGCACTGCCCTCCCTGCCAGCAGGCATGTACTTGCCCTTGTTCTTGATGGCAGCCAACCGCTTGTCCTCTGGGTCCAGGAAATCCTTGTACGACCGGAACGCACACCCACAACACCTGCACCAATGTAGAATGCTCTGCATGCACTGCTGACAAAGTCAAGTCATGCTTTGGGTGCTTCAAATCTGTGACAATTAGGCATTGCATTCTCAATGGCATGAGTCCAACCAGTTCAGAAAAAGAAAATCAAAGTTTACAATTTTCAGCAATCATAACGGGAGCCTCCTGAGGCGGCAGCCGGGAGCCCAACCAGTTCAGCCCTGATCAGCAGCATAGTGACTGCTTGAGCCAGTACTAGGCTTAGAAAGTCGTGGCTGACAGTTTTGCTTGAGTACAAAGACAACATAGCATGACGCCTTGTTGTACTTTCAAGAGCATTACAGAGACAGTGCATAACCAGCAGCATACAGTCTCATGATTACCTCATGCCAATCCTAACCGCGTCTCTGCCAGCTTGATCAAGTGCCTGATATAACAGAATGTACTGATGCCTCAAATGATGAGAAACCAGAGGAAACCACGACCAGCAGTGTTGAAGAGATAGAGGTTGTGATGCATGCCGACAGCCAACAAGCATTGACACCATCAACTGGCGCAGCCATCTGTCCATCGTTGGCACTGTCAAGCAGTCAGTGCTGAGCGAGCCATGAAAGAGTGATGATATAGGCCCACAGTGTAGAAATGCCTTACACTAGTCTCCAGGCGTTTCTGAGTTCAGATTTGCACCATGACATGGGCACCATGACACGCGTATTTCTGATAAACAGTGACGTTTGTGTACCCCACAGGGCTCACCTCTTTCTGGGCAGCTCATCCAAGCGCCTGATATAGCAGAACATGGCCACCGCCAGCACCACCGAGAACCAGCCTGCCATGAACATAGACAGCCACAGGTTGCCCACCAAGTCCACCACATCACAGCAGGCCAGCTGCTTGGCTCCCAAGTAGATGGGGTGCACATTTTGGAACTCCACCAGACTGTGCACAGCATTCACATCTGCGAACAGCATCTGACCCAGCTCTTGGATGTCGTCCATCTCATCCTGGAGCTTGTAGCGCAGCGTGTAGCTGCCTGTGATGCCCTGTACAGGAAGACCAAAGCTGATTGAAGCTGCTTAAGCATTGAGCTGCAGCAAGCTAAGTATGTTGGGCAGCCTGCAGCTGCCTGACAAGACCTGCAGCCACTCTGGCAGCTGCTGTCATGGCAGCAGTGTTGTTGACTTTCTCACAGATGGTATCAGATGCTGCTGCACAATCACCATTTCCAAAATCTCAAAATTGCTGCTGCTGCTGGCAATGCTCTTAACAGGCAACAGGAGATGTGGTAGCAAGCATGGAGAGCAGTACGTGTCAGCATGTCACTTGCATGTCAACATGTCAGAGTGAACAAATATGCTGCCACGCACAGTGTCATGCAAGATCTTCTGACTGGTTCAGCAACCTTCTGCACATCAGCCCTTGATCTTTCAGGCATGGTAGCATCCAGCAGTTACAAAGCCACTCACAATTGCAAGATGCATGATGGCAGTCCATGTGTACCTTCGAAGAGTGATGGACATGCGGCGTCCATTGACTGGCGGCACACAATGCTGCGCCACATCAGCGCCATTACCCTTCAGCACCAGGCAGGAGCCTGCAAAGAGCACAATCTGACAACCTAAACATGAAGAGCAGACGCACAGGTCTGACATCTAGGCTGACACATGTTGAAGACCTGCTGAATACCCGCAGCTTAGTGACTAGCTGCCTGACACAAAAAAGCTTACAGACCACTGGACCCCACCCTGCACCTGACTCTCATGAGCTGCAAATTTGCAATAGCTGGGTGCGGTGCACGTTTTCCAGTTGCCTACATCACTACTGCCTGTGCATATTGTGTGATCTGCGATAGTGGCGAGTAGCTTTGTCCATATGAAGCAGTGACACTGACCTGATTGCAGCAGCTCACTTGTGAGACACTTCCAATGCTTGCACCGGCAGGCAGTATCATGCACACCATATCTGGAGGTCCAACTGCAATGCATACCTGTAGGTAGCGGCATTTCATAGTCACACACAAAGTCACCAGGCCCTCTGGAAATGATTTTGCTGCCGAACATGATGTGCTGCTCGCTGAGAAGACTGATGGTGCAGAAGGGGCGGTCGAAATCATGGTGGTCAATGTGAGGAGGGATGCAGTCCTCCACATCATACACATTGATGATGGCTGTGTCTGGCTCTTTATGCTTCGGCAGGATGCCCCATCTGTAACACATGCCTGATAGCTTAGATGAGGAGGATGATTGTGGATCAAGTTTTGTGCAGATTAAACACCCATCAATGAGCCCGTGCAGATTGTATTGCATGAAGAGCAAGAGGCCTGCTTGATGTGTCCAATGGTATCGTGCCGTGCATGCTGCTAGGCCAGGCGAAATCTACCAACATGCTTGTCTTGAGACACTCATATTGCATACTGCAGATTGCAACATCTCTTGACAGCCTGCCTGCACAGCTTTTACATAACATTGGACTTGAATCAAGAGCAAATCAAGTCACAGGTGACCAAACGAATGAGGACCACTGCAACAGAGCAAATCACAGCTGAATAAAGACAACTGATCCAAGCTACATGCCTGCTACCTGTCATCAAGCATCAGAGGAAGACAGCGGAGTAACGATGCTGACTCACCTGACAAGGCGCTTGCATAGACTGACCAGCACTGGCGGCATCTTCTCGACCACCTCTTCTGCAACAATGCCTGCAGCATATGTGCAGGGTAGTGTGATTGTTTTGAACCTTGGACGAGCCATGGCAATGCTGGCATGGCAGACAAAACCTAATTTTGTCCATTGCTGCAATGGCCTGACTTGGTGTCTCTGAAGACCATTTGCCAAGATGATTCAGAGGAGATGTGACTATAGTGCTTTTTTGTTGTGCTAGTTGTGTTCTGCAAAATCATGCTAGCGACTATACAATGGCTATGACTGTACAATGTTCATGACTACAGTCATACAATGACCAGAACCATACAACAACAATGACCATGCAATGTCTATGACTATACAATGACTATGACAATGCAAGGGTGATTTGTATGACTGTACAAGGAGTGTTCATTCCTGCAAGTGATGTTGGAAATGATTGTTCAAGCTTTATAGGTTTGCATGCACGCAAGCACCTCTGCATGCTGGGACTGGCTGGACAGTAAGCAGGCTTGTGGGGAAAGAGCAGGCTTGTGAAGGCAAAAGGCAGGCATCTTATTGCAAAAGGCAGGCTTGTGAATTCAAAAGGCAGCCTCTCACCTGGCTTTCTGCCCCCACTGTCAATGGCATAGTTGTAGCAGCAGCCAAACTGGCAGGTGATTCTGCCCTTGCCACGAGCCCACTTGCGTGGAGCGCTGAAGGTGCGCCCCCTCAGCCGCCCTTGCTTGCCCTGCACACACCTCCAAGCCAGGTGACCCTTGTGACCGTACACTGTGCCCCCTGCCTGCTCAATCGCTCATTCACGCAGGGGAACGTCAAGATGGAGCACTAGCAAAGAAGAGCTGCTGCAAGTTGATTGAGCTGTATGACTACTTGTAGGTGTGATTCATGGATGTAACAAATAGGTTTGATGGATAGGTGTGATTGAGAAAGTGAGCTGTGCAAGCTGCAGGCACAAGGAACACATTGCCTTACATGAAAAGCTTGCAGCAGACTGGCAGAGAAGGACTGTCAGCATGGCCATGCAGCATTATTGCTTTCACGGGATGCAGGAATTCGTGCAAGCAGGCTGACCTGGATGACCCACTCTTCTATGGTTTGGACCATTTTGAGCTGTTCCTCAGCGCTCAGCACATTATGGTGCAACTCAAGGCCTGCAGGCAGACCCCTTGTAAGAAAGAAGTCCAGGCAATCACACAGCACAGAGCATGAAACAAAATTACGCATGCTCCAGCACAGAAAAGCATTCTTGCTGATATACAGATGACAAGCAGCTGTCAGTGGATGTGCATTTGAAGCTCTGATCAGCCAACGATGTATACGCAATGCATACAACTGACCGGCATGTGTTACATCTAGTGCACCTGCCCTGATGATGTTATGGCTGCAGGGTTCTTTGATAGAGCTTGCTCACCTTCTACAATGTTGACCGAGCCCATGCCTTTCACGTGCTCCCACTTCTCAAACTCATGCTTCTTGGAGCGCTTCCTCCTGACGCTGTCAGAGGCGTCGTCCCCTGGCACTCTCAGTCCATCGTTCAGCTCCACACGCTCTACGTGGACTGTGGAGGGCTGAGGGGGGCGCACTGCTGCTGCCAGGGAGGATGCAACGCTGGATACTTGGTGCTGCTGCTGTTGCTGCCTCAATGAACCTGCACTGCCCAGGGCTTCACTGATGAGCTTGCGCTTTGTTGCACAGGCATGAGGACGGACTGACGCAAACTGGCAGGAGTTCTGGATGCTGAAGGCCTCTGTTGGCATGGCAAACAGTCTGGAAGCTGTGTACCTTGTCACTCACTGCTCTGACAACAATCATTGCTGACAACAATCATTGCTGATCATTTTTCCACGTCCAGACAACAGTACACAGGCAAGCTGGCAGCACACATGCTTCAAGCAAAGCGCATCACAATGTTCGTGAGATGTAAGATGCATGAGTGCACAAGTAGCTACAACACAATGGCTGGTGGTCCCACCAGCAAGCTGGCCTGGGCCTTTGCCCCAGGCTCCTGCAGGCTTTGGGCCCCCCTCACCCCCAGCCGGGCCTCCCAGAGAAGGGAAGTCCTGGTGGCTCTCTGTTGAGGAGAACTTCTGCTGCTGGTCCAGGCCCCTGATGCCAAATGCAAGCCCTGGAAACTCCTCCTCACCCTGTGAACCATTTGGCATATTTTGAATTTACGAATTCAAACGTCAGGGAGTCAGGGCACTGGCTTGCAATGTCGAGGGAGCTTCAGCTCACTTAATATTGTATTACAGCCTATGGCAAGTAGAGACTGCACCACCTGGTTTGGACCTGTCACCATACAGCAATGCATTGGCTCTTACTGACGGCTTTCAGCAAGAAAAGTTTGCATGCCATAAGGTACAGGACCTTATGGTGCACTACGAGTCAACTGGAGTCAGCCGCACCATGCGATTGCTTGGGCAGCATAGTACACAGCGTGTGGTGAAATGCATACCTGCACGTGCCCATTGCTGCTGCTGTGGGGCTGAGCACCATTCCCATTGGCGCCGCCAGCCCAGCCACCTGCAGGGGCCTGCCTGGCAGGCTGTGAACCATAGCCAGGAGGGGTCCTCTGGGAGGCTGCTTGGGGTGTGGGCCCATAGCCTGGGGGCACATCATCAAGGGCTGTTGCTGATGTGCCCTCAGGACCAGCCAGACTACCTCTGTCCCTGAGTTCACCTGAAGCTCTGGAATGTAAAGATGAGCTGCGAGCCCTTGTAAATCCTGGAGGAGGCTCATCTGGTGAGTCCTCCTGGACAGCTGCTGTATGATGGCTGTTTGTGGCAGCTTCATGACTGCTGTTCTGTGCTGCCTGATTGAGCAAGCCAGCAGGCTTCTGAGCAGGGGCTGGTGAGAGCCTCTGTGCAAGGTAGGCTGGCAGGCCTGCAAAGCCTGGGGGCGCCCCTGAGTTGGAAGGCGGCGGGCCTGATGATGAGCTGGCAGCTCGACTGGCTGAGCGAGGGGCTGAGTCCTGCGAGCAAGCTGAGTATGGAGCATGGTCAGATCTCATGCCTGAGCGCTGGCTGGGCTGATGAGCAGAGGATGATCCAGCAGGCGGGAAACCGGGAGGAAGATCCTGGTCATGTGACATTGGCTCAGCTGTGAGTGGGCCCGGGGTGGCAAAGCCCGGGGGAGGGTCAAACCCACTGCTGGCTGCATGAGGTGTGCCCTGAGACCTGACTGATTGATGAGCATCAGCCTGCTGATGCATTGCTGGCGGTGTCTGGCCTAAGCGCTTGAAGACGCTCCTGGGCCCTTGGGGCGTCAAGGAAGCTGCAGCTGGGCTTGGTGAGTAATCAGGCTGCCGCTGCAAACCTGGTTGTGTAGCTGACGTGTGATGCTTGCCATTTGAGAGGGGTGTGTGCCCTTTCTGAGGTGCCTGCATGTAGTCAAGTTGGGGCTGTGCTGAGTAGACAGGCAAATCAATGTCCACTAGGATGTCTCCAAAGGTCAGAGGGGGAGCTACGGCACGCACAGTGGGCTGCAGATGTTTAGGGGTCAAGTCCAATTTGAGGGGGTTAGGTCTGGTGAAGAGCAGAGATTGAGGAAGGGTCGCATTGTGGGTAGACGCTGTGATGTTATAACCGTGCTCTTGACAGCTGTCACCGTTGGCAGGAAGTGGAAACAGGTCTAGAACAGACTCAGGTGACAGCTGGGGAGAAGACGTTTTCTTTTCAGCTTGACAGAGAGCATGTATCGCAAGCTCAGGGCGAAGCCGGATCAAGTCAAGATCAGGGAGCATGTCCATGGCGTTAGCATGGCTTGGCTTTTCAGATTTGGGGATGCATGGTTGGGGCTGAGAAGTTGACGAATGCTCATGAGAGCTGATGCTTTCTGGAGGAAGCAGCACTCTAAGCATTCTTGGGGACATCTGGTTTGGGACGTGACAGGAGGGTGGGGGTGGGATGGCCTCTTCAGGTGTGGAAACATGTGATGTATGCAAAACTTTCTGCACCTTCACAAACGCTGGCTGCTGCTGCTGCTGCTGTTGCAGCTCATGGCAATCTTGCAAGTGCGGCCCCACAGCTGATAGGTGATGCTTGTGTTTGAAATCAGTCTGATCAAAGGTCAAAGAAGATGCCTGCAGAAACTCTAGCACACAAGAGTGAGCACTGCAAGGTATGACAAGACTAGAGCGTCTCCAAGGGAAAGGCCAGATTAACATCAACTGCATACAGACAGCCTGCCTGAAATGCAGCTTGTAATTGGACAGATGTTGGCTACATGCTGTTTTGAAATGCAGTCAATTCAGAGCTTGGACTGGCCTATCAGCATGGCCAAGGCCTGTTTCTATGCTGCTGCATTCAGCCAGAAAGGAACACCAAATTTGCTGTGATGATGGCTGTATCTGCTGCGATTCAAACTACGTGCTGGTCATGCTCCTTTATGTGGAAGCATGACTGGCTGCTCAACAGTCCTCCGGGCATGCCTGGATTTTGTTGCAATCTGCAGAAAGCGATACGAGGTGATGCTCTTACCTGCGAACCCTTGACAGTGCTAGAGAAGCCTGGTGGACCCTGAGACGATGATGATGATAAGCTAGCATCATATTCGTCACCACTGTCTTCGGGCTGGTCATGCACGGATGTGCCATTGGCTTGAGACTGCTCATACGGGACACTGTATGCCTGTGGGAACACGAAACTGGTCCTTGCCTGTAGAAGGCAAACGTGCTGTGTTATAGGTGCTGGTGAGCATTGTACTAAGAGGCAATGTCAAAGAGATGCATGCAGAGGCAGACCTGCTGGCTCTTTTGATCGCCATGCATCCTGCCAAGAACGTCTAGTTCCTTCAACTTGTCACTCCAGCCCTTCATTTTGAGCTCATGCTTCTGCAACAGCGTGCAACAAGCGATTCAGCTAGTTGCATCGTTCATTGAGGCAAGCATTCTGATGCCTAGTGCGCACCTGTGTTTCCTCGGCCATGAGATCTCTGAGCTTCTGCTTTCTGCTTTCAATTGAGGCAGGATCTCTGTCACGACTTACAGCCTGCAAGCAGTTGAATACAGAAAGTCAGGCGTCGAGAACACAATACATTGTTGAACGTGCAGATCACATGTTGCTCACCGACATGATACAGAGTTGGCCGCGCTACAGGCGGCGTTTTGCGCAACAATCAAGACTGCAAGCACGTCAATTTGCCTGCCCGTTTCGATGTCACTTGGCCTCAACAAAGGCGGCACATATTGCAGGTTGCATCTAACGCTGCGCAGGACATGCTGACCATGTCATATGCACTTGCGACATCGAACCAAGCATATGCGATGAGCTGTGTACCTGTTACTAATTTCTTATTATATTGCACACCAAATGAGGCGAATATTATGACTGTGAGAGAAGTTGACCGGGTCAAACCAAATGCCGTATGGCAACTTTGTGCATGCGCATCATCCCTTCATACAGCCTCAACTCATTGGTCGCTCGGGTTCACCGGCCAGTGTGTTATGCAAAATGGCACCATAATGCGCTTCTGAAAGACCTGCTCACAGAAGCTTGCTTAGCGCAGCCACGTCGCCATGTTCAGCTGCAGTATGAATCACTGGCTGCTGGTGTTCGCTACGCTGCTCTTTACATTGCTGATGCCGCTAGCGAGTGCGGACGCTGTGGCAACAATCGAACTGGACGGCGCGAACGTCACCATCGACAACACAGTCTGTGCAACAGCAGCTTGGCGGGTAAGCCTGTCCCCTTAGCAGTCAAGGGTCTGGTTATGGTTGGCCTGTCTGCTTCTGATCTACGCCTAAACAAAACAGCTGTAGGTTGAGTCATCTCTTCAGCAACCCTAGCTTTTCTGACCTGCAGACTAGCAGTCTGTATGCCAAGGTTACCCCTGCTGCCGATATCCAGTTCAAGGCAGAATATAATGCACCATACTATCAACAGTACGTGAAGCCAAAAGTAGTGCCAAACCTGGTACTGCTGATTGTTTCTCTCTTGCTGTTTCTCTTCTTCGTCTTCTGGTACGATCTAGACCCCCAGCTGTTGCTCCTGTAATGAACAATATTGACTAGTTAGCAGCACTGCAACACGCTTTGATGATGGATTGTCAGCATGATATCGCCAGCATATCTGACATGCAAGGCAGTACAAAATTGTGTGGCTGCTAGCTGGCTCAGCACATATCACATTTGGTCTGTTGCTTCATTTCTTGCCTGATGTTGCCCAGTTTGACATCATGTCCTGAAAAGTGAACGCATGGCACCCTGTTTGACCAGAAATGAGAGAATTCAGTTCTGTAACTGCACATGCTACAGGAGATGGATCTACTGCTGCTGCACATGTTGCTGCAACCTGTGCAAGCCCAGTGCAGATCCCATGAAGTACATTGCAGACAGAGGCATGACTGCCACCAAGGTGACAGCTATACTCATGGCAGTGGGAGTAGTTGCTTCCGGGATCTATGGCATGGTGGAAGCTGGCCCTCACCTGGTCAATCAGACTGTTGGCACCATAGGGACTCTTACAGTGAGTCGCCACTCAGTCTCATTACAAATCAAGCCTGTTTTGATGCTACATGACTCTTGCATCCGTTACTTCATGCAGGCTGCTGCTCAACATAAGCTGCAAGATTGAGGCTGATGTGCATTTGTCATTACCAGGTCATGCCCGGTGGCACATTGACTCAACTTAATGCAGAACATAAATCAGCTCACCAAGAGCATGCATGTGCAAAGCTGCATCTGACAGTGTGTGCATATGCTGAATACAGGGCTTTGCTAATGAAGTGTTTGGGGCAGCATACAACATCACCACTGATGCTGACTCAGCGCTGGGCATCTTTGATGATTTGGTGGTCATTCTGAACGTCGATGTCAATGTGTCTGGCATGAACTCAGATGTTGCGGTGAGCTTGCAAGGCATCCATGGACATTGTGCCTTACTCCTGTGAACTCATAGACATTATCTCATTGCCATGGCGCTGGCTGGTGTTGATGTCCCTTCGGCTTATGCATGCCAAGAGAAGCACCTCATAAGACGCAAAGGGGAGCAGCCATGGTTAATAATGCATCTTTGACCGGATGTAACACTGGACCCTTGTCACATATATGCCCAATCAGAAGGCTCATCAAGTGTCACTATGCAGTGTGTATGAAGCTGGTCTTGGCCTTATGCCTGAGCTCCCACACCCAACACAGCGTATTGAAGTTCAATTGCTGCAGAGCATTCTAAACAGCGTAGCAGTGAACATCACTGCGCAGTCAAGCTCGTGTCATGCAGTGTGTGGGAACATGGTTGAACGGTATGGTGGATCCAACTGTCATTGCTGATGGTCTGGAAACCTTGGATGCTGACCTGACTGCCATCACATCCATGACCACATCTGTCACCAATGACTTGAGTGCTTGGCAGGTAAGCAATGGCTGCACAGGCTTTGCCTGCTTCCTGCACAATACCTGCACCTTTGGTTTCACCCTTGTTGAACCTGCACGCTATTGATAACCTTGGTCTTGCAACAAGGCTTGCCTAACCTGGGAGCATGCAGACTATGTCATGCATGCAGGCTGGTGGCTGTGCCTACTGCTCAATCTGCATCTGTTGCCTCCAGGGTGATGCCAAGTGCAAGACTCTGCACTGGAGTCCAGTATTTTGTTGCTGCAGGCTACTGGAGGAGACTACCTGGGCCTGACTGGACCATATATGAGCTATGTTGTTTCGTCTGGCACAGTCACAGACCCCATGTCATACCGCATGTACCAGACCCAGGTTTGCTACATATTTAGTAACACAGTGCTCTTGACAAGCAGAGTTGCAGTAGACCTAGCATGCCAACTCTGCAGCATGTGCATGCTTTGGTTGGGCTTTGATTCACCCACATGCATCTTACGGGCAGATCAAGAAATCAGTAGTATCACAAAAGCCTCTCCTGTCAGGCTTGACCATTTGAGCCTTGTTTTTGTCTGTTTTGCTTCTCATGTTTTTATCACTAGGCATTCGTTGCTTCTTTGCAAGGCATTTGTTGCTTCTTTGCAATGCATACAAGTTGCAGTGCGACTGCAGTCCAAAGACTTGTGGTTCACAGGTGAATACTTTCATTGGTCATGTCAGCGCTCTACCAGCAACAGCAACAACACCGCAACAGTTGGAGACTGCAGACATCACTCAAGTGTACACTGATCTGATGGCGTTGACTGTTAATCAGCCAACACTGGCCACCAAGTATGGTTATGTGAGTGACATCCTGGCAGGTCTAGAGTACCTTCAGACCCTGCAGCATGATGCAGCAAACACAGCTGTCTCATCCACGTCCTCCCTGGCTGCTGGCACGCCCACAATGTTGAAGTTGTACAATGATCTTTATGCGTAAGTCAGCTCAGTTTTTCTTTGCATTGCACCTCACCTCAGAGCATCCATGTGAGCTGATACCAGTTGGCTTGCATGTGTTCTTATACACCAGGTCCTGACTCTCGTACATGATGTCATGCGTAGTCATACTATATACTATAGTATGATAGCAAGTTGCGTTTGATCTTCAGCTATTGTGGAAGCTTCCCGCACAAGGTGACAGTTTTGTATGAATGCGATAACCCCATACTGCCGTTTCAGCAGTCTACTGCCCGCCCATCATATCATGTCACACTCAGAGAACATTTCGGCATGTTGATGCTCTGAATCTGCAGGTTGCGAGCTGACGCATCTGAGCTGTACTGGCACCAGATGCCATATCTGATTGCGGACTTGAATGCCCAGAACAGCGGTTATACAGCCACCCAGCCATGCATGGACACGCTACTGTATCAGATTGAGCATATCAATGAGACTGTCATTGCCCTGCCTCCCGCCATGTCGGTAAAGTTCCTGTCTGACAGATTTGGTGAAGCTGCAAAAGATCCTGCATGCACACTGAGCTGTGGCGTTTTGCAAGCTTCATTGGTTGTGAGATTGCTGCTATGTTGGCTGCACAGCCGCAACATGGCTAGCTGATTCTGACGACATGCTGACATGTTTCTGCAGCTGTCATATGAGTTGCTTGACAATCTGGATGACGCCTTTGTGGCTGTGATGACTGGCTCTGATACCAATCCTCAGACGCTGGCGGCGGCCTTGACTGCCTACAGCCCCTCAGTATACACTGCCAGCTCTTCATTTGACGCCATCAACACTACCATTCAGACGCTGAACACCCTCAACGTAAGCATCTGCATGATGACAGTGCTGCGCACAGGGTCAGCCACAACTTGCCTGAGATGCTTAGGCTTTGTTGATTGTTTCTGTTCAATGCAATGCGCACCTGAGAACCCCCTTCTCGTGCTGCATTCTGGATGTGGAGTTGTGGAGCATGGAGGAAGCCTCACAACTTTGATAAGCAGTACTTGAATGGTTCAACAGCCCTGTGTTGAAGGCAGGCTTGCACTGCACTTCTTGTGACAGGATATTTTCTTGCATTGTCCTGCTGTGGTCTCACAATCATTGCATGTCATACCATCTTGCCACAAACATGCTGATGGTTGCAGGGCAATCTGGCTGCTTCATCAGTGTCAGACATCAATGCTCTAGTGACCGAAGTCAGCAATCTGGCAACTGTTACCAATGACCGGACCTCTACTGGTGCAGGTAATGACACTGTCATGCTTGTCAGTGAAATTGTTTGTCTTGATTGCAGTACAGTACATTTGTCGCAGTTTTGAAGGTACAACCTGTTACACGCTGCATCAGCAGTTCTTGTCATGTAGCTTGGTATGTAGCTTGGATTGTAATGCACAATTGCAAGGCTTGCCTGTATGTTTGTAGGTAGTCAGGGCTGACACAAATGCAAAACAGTGACCCTGACACAAAATGCTGCTGATGCCCTGCTTGATTTCATGCAAGAATTATGATCTTCAGATGGATATCAAACTATGTCATGAGAGAGACCAGGCCACGTTCACCAGCGCCTCTGTGTACTTACTTGCTATCACAGCTGATGCACAAAATAGGAGAGAATGCTCAACTTACAGCTGCTAGCAGAAAGTATCACTGACACATGCATCTTTGCTTCAGATGGGACAGTGACAGCAGCAATCTCTGCCTACGTCACCTACCATGCCAGTCAGACCAGCAGCCACTATGACACCTTCAAGACAGCAGCACAGGCTGCAGCTGGGCTAAATCCAACAACAGGTGGTCTGACCACTGTGCTGTCCGATCTGAACACGCTGCTTGGCAGCACCTATTCTGCGTACACCACTGAAACGACAGCACTGGCAAATGACATCGTCAATAGCCAGTCTTCCCTTAAAGCATCGTCCACACAAACGGTAAGTGCTGTGACAGACAAGCTGCTCCCCATCATTAGCAATGAACTTTACAGTGTCATCAATCACATGTGATGCTGGGACAGATCAACTATGCTCTAGCTGGCACAAATCTGGCTCCTGCCAGCAAATATCCTTATGAGCTGTGCATACATTGCATGGACAAGTTTTGATGCGTGTTCATGCATGCAATGAAGCGTGAGCCTGTGTTGTGTCAGCTACAAACTGCTGCTATGCTAGCTGGTAAGATGGAGCAAAGCTGTCATGTGCACTCTCAGCTGTATGGCTTGCAGCGCCACAGCAGTACATCACCAGACTTCCCTTGCCTTGTCTCTAAAGCCAATGCCAATGTCAAATCATGTTTGGTCTCCTTTTCAGGTGTTGCAGCCAATAGTGACGGCCATGGCTACTGCAGAAGCTGCTATCCCAGCAAGGGAGCCCTACATCGTGGCCCAAGAAGCAGAAGGTGCTGCCTATCGTCAGCTGCCCACCCCCAAGGGTGCAGTGCTGACGTCAATCACCGCCACTGTGGCAGATCTGAACACCAAGATCACCACGGTGAGTAATGCTGAACTCTGCTGCATATAAGTCTGCTCCAACAGTAATGGCAATGATGCAGCTAGTTGGTTTGGAGATCAGCACATGTGTGGTGTTCAGGGTTCACACAAGGCAAGATAAGAGTGCTTTGCTGGGTTTTGCTCCTGTCTTATTTTGCATGTCCATGTCACTGCAGCAGCATGATGGTAGGCAACACGCTGAACAAATGCAGAACAGCAAGAATGGCTTAGGGTTTTGCATTTAGGATGCAAGCCAGATAGTCTTGAACTCAGACCAACTGCATTGTGCGAGACATGTTTCACTGAGGAGCATCACAGCCATGACAAAATTGTTTCTACAATGTCGCAAGATCACGGGACGGCAGACTTGTGACAGACGGCTTGCTCAAAGAAACCTCCAGAGGTGTGCAGTGGAATCTCACTGTGCATGGTAGTGTATCTGTCACTAGACCCATGTGCAGATGATGTGGCTGACCTGCTGTGCTGTGCAGACGACGACTATGGTGCGTGCCGACATCGCCAGTTACAATGCCCAGATCCTGGACAAGATTGTGACGTTGCACAATGAGACAGTGGACAAGGTGACTGCCAAGGAGGATCAGTACCTGCCTGAGGTCAGGCATTATGACAGCTAGTAAGTTTTCTCACCCACCTTGCACAACTGCAGCTTCTGGTATGGAGTTGGCCACAGATTGTTGGCTTATCACTAATTAGGCTCACTAAAGCAGTGTCAGTAATTGGCAGCTGCATTCTCATGGGCTGCATGCAGGTGGTGTGTTGTGATGAGGATACATGTAACATAATTGATTAAGATGTACTGCATGCAGACGTGCATCATGATGGGAGTGCATGCAAGTCATCAGACACCAGACTCTGGCTGAGTCTGTACTCACTGCAGAGCTATGTGGATGCTATTTGTAAGGCAGCATTTGCACTATGCTGCAAGAAACACCTAACAACCCGCTGCATGTACTGCAACAAACAACAAATGAGTAACTGCATGTTCTGCAGCCGCATGACGGCGGAGTACGTCTACTTCTCGGTGGTGATCTTCATTGCGCTGATGCTCATCCTGATCGTCATCATCAACTTCCAGTGGGCGGCGTCCTTCTTCACCTTCCTGCTGCTGCTGGCCATGCTCATCTACGGCATCATTGGGACTGTCTTCTTGCTGCTGGCCATGGTCGGTCATGATGAGTAAGCGCTTACATACTTCATGACTAAACTTGCCTTGCACAGAACAGGTGTCTGCTGCAGCCCTTGCTGCTGCTTGTGACATCATTGCTGTCAGGTTTTGGCTGCTAGCCAGGATTTGGTCATGATGAGTAAGCATTCTGCTGTCGTGCAATCAAGTTGGTTTTGATGCACTGATCCCAGCCTGGGCTTGCTAACAGTGGGCTATACTTTTAGTCAATGTTTTGCAATGCTGGTCATGACACTGCACACACATTCTGTGCATGACCTGTTTTGTGAAACTCCTACCTGGAGCCATGTCAACAAGCTGCTTGCTTTTGTGTTGGTAATTGCTGTTGCTATTGTAATCACATCAGCCTGCAATGTCCCAGGCTCTTGCAAGACATCAACTCAGTTGTGCTGCTGCAGATGCATTTGAATCAATGCTGCCGAGTGCGAAGCAAGGCTGCTGCTTCTGACAGCCTTGTTTGTCACAGGTGTTCAAATGCCGAGACACAGATCTTCACTCTGCTGGACAAGCTGAACATTGGGTCAGCCTCTTTCAATGCCACCACACTGGCCAGCTACTACATTCTGGGTGAGGGTGGCAGTGTGGATGCCATTGCTGAGTCTGCTACTGGGGTCAACTTCATTGGCATAGAGAGCACCATCAACAACACGATTCAGAATACCATAACGGTGAGGGGCTGGACTGCTTAGATGCATAGCCACAACATTTCCCTTTGTCTTGATACTCATGCTGATCTGATGATGATCTGATGACTGCTAGCGCCCTGTGCACAGCTGATACCGTCCATTTTTTTACTGGGCAGCCCGGTATAATACTTGGCTTCTCATTAAATTGACGCCAAAAGGTGTAGTCTTTTCTTTTCTTTCTACCGTCCAATTGCCTGGTCTATGTTTGATCAGGGTGTTGCATCAGTCTCAGGACTGACCTGGCGCGTGATGAGGCGGCTGCTCAGGAAGCTCGCAAGAACAAGGTCACCATCACAGTGGACCTGCTTGGCCGCCAGGTGAGTCATGATGTTGACAGCAATCAAATTCATGGCCTAGGTTGATGCTGCCTTACATTGCCTTGGTGTCACTGTACTCAGCTAGCCTGAAACGTTTTGAGTGCAAACGCGTCAGCTCATGTATCAAGTACTGTGAATCTGTGTGGTCTGCTGTGTCGATGTCTGCAGTATGATGGCTTGACCACACAGAGTGTTCTGTAACAGTTGCATCAGGGCTTGGCTTACATTGCAGTACTCCTGGTTGAAGTAGCTTCAATATCACACTGATGTCACTGCAGGTACTGATGTCAGACTCCCCAGAGGCACGTCAGCTGGAAGCTAGCCAAACTGCAACACCCAGCACAGCTAGCTCAGCTCAGCAGTCAGCTTCTGAGCTTCCCTCCACCTCAGCTTCATTAACAGCAGCAGCAGCACCTTCTGGTCCAGCTCCTCAGTCTGGCTCACATGCACTACGCATTGCATCAAACCCCAACCTGTCAGGGCCCCCACCCATGTTTGTCAAGCAACCAATGCAACAGCTCGCAGACAACTCAGAAGCCAGTTCACGCACAGACAGAGGCCCTGAACAGCGCAACATTTCAAGTTCTCATGCTCGTGGGGCTAGGGTCAGTGGTAACATGCAGCAGCTACAAGCAGAGGGTCAGCATCACCCAGCTGATGAAAATAATCCCAGAAGCAGTGCTAGACAGGCAAAACTGCCAAGCAGGAAGCAGACAAATAGGCCACCTAGATTGCAGCATGACGATCCTTTTCTGGCTTACGATGTTGTTGTTGCATGATTGGCTTTCTTTAGCAACCTTTCCAACTTTGCTCGACGTGCTGACATGAAATAATGCATCTTATGATGTCCAATGTGCATGCATGAACCCACCCAGTCGACTTGCTGCCAAAATTGTCCCCAAACCTAAGCGTGTCCAAAAAGCTCGGTAAACAACTCAATGTGCTGATGCGTAGGCAGCTCACATAAAGCTCGTCAGGATACCACATGCCATAGCAGCAATTGTGACTGCCAAACCAGCGTCTATAGCCTTTTCGGCCACTCCGTGAACGGTCAAACGTCTTTGCTATCTGTTCCTGACAATGAAAATGTCTGTACACCGGGAGACTCCAATATGACCTCCAAGTCGTGCATGTCATACCTGTGCTTCACAATAGCCAGCTACACAAAACCTACGCTTGTGGGTGATACAATAAACTGCTGTTTCCTAAGCAAGCATTGCCGGGCTACTCTTCTACAGTACATCGCATGAACATCTGTACAATTGTACTCCTTGCACCGGAGAACTGTGCTTAGCGCAGAAAACATGTCTACTATATGGGTAACATTTTGCTCAAAGTGATGGCATTGCAGTCTACAAGGCTCAAAATGGACAAGCGTGGTGAAATCTGCACTGAAAATATCGGCTTATTTATGACCAGGGTTGTCAGGCATGGCATTGACATCAGTTGCTTTCAATATGACACGCTTGGCGGCATCCTCCAGAGACCAACGAAAGTGATCTTTCCAGGACCACCGAACAAGGCCTTGATCCCATCTGGTTTTATGCCTGCAACATGAGCCTGATTGACTGCAGCACCTTTGAATTGCCCAATATACTCGCATCGCTTTCTGTCATAACCTCAACCTTGACACTCAACACCACCAGTGCTTTTGCCTTGTCCAGTGCAGCGTAGGTGTCAGAAGACCAGGAGCAGCTAGCCAGTTTGACAGTCTTCAAAGTTGCCTGATTGCTAAGAATGACATTAGCCCACGATACTTCCCGGCCCTGGCCTGCAATGCAAGGTTTCGTAGCTGCCCAAGCTGCTCCAGCTGTTTAAAATCAGCATCTGCTCTTTGAGCATACTGCACTGTCAAGTGAAGCTTCCTGAGGCTGCCAAACTGTGCGACCTGGCAAGCATACAAGGCCATGCTGCTGGGGAGAGGCCATGCTCTTGGTCACTACAGGGTGAATATAACTTCATGGACACATAGAGTCCGCAATGACTGATTGGCTGGCTGCAAATCTCAGTAATCCAGGATCTCCATGTTCACCCTAGCTGAGTTTGATGATTTCTGCCACGCAATGCTGACTGACAAGGCTGCCACAGGATGGAATTCCAGCTTGTGGTGAATTGGTGCAAGGTCTTCCAAGAACTCACACCTGACTTTCTGATTGTCTGCATGCTGGGTTACTAATAAAGCCGACTATTGTCATAATGCCTTGAGCATCCAGTTGCTGGGCTGCTGAAAACATTGTTCTAGCTATGGTACAGACCAGACAAACCCTTGTCAGATCCAGCAATACTACCAGCTTGCATGTCACTGCCCATAATCCTGTGCATAAGCTAAGATGCTGTCCGCTACTCAAAATATCTACAGCTGAGACTCACTGCAGCTGTCTTTGCTTTGTAGCGATTAACTGTTCTGCAGGAACTTCAACAGATCCAAGCAGGCTGAAGGGGCCAGCGGCTGGTCCACTTGTATGATGAGGCATGCGTTTGGATACCGCTGGGAGCGCTGCTGAGCAGACTGGAGCAGCTGTCCAACACTGGCCGTGTGCTCACTGTCCCGCTCAACATGAAGGCCCTGATGGATGAGGCCCATGAGCTTGCAATGCCACGAAGTTGCCAGCAGGACTCAAAGCTAATTTTCTTTAGGCTTGTATGGACAATATCTGTAGGTAGGTAGTCCCAACCCTGCAGTGCACGATTTTGTGTATCACTGCAAATTGCTGAGCGAAACCTGACAATCTCTACATCTGGAGGTACAGGTCCAGTCATACCTGCGGCGCCGACATCAGTTCCGTCAAGGTAGACATGGAAAGCTTGGCAAAGTACTTGTGAGGACAAGATTAGGTCAATCAGCCACGCGACCATATCTTTGCCAAGGGTATCACATTGCATTGCAATTCATCACATTGCTGCAAGGCAGATCTAGCTAGAGCAAAGCAATACGTGATCTACCGGCAAGCAGTTCGCGGACACTGTGCTGTTATGTTTACTTCGCCAGTTGAGGAATGTCTGATAGCGACTATGCAAGCTCTGAACCTTGTTGGGTGGTCTCACGCTCGTTCGGAAGCTGCAAGACTGGAGAATGCATTGCTCTCGTGCACATCAAAATATATATTTGCCTGACTGACTACTGACCATTTGCCAGATTCCTGTGGCGTTTATGTAAGGGCTTATGAGTAAGCAAGGGTCTGTTAGTAGGTCTGCAAAACTATCAAAGCAGGGCAAGAATACTTCAATAGCCCTGGTTTACATGCTGTAAAGCCCTTCCAAACAGCCCCTAGTAATACCAGGCTGGTACTTAGTGCAGTACTGCTGCCTATCTGTACATCTTGGGAAGGTTCCTAGGAAATTTTATTATGCTTTAAAGCATAGAGCTTGACTCAAAATATAGAGATCCTCAGCAAAAAATTCAAGTTGAGCTGTACAGGGGGCAAATGCAGTAGTGGAGTGCTTACTGCTGTGCTGCCACACACACACACACACACACACACACACACACACACACACACACACACACA
>JAABUP010003380.1_pt1 | contig 28254 bp, 40 predicted proteins | sample 5559201 | NCBI WGS metagenome assembly JAABUP01 (sample SAMN10711887, study PRJNA513373) | rock metagenome | isolation source: Antarctica rocks | place: Antarctica | reverse complement strand
AGGATATGGTGGCTGGTTACGGTTACGACGTGCGACACCAGGCGGGCGATCAGGATGGCAGCGATTGGGAGGTGACGTTTTCGTTGCCGTCGATGCTGCACGGCCAACAATCCATCATGCACCATTGTGCCGCGCCTACCGAGGCCGCGCTGCTGTCATGGTTGGTGCGCTGGTTGCCGGAGCAAGCCGCAAAAGAGTGGCGGACACAGGCATTGCTGCTCGAAGAGCTGGCGGCGCGAGGTGCCCGATGAGCGCGCATTTGCCCGCTGCCGTGACCGTGACGCCCGCGATCCACCCGTATTGGGGTTTCCCGCGTCTCAGCGATGGCCGCTATGTCACCGGACCCGACGCCGCGCTGGGGCTCCTCTTCTGGGACGAGGACGAACTCGACGGCAATGCCGAGGTGGACCACGCGCATAGCCGGCCGGGTGCCTACGCGCGGGCCACGCCGGACGCCGACGTGCGACACGGGCGCTGAGGGGAGGCGGGCGATGACGGACCGACCGACCACGCCGACCCCGATCGGGCAGCCGGTTAAGTGCCAGCGTTGCAACCACATGCTTGGCATCGTCGCGCCCGGTGCGTATTGGTCACGTCATGCCGGGCGCACCCTGCTGATCGAGGGCCTGACCGAGGCGCAGCGCATCAGGGTGTGGTGCGAGTCATGCAGCAAGGAGAACGCGGTGCATGTGGCTTGACAGACTAACCCCCGTAGTCTAGACTGTAAGTCACTGGATACACCGGGCCATTCGGCGCCCCGCTCCGATCGCAAGATCGATGGCGGGGCGTTTTTGCGTACGCGGCGGGCGCGGGGGTACCACCGGGGGGGAGGGCAAAAGTCGGCAAGTGTACGTACACTCCCGGACCGCCGCCCTCAACTTTTCATGCGTCCGCTATCGCCGACTGATTTCCGGGGGGTCTGCCTGATGCGGCGCTGTCTTGGCTGCAACGTCCTGATCGGACGGGGATCGCGCTGTTCCCTGTGCCGGGCGAAGTATCGGACGAGCTACAGCCGTACCGAGTGGGCGCTCTGTGTCAAGGACCGCGACGGCTGGCGATGCGTCGTGTGCGGGTCGCGCGAGCGACTGGAAGCCGACCATATGATCGCCCTGGCCGATGGTGGCGGGGATGCGCTGGATAACGGGATCACGCTCTGCCATACGTGCCACCTGCGTAAGCACCGCCGCAGTCCGATGGAGATCGCGTAGTGGCGAATCAGCGCCAGAAGAGCCCGGAACAATTGCAGGGGAAGGGCAGCCGCTACACCGGCTCGTCCACCCTGGCGCTCGTGCTGCCCGACGCGCGTCGACCGCTCCCCGCGTACCCGCCGAAACTCTCCCAGGCCTACCGCGTCGTCTGGGAGGCCTTCTGGGCCGATCCGGTCGCGCAGATGGTCACGGGCGCCGACCACTATGACATCGGGCGCTATTTCACCTTGCTTGGCAAGCGCGACACGATCCAGGGCGGTGTGCTGGCCCATCCCACGGTTGAGGGCTCGATGGGGCAGCGGGTGGTCAACCCCAAACTCGTTATCCTCAAAGAGTTGAACCGCGAGATCGAGAAGCTGCGCGACCAGCTCGGCATCCTCCCGATGGCGCGGATGCGTCTCGGCGTGACCACCAACGCCTACGTCAACACCAAGACGACGGGCGACCTGCGCGGGCAACTGGCGCGCGAGGTGGACGCGATTATCGACATCGACGAGGTGTCTTGATGGTGGTCATGGAGCGCCCGACCGCCGCGCCGGTCGCCACGCGCACGATCCGCCAGCGGATGCCGGACGGCACCGTGCGCGAATACCCCACGCGCGGCCAGCATGTGATCGACTTCATCGAGCGGTACTGCGTCCACACCAAGGGACGCTGGCGCAGCAAGCCGTTCGTCCTGCTGCCGTGGGAGAAGAAGCTCCTCTACGAACTCTTCGAGATCGATCCGGTCACGGGGCGGCGGCGCTATCGCTGGGCGTACATCGAGATCCCGAAGAAGCAGGGCAAGACCGAGCTGATCGCCGCGATCGATGTCTACATGCTCGTCGCGGATGGCGAGGAATCGCCGGAGATCGCCTGTGCGGCCAACAGCGACGAGCAGGCCGATCTTGTCTTCGGCGCGGCCAAAGCGATGTGCGAGATGTCGCCGGACCTCGCGGCGTTGACCACCTGCTACGCCAAAGAGATCGTCCTGAAGGAGAACCCCGCCGCCAAGATCGCGCGCTACTCGGCGACGGTCGGCACCAACGACGGCAAAAACCTGAGCCTGGTCGCACTCGATGAGCTGCACGAGTTCAAGGGGCCGAAGGGCGAAGGCTTGTTCAACGTCCTGACGAACGCGACCGGCGCGCGACAGGAACCGCTCGTGATCATGATCACCACGGCGGGATTCGACCTCGATACGGTCTGCGGGCGCTACCACGAGCAGGCGCTGAAAATCATCAAGGGCGAACTGAGCGATCCCGAGTTCTACGCGCGCATCTACGCGGCGGACGAGACGCTCGACCTCGAAGACCCGGCACAGTGGGAGCGCGCAGTCGCGCAGGCGAATCCCTCGCTCGGTCATACGGTCGATCTGCCGTTCTACCGCGACCAATGGAAGCGCAAGCCGCGCGAGGTCTTCGTCCGCTACTTCCTCGGTATCTGGACGCGCGGCGAGAAGCCGTGGCTACCGCCCGGCGCGTGGCACGACTGCGCGATCGCGCCGTTCGCGTTCGATTTGCAGCGCCCGATCTATGCGGGCGTCGATGCCTCCACCAAGAAGGACAGCACGGCTGTCGTCTGCGCGCAGTGGTGGGACGATCAGCTCAGGATCAAGGCGCGCATCTGGAGCGCGCCGCGCGACCCGCACACCGGCCAGGTCGCGGACGGCTGGCGGCTGCCGATCGCCGAGGTGGAGAACCACATCCGGGAGTTGCATCGGGGCGGCAACCTCGCCGCCGTGGCGTATGACCCCGCGTTTATCACCTGGATGGCCGCGAGCCTCGAAGCCGAGGGCGTGGCGATGGTGGAGATGCCGCAGACCAACACGCGCATGTGCCCGCCCACCCAGGCGCTCTACGAGCTGATCATCGACCAACGCCTCGGGCACGAGGGCGATCCCGCGCTCGCGCGCCAGATGGGCGACGCGGTCGCGAAGCAAGTCTCGGGTGGTGGGCAGCGACTGGTCAAGACGCACGACCGCCGTGAGAACGACGGCCCGATCGCGTTGGTGATGTCCGTGGCTGAGGCGGGCAAACCGGCGGAGCCGTCGAAGGTGCCGCAGTTCTGGGTCTTCGATGACGACGAAGCGGGGGCGTGATGGACGAGCGCCCCGCCGTGCCGCGTGTCAGCGCCGTGCGCGCCCTCGCGGCGATCGCCTGCGAACTCCTCGGCTGGCTCGTCGCGGTGAGCGGTGCCGCGTGGTGGTCGTGGCCGCTCGGGCTGGTGGCGTTCGGCGCGTTCCTGATCTGGTACGTCGCGCCGCTCGTGGCGGTGCCACGGTGAGCGCATCAGAGCAAATCATCGTCGGGCAGGTGTACGGCGTGCAGCGCGATCAGCCATGCAGATTCTTGTGCGGTATGGTGCCACACCCCCTTCGTCATGCCCGCCCGTCGCCACGCCTCTTTCATCGTACTGTCGATCAGTGTGTACGCGACTTTGCGCTCGATCATGGGGTTATCAAGCAATTGTTGGCAGAGTCGCTTCCATCGCCACATCTCGCAGAACGCGCCCCACTCGCGCTCGGTCAGATAGTCCGGTCGTGTCGTGATCATCGCTCCTCCTTCCTACCGTGCCAGTATATCCCCGGCGCAGGCGGCGCGGCGGACACTTTATTGCCCTATTTTTGCCCAAACTTTTGTCCGGAGATGGGCCGATGACGGTGCTGACGCGCATGATGGAGCGCCGCGCGGGATCCTCGCTGAACAATCCGAGCGCGGATGCCTATGCCGCCCTCGTGCTTGGCACGGATTCGGGACTCCCCGCCAATAGCGGCCTGCTCGTCAATCAGGCGACCGCGCTCCGCAACGTCACGGTCTATACCTGCGTGCGGATCATCGCCGAGGGGATCGGCGCGTTGCCGTTGCAGGTCTACCGGCGCGGCAATTTCCGCGAGGAGTTGCACCAGCCTGCCGACCGCCTGATCTGGGGCAAGCCGAACCCGGAGATGACCCGGCAGGTGTTCTGGGAACTCCTCGCCGGTCACTGCCTGCTCGACGGGAACGCCTACATCCACAAGCTGCGCGATCGGTCGGGCGCGCTCGCCGAACTCTGGCCGATCAACCCGCAGCAGGTGACGATCCGGCGCGACGAGCGCAGCGGGGCCAAAGTGTTCGACATCGGGCGGGAGACGTTCACCACCGCCGACATCTGCCATATCCCGGCGTGGGGCGTGGACGGACTGAAAGGGTTATCGCCGATCGCCCAGGCGAAAGAGTCGCTCGGTATCGGCATGGGCGCGGAGCAGGGCGCGGCGAGTTTCTACGCGCAGGGGTCGCACGTCCCCGGTTTCCTCTCGACCAAGGAGGAGATCAGCGACCAGCAGGCGAGCGAACTGGGGCGGCGCTGGCAGAAGCTCCACGCGGGCGCGCGGAACATGCACAAGGTCGGCGTCCTTGGCAATGGCGCGACCTGGCAATCGACCGGGCTCACGCCGGGCGACGCGCAGTTCCTCGATACGATGAAGTTCTCGGCGACGGAGATCGCCACGCTCTTCCGGGTGCCGCCCCACATGCTCGGTATCATGGACAAATCGACTTCCTGGGGCAAGGGGCTCGAGGAGCAGCAGCAGGGTTTCGTCACCTACACGCTCGGCCCGTGGTTGTCGCGCTTCGAGCAGGCGATCAGCGACGACCTCCTGCCCGTGGCCGACCGGTACGCGCGGTTCGACCTCGACTCCGTGCTGCGGGGCAAGGCGATCGAGCGCTGGCAGATCTACCAGATCGCCCGGACGATCGGCGTGCTCAGCAAGAATGACATCCGCACGACCGAGCAACTGGCCCCGATCGATGACCCGACCGGGGACGACTACGAGGCCGCGCTGAACAGCAACGTCGGCCCCGCGCCGACACCGGCCGGGAACGGCGGCGATGGCGGCCAGGGGCAGGGCGGGGCCGATGGGTCCGCTCCGGACAATACGGGGGTGAACTGATGAATCGCTATCGTATCTTGCGTATTCGTCCGGTTCTCCTGATCGGGATGCTGGTGTCATTGCAGGATGCCACGCTTCGCGATGCGCTCTTCATTTCGGGGATGCCAGAGGACGCCAAGCTGCTCAGGACCGCATACGACCCCGTTTCCGACGTGCTGCTGTTTTTCGTGCACTCGGAGACATTCAACGAGGTAGTAGATGGGGCGGTCGCGCCTGACCTGATGCCCGTTTTCAGCAAGGAGTACCGCACATGAGCACGCTGATCGATCAGGCGCGACGCGCGGCCAATCGCGCCCAGGTGGTGCGTCGCACCGCGACCGTGGGCCTCGAAGTCCGCGCGGCGGGTGCGGATGGCGCGATCCCGGTCCAGGGGCACGCCGCGCTCTACGACGTGCGCTCGCAGCCGCTCCAAGACTTGTGGGAGGGGCGTTTCATTGAGGTCATCGCGCCCGGTGCGTTCACCAAGACGCTGCGCGACGGTGGCGATGTCACGTTCAATATTGATCACAACGACACCTACATCCTGGCGCGCACCGCCGCCGGGAACCTCACCCTCTCCGACGATGGCGACGGGTTGCTGATCGACGCGCGGATGGCCCCCACGACCTACGCCCGCGACCTCGCCACCAACATGCAAGCGGGCAACATCTCGCAGATGTCGTTCGCCTTCCAGGCCGTCAAGGACGACTGGGACGAGACGGACGAGGGGACGCCGATCCGCACCCTGCGCGAGGTGAACCTGTACGACGTGGCCGCCGTGAGCACGCCCGCCTACGCGGAGACGGACATCGGCCTGCGCTCGCGCGAGGCGCGGTCCTTCCTCCATGCGTTCGGCCTGCTCGATCTCCCCGAGGAGCAGCGCGGTCAGTTGGTGCGCGCCCTCACCACCTCGACCACCCCCGATGAAGCCCTCCTGCCCGCGCTGCGAGCCGCCCATACAGCGCTGGCCGAACTTGTAAGCCGCGCCGAGCCGGTGAGTAAGGGCAGCAGGGACTTTGGCACCGCCGCTCGTCAGTACCGGCTCGGCGCGGTGAAATACGACCTTCCGGTCCATCTTGCGGGGGTCGCGTAACCATGATTTATGGCATTGGGACGCCAAAAATGATATACTTGGGCGAACAGAGATGTGCCGGAGCGCTGCTGCAAACAGCCTCCGGCGCGACCGACCTATTCAGGAGGTACGGCATGGACCATCATACCCAACACGCCCCCACCTTGCCCACCACGAAACGTTGCACAGCGTGCGTGCAAACCAAGTCGCTGGCAGAGTTCCCGCGCAATTGCGGGCGGCCCGATGGCTATGACTCGCGTTGCAAGTCCTGCCGGGACCACGCGAAGCGGACATTTGCCGCCGCGAACCTCGACCGGGAGCGGGAGCGCAAGAAGCAGTATGCCGCCGCGACCAAGGCGCGAATGCTACGGCGGTACCACGAAGATGCCACCTATCGCGCGGAACTCGGCGCAAAGGCGCGCGCGCGTCGGCTTGCTCATCTCGATACGTATCGCGCAGAACGCCGCGCATACCAGCGTCTATGGCGACAGGCGAACCCCGCGAAGAACCTCGACTTTAGTGGGCAATACCGCGCGCGCAAGATGGCCGCTGCGCGAGTCGATAAGGTTGACCGGGCAGCAGTCATCGCGCGGGACAGGGCGATTTGCCACATTTGCGGCAAGCGGGTACTTGACCCGAAAGCCATCCATCTTGACCATCTCGTACCGGTGAGCAAGGGCGGCGATCACACCGCGAATAATCTCGCTGTTGCCCATGCTTCCTGCAACCTGTCGCGCGGCGCAGGCCGCATCCCCGCACAACTACGACTACTACTAACGCCCACACCGGAGCCGTGTGAACCACACTCCGATGCAGAGCCGAGCCGGTGACAAGCCACTCGGACGGGTACGCGCTGGATCTGTTGACCCGCCGCCACGCGATGAACGCGCGGCACTACGCACTAGGAGCATGACACCGTGGAAGAACTGAAACGACTGGCCGAGCAGCGACAGGTGACATGGAAGGACATGACGGGCATCCTCGAAGGTGCCCGCGCGGACGGGCAGCGCAGCCTCACCGCCGAGGAGGCGCAGCGGTACGACACACTGGAAGCCGATCTCGACGCCAAGACCGCCGAATTGGAGCGCGTCAAGCGCCACGCCGACCGCAAGAGCGAGCTGTCGATCGTCGATCGGGACGTGCGGATGCTGCCGGGTGGCGATCTCGTCACCGGGCGCAACACGCGCGTCGTGCCCTCCCAGGAGGAGTACGACGCGGCGTTCTGGGGCTACGTCCGCAACGGCAAGACCGGCATCGAGCGCGAGCAGCGGATGGTGCTCGATCGGGGGATGCGGATTGAGGAGCGCGCCGCGCTCGGTACCACCGCTGGCGCGGTCGGCGGCTATCTGATCCCGCAAGGGTTCGCGGACATCTTGACCCGCGCCCGCCTGCAATACGGCGGGATGCTCAAGGCCGGGACGCGCAAGTTCAACACCGACACCGGCAACCCCCTGCCGATCCCGATGGTCAACGACACCGGGAACGCGGGCGCGCTACTCACGGAGAACACCCAGATCACCGAGCAGGAGCCGGTCTTCACCACGAAGACCCTCAACGCCTACACCTTCACCTCGAAGCTGATCCTGATCTCCTGGCAGATGTTGCAGGACAGCTACTTCGACCTGCCCGCGTTCATCGCCTCGATCGCGGGCGAGCGCCTCGGGCGCGTGGAGAACACCTACCTGACCAGCGGCACGGGCGCGGGCCAGCCGCAGGGCATCCTCACCGGGGCCACGGCGGGCGTCACCGCAGCGGTGGGCAACACGACCGCGATCTCGTACCTCAACCTCCTGGCCATGCAGCACGCGGTCGATCCGGCCTACCGCGACGGCGCGGAGTGGATGTTCCACGACTCGACGCTGCGCGCGATCCGGGCGCTGCTCGACGGCCAGGGCCGCCCGCTGTGGAACCCCGGCTACGACCTCGGGCAGAACATCGGCGGGATGCCGCCGAGCATCCTCAACGCGCCCTACACCATCAACCAGGACATGCCGGTGATGACCGCGAGCGCGAAGAGCATCCTCTACGGCGACTTCTCCAACTACTGGATTCGCAGCGTGAAGGACAACACGCTGATCCGGCTCGAGGAGCGCTACGCTGATTACCTCCAAACAGGGTTTTTTGTCTTTGAACGGCTCGACGGTACGCTAGTAAACGCGGGCACCAACCCGATAGTTTACTATGCCAACTCGGCCACGTAGTTAGCGTAATACACGACTGGTAACACGAGTCGCCGCGCGGGGAATGGTCCCGCGCGGCACCTAACACGGAGGACAGAGCAGATGGCACGCAACGACACCCCACAGAACCCGGACGGTGTGCTGGAAGTGGTCAATACCCCGGTAGACGCGGTGACCGCGTCGCAGACGATCGTGGAGCAGGTGAGCCATCAGGGATTCGACACGTTCCCCAACCAGTTCGCCGAGGAGGTCGCCAACGCCCGCGTCGTCGCGGACGCGACCGCCGCCGGGGCGCGCGATGGTGCCGCCGCCGCGCTCGTCGCCCAGGCGGCGGCACCGGGCGGCGTCTCCCACCTGCGCGAGCAGGCCCGCGCCGAGGCCGCGAAGGCGTATCAGGCCGCGTATGACGCCGCCGCCAAGCAGAACATCACCCACGTCGAGGTGCCGGTCGCGCCGGTCGCCCCGCCGATCGAGCAGCAGCAGGCCGTGAACGAGGCGGCGGTCAACACCCCGAACGATCGCCCGGTCTAAGGAGGGTACGAGGATGCTGATCCGCATACTGGCGCGACAGGCGGGGACGACGGACGTACCGGGCGCGGTACGCGAGGCCACCGCTGAGGAGGCGCGGGCGCTCGTCGCGGTCGGTCGCGCCGAGTATGCGGACACGCCCGCGCGCGTCGTCAAGCGGGCGACTGGCGGCGCGGTCGTGGATACCGCCGCCGTCAGCGCACGCACGGAGCGGCGCGGATGACGATGAGCCTGATCGCTACCCCGGCCACCCTCAGCGTCACCTATCCGGCCCCGCCCGGCGCGGTGACGGTCACGGTGACGACGCTCGATGGCGTCCCGGTCTACACCAACGCGCTCGCCACGGTCGCCGGTAACGTCGCCAGCTACGCCATGACGCTGCTCGACACGGCGCAACTGAACACCCTGGTCGGCGTGTTCACCTCGCAATCGCTCGGCACTCTGAGCGCGCGGGTGGAGCTCGTCGGGGCGACCCTCTTCGAGGTCGCGGACGCGCGGGCGTTCGACAAGCGGCAGCTTGCCAACGCGACCAACTTCCCCGACGCGGCGATCCTCGCGGCGCGGACGCTGATCACCGAGCGGTTCGAGCGTATCTGCAAAGTCTCGTTCGTCCCGCGCTACCGCTTCCGCGCCATCTCGGGCGCGGACTGGTTCGAGTTCCAATTGCCCGACCAGCCGATCACGGCGATCCGCTCGATCGCCACGCGCGCACCGGGCGCGTCGGCCTACGTCCCGTACAGCGCCGCCCAACTGGCCGCGCTCGACAGCGACCTCGCCACGGGGATCGTCACGCGCGGCAGCATGTATTACGGCACCAGCCTGTACAGCGAGTTACGCCTGCCGAGCCTCACCGTGCAGGTCGGCTACGAGTACGGCTACGCGCAACCGCCCGAACCGATCCGGCGCGCGGCGCTGATCGCGGTTGTCAACCAACTGGTGCTGACCAACATCAGCGAGCGCACGACGAGCTGGTCCGATCCGAGCGGGGCGGGCACGTTCCGCATGGCGACCCCCGGCATGGGCCGGAATAGCTGGTTCGGGATACCCAACGTCGACGCGGTGCTCTCCGATTACATGGAATCGACCGTGGGGATCGCCTGATGGCAACGACGACCAGCACCGTCCCGGCGTTCATGGCGACGCTGCGCGATCGGCTGAATGTCCGACTGGCGGGCAATCCGACGACCGCGACCGTGCTGGCGTTCGCCGCCCCGGCGGGCGATCCGCTGCCGCTCGAGATGGTGGAGCTATACGGGAGCGACGACACGCAGGCGTGGGGCGCGCTCGGCAACCGGCGGCGCACCGAGCAGTACACCATCCGGGGCGGCATCTTCATCCTGCAGGCGGGCGCGGACCTCGCGGATGGCTCCGAGGCGGTCGCGGACGCCGCGCGCCAGCGGGCCTACGCGATCCTGGCGGTCGTGGAGGACGAGCTACGGACGAATTACACGATGCAGCGTTCGGTCTACCGCACGCAACTGGCGAGCGCCAATCTGACGCAGGGCATGACCGATAACGGCAGGTGGGCCACGCTGGAGATCAGGATCGACGTGTACACCGAACTCACGAGCTAAGGAGGAGACGATGGCCGATGAGACAAAGGCCCGCATCCGCTATGTCGGGCCGTTCCAGGACGGGGTATTCATCCCCGCGCTCGAAGAATTGGGCTTGCCGGGCGAGGTGCCGCAGAACGGCGTCATCGAAGTACCGCTCGACCTGGCCGCCGCGTTGACGTTGCAGGCGGACTGGCAGGCGGTCGGCAAGGCCGCCGAGCCGATCGCCGAGGCGCAGCAGAGCATCCCGGTCGCGGCGGTCGATCCGCAGACCGGGCAGATCGTCGTGCCACCGGCCCCGCCCGCCGAGGCGGTGCCGTATGTGCCGCCCGTGGCCCCGGTCGCGCTACCACAGACAGGGGGTAACTAAACGTGACGCCAAGTTTCGCGCCGGACAACACGCCCGATCAGTTCAGGTCACACCCCGTAATGGGTGGCGAGTTGACGTTGGGTGCGTTCGCCGCGTGCGTAAGCGCCACGAATAGCGTGAACGTCTGCAACGCGCAACTTCGCCGTGTGGCAGAGGCTACCGCGCACGTTGCGTTCCTTCCTGACCATATCGTCGGTGTTGGTGGCATGAGTGCCGGGGAACAGATGGGCAGGGTTGACGCAGCGGGGAGTGTCACAACTGTGGCAGGCGAGCAGGCCTTCAGCCAACGGGCCATAGGCGTGTTGGTACGACCAACGGTGCGCGGAGGTCTGCTTGCCGTCTGCGGTAAATCGTCCGTAGCCGGAGTGGATCACACTGCCTTTCCACAGCCAGCATTCGCCCGACTTGTCCACTTGGGACCAGAAGCGCGCCGCCGTCTCGGCGGGCGTTTCGCGCTCCTTGCACGCACGGGAGCAATACCGGGCCGTTCCCGTCTGGCTTGCCTTGCGGTAGAACGTCTCGCCACAGCGCGGGCAAACGAGCGCAACCTTCCGCGACAGGTTGTAGCACGTATGGGAGCAAAATCGCCCGACCGTCGAGGGTGTGCGGGTGAATACCCGTTCGCAGTGGGCGCACGTCAGTTCGATGGTAGTGCGTTGGGCGGTGTGGTAACACGCGGTGCCGCAGTACAGACCGCCGCCACGGGCGCGCTCGCTGGTGACGGGGACGAAATCCACCCCGCAACTGGCGCACACCGCAGTGACGGTGCGTCGTTGGCTGGCACCGCGACAAGCACGGCTGCAAAAGCGTTGCGGGGCTTGGTCGTGACGGTTGCGCTTCGGGGTGAAGGCTTGGCCGCATTGCTCGCAGCAGCGGGGCGCGGGCGGCGTATACTTGCGGGGCATTCGGAACTCCTGACACGAGTTCGGGGTGTCGCGCCGCGCGGTGTTTGCAGCACCGGCGCGGCTTTCTGTTGCCAAAAGTATAGCATGGGAGGGCTGTAGAATGCCATTTGGGAGTGGACTAAGTTCACAAGTGGGAATAGCACAAGAGGGCGTGGGGTACGGGGTGTTCACCCCCCCCACCCGTTTCCTGGAGTTCCTCACGGAGGGGATCGTCCCCGATCGTCCGTCGTTGCAGACGCGCGGACTGGGCGATCAGTTCGTCCGCACCACCCGCCGCCGCGCCTACATCAAAAACTATAACGGCCAGATCGAAGTGGATTTCATGGCGTCGGGCATGGGTATCCTGCTCAAGAACATGCTCGGCACGATCGTCACGGCGGGGGCCGCCGCACCGTTCACCCACACCGCGACCCCGGATGGCGTCGGCTTGCAAGGGTCGTCGCTGACCGTGCAGGTCGGCAAGCCGCAGACGAACGGCGTCGTCGTGCCCTTCAACTACACCGGCGGCAAAATCCATACCTGGATGCTCGATCAGCAGATGGACCAGAACCTGAAGCTCCGCCTGACCTTCGACTTCACCAACATCAACGACGTGGCCTCGGCGCTCGCGGTCGCGTCCTACCCCGCCGCCAATGCCCCGCTGGCGTTCCTCGACGCGGCGATCTCGCTCGATGGCGTCTCGGCCAACCTCCGCACCGTGCAGATCACGGGCACGCGGGCGATGGCGATGGACCGGCGCTACCTCGGCAATCAGAAGTCGCAGCCGATCGCCAACGGCGAGCACGCGGTCACGGGCCAACTCGACAAAGAGTTCGAGGATATGACCGTCTACAACAAATTCATCAGCGGCGCGGTCGCCGCGCTGACGATGACGCACACCAACGGCGCGAGCATCCTGACGACCACGATCCCGGCCATCGAGTATACCGGGGCCAACCCCGCGATCGCCGGTTCCGACCTCGTGCGCCAGACGATCCCGTTCAAGGCGCTCCTGACGCCGGGCAGCCCGCTGATCACGCTGGCGTATCAAACAGCTGACAGCGCTCCTTGATGCTTGACACGACGCCGTAACGAGGGAGCAGCATGAGCGCACCGCGCCCGCCGCGCGCCGGGACCGTCAGGACCACGAACCTCGCGCTGAAAGTCGTGGGGATGAAAGACCTGCGCAAACTCCTCCGTGACCTCGACGCGGGGCTGCCGGGCGAGTTGCGCGACACGAATAAGCGTGTGGTGGAGGAGGTGCTGGTCCCGCCCGTGCGCGCGGCGGCGGCGGCGCACAAGCCGACGAGTGGCTACAACGCACGGGCGGGCCACTCGAAGCAGCACTGGGCCGACGCGGTGGCGAGCGTGCGCGCGGTGGCGACGCAGACGAGCAGCGCGATCCTCTACGGCTCGACCGCGCGCACGAAAGGATGGATGGTCGGCTACGAGTTCGGCTCGATCCGCCACAAGCAGTTCCCGCCCGCCTCACCGCGACTGGGCGGCGGGAGCGCCGGGTATTTCTTTTACCCCACGATCCGCGCGGCGGTCCCGAAGATCATCGACGCTTACGCGGAGTCGCTCGAACGGTTCCTGGCGCGTACCGTCAACGCCAATCACACGGAGGGCTAGATGCGGCTCGACCCGAACAGCCTGACCGTGGGGGAGGCGGTCGCCATCGAGCAGGCGACCGGGCTGAATCTCCTGGCCGTGGACTTCGCCGCGCCCACGCTGGCGCTGCAAGCGGGGCTGTACTGGATCGCGGCCAGCCGCGAGGACCGCACCCGCACCTGGGGCGCTGTCTGCGCACTGCACGTCCTCGACATCGACCTGACGCTCGGGGGTGTCGATGTCTAACAAGACGCAACTCCGTGTAGAAACTGTGGGAGACGGCTCGAACGCGCGGGCCGACTTCCAGAAGACCGAGGCCCAGGTCGGGATGCTCGAACACTCGTTCGAGGGCTTGCAAGCCAAGTTGATCGAACTCGCCTCGACCGCCTCCGGTCTGAACCTGGAAAAGCTGGGCGGGATGGTCGGGGGTGGCGCGGGGATGCTCGGCACCGCCGCGACCGAACTCGGCGCGGGCGGTGGGCTGGCCGCGCTCGTCACGCCCGCCGCCGCCGCGACCGCCGGATTCGGGGCGCTCGCGCTCGCGGGGCATAGCGCGGTCGAGGCCACGATGGAACTCGGCAAGGAAACGCTGAAACTCTCGCGCGAAACGGGGATGTCCGCCGAGACGACCAGCGCGCTGATCTCCGTGTTCGCCCGTTTCGGGGTGAACGGCGCGGACGCCAGCAAGGAACTCGGGCTGTTCAGTAAGCAGATGGGCGGCTACCAACTCGCCGCCGACGAAGGGATAACGGGCGGCAAGAAGTTCTCCGACTCGATGAAGCAGTTGGGCGTGGACTTCCACGATGCGCACGGCAAACTCCTGCCGATGGACGACACCCTGCTGAAAGTCGCCGACAAATTCAAGGAGCTGTCGAATGGCCAGGAGAAGACGTCGCTGGCGATGTCGCTGTTTGGCAAGGGCGGCAAGGATATGCTCCTCGTCCTGAATCAGGGCAGCGAGGGGATCACCGAACTGAGCGCGAAGGCCAAGGAGCTCGGGCTGACGCTGACCGGCAGTAACCTGCACGATGTCGTCACCTACACCCTCGCGCACAAGGACATGCAAGAGGCGTTCGAGGGGTTGAAGATCACCGTTGGCACCCTGCTGATGCCCGCGATGGCGGAACTGGCGAAGGTGGGCGCGCACTTCGCGGAGAACATCAATAGCACGCTGATCCCCGCGCTGAAAGACGAGAACAGTATCGTCGGGATGCTGCCCAAGGTGTTCGGGGCGTATGGCGACGCACTCGACGCGACCCAGCGGAAGACCTACGAGTGGGCGCTCAATACCCGTAAGGGCTTCCTCGAACTGCTGCGCGACATCCCCAACGATCGCGCCGCCGACGACCCGATGAACAAGTGGCTCGATGAGCAGATCGGCCACACCCAGGCGAGCATCGACGCGGGCGCGGCGGCGGTCAAGGACGCCGCGAAGAAAATCCCCGACGCCGCCGCCGCCGGACTGGACGACCCCGCCGCCGCCGCCAAGGCCAAGGGCTACGGTTCCGATGTGCTCACCGCCTACGTGCAGGGGATGACGCCGGACGGTATCACGATGTTCGACGACCTCAAGAAAGTCGTTGAAGAGGCGATGAAGGGGATGAGCCCGACCGGCAAGGTCGATGTCGATTGGGAGCGGGCCTATCTCCCGGCATTTGCGCGGCTTGCCACAGAAATAACCCAGATCGGCGGTGTGACCGAGGCGACGTGGGCGGACATCTCCGAGGCGTTGGGCGGCGAGACGCAACAGGTCAAGGAACTGGTCGCCGACTATCAGGCGCTCGCCGCCGACAAACTGCGCGTCAAGCAGGTGACCGCCGACATCCATGCGCTCGAAGCACAGCAGCGCGCGGACACCGCGCAAGCGACGCGCGAAAACCGCGAATTGCAGCGCGGGATCACCGAGGCACAGCACAACCAGAGCGAAGCGGACAAGGCCGAAGCGGAGAACATCCGGGGGCTGACCGAGGCGCAGAAGGCGCTCGGCTTCGCGCAGAAGGACGCGGCGGCGGCGGGCGTGGCCGCGCTGGTCCCGCTCAATGCCGAACTCAAAAGCGTGCAGGAGTCGGCGGCGACGGTCGCGCTCGGCTACAAATCACAGAACGACGAGCTACAGCGCCAGATCGACCTCAATAACCAGATCGTCGGGCAACTCGAACACCAGCGCGACGTGAAGTTCCTCGCGATCGATGAGCGGCTAGCGGAGATCGGCAAGTCGCGCGACACCAACGATCTGCGCGAGGCCGCGACCCTGCGCCGCGAGCGGGCGCAAGAGGAGCGCAATACCAAGCCGCAGATTGCGCTAGAGCGCGAGCGCGCCACGGTCGAGAACTACGGCCTATCCCAGGCACAGAAGGGGATCGCGGACAAGGCGAAAGCGGCGAGCGACGCCAGCGCCGCGCAGACGCAATCCCTACAAGCGCAGATCACCGCGCAGACCGCGCACAATGCGGCGGTGCAGGCGGGCTTTCAACGCCAGATCGAGGACAGTCAGAAGGTCATCGACACGGTGACCAACGCGGCCAGGGTGCGCCACGACGACGACAACCAGCGGATCGTGGACTTGCAGGAGGTGGCGACCGCGACCGCGCAATTCTGGCAGGACCGCCAGGCGGCGGACGGCGAATCGATCACGGCGGCGCGCGAGTCCCTGATCTTCTGGCAGGGCCAGGTCACCGAGGCCAATACCCTGCTGACCTCCGTCAAGGCGATCAACGCCGAGATCGCCGCGTCGGGGCAGTTCGGGCAGACGCCGATCTGGATGCGCCCGACGAGCGGCGGCACGCAGGACGACAATCCGAACGGGGACAACCCCAACGGCGACAACCCGAACGGCGACAATCCGAACGGGGACAACCCCAACGGCGACGGCGCGGGCGCGATCCCCGGCCCGACGCACGATCGTACCGTCGACTCCGGGTACGGCGACGGCGCGGGCGCGCTGCCGCCGACCCCGTCCGGGCAGCCGGCCGACTACGCGGGGCCGGGTCCGAACCCCATGCTCTACCTCGGCAAGGACGGCAGTCTCCACCCCTACGCGCCGGGCGGGGCGGGTGGCTATCAGATCCCGGACGGCAATAGCGGCGGGGGCGGTGCAAGTTCGAGCACGACACAGAGCACCATCAACGTCAACAACTACGGCGTCGGCGAGGCCGCTTTCCTCGATAAATTGACCGGGGCGATACAGAGGGTGAGTGCGGCATGACGCTGGCGGTAGCCGATTTCCAGGCGATTTCCGACAGCCTGGGACTGCAATGGTCAAACCTCAAAGCCCTAGCGGGCACGACACCGGGCGGCAACGTGCTGACCGGGGCGACGAACAACCTCGCGCGCGTGCAGGCGCTCGCGGCGTCCGTCAACGTGCGCGCCCTGATCGCGGACTACGACGACCTCCACAACGCGAGCGCCGCGCCGTGGTCGCCCGTCCCGGCCTGGTTCCGTGGGGCGCTCGCCGCGCTCAATGCCACGGTGGCGACGGGCGGCATCCTCGCCTACCTCGCCGCGAACCCGACCGCGATCGTCTCCCAGGCGTTCGCCGATCTGCTGGCCGAGGTGGGCGGGTATACGGCGGTGCCGCAACTCCAAATCCTCGACGCGAAGCCGCGCGTCGGCGCGGCGACCCTCAACCCGCCGAGCGCGACGACCCTGGCGACCGGGACGCCGCTCGGCACCGCGACGACCCTCGAAGTCGTGGCCGGAACACCGATCGGGGCGGCGGCGATCACCGCACTCACGCTGACCTGCAGCGGCCCCGGCCTTGCCGCGCCCGCCGCGCCTGTGCTGTCGAGTGCGGCGACCGGGGGCATGATGGTCAACGCCGCGTATACGGTAGAAACGGCCTACGTCACCGCGAGGGGCGAGACGTTGCCCGGTCCCTCCGCGAGTTATACCACGGGGGGCGCGCTGGCCCCTCCGGGGGCACCCGCACCGACCATGGCGGCGACTGGCGGCACGATCGCGGCGGGCACGTATCAGGTGATCGTCTCCTACATCAACGCGAATGGTGAGACGGTCGGATCGCTGGCGGCGACGGTGACGACGACCGGGACGACCAGCACGATCACCATCCCTTCGCCCGCAGCCAGCGGCAATGCGACCGGGTGGTACGCCTACATGAGTCAGGCGGGCGGTGCGGCGAGCGCGACGACGCGACAGCAGGCGGTGGGTAGCCCCACAGCCATCGGTACGGCGCTGACGCTGACCGCGCCACCCACGAACACCGGCACCGCACCACTGGCGTCCGGGACCGCCCCGAGCAACACCAGCACCTTGACCATCGCCTCACCTCCTGCCAGCGGCAATGCGACCGGGTGGTACGCCTACATGCAGCAAGCGGGCGCGACCGGGACCTATACCCGGCAGCAGGCGGCGGGGTCGCCGACCGCGATCGGCACGGCGCTGACGCTGACCGCACCGCCGACGAGTACGGGCGCAACCCCCGCGACGACCAACACCACCACGACCTCGAGCGAGGCGGTCGCCGCAATCCCGGCGGGCACGGCGCGCGGGACGATCTTCGCGCTCTCCGCCGCGACCTATACCGCCGTGACCGCCGCGACCGCGACGGGCGGCACGAAGGGTGACGCGCTGGTGATCCGCTCGACCGTGGCGGGCACGGCCCGTATCCCGGCGCTGTAGGGAGGGCACGATGAGCGCGCGTGTGGTCCCCGCCCTCGGCACCTACGTCCCGCAAGGGGTGGCGATCGGCGCGGATATCATCCTCGACGGGCAACTCAATATCCCGACGCCGACCTCCCTGGACGAGACGGAGCCGCCCCAGGTCGGCACCTACCTGAGCGGCGCACCCGCGTTCATGGGGTTGCCGAACCGCACGCTCACCTGGGATTGGATGACCATCGACGAGTGGCAGGCGCTCAGGACGCTCTTTGACAGCAAACTCGCGCTTGTCGGGGATCAGCGGCGCATCACCGTGACCTGGCCCGATCCCGACCAGGCGGGCAAATACGTGACGTTCACCGCGTTCATGGCCTGGCCGAAGCGCGGCAAGTGGTCGCCGCCCGGTGTCTTCGTCGGCTCGTCGCTCGTGCTGCTGAAATGCGTGTATCCGGGACAGGGAGCGCTAGGGTGAGGGTAATGGGATTAGTGCCACCACCACCGCCACCACAAGGCCGTGAGGGCGAACTGTTGCCGCCGCGTCGGTTGTCATTATTGCAGCGATCCTTCCGGTGGTTGGATCATCCCTTGCACCAGTGGGAGACGGTCAAGGATACGAAGGCCAACCGCTACGAGCAGTGCACGACCTGTGGTGAGCGTAGGGCGTCTCGATATGCCAGTGGCGGCTATCAACCTATCGACCGGCAGTGGGTGGCAACCGGCGAGTGGTTTTCGTGGCACAACCTGAATCCGACAGCGGGGAGTGCATCACCGATCCCGCGCAACGAACAGCACACCGCCGATCCGCGGTTGCTCGGTCGTGATACGCAGACACGTCAAGCCTGGGATCGGGACGGCAAGCAGTATTTCGAGCGGGTGCACGAGTCGCCCGATAACCGCCCGCTCTGGCCCGATCTCTACGGCGAGGAAGCCACCTGATGCCAACACCTGACGCGATGCTCCTCGGGCACAGTACAAGCGATTACCGGCTGCAATTCAGCTTGTTTTCGCCGCGCCAGTTCGGGGTCATGGACGTAGATCTGTACGGCGATGACACCGCCGCGCCGCCGCCGTCCGACATCGCGGCGTCCGTCACCGTGACCGAGTTCGACGGGATCACCGCGCTCGGCCCGCTGAGCGGCAGCGTTGACGGCAACGGCTGGACCTGCCCGTTCGCCATCGCGCGCTACCCGGCGACGTTCGCGGCCTATTACGGCGTGACGATCGCGGGGACCGCCTACTACTCCAACGCGCCGCAGGCCGCCGTGACGCTCCTGCGCGGCTACATGCAGGAGGTCCACCCGCAACGGACGGCGGGGAGCGACCTGACGCAGTTCGTGGTGGCGACATCGCACCGCTTCCTGCAACAGGCGCAACTCTCCTACGGGATCGACTGGTACACGAGCGCCAGCCACCTCGCGCCGCTCGCGCTCGCGGACGCCATCCAGCACTTCGTCTTCAATCACACCAACCTGACCCCGCGCAGCGGCGTGACGATCGCCCTGCCCGCGATCACGCTCTATCAACTCTCGACCTCGGCGAGCGACATCCTGAGCATCATCAAGGGGCTGGCCGGGTCGGCGCTGCCCGAACCGTGGGTGTTTTTCCGGCGCGACGATCAGTTCGTCGTGACGAGCCACCCCAACCTCGCGGGCGCGGCCTATCCGTTCCGCACCCCCGTGCTCGATTTCAGCGACGACATGGTGTATGGCATCGACGCGGGGCCGCAGGAGCGCCCCGATCTCGTCGCCTCGGTCAACCTGACCGCGCAGACGAGCTACCAGGACCAGCTCACGAGCCGCTACCCGACCGACGGTGCGCCGACCGCGACCGGCTCGCGCCTGACCCTCTCCGGGCTGCGCTACGACGACCAGCCGAGCCTCGACGCGCTGGCCCCGCTCGTCTACGCGCACGAGCGCCGTGTATGGCGCAACGTCACGATCACGGCGGGGATCATCTTCAAGGCGGACATCGGCGATCTCGTCACCGTGACCACCACGATCCCGCAACGGGGCATCGTCTGGACCGCCAAGAAGTTTGTGATCCGGCAGATCGCCTACACCGTCAACCAGGATCAGCGCACCATGAGCACGAGATTCACGCTTGATGAGTGTTTTTTATGAGCCAGGATATCGGGCGCTTCGCCCCTGACGAGGCCATGCGGCGATTCGTCGCCACGCTGACGGAGATGCACGACCCGCTGCGCCCGCTCGGTCGCTACGTCGTCACCGATAACAGTCAGTGGTCGGCGGTTGGGGCCTCCTATGTAGCGGTCAACGTGGAAGGCGCGCGGAAACTGGCGATCTACCGGGACGGCCCGCGTCCCGCCGTGGGGAGTTTCCTGCAATGCGTCAGGACCGGGCCGGAGCCGACCGCGCCCTGGCTGGCGCTGCCGCAGGCGTCCGGGTGGTCCGTGGTAAGCGCGGCGGGCGTCGGAATCCTCAATCGGCTCGGTTATGGCGGCACGGACTGGCGAGACCGCAACTTCGAGGCCGGCCCGAACTTCCAGGCGTATGCGTGGCAGCCGCCCGAACTGGCCCATGAGCCGTCGCCGATCGCGGGCGCGGACAACATCACCGCCTATGCCGATTACCCGCAAGGGGAGATCATCTTGCGGCACACGTTCGTGGTGCCGGCGGGCACGACGACGGCGACGATCACGATCGCCGCCGCGCAATTCTATCTCGGCGTCTGGCTGAATGCCGTGCGGGTGCAAACCGAGTCCGCGCCCACCACCTATGGCGTCTACGACCTCGGCCCGGCGCTCATCCCCGGCGAGGCGCATGTCCTCGCGGTCGAGTTCGGGTATTTCACCGGGGGCACCCAGCCGGCCATCAGCAACGTCGCCTACAAGATCGCGGGGTCGTGATGGACGGGATCGCGTGGGGCTGGTACGCGGACGGATTGGTGGTGGCCGGATGAACACGCTGCGCCACGCCACCATCACCGCCCTCCCCGACCCGCGCGGCTACGCCACGGCGGCGGTCGGCGGGTCGCGCCTGCGGGTGTATGTCGATCCGCTGCGCTTCAACGCCGCGACCGGGCTGGCGGTCGGGGATCGCGTCCTCCTCGCGGGGGCTGCGGAAGGCGGGCTGGCCGTGCTCGCCGTGCTCGGTCGGGGGGTGCGGGCATGAGCGTCCCCGTGGACATCATCGGCGCGACCGGGGCGGCGCGGGACGCGGACTATGACCGGCTGGCGCGCGGGGTGCTCGACCGCCTGCGCCGTCCCAACCCGATCCGCGAGGCGTTGATCCTCGCCGCTAGCGGGCTGCTGGGCGGGACACCGACCGTCGCGGTGCGCGTGGACGGGGGGCAACGCCTCGCGCTCTACCCACTGCCGAGCGCGATCCGGGTCGGGCGACTGGTGTTCTGTCAGGCCGTCGCGCCGGGGGTCGCGCAGCTCGTCGTGGTGGCGAGCAACTACCAAGTCGAGCCGTACAACGTGCCGCCCCGCGCGAGCGGCTCCGGCCTCGGCTATCCGGCGCAGTCGTCGGGCGGGGCGCTGGTGCCGGGTGGCGCACCGGGCGTCGGGCCGGGCACGACCACGGACGGCACGACGGGGCTGGCGACACAGGCTGACTGGACGATCGCGGACGGTAGCGCCTTGCCGCTGTCGCTCGGGGAGGTGGGGCGCTGATGCCAATCGAGTACTTCGCCGATCGCGCCCGCAGCACCCTCGCCGTGGCCTGCGCGGCGAGCGACACGACGCTGACCGTCACCACGCCCGCGCAGGAGTTCCCGGCGTCGTTGCCCTACCGGCTGATCTGCGGCACCGAGATCATGCGGGTCACGGCGCGGGCGGGCAATGTCCTGACCGTGACGCGGGGGATCGAGGGCACCACGGCGGCGGCGCACGCGGCGGGCGCGGTCGTCAGTCACGGGGTCACGGCGGGGGCGCTCAACGACATGCGCGCCGACATCACGGCGGGGCAGGGTGTGCCGGTCGGGGGCACCACCGGGCAGGCGCTGGTCAAGACCGGCCCCGCCGACTACGCGACCGGCTGGGGCACCGTCGCGAGCGGCGGGGGCGGGACGATCGAGACGTATGGGATCGTCTTCACGGGCGCGGGTAACGTGGCCCTGCGCGGCGACGGCGCGATCGTCACCAAACGACGCTAGGGGGGACGGATGACACTCGCGACCAACGGGCTACAGAACGCCGTGGCGTACCGCTGGACCTACCCGGATGCCGCGACAAGGCTGGCGGCGACCGGGTTCGGCGCCGCCGACGTGGGCGCGCTGGCGCTCCAGTTAGACACCAGCGCGCTCTACCTCCTGACGGCCACTACCCCCGTCTGGATGCTCTCGCAGGGACCGGCGGGACCAGCGGGCGCGAACGGGGCGACCGGCCCAGCGGGGCAGGGTGTGCCCGTTGGGGGCACGACCGGGCAGGCGCTGGTCAAGACGGGGTCCACCGACTACGCGACCGGCTGGGGCACGGGCGCGAGCGGCGCACCGAGCGGCGCGGCGGGCGGCGATCTGGGAAGCACCTACCCGAATCCGACCGTACCGGGGCTGGCGACGAAGGAGGCGAGCCTCGGCAACCCGGCCACCAGCGGCTACGTGCTTAGCAGCACGGCGGCGGGGGCGCGCTCCTGGATCGCGCCGGGTACGGGCGGCGGGCTGACGAACCCGATGACGACCGCGCAGGACCTCATCGTCGGCGGCGCGAGTGGCACGCCGACCCGGTTCGGCGTCGGCGGCGCGAATCAGGTGCTCACCGTGGTCAACGGCGTGCTGACCTGGGCCGCCCCGGCGGCGGGCGGCGGGGCGCTGCCTGCTGGCGGCACGACGGGCCAAGCGGTGGTCAAGGCGAGCGCGGCCGTCGGCGACGCGGCCTGGGGCGTGGTTGGCGATGTACGCAACCCGCTGACCGCACAGGGCGACCTGCTCGTAGGCGGGGCGGCGACCACCACGAATAGCCTCCTCGCCACGCTCGGCGTGACGGCGACCGAGTCGGCGGCGGCGACGGGACGCGCCGGGGCGCAACTGATCGACAACAACCCCGCGACCGACTTCTACACCGGCGGTGCCTCGCCGCTGCCCGCGTTCGTGCGCTTCGACCTCGGCCCCACCCCGGCCACGGTCGTGTCGGGACGCATCGTCCAGAATGCCAACACCATCTATCGCGCGAGCGATCTGCTGTTGCAATCCTCGCCCGACGGCACGACCTGGACAACGGCCTACACCGGGTCAGGCGCGTTCGGGGACAGCGGCGTGTTCACCGTCGCGCCCGCTGTCCTCGCGCGCTACTGGCGGATCACGAGCGGCAAGGCCGACTGGGCGCTCACCAGCGTGGAGCTGTACAGCGGCCTGTTGGCGGGCAACCCCGCCAGGCTGGGGGCCGGCGCGAACGGCCAGGTGCTCACGGTCGTCAATGGCCTCCTCACCTGGTCCACCCCGGCGACGGGCGCACCGGCGGCGCTGACGGGCGCGACCGCCGCGACGCGCTATGTCGGCGGCACGGCGAGCGGCGCACCGACGACCGGCACGTTCGCGGTCGGCGACTTCGTGATCGACCAGACGGCGGCGATCTGGGTCTGCACCGTGGCGGGGACACCGGGGACGTGGATCGCTGAGGCGGCACCGTTCGTCGGGACCAACGTCTACAGCACCGTCACCCAGGCGATCGCCACGGGCGGCGGTTTCCAGGCGATCACGTTCAACAGCGTGGTGGAGGATCGCGGCGGCTTCTATAGCGCGGGGGCAAACACGCGCCTGACGATCCCGGTCGGGGCAGCGGGGCGCTACATCGCCTACGCCTCGCACGCGCTCGACGCCAACGCGACCGGCAACCGACAGGCGGAAATCCGGCTCAACGGCGTTACCCAACTCGGCGCGCAGGCCGTCATGAACATGGACGCGAGCGCCTCACCGCAGCCGATCGTGCTGGTGCCGCCCCGCAGTTACGCGGCCGGCGACTATCTGACCACGAGTCTCTATCAGACCAGCGGCGTGGCGCTCAACCGTCTGGCGGGCGTGGCGTTCGCGTTCGCGCTCTGGCGCGTGCCAGGCGCATGAGCGGTAGCAGGAAAGGGGGAGCGCATGGCGCGCTATCACTACACGAAACCGACCCGTGCCGCGCTGCTCGATCAGGTGCTCGCGCAGGTGCCCGGACTGACCGCGCGGAACACGCGCATGGAAGGCACCGCGACCGATGTCTGGCTCACCGTCCCGGACATCATCCTCGAACCGACGATCGCGGCGGTGGTCGCGGCGCACGACGCGACGGCGCTCGACGCGGCGGCGCAAGCGGCGGCGGCACAGGACGCGACCGCACGGGCGGGGGTACAGGCATTGGCCCCCGCGTTCCTCGCCGGGACCGACCTGACGCTCGCGCAACTCAATCAGGTCATGCGCTGGCTCGCGCGCCGCCAACTGGCGCAGGGGGACTAGCGATGCGCTACCAGATCGCGCACAGGAAGGAGGCCCGGCCATGCGGCATCGTCTGACAGCACGACAGTCACGACTCCGCGCGCGGGTGCATTACCTCTGGAACGACGCCCCGCCGGATGGGGTGGAACTCCTCTCCGCGTCCCTGTCGGGCGCGTTCGCCGTCCTGCTCGTCTACCACGGCAGCACGGTCAACGCCATCCAGCACGCCTACTGGCTCGCCGCACTCTGCGCGGTGTCGGCGGCGCTGAAGTTCGTCGGCGTGCTGCTCGAACACACCACCATCCGGGTGGCGGGACTGATCCTCGGGACGATCTTCTGGACCACGCTCGCCGGGGTGTTCGTGTTGAGCGTGTCGAGCTCGATCACCTGGCTCTGCTACGCGGTCCTCGCGTCCGCGCAGTTGTGGGCGTTACGCGCGAACGTGCGGGGACGGTGGCGATGAATCCGACGGTGATCAGCGCCCTGACCGGGACCGTGATCGCGGCGGTGTCCCTGTTGCTCACGGCGCGGCAGTGGTATCTCCACCGCGGTGATGAGACCAAGAAGCAGCGCGATGAACGGGAGACCCAGGCGACGCAGGCGGCGGCGCAACGCGAGGAGAGCAGGATCGAACGCCTGGACAAACAAACCTGGGAGTACGTGGAGGGGTTGCGGGTGGAGATGACGCGACTGGCTGCGCGGGTCGAGATGTTGGAAAGTCGCCTCCAGGCCGAGCAGGCGATAACCGCGCAACTCCGCGCCGACCTGGCGATGGCGAACGGCACGATCCGCGACCTCAAATCCGAGAATCAGCGTCAGGCCGGGGAGTTGACCCGCCTGCGCTCGCAGATAACCGCGCTACAGGGCAAGGGCTATCGCGGCTCGCTGAGCAACGACGACGAAGAGGGACGCTGACATGAGGGCACGAAAGGGGAAAACGGCATGACACTGATGGGCGCTGACATTTCCAGCAACCAACCAACCGAGTCCTGGCCGACGCTCAAAGCATCCGGCATTTCATTCTGCGCGATTAAGCGGACTGGCGGCGATGCTTACACCAACCCCGACGGGCGGGCGCAAGTCGCGGGCGCGCGGTCGGTCGGGATCCTCGTCATCCACTACCTCTACCTCGGGGAACCGGGGTGCGCCAATGTGAGTGGCCAAGCGCAGGCCGAGTACTTCATCGCAGAGGTGGGCGACGACATCCTCCCCGGTGAGGGTATCTCGCTCGACTGGGAGGAGAATGGCTACCCGTACATCGAGCAGGCGCTGGCCTGCCTGGGCGCGCTCGAAGCGCATTACGGCTTCAAGCCGAGCGTCTATACCTACCCGTCCTACATCACCGAGCACGGGCTGGCGAACGATGCGCGCGTGACGGCCTACCCGCTCTGGTACGCCTCCTATCAGACCAACGAGCCGTCCGCTCCGCGCGGGTGGGGCAAGCTGATGGCCTGGCAGTACAGCGACAACGAGACGATCCCCGGCGTCGGCCACGTGGACGGCGACCAGTTCGACGGCACGGTCGCGGAACTCATGGCCTACGGCAAGCCGGGGGCCGTCACGGCGGCGACCGTGCCGAGCGACCCGGCGGCGGCGATCGGCGCGGCGCTGCAACCGACGAACGCGACCGGCGAGGACGTGCGCTACTACATCGACGCGCAGGGCGTGCCGCATATCGACGTGGCGTTCGGCGGGGTCGCCGCCCGGATCCTCGGGGTGAACCTCGCGGACGTGGGGATCAGCGTTGTCGATACAGACGGCAAGATCGAGGATCGATCGATGCAAAACAACGTCTTTCAGGCGTGGAAAGTGCGGGCGAGCTAATGGGATGGGAATGGCGCGGCACACAGATGGAGGCCGTCAACAAGGGCGATCTGCCAGCCGGGGCGGATACGATCGTCGTGCCGGGCGGGCGTAGCGTCCCCATGCCACCCACGGTGGCCTATAGCCACGATCAGGGGAAGCGGTCCTGGGACTTCTGGTTCGAGGACTTGGGGTTCAAGAGCATCGACATCAACACCTCTATGCCGGGCATCAATGTGTTCCGCTACGACACGCTGATCCACCCCGCCGATAACCGCCTGAAGATCTATGTCACCCATTGGAAGGGCGATCAGGATGCCACCCGGACGCTGTACGTCATTCGGACGCCAGCCTTTTGGATCGATTGAGGAGGACACCATGACCAACGCCACCCCAACAACCGCGACCGCCGCCGTGATCGGCGCGCTCTCCCTGCTGCTCTCTTCGGGCTTGCTCGGCGCGATCTTCGTCTACTTCCGTCGCCTGGTCGAGGCGCGGATCGGGGCGACCCACACCGCGCAGGCGATCGCCATCACCGGCGAGGCCGTCCGCGCCGCCGAGCAGATCGGGCGGACGCACGGCCTCGACCCGCAGGCCAAATACAGCGAGGCCGCGAACCGCGCCACGTCATTCCTCGCGCAGCACGGGATCGCGCTCAGCGACCAGCAGCTACGCACCCTGATCGAGGGCGCGGTGACGCAGATCAGGCAGGCCAACGCCGCCACGACCATGCCCGGCGTGGTGGCGACCGGGGACAGCCCGACGATCAGCGTTGCGCCCCTCGGCCCGACCGCCGAGCAGACGATCGCCGCGATCGCGGCGGCGGTCGGGGCGCTGTTCCCGCAGAGCGGACCGGGCCCGCAGAGCGGACCGGCACCGCAGAGCGGACCGGCACCGCAGTCCGCGCCGGTGGAGGGGGTCGCCCCGGTGAGCGCGGCCACGCCGGTCCCGCTGACGCCGCCGACCGCGTAACCCCGCCGCGCCCCGCAGCCCCGACCCGGCCCCCGCCGTCACCATGCGGCGGGGGCTTTATTGCGCGCGATATTCGCCCACCAACCCCTTGACAAATACTCCGCACCGTAGTATTATAGATACATGGGAGGGACGCACGGAGCGGCCCGAGGAGCGAAAGGGCTAGCGTCATGATCGAGCGCATCCGCATCGACGACACGACCGAGTATGCAACCAAAGTCGAGGTCCAAGCGCACCACGACGAGACGATGGCCCGCGCCAAGGCGGGCACCGCCGCCGAGCGGATGGCGTTGCAAGACGAACTCACCGCGCGCATCAACGAGCGGATTCGCGGCATCGAATACCTGCCGGGAGTACTGATCAGCCGCACGCACCTGGGCACGCTACGAGCGCACCTGCGGGCCGCCATCCAGACCGCCGACCACGCGGGGCGCTACGATTTCAAGGCCCGCCACCCCGGCCTCGTCTGAGCACCCCGTCCGCACGCGCGACGAGCTGCGCGCGGTGACACGCGACGGGCGGGGCGCTGTGTGCGAGATTGCCCCGGGAAACACTTGACAAATACTCCGCAGCGTAGTATTATAGAGGTATGGCAGGGACGCACGGCGCGGCCTGAATCACGCAGGAGCAGGGACCATGAGCACCACGACCCGCTACGAGTTTTTGCAGCACATGACCAGCGGCGACATCTTCGCCGTGCAGCTGGACGCCGCGCAGAACGTGATCGCCAGCGTCGGCCCGGTCGCAGCCGCCGACCTGACCAACGACCCGAGCGACTTCGGCGTCAACATGGCCGACGAGGACAATGCGTGGTTCGCCGAGCAGGATGCGGCAGCGGGTGCTGCGGGTGCGTTCCGACTCCTCGCTGGCGCGGAGTTGGCGCAGACCGTGGCCGGGGACCGCGCATGACCGACACCCTGACGACCGGGGAGGCCGCGCGCCTCCTCGGTATCACCGCCGCGACCGTGCGCCAGTCGATCCGGCGCGGCGCGCTGGCGGCGACACGCCTGGGGCGCGACTGGTTCCTGACGCGCGCAGAGGTCGAGCGGTACGCGCGCGACAAGAAAACGTGGAAAGCCACGCGCCGCACCCCCTGACCCCAGCGCCCCGACCGCCTGGCCGGGGCGCCGCCGCGTGTCCGCTAATGCACAGTACGGCACTTTCAACGGTTGCGCGCTCGACGAGCGCTAGTCGC
>JAABUP010003379.1_pt1 | contig 28255 bp, 22 predicted proteins | sample 5559201 | NCBI WGS metagenome assembly JAABUP01 (sample SAMN10711887, study PRJNA513373) | rock metagenome | isolation source: Antarctica rocks | place: Antarctica | reverse complement strand
GGGGCCTCCCGGGCTTCGAGGAAGACGAACGCCTCGGGGTCGGTCGCCAGGGCGAAGGCGAAGAGGGCCCCTTCGAGGACGCCCGAGCCGGGCTTGCCGTAGCGGGCCACCGGGGTCGGCAGGAGCCTCAGCTCGGACCATCCCTTGTTCTTGAAGTTGTCGGAGACGCGAAAATCCTGCATCAGGGCCTTCATCTGCCGCGTCCGCTGGGCCGGGTTCTCGGCCGGCTTCGGGGCGCCGGGGACGGGGCGGAACTCGACCCCCGGTCGGCGGGGGGCCCAGCTCGGCTTGCCGCCCCGGTCCGAGGTGAAGGTGCCCGGCGAGAGCGAGATGAACTCCTGGACCCAGTGGCCGCCGGAGTCGTTGGCGTTCTTCACCTGGAAGACTTGGAGGACGGCCTCGGGCCGCCCCTGGTCGCCGGACCAGAAGAAGACGGCCCCGTCCAGGACGTCGTCGGCCGACTGCTTGCCCATCCGGAACGACGGGTCGGTCCCGAGTCGGAGCGGCCCCGTCCGGCCGCCGTCGAGGGCGAACCGGTAGGACGAGGCGACCCCCTTCATCGTCTCCAGGTTCTCGTCCGCCTTGCCGGCCTGGCCGAGGAGCGAGGCGGCAATGAGCATCACGATCGTCGATCCGTTCATCGGTTCCCCTTCGCGAAAGGCTTCGGCGTCACGGGCGATCGGTCCGGCCAGACCCCATCGAAATCGAACGGGTTGCTACCGCCAGGCTCGTCGCGGTCGCCGGCCGATCAAGGCCAAAATTGATACGTGTACAACGGCTGATTGGGGTCGCCGGTGGAGCGCCGGGGGAGGTCCCAGACCTCGCGGCCCTTGAGCTTGACCTTGACCGCCCAGCAGCCCATCGGCGCCAGGGCATAGTGCCACCCGGGGCCGCCCTCGCCCGGGCGGACCTCGACGAAGAGGAAGACCTCGGGGTCAGTCCCCTCGACGAAGGCGAAGAGGGCCCCGTCCTCGGGAGTCGCGCCGGGCTTGCCGTAGCGGGCGATGGGGGTGGTGAGCATCCGGAGGGCGGTCCAGCCTCGGTCGCCGAAGTTGTCGACGGCGGCGAAGTCGTCGGCGATCGCCCGCGCCTGGCGGAGCCGCTGGGCGGGGGTCGCCGACGGCTTCGGGGCCCCGAGCACGGCCCCGAATTTCAGGCCCGGCCCGGCGGGATGCCAGCGCGGCTTGCCGCCGAGGCTGGCGGCGACGGGGGCGGTCGAGAGCGAGGTGAACTCGTGGATCCACTTGCCGTCGGGCGCGTCCTTCTCGCTCAGGAGGAACGCCTCCATCGCCGCCTCGGGCCGGCCCACCTCATCGAGCCAGAGGAAGATGGCCCCGTCCAGGAAGTTCCCCTTCTGGCGGCCGACGCGGAACGCCGGCTCGTCGCGGACCTTGATCGGGGCGAGCCGGTCCCCTTCGCGGGTGAGGTCATACGACTTCATCGCGGCCCGCATCGATCCGAGCCGTTCATCGGGAGTGTTCCGCCCGTCGGCCACCGGGGGCGGTTCCGCCGCCGGGGCCTGGCCGAGCAGGGCCAGCGCGAGGCCGAGCAGGTGCGGGGCGATGCTCATGGTCGGTTGGCCCCCTTGAAGCCAAAGAGGAAGCTGATGGAGGGCTCGCTCGGGTCGTGGCTCGCCAAGGCGGGGAGGGCCGGGAGACTCCAGAGGTCGCGGCCCCGGAACGTCGCCCGGACGGCGATCCCGTTCATCCTCGTCGACCGGCCCCTCGGCTCGGGCCGGGCCGAGGCAGGCGGCCAGGCAGGCCCCGAGGATCGCGATTCGTGGCGCGGTCATTTCGGGCCTCCGGTGGGCTTGTCGACCCGGACCTTCGAGGCCAGGAAGCCGTCGTCCTTGGGGCCGAGCCTGGGCTCGGGCTTCTCCTTGGCCTTGGCCATCGCCTTGCCTTTCTCCTTGTCCTTGTCCTTCGGGGGCTCGGCCGCGCCGCCGGATTCGGGGGGGAGGAAGGTCCGCTGGACCTCGGAGCCCCGGCCGTCGCCGTTGTCGTCGAGCTGGGCGTGCTCGGTGGCGATCAGCTCGTCCTCGACGTAACGTCGGGTCACGTCGGCCACGATGGCGAGGTAGAGCTCGAAGACGGAGAGGGCCCCGTCCTTGTCGCGGTCGGCCTCGGGGGGTGGCTCGGCGAGGACTCCGGCCAGGGCGAGCGGGAACAAGGTCTCGTTGACCTCCTGGTCGGCCTCGGTCGCCGAGATCGCGACCCGGCCCGACTTCGCCAGCGGCTTGAGGAAGAAGCCGCTGGCCGAGGTGGTCAGGAGGAAGACCTGCTCCTTCGCCGCGATCCCCTCGAACAGCCGGGCAAAGGCCGCGTCGGTCAGGTCGGGGCCGGGGAGGTTCAGGTGCGACCGCCGGCCGTCGTGGTGGCCGTGCCCCAGGGCGATCACCCAGACGCCGTCCTCGGGCGTGGCGACCTTCTTGAGCCCCTCGGCGTCGGCGGCGAGGTTCTCGCGGGTCGAAAGTCCGCGACTCCCCGCCACGGCCGGTCCGTCGCCGGGCCTGGGCTCGGTCCCGAACCGGACCCAGACGTCGGCCGCCGCGAACCCCGATCGATCCACCAGCGCCTTGGCGATCGTCTCGACCGCCCCGGCGTAAAGGGCCCGGTGCTCTTCGTCGCCGGGAAGCCCGCAGACGATCAGGGCCCGGCGCATCCCCGGGGCGACCGAGGGGATCGGCCCCGGCGGCGGGGGCTCCTGGGCGTCCGAGGCGGCCGGGGCGGCGAGGGCCAGGCCCAGCAAGACCCGGGCGGCGAGGCGGCCGATCGGCAGCCAGGCGTGGTGGCGTCGTCTCATGGTTTCGGCCCGGGGTCCTTGGGATTCGTCGAGGGGTCCGTCGCCGCCCCCGCCTCCTCGACTGGCGGGATCGTCCGGTCGTTGATCAGGTGGTAGCGATGGGTCGGGTCCTTGAGGGCGGCGTCCCAGGGGATCACCGGGGCCGTGTAGACGACCTTGTCCTTGTGCCGGACCGAGAGCGCCATGTCGGTGAACCGGGCCGCGGCGAAGTGCCAGGACAGCGCGGCCGGAGGGTCGCCCGGGGCCTTCCGGGCTTCGAGGACCACGATCAGCTCGGGGTCGGTCCCGGCGGTCGAGACCAGGGTGAACAGGGCGCCGTCGAGGACCTCGGGGTCGGTGCTCTCGTAGCGGTAGAGGGGCTGGGGGAGGACCCGAAGCTCCCAGCGTTCCCCCTTGATGTCGACGGCCGAGGCGGAGAACTCGCGGATCAGGGCCCGCATCTGGGCCAGCCGCTGCGGGGCCGTCCGGGCCGGGGCCGGGGCGCCCGGGATCGGCTTGAGGTCGACCCCGGGCTGGAGCGGCGACCAGCCCCGCGGTCCGGCCCGATCGACCACCAGGACGGCGTTCGAGAGCGAATGGAGTTCGTGGAGAACCTCGCGAGGGCCGAGGGCCGGCGACGAGAAGATCGTCCCGACGGCCTCGGGCCGCCCCCGATAGGTCCAGACGAAGACGTGGCCATCCTGCCCGTGGTTCCGGGTGGGGTTGGTCCAGACGTAGGCCGGTTCGCGGCGGAGTTCGGCCTTCTCCTGGCGGCCAGCGTCGCGATAGATGGTGTAGCCGGAGGCGTCGCCCAGGTACAACTCGCGGAGGAAGTCGCGCCGGGACCTGGCGGCCGGGTCGCCCTCGACGGGGGCCGGGGCCTGGCCAAGCAGGGCGGGCAGCAGGAGGAGGATCAGGAGGCTCGGGTGTCGCATGGGTTACTTCGCCTCCGCCTTGCCGGGTTCGCCCGGGGCCGGGGCGGCCTCGCCGTCGATCTCGGGGACGATCCGGTCCTGGTAGAATCGGAACCGGTGCCGGGCGTCGTTGGTGAAGGTGTTCTCGGGGCCCCGGATCGAGCTCCAGACCTCGCGATCCTTGTGCTTGAGCCAGAGGCTCATGTCGGAGAACCGGGCGGCCCCGAAAACCCATCGGGGCCCCTCGGGCGTCTTCCGGGCCTCCAGGAGCAGGATGATCTCCGGGTCGGTCCCGGCCGAGGAGACCAGCGCGAAGACGGCACCGTCGATCACCTCCGGGTCGGTGCTCTCGTAGCGGTGAAGCGGCTTGGGGAGGAGGCGGAGGTCCCAGGGGACCAAGGTATCGCTGAGGCTCCGGCCCGAGAAATCGCGGGCCAGGGCCCGGATCTGGACGCTCCTGGCGGCGGGCGACCCGGGCGGCTCGGGCGCCCCCGGGATCGGCTTCAACTCGACCCCCGGAGCCTTCGGCTCCCAGCGGTTCGGGGAGTCGCGGTCGACGACCAGGACCGCCTCGGACAGCGAATGCAGCTCGTGGCAGAGCCGCCGCTCCCGCCGGCCCTCGCGGGGATGCGAGAAGATGCTCGCGATCACCTCCGGCCTCCCGCGATAGGTCCAGAGGAAGACGTCCCCCTCCTGGCCGCCGCTCCGGGTCGGGTTCGACCAGCGATAGACCGGCTCGCGCCTCAACTCCAGCCGCTGGGTCTTCGCCGCGTCGCGATAGATCGCATAGCTCGCCGCCTCGCCCGCGTGGAGCGACTGGAGCCGCTCGCCCCGTGACCGGGCGTCCTTCAAGGCCGGCGCGGCGTCCTGGCCCAGCGCGGCCAGAGCCAGCGCCAGGGCGGGTGCGAGACAGGCTGAAAGACCGGCCGCGATGGCCCCTTCGCCAAGCATGAATACCCCCCCGTCGGCGGTATGGATCCAGTCGGATGACTACAAATATCGCCGGCCCGGCCGCCGTGTCAACGAAATTCTTCGGGAACGCGATCGGCCGCTCGCCCCCGCCCGAAGAATTTCGTTGACTTCGCCCGTCGACCGGCGATAAATGTCGTCATCCGACTTCATTCGTAGCACCCCCGACGCCCCCCCCGCGGTCGAACCGAGGTGACCCGATGCGACGAGCCCTGGCCCTGATCCTCCTCCCCGCGCTGCTGGGGCAGGCCCCCGCCACCGAGCCCGTCTCGGACGCGAAGTCCCGCCGCGAGCGGCTCCTCGATCTCTACCGGGGCGAGGCGGCCGGCTACATGATTCACCGCGACTCGGGTCCGAAGGAGAAGGTCGAACTCCGCCGCGACCCGGCCTACGTCTGGACCAACCCGATCCGGGGCGGCGAGCAGGACGGCGCCGTCTTCGTCTGGACCTGCCGAGGGCGGGCCGAGGTCGTCGGGACCTTCTTCTCCTACCCCTCGACCGGCCCCCGGAACCTGAACCACGAGCTCCATTCGCTCTCGACCTCGGTGCTCGACGTCGAGCGGCCCGGCGGCGCGAACGAATGGAAGCCCCGGGCCCCCGGGATCGTCCCGGTCCCGGTCGATGGGGCGCCGGCCCCCGCGTCGTCGCCATCGCAGCGACTCCTCCAGATGCGTGAGATCGCCCGGGGCTTCACCGCGTCGAGCGACGACCTGAAGGGCAAACGCTGGGAACTCCGGCTCCTCCCGCAGCCGCTCTATCGCTCCGAGAGCACCGACCCGGAGGTTCTCGACGGCGCCGTCTTCGCCTTCGTCACCTCGGCGGGGACCGATCCCGAAGTCCTCCTGGTCGTCGAGGCCCGCCAGCCCCCCGGCCCAGGCCCGGCCGCCCCGACCTGGCACTACGCGATCGCCCGCTTTTCCGACCTGACGCTCGCGGTCCGCCTCAAGGGGAAGGAGGTCTTCACCGCCCCGCCGATCCCCTGGGACGCCCCCGAGCAGGACCCCCAGCAGCGCTACCGGACCTTCCGCGACCGGGGAATCCCGCCGATCGAGGGCGAGGCCCCCTGAGCCTGAGTGGGACCGATCCCGACACTTCCGGACCACCGGGGAATCACCACCATGAGACGCCCAATCGCGATGGTCTTGCTCCTTTCCCTCCTCGCCTGCCGGCCCGGGGCCGCCCCCGCCGACGACCCGCCGGCGGCCACGCCCCAGGCCGAGGAGGCTCGCGCGGCGGCGGCCTCGGAGCTGGCGAAGACGCAGGCGGGCCTGTTCCGGATCGACCTGGAGGGCGACTCGAAGGGGGCCGCCGTGCTCCAGCCGGATTCGCTCTTGCAGTGGTCGAACCCGGTGGCCGGGTCGATCCACGGCTCGGTCTTCGTCTGGACCGACCGGGGCTGCCCGGCGGCGGCGGCGTCGATCTACAAGTGGTTCTCGCCCAATACGCACCTCGGGATCGAGCTCCACGCCCTGAGGCCGGGGATCGCCTCGGCCGATCGGAAGGGGCGGCGGGTCTGGACGCCGGGCAAGCTTGAGATGGAGCGGAAGCCGATCCCCGGCGCGCCAAGCCCGGCCGACTCGCCCGAGGCCCGGCTCCGCCAGATCCGCGCCCTGGCCCGGGACTTCTCCGCGTCCGAGACGACCCGGGCCGACATCACCCGCGAGCTCCGGCTCCTGACCCGGCCGATCTACCGCTATCAGAGCACCGACCCCGACGTGTCCGACGGCGCTCTCTTCGCCTACGTCGAGGGGACCGACCCCGAGATCCTCCTGATGATCGAGGCCCGCCGGGACGGCGGCGGCGGACCCGAGTGGCGGTTCGCCGCGGCCCGGATGAACAGCCTCTCCCTCCGGCTGAGCCTCAAGAACCGCGAAGTCTGGGCCGCGCCGATGGTGCCCTGGGGGCAGGCCCGGAACCACAATCAGCCTTATACCCTGTTCATGTACGGATCGGACCCGGGCATGACCTTCGACGACCCCAACTATTGAACCCGCCGGCGCGGACCCGAGGAGAGGCGACAACCATGCGGATCGTTCCCATCACGCGCGGCCTGGGCTGCCTGGCCCTGGTCGCCTCGTTCGCCTGGGCCCGGGCTCAGGACGGACCGCCCAAGCCCGATGCCGAGCCGGGCCACTGGCGCGACGCGGCGGCAAGCTACCGGATCACCGGCGACTCGGGCCGCCCGAGCCCGCTGACGCTCCGCGAGGAGCCGGTCCTGAAATGGACCAACCCGGAACGGAAGGCCGACGACGGCGCGGTCTTCCTCTGGCTCGACCGGGGCCGGCCCGAGGTCGCCGCGTCGTTCTACCGGTACAAGTCGGACGGGCTCCCCTTCGAGGACCACGAGTTCGTCTCGCTCTCCCCCGGGCCCCTCTCCGCCCGTCGCGATGGCGAGGTGGTCTGGGCCCTCCTCGAAGGGAACGTCCGCCCCGAGCCGATCCCCGGCGCCCCCCGGCCGGCGTCCACCCCCGCCGAGCGGCTCCGCCAGATCAAGGCCCTCTCCCGCGAGTTCCGGGCCAGCTACAACAACCCGCCCGACCTGTCCGAGATCCGCTTGCTGACCCAGCCGATTTACCGCTTCGAGACCGAGGGGAAGCGGGCCGACATCCTCGATGGCGCCCTCTTCGCCTACGTCCAGACCACCGACCCGGAGGTCCTCCTGGCGATCGAGGCCCGGGCCGAGCCCGGGGGCGGGCCGATGGCCTGGCACTACTCGGCCGCCCGGATGTCGATGGTCAATCTCCGGGTCCGCCACAAGGACCGCGAGGTCTGGTCGGCCGTGTGGGACAACGACTACCGGGGCCCCTCCAAGCCGTACATGGTCCGGAGCCAGCCCTCGAGCCCGTGACCGAAGGCCGCCGGTACACCGTGGCGTGTGGCTCGTCGCGGTGTTAGGTTCAAGGTCGGGGCCTCCCCGCGCGGGCGGCCGGCGGACTCACCAGGGACTGATGACCATGACATTCCGAATCCGAGCCGTGGCCGCCCTCGGCCTGGCGGCGATCCTGCCGCCGACGGCGCCCGCCGGAGCGGCCGAGAAGGACGCCCCTGCTTCCTGGAAGAAGACGGTGATCGAGGGCAAATTCCGGTCGGAGGGCGTGGCCGTCGCCGACGTGAACAAGGACGGCAAGCCCGACGTCCTGGTCGGCGACTCGTGGTACGAGGCCCCCTCCTGGACCCGACACGACATCCGGAAGCCCGGCGACTACGGCGACGGCCTCCACAGCTACAGCGACTGCATGGCCTGCTGGGCCGACGACGTCAACGGCGACGGCTGGGCCGACCAGATCGTCGTCGGCTTCCCCGGCAAGGCCGCCGCCTGGTACGAGAACCCCAGGGGCAAGGCCGGCCACTGGACTCGCCACGAGATCGCCGCCAGCGCCTGCAACGAGACGCCGCTCTACGCCGACCTCTTCGGCGATGGCCGCCGCGTCCTGGTCATGGGCTGGCAGCCCCCGGGCAAGGAGAACGAGGGCCAGATGGCCTGGTTCACCCCCTCCGGCGACCCCTCGGGCCCCTGGGAGATGCACTCGGTCAGCGGCCCGAGCCTTCCCGGCAAGGCCGTCCCCGGAACCCAGCGGTTCGCGCACGGCCTGGGCGCGGGCGACCTCAACGGCGACGGCCGCCTGGATGTCCTCTCCACCGGCGGCTGGTGGGAGCAGCCCGAATCGGGCCGGGCCGCCAGCACCCCGTGGACCTTCCACCCCGCCCCGATCGCCGACGCCCTGGCCGACATGATCGCCTACGACGTCAACAAGGACGGCAAGCCCGACATCATCGCCAGCTCGGCCCACAAGTTTGGGATCTGGTGGTACGAGCAGGGCCAGGCCAAGGACGGCTCGCCCTCCTTCACCCGGCACGACCTCTTCCCCGACCTGATCTCCGAGACCCACGCCCTGATCGCCGCCGACATCAACGGCGACGGCCTGAAGGACCTGGTCACCGGCAAGCGGTTCTGGTCGCACGGCAAGGGCGAGCCCGGCTCGGACAAGCCCTCCCGGATCTACTGGTTCGAGGCCGCCCAGGGTCCCGACGGTAAAATGGCCTTCACCCCGCGCGAGATCGACGACGACAGCGGGGTCGGCACCCAGTTCGTCGTCACCGACTTCAACGGCGACGGCCGGCTCGATGTCGTCACCGCCAACAAGAAGGGCGTCTTCCTGCTCGAACAGGTCCGCCCGGCCAAGTGAGGGGTGGCCCGGTCCCTTGCCGGGGCCCGGCTGGGGGTCGTGGGAAAAGGGTGATGGATGATGGGTGATAGGTGACGGGTGATGATGCACCCGGAACGACTTCGGAAGCATCCTCGCTCCGCCTTCGTCGCCCATCTACCATCAACCATTTTCGATCCCGGATTGCCTTCGAGGGGTGGGCGGCGGCCCGAGGGCGGAACCGGACGGGGGGCCGAGGCGATGCGAACCGGACCGTCGAGTCGAGCCCGATGGTCCGGCCCGGGGCTCGTCGCCACCCTCGGGCTGGGATGCCTGATGGCCCCGCCGGTCGCGGGCCAGGACCGATCCAAGGGGGAGTTGCCGGCCGAGTCGGGGCCGCTGGCCCCGGCCGAGGCCCTCGGGCGGTTCCACGTCCCCGACGACCTGGCGATCGACCTGGTTCTGTCCGAGCCCGAGATCGCGCAGCCGGTCTCGGTCGGGTTCGACGAGCGGGGGCGGCTCTGGGTGGTCGAGTACCGCCAGTATCCCGAGGTCGCCGGCCAGAAGGTCCTCAGCCGCGACGGCGTCTGGCGGGTCGTCCTCGACGGGGTCCCGAAGCCCCCGCCGGGCCACGTCCGGGGGCTCGACCGGATCACGATCCACGAGGACGCCGACGGCGACGGCCGGTTCGAGGGGCACAAGACCTTCCTGGATGGCCTGAACATCGCCACGGCCTGCGCCCGGGGGCGGGGCGGCGTGTTCGTCCTGAACCCGCCTTATCTCCTGTTCTACCCGGACAAGAACAACGACGACGTCCCCGACGGGGATCCCGAGGTTCTCCTCGAAGGGTTCGGCCTGGAGGACACGCATTCGGTCGTCAACAGCCTCCGATGGGGCCCCGACGGCTGGCTCTACGCGGCGCAGGGGTCCACCGTCTCCGGCCGGGTCAGGCGGCCGGGCTCGGCCGGGCCGGCGGTCCACTCGATGGGCCAGCTCATCTGGCGGTATCACCCCGAGTCGCGCCGCTACGAGGTCTTCGCCGAGGGGGGCGGGAACGCCTTCGGGGTCGAGATCGACGCCAGGGGCCGGATCTATTCGGGCCACAACGGGGGCGACACCCGGGGCTTCCACTACGTCCAGGGAGGCTATTACCGGAAGGGCTTCGACAAGCACGGACCGCTCTCGAACCCCTACGCCTTCGGCTATTTTCCGGCGATGAGGCACCCCAACGTCCCCCGGTTCACCCACACCTTCGCCATCGACGAGGGCGGGTCGCTCCCCGACCGCTACCGGGGCAAGCTGTTCGGCGTCGCCCCGCTGCTCAATCATGTGGTGTTGAGCGAGCTGATCCCGGAGGGCTCGACCTTCTGGACCGTCGACCTCGGCCGCCCGGTGACCACCTCCGACCCGTGGTTCCGCCCCGTCGACATCGAGCCCGGCCCCGACGGAGCCCTTTACATCGCCGACTGGTACGACGGCCAGACCAGCCACATCCGGAACCAGGAAGGCCGGATCGACCGGACCAACGGCCGGGTCTACCGCCTCCGAGCCGCCGGATCGAAGCCGATGGCGCCGTTCGATCTCGGCAAGGAATCGACCCTCGGGCTGGTCGAGAAGCTCCGCGGACCGAACCGCTGGACCCGACGGACCGCCCTCAGGCTGATCGGCGACCGCAAGGACGGCGGCTCCGGGCCGGGCCTGGCCCGGCAGGCCCGCGAGGCGACCGGCCCGCTCGCCCTGGAATCGCTCTGGGCGCTGAACCTCGTGGGCGGGCTCGACGAGCCGACCGCCCTGGCGCTGCTGGACCACGCCGACCCCCACGTCCGCCTCTGGACGGGCCGGCTGCTCTGCGACCCCGGCCGCGTCGCGCCGTCGATCGCGGCGAAGCTGGCCGATCGGGCGCGGTCCGAGCCCAACGTCGAGGCCCGGAGCCAGCTCGCCTGCTCGGCCCGCCGGCTCCCGGGCGATCAGGGCCTGCCGATCGTCCGGGCCCTGATCGGACATGACGAGGACGCCGATGACCCCCACCTTCCGCTCCTGCTCTGGTGGGCCATCGAGTCCAAGGCCGACTCGGACCGCGACCTCGTGGTGGCGATGTTCCGCGAGCCGTCGACCTGGTCGCGGCCGATCGTCCGGACGGCCATCGCCGGGCGGCTGATCCGGCGTTACGCGGCGAGCGGGAGCCGCGGGGACCTCCTGACCTGCGCCGAGTTGCTCCGGCTCGCTCCCGGGGACGACGACGTGAATCGGCTGATGGACGGCTTCGAGGCCGCCTTCGAGGGCCGGTCGCTCCCGCCGATCCCGGCCGAGCTGGCCCGGGCGATGGGCCGGTCCCGGGCCGGCTCGATCATCCTCCGCCTCCGCGAGGGGGACCTCGGCGCGGTGGACGAGGCGTTGCGGGTCATCGGCGACGACAAGGCCGACGCCGGGAAGCGGCTCCGGTACGTCCAGATCCTCGGCGAGGTGGCCCAGCCCCGGGCCCTCCCGGCCCTGGTGAGCCTGGCCGGCCGATCGGCCGACCCCGCGCTCCAGGCCGGGGCGCTGGCGGCGCTCGGGCGGTTCGACGACCCCGCGATCGCCCCGAGCGTCCTGGGGGCCCTCGGCTCGATGACCGAGGACATCCGGGCCGGGGCGCTGGCCCTCCTGGCCGGCCGGCCCGGCTCGGCCCTCCGGCTGGCCGAGGCGGTGGACGCCGGACGAGTCGACGCCTCGGAGGTCCCCGCCGAGGTCGTCCGGAGGCTCCGGTCCCACCGGTCCGACCGGCTCTCGACCCTGGTCCGGAAGCACTGGGGGGAGGCCCGGGTGACGACCCCGGCCGGGCTCGGGGCCGAGATCGACCGCCTGGCCGGCGTGGTCCGGTCCGCCCCGGGAGACCCGAGGAAGGGCGAGCCGATCTTCGCCCGGAAGTGCGCCGGGTGCCACGCGCTGTTCGGCCAGGGCGGCAAGGTCGGCCCCGAGCTGACGACCTACCAGCGCGACGACCTCGACGCCATGCTCCTGGGCGTCGCCAATCCAGCCGCCGAGATCCGCGAGGGGTACGCCACCTACGCCGTGGCTGCCCTCGACGGCCGGACCCTCGAAGGGATCCTCGTCGACCAGGATCCGCGTGTGGTCGTCCTCCGCGACTCGCGGGGGCGGGATACCCCGATCCGCCGCGACGAGATCGAGGAGATGTCCGCCTCCCGGACCTCGATCATGCCCGAGGGCCTGCTTCGCGACCTGGCCGACCGCGAGGTCCGCGACCTCTTCGCCTACCTCCGGGGCAACCAGCCCCCCAAGTGACCGTCGAGGGCCCGACGCGATGGATCTCGGCGATGGCGTCGGTCCGAAACTTTCGTCGGATCTGACCGGCGACCCGGGAGCGAACGAACCATCCGGAGACCGGGGCCGGGCCTCAGCGACCTTCGAGCGTCTCTTCCATCTCGTGGGCGGCCCGCTTCATCGCCTTCCGGACGTGCCCCGACTTGTTGTAATATCCGAGGAGATCGAGCGGACCCCCCGAGGAGGCGCACGAGACGGCGGCGACCTGCGTCCCGTCCGGCCCGATCGCCTCGATCTCGACGACCCCGCTGCCGCCGAAGATCGGCCCGACGATCACGGGCGATACCACGGTCGCAATCAGGGCCAGGTTCAGGACCGGCCGGGCCAGGTTGACCACGGTGATCGCCGATCGGACCCGCGCCGTCCTCGGCCCGGGGACCTCGACGATCGGCTTGAGCCGGCCCAGCTCCTCCCGGAGCGACTGGCCCAGGACCGTACGGAAGTTGTCCCGGCGGGCCGGGTTGCGGCTGGCTCGATTCGAGTCGGGGACGAGCCACTGGACCGGCTCGATGTAATACGAATCGATCTTCGCGACCGCCTCGGCCGGGGCGGACCGCGATCGGGCTCGCTCCAGCCCCAGGCCGCGATTGAGGTGGAACGGGTCCTTTCGGAGCCCGGAGTAATCGCCGAGGTAACCGCTCTCGCTCGGCCGATAGGCCGCGCATCCCGAAGTCATCAGAAGGGATAGACCGATCGCGATCCCGAGGATTCGCCTCGGGGTGGCCACGCTCCCCGGTCCGTCGAGAGGGGGCATCGTCGACATCCTGTCGAGCATGATTCCGGGCTCCGAGCCGGGATGGGGGAGGCGATTGTTGTCTGTATCCGGTTTCGAGAAAACCCACAACAGACATTCACCCTATCGGCGAGCCCGCCCCGCGACTCCGGCCGGTTTCCCGGCTGACCCGGGGAGGGGCCCGACGGCGGCTCGAAATCCGTCGATGGCGCGGCCCAGCGCGACCTCGGCGGCCTCGGCCTCGGCCAGGTCGCCGGCCTTGCCCATCGCCTCCAGCCGGCGGGCCGACGCCACGACCTCGGGCGCGGCGAGGTTGCCCGCGACCCCGGCCACGGTATGGCCCAGCCGTTTCAGCGATGCCGAGTCGCCGGCCCCGATGGCGGCCCGGATCTCGGCCGCCAGCCGCGGGCAGTCGTCGAGGAACAGGCCGAGGACCTCGGCGAGGAGATCCTCGTCGCCCCCCAGGCACTCCAGCGCCTCGGGGCGGTCGAAGGCGAGGGGGCCGTCCCGGGGCTCGCCGGGGCCCTCGGCCGGCCGAGCCGGGCCGGGGCCATCCAGCCGCCCCAGCGCCGCCCGGAGTCCGGCGGCCTGGATGGGCTTGGACAGGTAATCGTCGAAGCCGGCCTCGAGGCAACGCTCGCGGTCGCCGGCCATCGCGTGCGCCGTGAGGGCGACGATCGGGATGTGATGGCCGGTCCGCCCCTCGGCCAGCCGGATCGCGGCGAGGGCCTCGAAGCCGTCCATCTCGGGCATCTGGACGTCCATCAAGATGATGTCGAAGACCCCCGAGCCGGCCGCCGCCACGGCTGCCCGGCCGTCGCCGACGATCGCCACCTCGTGCCCCAGGCTCTCCAGCATCCGGCTGGCCACCTTCTGGTTAATCGGGTGGTCCTCGGCCAGGAGCACGCGGAGCCTCCGGCCGGGCTCCGGCGCCGGGCGGACCTCGGCCGGCCGGGGGCGGAGGTCGATCGGCTCGATCAGGTCGAGCATGGCGCCGAACAGCTCCGAATGGCGGATCGGCTTGGCCAGCCAGCCGCCGATCCCCAGCTCGCGGAACCGGACCGACTCGTCGGGGCCGCCGGAGGTCAGCATCAGCATCGGGATCCCGGCGAGGGCGGGATCGGCGCGGACCCGGTCGGCCAAGGTGCAGCCGTCCATCCCGGGCATCATCCGGTCCAGCAGGATCATCCCGAACGGCTCGCCCCGCGACGCGGCCCGTCCCAGCGCCTCCAGGGCCTCAAGGCCGCCGGGGACCGGGATGGCCCGGCATCCCCACTGGCCGAGCAGTTCCTCCAGGATCAGGCGGTTGGTCCGGTTGTCGTCGACGATCAGGACCCGGAGCCCGGCCATCCCCGCCGGGTCGGCCGGGAGTCGATGGGCCCGGGCCCCGGGCTCGGGGTCCTCGGCCAGCCGGACGGTGAACCGGAAGACGCTCCCGCCGCCGGGGTTGTCCTCGGACCAGATCCGCCCGCCCATCAGCCCGACCAGCCGGTTGGAGATCGTCAGGCCCAGGCCGGTCCCGCCGTACTTCCGGGTGGTCGAGCCGTCGGCCTGCTCGAACGGGGCGAAGATCGCGGCCCGCTTGCCGGCCGGGATCCCGATCCCGGTGTCGGCCACGGAGAAGAGGAGGGCGTGGCCGGGCCCCCCGGCCCCCTCGGTCTCGATCGCCACGCAGACCTCGCCGCGCTCGGTGAACTTGATCGCGTTGCCGACCAGGTTGATCAGGATCTGGCGGAGCCGCCCCGGGTCGCCGACGACCGACTCGGGGACCTCGGGGGCGATCCGGCAGGCCAGCTCCAGGCCCTTGTCGTGGGCCCTGAGCGCCAGGGTCCGGAGGGTGTCGGTGACCGCGTCCCGGATCCCGAAGGGGATCGGGTCCAGCGCCAGCTTGCCGGCCTCGATCTTGGAGAAGTCGAGGATGTCGTCAATCACCGTCAGCAGCGCATCGGCCGAGGACTTGACCAGCCCGAGGTATTCGCGCTGGCGGGGGGTCAGCTCGGTCCCCAGGGTCAGCTCGGTCATCCCGAGGATCCCGTTCATCGGCGTCCGGATCTCGTGGCTCATGTTGGCCAGGAACTCCCCCTTGGCCCGGGTGGCCGCCTCGGCCGCCTCCTTGGCCTCGCGGAGCGCCACCTCGGCCCGCTTCTGGGTGTCGACGTCGGTGTGGACGCCGACCCACTCGCAGATCGCCCGGCCCTCGGTGAGGATCGGGACGGCCCGGACCAGCATGTGCCGGTACTCGCCATCGAGCCGCCGGAGCCGGTGCGCGACCTGGTAGAGTGACCGGCTCGCCAGAGCCTCCGACCAGACCCGGACCGTCTCCGGCCGGTCCTCGGGGTGGACCGAGTCGAGCCAGCCCCAGCCCCGGAGCTGTGCGAAGGACTGGCCGGTGAAGGCGCTCCAGCCGGCCTGCTCGGCCTCGAACTCGCCGGAGGCCGGGGTGTTCCAGACGATCGCCGAGGTGGCCTCGACCAGCGAGCGGAACCGCTGCTCACCGGCGAGCTTCTGGTCGTGGACATCGGTGCTCGTCCCGAACCAGCGGGCGACCTGGCCGTCGTCGCCGAGCATCGGCTCGGCCCGGCTGAGGTGCCAGCGGTAGGCGCCGTCGGACCGGCGGAGGCGGTACTCGATTTCGTACCGCTCGCCCGACCGGACCGACCGGCCCCAGGTTTCGACGCTCCGGGCGAGGTCGTCGGGGTGGATCGCCGGCCGCCACCCCCAGCCGTCGTCGCGCCCGAAATCCAGGCCGGTGTAGTCGAGCCCCCGCCGGTTGCAATAATCGACTCCGCCGTCGGGCCGGGCGGTCCAGGCGATCTGCGGCATGGCGTCGGCCAGGAGCCGGAGGGCCTGGTCCGACCGCCGGCGGGCCCGGTCGAGCCGCCGGAGCGAGTGGGCGTTCCAGCCGATGGACCCGACGAAGATGGCGATGGTGGCGATCACCCGGACCGCCGCGGCGAACCGCTCGTCGAAGAGCTGGGCCCGGTTCGCCAGCAGCGCCAGGCCGTCCAGGGTGAACGGCAGGAGGATCGCCACCGGCAGGAGCCGGCGGGCCATCAGGCCCCCCGCGCCGTCGTCGGCGATCGCCCCCATCAGCCCGGAGCCAGGCCGGGCCGTCAGAACCCCGACCGCCATCGCGAGCATCCCGATCGTCGTGTGCAGGGCCATCTGGTTGTAGACGGCCAGACCGTGGAACTGGCGGAGCCCGTAGGCGTAGCCAATCAGCGCCGAGCCCGCCACCAGCGCCGCCAGGAGCGCCATCGCATGGGCGGTCCGGCATCCCCGACCGGCGGCGATCAGAAGCGTCGCCGCCCCGAGCAGGGCGAAGTCGAAGGCGGTGGTCGGGTGCATCCGCCCCGGGTTCAATGATCCCTTCGCCCCCGGCGGCTCGCGGGCCAGGGCCTGATCGATCCCCAGGTCGACGCCCGTCAGATATTCGAAGAGCGTGGCCGCCCCGATCGCCGCGACCGAGCCCGCCAGCCCCGCCGCCAGCCGGTTCCCCGGGCGAGCGGGGCGGATCGACCCCAGGGCCAGGCCGCCCAGGACGAAGCCGAGCGCCGCGTTGGGCTTCATCGCGATCAGACCGGGCACCACGGACTTCAAAACCTCGGAGTCGAACGCCCATCCAGCCAGGACCATCGCGCCGATCGCCACCGAGACCGCCCCGAAAGCCCGCGGGGCGATCGGCCGGGTGGCTCGGGGCTGGGCGTCGTCGGGCGGCTCGGTCATCGCAATCCGGTTTCTCGCGGGGATCGGCCGGCCCTCGGTCGCGGTCCCGGGCGCGAGCCGATGGTCCGGGCCATCCGTCGACCCGATCCTAGCTCAAATTCGCCGGGTTGGACATGCGACCCAAGAAACCGATCGACCGCGTCGGGGGCTTCAGAGGCCATCCGGTGATCTTTCCAGGTCGCTATATCTACTGTCTGAGCCTTCGGAACGATTGAACTTGTTTTACAGGAATAACTTGCATTGTGAGGCGATCGGGGCTGCGAACGGTCTTGCCCGGCTCGATCCATCGGGAGTTCGCCCCGAGCCCGACCTCGTCCAGGCGGACGCCCTCGAAGTCCACGGTCGACGGCGGGGTGATCACCACCGCGCACGCCAATGGCTCCGACCACGCGGGGATCTTCGCGGCCGACACCTCCGGAGTCTTCGTCGGAACCCTCCCCGTCTGAGAAATGGCGGACGCCGGAGACCGGTGGGTTGGTTCGTTCCCCCGGTCTGCTTCGCCTCAGGTCGGGTTGAGGGCCCGATAGAGGGCGACGTATCGGCCGAACAGCTCGTCGTAGATCGCCCGATTGGCCGGGTCGGGCTCGATCACGCGGTCGATCGCGACCATGGCCCGCCCGGCGGTCCCGAAATCGGGGAAGAGGCCCGCCCCGACGGCGGCGGCCATGGCGGCCCCGAGGGCGCACGACTCGGGGTCGCGGGTCAGGTGGATCGGGCGTTGCAGGGTGTCGGCGTGGACCTGGAGCCAGAGGGGGGACCGGGCGCCTCCCCCGCCCAGGAAGATCCTCCGGATGTCGAGCCCGTGGGCGGCGGCGTCCTCGAGGATCTGGCGGGTTCCGGCGGCGGTCGCCTCGTAGAGGGCCCGGACGATCTGGCCGGGGCCATGGGCCAGGGAGAGGCCGACGATCGCGCCCCGGGCTCCGGGGTTCTTGTAAGGGGAGCGGTTCCCCTGCCAGTCGTCCCGGACGACCAGGCCCTCGGCCCCGGGGGGGACGGCGGCGGCCTGGGCGTCGAGGATCTCGAAGACCGAAACCCCTCGGGCGTCGGCCTCGGCCTGCTCGCGGCCGGCGAAGTGGCGGCGGTACCAGTCGAGGATCGAGCCGGTGGCGGTCTGGCCGGCTTCGAGGGTGTAGAGCCCCTCCACGGTGGCGTCGGGATAGCAGCCGGCCGCGCCCGAGCCGAAGACCCCGGCCGAGGACTGGGCCAGGTGGCAGGTGCTGGAACCGACCGTGATCGCCACGTCGCCGGGGCCGGTCGCGCCCATCCCGAGCATCCCGAGGTAGGCGTCGATCCCGCCCTGGGCGACCGGGGTCCCCGGATCGAGCCCGAGGTCGGCCGCCGCCCCGGGGGTCAGGGTCGCCCCGCCCCGGCCGAGCGGCTCGATCCGGTCGGGCCACTTGGCGAGGAGGTCGTCGAGCCCGGTGGCCGCCATCATCGCCCGGGGCCAGCCGCCCTCGGCTCGGGCGTAGTTCCACTTCACGGCCGCGTGGTTCAGCGAGAGGGTCCATTCGCCGGTCAGCCGCCGCATGAACCAGTTGGTGCACTCGACGATCCGGGCCGCCCGATGGTAGGTCTGGGGCTCGTGCCGCTTGAGCCAGAGGGCCTTGGGAAGCATCCACTCGGGCGAGAGCCGGCCGGAGACGTAGCGGAGGTTCGGGTCGCCGGTGGCGGACAGCTCGTCGGCCTCGCGGGCGGCCCGCTGGTCCATCCAGAGCAGGGCCGGGCGGAGCGGCTCGGCTTCAAGGTCGCAGGCGACCACCGTGCAGGCGGTGCAGCTCAGGCCAATCCCGAGGACCCGCGACGGCCAGATCTCGCCCTTCGCCAGCGCGGCCTGAACGGCCAGGCCGGCGGCCTCCCACCATCGGCGGGGGTCCTGCTCGGCCCAGCCGGGGCGGGGGTACGCGGTGGCGATCGGCTCGACGGCGAAGGCGACGGTCCGGCCCTCCAGGTCGACCAGGGCGGCCCGGAGGCCCTGGGTCCCGACGTCGAGGCCGAGGACGAGCGGTGATCCGTTCATGGGCCTCACTTCGGAGAGTCGCGCCGGGTCCATCGGAGGATCTCGGGGAGGATCGCCCCGCCGAGGTTGTCGGAGTGGCCGCCGTCGCCGAAGACGAAGGCCAGGTCGTGCCCCTTCTCACGGAGGGCGGCGAGGGAGCATCCTGGCTTCATCGTCCGTGCCTTTCCGGTGCGATCGGGATCCGCGGGAACGGGCTCCATCCTAATCGCCCGGTGGGCCGACTCCAAGCTCGGGGATCGGCCCCCTGGCGTCGGGCCCTCCGATCGGCTCCAATCGGTCCCGCCGCCCCGGACCCGGGCGATCGGGAGACACGCATGCGACTCACCACCGGTTTGATCCTCACCGGAGCCATCGGCTTCGGGCTCGCCAGCAGCCTCCGGGCCGCCGAGACCGCCGCCTTCGACCGCTCGTTCGAGGACGCCACCCTCCGGGTCGACTACCTCCAGGGGGGCGACGCCTCCGGTGAGTTCGTCGCCCTGGACCGGCTCCATCGCCAGGGGACCTGGGCCGGGAGCCGGGCCCACCTGGTCGACCCCTTCGAGGTCGGGCGGACCCTGGTGGAGATCCGCGACCCGGCCTCCGGCGTCCTCCTGTTCTCGCGCCGGCTCGACTCGTACTTCGGCGAGTACCGGACCACCACCGAGGCCGCCCGGGGCGTCAAGCGGGCCTACCACGCGAGCGTCCTGGTGCCGTTCCCGAAGGGGAAGGTCAAGCTCGCCATCAAGGTCCGCCAGCAGGACCGGACCGACAAGGCCCTGCTGGAGGCCGAGGTCGACCCCGCCGCCGTCGCCCACGAGCCGCTCCGCGCAGGCGTGACCGTGATCGAGGTCCATCAAGGCGGAGACCCGCATTCGCGCGTGGACGTCGCCATCGTGGCCGAGGGTTACACCCGGGAGGACGAGGCCAAGCTCCAGGCCGACCTGAAGCGGTTCGCCGGCGTCTTCCTCGGCCAGGAGCCGTTCGCCTCGAACCGGGATCGGTTCAACCTCCGAGGGGTCTGGGCCCCCTCGCAGGACCGGGGCTGCGACGAGCCGAGCCGGGGGACCTGGAAGGCCACGGCGGTCGGAGTCAGCTTCGACGCGCTGGGCTCGGAGCGCTACCTGCTGACCGAGGACAACCGGGCCCTCCAGGACGTGGCCGCGCATGCCCCGTGGGACGTCCTCTACATCATGGTCAACACCCCGCGCTACGGGGGCGGCGGGATTTACAACCTCTACTGCACCTTCACCGTCGACAACCAGTGGAGCCCCTACGTCTTCCTCCACGAGTTCGGCCACACCTTCGCCGCCCTGGCCGACGAGTATTACACCTCCGCGGTCGCCTACAACGACTTCTTCCCCAAGGGCGTCGAGCCGTTCGAGCCCAACGTCACCGCCTTGCTCGACCCGTTGAACTTGAAGTGGAAAGACCTCGTCCCCCCCGGGACCCCGCTGCCGACCCCCTGGCCCAAGGCCGACTTCGACGCATCCGACGTCGCTTATCAGAAGATCCGGGAATCCTTGAACGCGAAGATCGCCGCCGCCAGCCGGGCCGGCTCGAAGGAGGCCGAGCCGCTCAAGGAGGAGGCCGAGCGGCTCTCGCGCGAACACTCCGCCCGATCCGATGCGTCGTTGCTCAAGGCCGAATATGCCGGCAAGGTGGGTGCGTTCGAGGGCGCGGGCTACAACTCGAAGGGTCTGTACCGCCCGGCGCTCGATTGCATCATGTTCTCCAAGGGGACCAAGCCCTTCTGCCCCGTCTGCGCCCGGGCGATCGGCCGGGTCATCGACTACCACGGCGAGTGACCGCCGGGCCGGGTCCGTGATCGCCTAGCCGGATCACCGGCGCAGGTCCCCATCCACATTGGTCCGACCGGTCACCTGATCCCCTTCCTGGAGCCGGCGATACATCTGCCTCTGGGACATGCTCGGATTTTCCCGGGAGACGGGCGTCTTGTGGGATGGCCCGGCTCCGGCGGGGCCCTGGACCGAACGAGTCCCGGAACAGCCGCCGATGACGATCATGGCCAGGACCAGCAGGGAGATACGCATGGAAGAAATTCCCGCCCGATTCCGCCTCATCTCCTCGTGCGGAATTGACGATAGGGCCCACGGCTTTCCGGCCGTGCACTCAAGTTATCGGCGAAGACCGTGCCGAGGAATGCTTCTTCGCCCGAAGAATAATCCGGGACCGAAGGATCGACCGAGCTCTGATGGCTGACGGGACGGGTTAATCCGTTGATGCCATTCGATGCGGATCTTCGATGCCGTCAGACCATCAGAAGCAAACCGGATTTGCTCCCCCCAGCATCATTCGGATCAATGGATGACGACCACCGGCCGCACGCTCGCCGCCTGGCCGGCCGACTTCCGGACCACCAGCAGCGCGACCGCCACCGCCACCGCCGCGAAGCCGGCCTCGACGAGGAAGCCCCAGCGGTAGCCGGCCACGGTGGCCGAGGCCCCGGTCAGGCCGGAGGCGAGAGCCCGACGCTCGGCGAGGGAGACGACGTTCAGGATCACCGCCAAACCCAGCGCCTGGCCGATCTGCTGCGAGGTCGAGAGCAGGCCCGAGGCCAGGCCCTGCTCGTCGTCGGGGAGGCCCGAGGTCGCGGCGATCATGCTGGCCAGGAAGCCGAAGAGGATCCCGACGGGCGTGATCGCCAGGCCGGGCAGCAACTCCGCGAGATATCGGCCGCCGGGGGTGATCGCGGCCAGCATCAGGACCGAGCCGCCGAAGGTCGCCGCGCCCCAGGCCATGATCGGCCGGGGGCCGAAGCGGTCGACGACCCTCGGGACCACCCGCGCCGCCACGAACGCCACCAAGGCGTGCGGCAAAAAGGCCAGGCCGGTGACCATCGGCGAATAGCCCAGGTGGCGCTGCATGTGCAGGGTCAGCAGGTAGATCATCGCCGGGATCGCCGCCGCCAGCAGGAAGCCGACGAGGTTGGCCCCGACGAGGTCGCGGCGGCGGAAGATCTCCAGCGGGATCAAGGGATGGGCCACCCTCGACTCGACCGCCAGGAACCCGACCAGGAGCGCCGCCGACATCCCCAGCAGGGTGAACGTCTGCCACGACGTCCAGCCGGCTCGCTCGGCGTCCGACAGGGCGTAAACCAGCGACGAGGACGCTCCCGTGATCAGGGCCGCGCCGATCAGGTCGAATCCCCCGGCCGGGGCCGACTCCCGCCCCCGAGGCAGGGCGAGGGGGGCCAGGAGGATCACGGCCAGGCCGATCGGGACGTTGATGAACATCACCCATTCCCAGCCGACCGAGCCGGTCAGGAAGCCGCCCAGGATCATCCCGACGGCGAAGCCGATCGTGCTCATCGTCCCGAACCAGCCCATCGCTCGGTTCCGGCTCGGGCCCTCGGCGAAGGTCGTGGTCAGCAGCGACATCGCCGCCGGCGCGACGATTGCCCCGCCGACGCCCTGGAGCGCCCGGGCCCCGACCAGGAGCCACGGGGCCCTGGCGAACCCGCCGGCCAGCGAGGCGGCCGTGAACAGCCCGAGGCCCGCCATGAACACCCGGCGGCGGCCGAACAGGTCGGCCGCCCGGCCCCCCAGCATCAGGAAGCCGCCGAACGTGAGGGCGTAGGCGCTGATGACCCACTGGAGCCCGGCCTCGCTGAAACCGAGGTCGCGCTTCATCGAAGGCAGGGCCACGTTCACGATCGAGAAGTCCAGGATCAGCATCAACTGGGCCACGCAGAGCAGCGCCAGGGCCGCGTCGTCCCGGGCTCCCGGCTTCGGGGCGGCCTGGCTTTGAAGCGGTCCGGCCATCGCCGGTCCGTCGATCAGGGCGTCGTGCATCCGGCGGCCTCGGGGGCGGGTCGGGGCGGGAATCACGGTCCCTCGATTCTAGGCCCGCCGTCAACCGGCCAGGTCCCGGTCGAGCAGGGCGAGCCGCTCGGAGGGCCGGTCGATGATCGCGTCGGCACCCTCGGCCTGCGGTTCCTCCTCCGGACGGAAGCCCCGGGAGACCCCGACGGCGGAGATCCCGGTCGCCCGGTCGCCGGCCGAGGACGGCGCGGGACGGCCGGCCGGATTCGGATCGGGCCGCGGGCGCGTCACTCCGTATAATCGGTCGGGCCGCCCGGATTGCCGGGCGATCGCGCCGACCGCCCGACGAACCGAGCCGAGGAGACGCCCCGGATGACCACGCCCGAGCAGACCGTCGCCGAGCAAGCCGCCCGAGCCGGGGGCGAGGTCGCCGCCCGCTACTTCCGCGACGGGGTGACGATGCGGAGCAAGGACGTCTCCAACCTGGTCTCCGACGCCGACGTCGAGGCCGAGCACGCCATCGCCGGCGTCATCAAGCGGGCGTTCCCCGACCACGCGATCCTGGGCGAGGAGGAGTACCACGGCGATGCCACCGCCGAGCACCTCTGGGTCGTCGACCCGATCGACGGGACCAACAACTTCGCCCACAAGATCCCCCACTTCGCCGTCTCCGTCGCCTACTACCGGGGCGGCGAGGCCCAGTGCGGGGTGATTTTGAACCCGGTCCGCGACGAGTGGCACGTGGCCGCCCGGGGGCAAGGGGCCTTCCACGACGGCACGAGGGCCGAGGTCGAGCAGGCGGCTGGGCTCGACGAGGTGATCGTCGGGGTCGGGTTCTACTACGACCGGGGGGCGATGATGGAGGCCACCCTGGCGGCCGTGGGCGACCTGAAGCGGCGGATGATCCACGGGATCCGCCGGTTCGGCACCGCGTCGCTGGACCTCTGCATGGTCGGCCTCGGGAACTACGGGGCCTACTTCGAGTACGAGCTATCTCCCTGGGACTTCGCCGCCGGCCGCCTGTTCGTCGAGGAGGCCGGGGGCAAGGTCACCGACGCCCGAGGGGGGCCGCTCCCGCTGGGCAAGTCGAGCATCCTGGCCTCCAACGGAGCGATCCACGAGGCGATGCTCGGGGTCATCCGGCCCCACCACCCGGGCGGGCCGGGTTGAAGTTGAACCCGCCTGCTCCTCCCACCCGGCGAGGCTGGCGACCCCGGCGGGGAAGATCGGCGGCCGGACCGAGCCCCGGGGCCAGCCATACAGGAAGGTGGTCGCCCCCCCGCAGACCCGGCCCTGGCAGGGCCCCATCCCGCAACGGGTCTGGAGCTTGGCGTCGAGCCCCGAGGACCGGCCGGCCAGGGCCCCGGCGGTCACGTCCTCGCAGCGGCAGACGATCGTGTCGGGACGGGCCAGGCGTTTCAGCTCGTCGCGGGGGGCGAAGGCCCGACCCAGCGACCGGGCGAACCGCCGGGCCCGGTCGCGGTCGCGGAAGAGGCGGCGGGCTTCGTCGAGCTTCCCGGAGGCGGCGAGCCCGGCGACCTCCCCTTCGAGCCGGGCCGCGTCCAGCCCGCCGATCCCGGCGGCCTCCCCGGCGCAGAAGACCCCGGGGACGGTCGTCTCCTGCCACTGGTCGACCCGGGTGGCCTCGGGCCCGAGGGCGCACCCCAGGAGGCCCGGCAACTCCAGGTTCGGGACCAGGCCGAACCCGCAGGCCAGGTAGTCGCAAGGCACCGTCCGGGTCCTCCGGCCGTCGGTCAAGTTCACCGAGCGGACCGCGTCCTCGCCCAAGGCCTCGACCGGCCACCACCCCACCCGATACGGGACGCCCAACAACCCCAGCCTCAAGCCGATGGCCTGCCGGAGCTTGTCCGGATCGGCCCAGAGCCCCAGCCCGAACCGGGCGAGCCGGCCCATCGGCGTCTGCTCGGCGATCATCCGGACCTCGGCCCCCTTCTTCTTCAACAGAGCCGCCACCGCCAGCAGGAGCGGCCCCGACCCGGCCACGACCACCGCCTTGCCCGCGATCGGAAGCCCCGACTTGACCATCGCCTGGAGCCCGCCCGCCCCCAGGACGTTGGGGAGTGTCCAGCCCGGGAACGGCAGGAACAGTTCGCGGGCGCCCGTGGCCAGGATCAGGGCCCGATACCCCAGCTCGACCGGCCGAGCCCCCGACTCCGCCAGCAGAGCTTTCGGGCCCGCCTGGCCGATGATCCGGGTCCCGGGCAGGAACGCGAGGTCGGCCTCGCCCGCCTTCCGGAACAGGTCGGCGGCCGCGCGATCGGTCTGTTGCGACCGCTCGCCGCGCCAGATCTGGCCGCCGAGGTCGGGGTTGTCGTCGACCAGCCCGACGCTCCGGCCATCGCCCGAGGCCGCGACCGATGCCGCCAGCCCGGCCGGCCCGGCGCCGATGACGAGGACGTCGAACGTCCGGGGAGGATCAGGGGGCATCGGTCTGGACCTCCATCCCCGGGCGGCACGGGGTCTGGCAACTCGTGCGTTGCGCCCGACCGTCGATCGTCAGCCGGCACTCGAAGCAGATCCCCATCCCGCAAAGCGGCCCGCGCGGCCGGCCCGTCACCGACCGCCGGAACCCCGGGCCCCGCGCCATCATCACCGCCACCGCCACCGAGGTCCCGGCGGGGACGACGCGCAGGCCGCCGTCGATGGTCAGGGAGATCGTCTCGTCGGGCATCGTCGATGGATCCGAGGGGGAATGGGTGATTGATGATTAATAATAGATGATATATTTTATATGATTGATGATGTGTAATAAGTGGTGAGTGATGGCCATTCGCCCATCCATCTCCCATCTCCCATCAATAATCAGCCATCTCCTTCCCCGCGCGGGCGAGCGCCGAAAACCGCGACGGCAGGTACGGCCCCGCCGGGATTGGCGGCTTTCGGCCGGCGAGGGCGGCGGCGATCAGCTCGGCGGTCCCCATCGAGGTCGTGATCCCCAGGCCCTCGTGGCCGGCGGCCAGGTACGTCCGGGGGTCCTCGGGGTCGGGGCCGATGATCGGGAGCGAGTCGGTCGTGGCGGCCCGGAAGCCGGTCCAGGCCCGGATCGCGGAGAGTCCGGCCAGGCCCGGCATGTAGAGCAGGGCCCGGGCGATCATCCGAGCGACCATCGCCGGCTCGACGGCGGGATCCTCGACGCCATATTGCCGCGACGAGCCGATCAAAAGCTGGCCGGTCGCCCGGGGCTGGACGTTGAAGGCGACCGAGGCGAGGTCGGACCCGTGGGCGCTCTTGAGGTAGCCCAGCTCCAGGATCTGGTGGGTCGCGAAGCCCGGGTGGCGGTCGGTGATGACCAGGTGCCCCTTCCTCGGCCGGATCGCCAGGCCGGGCGTGAGCCGGTCCGCCCGGGCCCCGGCGGCGTTGACCGCGAAGTCGGCCTCGACGACCGAGCCATCGGCCAGCCGGACCCGGCCCCCGCCGATCCCGAGGACCGGGGCTCCCAGCCGGACCTCGGCCCCGAGCCGCGCGGCCTGCGCGATCAGGTAGGCCGCCGCGCACGGGGGATACACCACCGAATCGCCCGGGACCCGGAGCCCGCCGGGCAGTCCGGGGCGGAGGTTGGGCTCGGCCCGGGCCAGGTCTGAAGCCCCGATCGGCTCGGCCTCGACCCCCCGGTCGGCATAGAATTGGGCCTTACGCCCGACCTCGGCCATCTCCTCATCATCGGAGGCGACCCAGAGCGTCCCGGTCCGGGTGGCCTCGACCCCCGGGGGCTTTTCCAGGGCTAGCTCGTCCCAGAGGAGCTGCGAGTAGCGGCAGAGGGCGAACTGGGCGTCGGAGTCGTCCATCGCGACCACGTGCCCCATCCCGGCGGCCGTGGCCCCGCTCCCGATCGGCCGGTCGTCCAGGACGACCACGCCGAAACCGTCGCGCGCCAGGGCCCGGGCGATCGCGGCCCCCACGATCCCCGCCCCCACGATCGCGACCCGGCCGCGCGACCCGCTCACGGGCGGATCCCGGCCCGGAACGGGTCGTCGACCCCGAGGATCAGGGTGGCCTCGGCGGTGATGAAGGCCGTCCCCCGGACGTGCGGGATCGTCCGCCCGTCCTCGACCGTGGTGAACCCCTCGAAGACGCTGCCGATCAGGCTCTCCTGCCGCCAGACCTGGCGCTGGCCGAGCTTGCCGTCGGCGGCCAGGCAGGCGAGCTTGGCGCTGGTCCCGGTCCCGCAGGGGGACCGGTCGTACGCCCGGCCGGGGCAGAGGACGAAGTTCCGGCTGTCGGCGAGTTGGGACGGGCCGAATAGCTCGACGTGGTCGATCTCGCCGCCGTCGTCGCCGGCGATCCCCTGGCGGGTCAGGGCCTGGCGGACCTTCCAGGCGAAGTCGGTCAGGCGATCGAGGTGGCCCAGGGCGATCTCCAGGCCGTGGCCCTCGACCAGGAAGAACCAGTTGCCGCCCCAGGCGACGTCGCCAACGACCGGGCCGAACCCCTCGACCTCGACCGTCACCCCCCGGGCCGATCGGTAACTCGGGACGTTCCGCACGGTCACCTCGTTGGGCCCGTGGAGCGTGGCCTCGACGACCCCGACCGGCGTCTCGATCCGGTGCGTCCCCGGCCCGATCCGCCCCAGGTGGGCCAGGGTGACGAGCAGACCGATCGTGCCGTGCCCGCACATGTTCAGATATCCCACATTGTTGAAGAAGATCACGCCCGATGCGCACGAGGGGTCGACCGGCTCGGAGAGCAGGGCCCCGACCATCGCGTCCGAGCCGCGCGGCTCGTTGCAGACGGCGGAGCGGAAGTCGTCGAAGCGGTCGCGGAAGGTCGCCCGACGCTCGGCGAGGCTCCCCCGGCCCAAATCCGGCCCGCCCGAGACGACCACGCGGGTGGGCTCGCCCCCGGTGTGGGAATCGATCACTGGGATGGTCGTGTGTTTGTCAGTGAATGCATTCATGGGGTGGCCCCGGATCATGCCCGGGCCGGATCCGGCATCGCGACCTCGGGCCGGGTGGCGATGGCCTTGCGGATGATCGCCAGGACTTGCTCGCGCTCGGCCCCTTCGAGCGTGAGCCGGGGGGCCCGGACGGTCTCGGTCCCGTAGCCGCACTCGGCGGCGGCGAGCTTGATGTTCTGGACGAGCTTGGGGTGGGTGTCGAGGTGGAGCAGGGGGGTATACCAGCGGTAGACCGCGCGGGCCTCCTCGAACCGGCCGGCGAGGGCCAGGTCCCAGAGGAGCCGGTTCTCGCGAGGGAAAGCGTTGACGAGGCCGGAAATCCAGCCGGTGACGCCCAGGATGATGCTCTCCAGGACGAGGTCGTCGACCCCGCAGAACAAGAGGTAGCGGTCGCCCACGGCGTTCCTCAAGTCGGTGATCCGGCGGGGGTCCTCGGACGACTCCTTGATGGCGACCAGCGTCGGCTCGTCGGCCAGCTCGACGAACGCATCGGGCTTGAGGTCGACGCCGTAGGAGACCGGGTTGTTGTAGACCATGATCGGCAGCTCGGTCGCCCGGGCCACGGCCCGGAAATGGGCGGAGGTCTCGCGGGGGTCCGACCTATAGACCATCCCAGGCAGGACCATCAGGCCGTCGACGCCGGCCTTGAGCGCGTCGGCGGCGAACCGGCAGGCCAGGCCGGTCGTGTACTCGGCCACGCCGGTCAGGACGGGGACCCGGCCGGCGACCCGGTCGACGGCCGCCCGGAGGATCTCGCGCTTCTCGACGGCCTCCAGCGAGCAGTTCTCGCCCACGGTCCCCAGCAGGACCAAACCGTCGGACCCCGCCTCGATCATCGCGTCCAGGTGCGCCAGGGTGGCCGGGAGGTCGAGCGACTCGTCGGCCCGGAACTGGGTGGTCGCCGCCGGGAATACGCCCTGCCAAATCACGCTCATCGGGTCGGTTTCCTTGGGTGAGGTCGCCGCAAGGCTCT
>JAABUP010003377.1_pt1 | contig 28261 bp, 29 predicted proteins | sample 5559201 | NCBI WGS metagenome assembly JAABUP01 (sample SAMN10711887, study PRJNA513373) | rock metagenome | isolation source: Antarctica rocks | place: Antarctica | reverse complement strand
CGTGGTCTGGTGTATCATGCTTGGTTGGGAAAGCTGGTGGCTCAAGCTGTTGTTGAGGGCAGTGATGCATGTCTGCCCACCCAGTTGAGACGCTGGAAGTTGCCAAAGTCAGCAAGACCAAATTAGGATCCTCCAGCAGGAGCGCTTAACTTCTGCAATGCGGAACTCCTGCCAAGAGATTCAATTCATTTCGTGAATACTTCAGTTCTCTTACTTGAACTGCACATGCCTAAACAATGCACATAATGTTGCCGGCTAAATCCTTGCAGCATTGGTAATAGGTGCCTCCGTATTGGATAGGACTAGTCAGTGATGGCAGCGGATGAAATGTTGATTGCATCGTCCAACATAGAGCCAACGCATGTAGCAGCAATCTTGTCTATTTTGAGAATCTGCGACATTGCAACATGCTTTCTATATTAAATGAACTTGATGCCATCTGTCAGTAAAGTCAAAGCAGATGCGTCAACAAAGCTGGCACAGCACTGCATGCAAGTCATCAAAAGCTGCTGAGTTTCGTGAAGAGGCTGAGGTCAAGAGTACAGAAATCTCAATGCAGCCTGATGACCAACCATGGGAAAGGAAAGCGTTTGGTTGCCCATCATACAGCTGCAAACCAGCTCATGACACCCTGACCTCACACAATCAAGCTGCATGTGCATTGTGTGAGGTCAAACACACTGTCCCTAATCACTATATCATTTGGAATCCTGTCGCTACCACTCCTTACAAACGCAAGCACTCCAATACATCCACTCAAACATACACTGTCAACTGCCACCCTGACCATACAGTAAAATCATAACCAGCACACCACTTGGTTCCCTGCTGCTACCTTGCAGTGACTGCAGCAGAGCTGCCAGCTGTTGTAGGCTGTGCATCAAATCCTTGCAGAGCAGAAGCAGGCTCCATGCAGATCACAACTGCAGTGCAATCATCAACCTTGCCTCCCTCTGGTTTGAAGCGCTGCCACCAAGGCAGCACACCAGCCTTGGCAGCCTCTACCACCCAAGGCGACCTGAACTTGGGGTTAAAGCTGTTCTCCTGAGCAGCTTCTACAACTGCCCGAGCGCACTCCTGTGCTTTTGCCACTGAGCGTTGTCCATCCTGTGATCAAACAACAGCAAATGTCAGAATGCAGACAGGCAGCGTTGAGTGTTAACAAGGCAGCAGGTGGATGTTCTTGCAAGGCTTCACAGACTGACAAGCAGCAAGATAACCAGGACTGAAATCCAGGCAGAGTGTGTATCCAAAGGCATGTACATTTATGTCATGCGCATGTTACACGTACATGCATACGGACCTTGAGTGTATGCGCATAAGGAGGGGTGTTTCAACTCACCCCGAGGCATTTGTGGACAACAAGGGCAATCTGTTCATCCCACATGTTGTCCAGCACACCGTCAGTGGCCAGCAGGACTACATCACCAGGCTCCAGCTCCAGCTCGTACACTGTGGCACTCTCACAGGTGTCACTGTATTGGTCTGGCCCTGGGCAGGCCAGCTGGAAGGGCATGTTGAAGCTGTGCTGTTGCGACTGCATCACAAACCAAGACTTGCAAACCTGTCTCAAGCATAGCGACACTAATGCTGCAATGACTGATTCACCACACAGTTGCAGATCTCACCAAGCACAGGGACAGTGACACAGTGTAAAGCAGAGCAAATGGGAGACATGGCTGCTGGCCAAGCCCATGTGCCATGTGACTCTCAAGCAGGTCTTGATGCCATGTCAGCACCTCACCTCGCTAGCAAACACAGTCTCATCCCCTCTGATGACTCTGAAGCCGCTGTCCCCCACATTGGCCATTTCCAGCAGGCCACCAGGGCGTACCAGGCCCAAGCAGATGGTGCTGCTGCCCAGAATGACGGCCCCCTCCTTTTCCCCAAGCCAGGTGATGCCCTCATGGGCCAGCCCCACCACATCCCTTGCACCATCTTCACAGTCGCCCTTGCCCTCCAGGATTGCCTGCTCTGCATGCTCCATCAGCAGCCTGAGCAGCAGCACCAAGCAGATGTCACTGCTTGCGTTTCTTCCTGCTGTGTGCGGCCGTGCCGTCTCGTGCCGCAATTGCCATGCTTGGAGAGCTGCGCCTGCAGTCAGCCTGCTGTTGCAGGACTGCCTGCTGTGCGTGCTGCACTGACAACTCAAAGAGTGTAAGAGACAGACTCTGCTGCTTTTTGCGGTGTTTGCTGCCGCTGTAAGCCAAGCTGAGGCCTTTTTGCTAAGATCAATCAAGCACCCTGCCCTTGAGTGGGCAGCTCAGCTCTGTGTGCTGCATCAGCAGTGTGGACAGCAACAGACGATGCACCAGATCATGACGAACCTCTACAGCGTCAAGCATTGATCAGACCACAACTGCTGGCAGAGTTGCCTGATCTGAGAGCTGCTTGGTCCCAAAAAGCAGTGAGACAGCATTCAGGATCCAGTCAACTTGCATGGACATATGTCTGGCAGGACAACACAAAAGGCAAGGTCTGTCATCCAATGCAGCGGGGTCGGGAAAGTTGGGGCAGACCTAGAGTAGCGGGAGGGGTCGACCCCTTCCATGTTCCAGCCACCCACCCCATCAGCCACCCCGAAGGCCCCCTGCCCATGACTGCTCACAAAGAAGGCATCCTCCCCGCCTGTCTCAACCTTGTCAGGGTGAGGCAACACAGCACCTGCAACCCCAAGCTATGTGCTCACACAACAGTCTTGACCACACAATCAGACACATAAATAGCAAGTCACGAGCTCAGGGTGATGAGTAGCTTTCCATTGGTGCTGGGATACCTGACAAAGGCTACAGCCAGGAATGTGATGCACTTGTGTTGTTTCTGCAAAATGCTGACATGAATCTATTGGCTGCTCGCCTTGGATGCGATAGCTCTCATGCCTATGCTGGATTTCGTAGCAGAGGGGCAAACTCAGGTGTCAATGGGTAAGCAGTACACAGATGCACAGTATTCACATGTTGGTCTGCATCTTGCCTTCACCTACATGTCAGCATGCGACGCAAGCAGGCCAAGCTTGAAGCAGCTTCCTGACTCATGGCTGCAACAGCACTCTCAGCAGGACAGTAACATGGACACAACATGGCACAGAAAACAGCGTGATTTGTAGGCAGGGAGCCTGCTGCTGACGTGCTTCTTCTTGTGCTCAACGCAGCAGTACCAGCGCAGGCGCAGCTATCATCTCACAACCAGGCATACATCTTGATCAAGGAAGCCTGCTCAGCAAGGACACAGACACTCTGCAGGGCACATTACCTGCCGCAAGTGCCACCAAATCAATGCCTTGCTCTTCATCATCAGACTCCTCCAGCTGGTCAGGTTCGATGGGGTAACTTTGCAAGTCACCAGCAGCACCAGGCCTCTCCAAAAATATGGTGGCAGCCTCTGCGGACCCAGATGGACGTGGCACCACACGAGCAGATTTTCCAGGACCAAGTTCAGATTCCTGCTGCTGCTGCTGCTGCTCCTCTCCTAGCTGACCCTGCTGTTCAAGAGTTACATTTGATGTGTCTGATTGAGTTTCCTGCTGCTGCTGCTGCTGGCTCTGAGCAGCTGCTAGAGCGTCTACCAGAGCAGCCTCCTTGTCCGCCAAGTCAGACTCCTGTTGCTTGCTCAGCTGCTGCGGCGGCTGCTGCTGCTGCTGCCCCTGGGCAGCTTCCAGAGCAGCTTCCTTGTCTGCCATGGCCTGCCGCAGTTGCTGCATACGCTGCCGCAGCTGTGCTGCGTCTTCATCTCCAGCCTCCTTGTTCTCTTTTGTTGTGTCAGGCTCAAGCTGAGGTGAGCTTGCTGTCTGACTGGACTCAGCCTGGGAGTCGATTTGCGCTCTGGTCTCAGCAGGCTGCACCTCAGCTTGCGAGCTTGTTCCGGCAGGCTCAGGCTGTGAGCTAAGCTGCTTGGAGACGGCTGATTTGTCAGTCTGTGCAGATGTTGATGCACTGCTAGGGAGTGAGTCCACATCCAGCTCAGACAGCGGCTGCCGTGAGCCCAGCTCAGCAAGTGTAGAGTTGGTCTCTTGATCTTCATATCGCTCCTGGGATCCTACCAAGCCCTCTCCAGGAGGCACCTGCTTTCTTGAGTCCTGTGACTCACCCTCTGGCTTAGTCACAGCTTCCTGTGGTTGACTGGAGCTGCTGCCATCTGCTTCTGGGCCTTGGGGCTTGGGCAGACTAGTTTCAGTTTCTGGAGCCGACTGGAACAGCTTTGGGCCCTGCTGACTGGCATCTGGCTCCGGCTCGTCTGGCAGATTCGAGTCGAAGGTTTTGAAGGCAGCTGGAATGTCAGACTCATCATCATTGCTGCCTGAGATGAGATCATGCAACTCCTCCCTTGCTGCTCTGGTGTCATCCTCATCAGCTGATTCAGCATCCAAAGCCGTGCTTGCTTCACTTGCACTGCCTGATTGCTGAGTGCTGCTGTCACTTGCCTTGCCATAGGTGTCTGTGGAGCCTGTGACAGCAACACTGGCCGGCTCAACAGCTGCTGCTTTGCTGTCAATGGTGCTGTCACTGGTATTAGTAGCTTGAGGCTCAGGGGCGTCAAGATCAGACTTCTGGTCCTCAGCAGACATGCTCTGTGGGGCTGGCAGGCTGCTGTCACTGTCTTGCACGCCACCAACCTGAGCTGAGTCATCAGAATCAGCACTGCTGCTGTCCGTCTCTGCAGCTGTGGCATCTGTAGGAGGCGTATCAGACCTGGGCTGTTGCGCACTAAGATCATTCTGAGGCTGTGGCTTTTGTGGCTGACTCGTTAAGCTTGCGTTGTCCAGGTCAGTGACCTTAGCATCTGCAGGTGTGTCGTAAGACCTGCGCTGTTCAGCAAGGCGGCCCTGAATTGCACGTGCGTCTGCCTCCAGTGATGCCGTGTTACTTTCCACAGGCAGTGTCTTGATTGCCGACAGGCTGTTGGGAAAGGGTGCTTCTCCCTCTTCATCCTGTGACAGGGGTGCTGCAACAGACTGGGGCAGGTTTCTGATGGAGTCTAAAGGAGCCCTTTCTGCCTGTGGGTCCTGCTGATACCTGCTGTCCCTCTGACTGCAGCACAACTTGACAGAATCATCATGCGAGGCAGTTGTAGCACAACCTTGTACCACCAGCATATACAGCAAGAGTGATTGATGACAGAGAGGACACAGCATAAGCTAGTGGACCATGGCAATGCTGCAAGACTGATGTCCACCGTCTCAGGGTAAGTCTAAGTCAATCGCTGCTGAGAAGAGTCAGCATAGCCATGTCTGCTATGTGCAGTCCTTGCACATTTGCAAATGCACAATGGTTGCAAAATGAATCAGTAATGACCAGATTTGTATGCACAATGACTTTAGTCACCTGTTGTCAGGCGAGGATCCAAACATTGACCGCCATGCAATAGAGCACGCAAAGCCTGCTGCCAGTACCAACCCCGCAACCCAAAGAGGGGCACCTGCTGGGCCACGCTGGTCATCCTGAATGCTGGGCGTAGGTGTAGGCGATATGCCTTGCACGTACTGGAGAGTGACACAATGACCCTGAGTGGCTGTGCTGACTAGTAATATGGGATGCAGCACGCAAATGGTGCTGTATGAACAAACTCGTGTGCTTGCTACAGAGTCATAAGGCAATACAATATGGCATAATCTGTGACTAGGCAAACATTGAGTGCTTTGTCCAGGTGTAGCTGCCTGGGTGTTGCTTGCACACAAGCATTTACCAATGTGCGAGCAACGCAACATTTATACCTGTTGTTCTTGCAGTTCTGTCTGGACATTATCACATCTAGAGCCTGCGCATAAGCATAGCCATAAGCATACAGCTATATACAGCCTTTGCAACAGTGCTGGGGAGGCAGTGTCCATGACTCGGGTAAACCTTGCACGTACCAGCAAATGCTATAGATTCTCTGCGATCATGTGAAGTTTGTGACCTTGTCATAGACCTGAGACACCGCCTTCTGCCAAGTTGGTGGGAACACACAGCAGGTTTTCTACAGTGCCTCAAGGAGCTGCCACAGTTCCTGCTTTGAAGCTGTATGCGCATTGCCCCGCTTAGATGCTTGTGGCAAACACTACCGTGCTGAAGCTGTCAACTCTTGGGTGTTGGGCGTTGTATAGGTCGTCAGCTGTTCGCCTCTACATATCGGATGGTAGTTGCTGAAACACCAGAAAACTCGCAAATAGCGATTGCTTTGAAGGGTATTCTCATAGCCTCTTGTCGTCGAGCAGAGAATCATTCAGGCCTTCCGCCTAACAAGCAAAAGTCAACCTTGCAAATCCGGTCAAACTTGAAGTTTCCGATCACTTGACATTCTGGATGGGTGTCGCATACTGATTGCACTTTCCCTGCGCTCTCGTTGCCGCTGCCTCCACGAGTTTTGGGCCCCACACTGTCATACCAATCTGTTGAGCTCGGCTTTGCAGACTGCCAACAGGCAACTGAGCTCGGCTGCATCTTTCATGGTCGGGCAGGCTGCTGCACAAGCGTCACTCTCCAGCTGTCCGGGATGCCTTTTACGGCGGAAATTTGCTGCATTTTCATCGTGTAGTCGGAGCCACATGTCAATGCGCCCACTAGCAGCTTTGTGTACAGTGAGAGACACTCCTGCAGGTAAAATAAGTTGCTTGTTCAGAGGAAGTGCGCTCACCTGGTCATTGTCAGCTGACAGTGCGGCTGACGAAGGCTCAACCTTGCAGCTATGTCGTCATGAGCTTTTATGTCACAGGACCTATTTTGGGAGTTACATATGGTGCTAGTGACCAGCCTTGCAAAAGGCGGCGCACAGCACACAAGTGTTACAGCACATCAGTCTTGGCCACAATACAACCCACACAGGTGGCAGATCTGGCAGAAGGCTTGGAAGCTCCTGTTCAGTTAGTCTATTTAGTGACGCTTTTGGGATTCTTGGTGGTTGGTGCCTATTTAGTGGTCAGACAGGTACACCTGACCACAATACAATCACTGCCATGCTAAAGCACTGTTGTCGTCATATTGAGACAACAAGTATTTAATCACTGCAGGTACTGATCAGGCGAGAGCTTGAAGAGGCAGCTAAGACGCTAGGTGACCGAGTGCGACAAAAGGATGCAACTTGTGAGGTCAGGCAATGTGCTCATGCCTGTAATGATCCAAACATGCTTCTCAATTAGACCCACGTCCTTTGTAAAACTCTGCTAATCTGAGTTGGCATTCCAGTACTCAAGGACGCTAGCAGTGCGCTCTCAAAGTTGCACAATTTGTTGTTGATGATTTCACGCAATGGTGTCAGTGGCAATAGACTGTCTTGTGACTGTGCAGGATTACTTTGAACTGGGCGTCATCTTGCTGAGAAAGAAGCTGTTCACGCAAGCTACCAAGAACCTAGAAAAGGCAAAGAAGACCTGGAATGGCGAGCCGGACGAGCTAGCACAGGTAGGTTCATCATCAAATTGTCATCTATATCATGTGATCATGACGGCAGCTCTCTGATCATGTGCAATTGTTTATGGGGAGCTTCAGCATGCACAAGAGCATCAGAGCACATCAGCCCAAAAGCTGCAACGAACATTAGCAGCCGGCGTCTGTGGTGTTACAGACTGAGCAACTATGACTGTGTCTGGTAACCAACATTTTCGCCAAAATGCATCACTTACAACACCCCATTGACTGACTGCCATGCCTTACCTTGCTCCAGCAATGCCCCATCATGTGGTGCGTAATGCTGTGTAAAGGAATGACAGCTGAGTGAATGCTGCTGCGTGGACAGGTGTACAATGCACTTGGATTTGCGTACTTCAACATGGAAAGGAATGAGCTGGCACAAGCAGCTTACAGACAGGCAGTGGACCTGCAGCCGGGGTATGTCACAGCCTGGAACAACCTTGGAGATGCCTGTGAGAAGGGCAAAGACTTTGAAAATGCATATAAGGCCTACAAAGAGGCACTCGCTTATGCCCCAGACAACAAGGTTGCTCAGTCTAGAGCAGATGCACTGAAGAATCGTGTGTCCTCATCAAGGGCTTGAGCTGGTGTGCAGCATGATGACAGCATGTTTCTGTACAGATGAACATTGCAAGGCTGTTGCTGCATCTTGTCCTGCTTAGCAGCTTGTCGACTGCTTGAAGTTGAACCCATGAGATTGGAGATGAAAGTACACTAGTGCTCAATTATGAGCTGTAACAGCCCATCCTGTAGTCAGGTAGCACTTGCAGCTAGATTACAGGCTCCAAGTCGTGATGCAACCTGGCCCAACAAGCTAATGTTGGTCGCTGTAAACCTGAGCAAGCTTAGTAAATCTCTACAGCTGTTTTCGTAAAGGGAACCCTTTGATGTTTGTCTCACTACTACAGGAGCACCAAACATTCTTCCCACCCATGCACCGGACATGGTGGTCTTATACCCTCCCCTTGGCACCTTTACGGTGACCTGCGCTTCTGAAATCCAATGTGATTGGCATGGCCGTATCCCTAACGGCTGTCGACGTGTATACACATGTCCCTTTGAGTCTTCCAAGACATGAGATCTCATTGGGATGGTCCCGTGGGCCTGCCTATGAAGGCCTGACGGAAGCACAGCGAGTCTGTCAGAGGACCCACGATGACTACGAGGACATTAGCTGACCTCATACGGCAGGATTTTACCCTGCCTTCTGCTCCGTAAGGCTGTTTGGTCTCAACACAAGATTCGCCGCAGCCAACACTGGACACTGGGTATCTGCAAAAGTCAGCGGTGCTCTGCAGCGGGCAGTTGGGGATACCTCCATCAGCTGGCTTTGCTGCGCTCTGTCAGTGCTATGCCTGCGGCTGCCCATGGACGCCTCTGCATCTTTTTGTCATATGCGCTTGCCTTCACCGCCTTGAGCTCTCCTCCGAAGGTAGCGGCGGCCTACGACAGACCGCTGGAAGCAAGCTTCCTTGCCACTAATGTCCGCTCTCTTCTGGAGACAAACCTAGTCAGCAGCCTGCTTGGTCGCGTTAATGCTGAAGCAGCCAAAACAGTGAGCGAACAATAGCAGCTGATTCTTTTGTGTACAGGCACCAACCTCTTCTGGCATCCCTGAAGCAGTTGCTGTGTTTCCATTGACAGGCAAGTCACAGCTCTTGACATGGATCCAATGTCAGATGTAGACTGCACATGTCACATCTGCATGGTCTGCATACGCTTGCCAATGCTGTGCTGCTTCTACTTGCAGGAGACCTCATTGGTCATGGTAACACCAGCAGCACCTACTTTGCTGGCATTGGTCACAATCATACGTGGACACAGGATGCGGATGCAGGCACTGTGCTGCAGTGCTCAAAGGTATTCAGCAGCCTACAAAACTTTCCACTTACACTTGTGTCTTGATGTGTCTGCTGATATTGGCAAGTGGCAGTCCTGCTAGTTGACATGCATCTGCTGAAGGCCTCGGCTACATGTCAACCAGACTCTGCATGCATGAGCATCACCTAGCACCCTGTGATACACCATGTGCTGCTGCGGACATGTCTGCAAATCTTGGATGGGATGGTGTTATAGCCTCCTGTGTCTGCAAAAGCACCGGCATCCTGTAATACCCCCTCTACTGCTCTAAGTATGGCCACAATTTTTTATTAGAATGATCACAAAGCCCGTTGTGTCTGTAACATTCGGTGGTCAGTATCTGCCCCTATTTGTGCACATGGCATTGCTGACGTGGTGTGACACATTGTGGCAGGCGAACTCCAGCAGGGTAGAGTTACCAGCTGTACCATACGGCACTCAAGGCCCCTGGGCAATCAACCTCTGGTTCAAGCCCTCTTCTGAATACGGCACCAACTTTCAGTACCTGTACAGCCATAACAGCACTCAGTGCTATAACTACACAGCCTGTCCATATGCAGCAAATCAGGTATGACTGTTTTGCTCAAGATGCATCTGCCTTGTGATGGTCACAATCTGGAGAGTCTTATGCTGTGCACATCTGGTTCTTTCCCTTGTTGCTGTTTTGAGATTTGCATCTTTACAGTGGCCAGGTTTGAATGTTCAGACACATTGCCTCAGATCATGTGGACTCAACCTCATTGACTGCGGCTGCTGCAACTGTGAAATCAGACAGGGCATCAAAATTATGTGTCTTCTGGTCTACAGATCCGGCTGTACTATCCTGAGACAGGCCACCCAGCCTATGGCGTAATCAGAGCCCTCGTCAAAGATTCCACTGACACGTCAAACCGAGCCTCATACACTGACTCAGACGGCCGAGTTGGGGTCAACTATGAGAGCTTTGCAAATGGCCCACCTGCTTGGGGCAGACACTTCCTGGCAGATGACCTATGGCACATGCTCACCCTGTCAACCCTATCCAACAATGCGTCAGGTCTGCAAGGCTACGTCATGTCTCTGGACGGACAGCAGATGGCGTACCAAGCAGCTGATCAGTTCTACGTAGGTGAGGAGTGCATAACGCCTTCATTGCATGCTTAATCACCAATGCATTATAACATGAGTACACCAGTGATTTGGTCCGGCCTTGCTGCCTTGTGCAAGCTGTGACACAAGACCAAAACAGATGACAGCAATAATTGGCTGCACCTTTACATCAAATACAGTCATGCACAGACTCACCGCCATCTCGCTTGCTTGAAGTGTTGCCAGAAAGGTGCTAGCATAACAAGACAAGATAAGACAATATGAGATGAGGCCCTATGGTACGGCCCAAGTCTGCAATGCTGAATGGACATGTGCGCCCCAGTGTGTTTACTGACTGCCTGAGACTGTTGAAGCATGAGTGTAAGTTGTGGCTTGCAGGGGCAAATGGTAGTCTGTTCACAGGTGGTGACGGCGGCCGTCCCATGCAACTGGATGGCCAGATTGTGCTGTGTGACCACTCAGACTCCACATTCCCCAGAAACTATGATGGGGCTCTGAGCCACCTGTCAATATATGACAATGCCTTGAACTACTCACAAGTGCTTGCACTCTTCCATCAGGTGTGCAGCTTCCTGTGCCAGATGCAGACTTTTAGCGTGTTGAGCCATCTGCAAAGAGAGGGGCAGAAAGATCTGTATCACATGTGCACATGCCTACTTGCATCAAGCGAACAAGATCAGCAAAACACATTTGCAGCAGCCGTGATGCAATGCGCAGCTACTGCAACAAAATGTGGCAAATCGCACGGCCTCCTGACGCCATCAGGCACTAAGCATAAAAGCATGTAGTGTGCAGTTAAATGTCTGTGCGTTTGAGGGTGATGACTGCTTTTCAGGGCATGAATGGAACTCAGATTGGCTCTTTGACGGCTGCTATTCAGCCTCTTACGCAAGCAGCCGGTAAGGCTCTCTAACAATGTGTGCAAGGCGTGCACAACAATACATGTTGCGCTCGCCAGCAGGTTTTAAGCATGTTACATGGTAGCATCTGTTGTGTGCATGGCATGCGTAGACAAGATCAGGTGATGCATGTCATAACTGATTCCAGACTCAGTGCACAGCAATAAACCAGCGTTTCTACAGTAAAGATTTGGTAGGAGGAAAATCAGATACACACCCTTGAAGAAGTACAGAATTACTTGTGTTGCTGTCAGGTGACTGCAGAAGGCATCTGGCAGCAAGATAATCTACATTTAAGTTGGGTTAGACTTTAATATATCTGTTCTGGTTGTGGTCTGCTTGATGGGAGCCTGTCTGCGCACCATGCAATGCGTTCCAGATCGAGTGAGCATGATTCAAATGACTTATTGACTTTGTGAGCACCATCGAGACTGTGCCCGCAGCAACAAGTCTCAGAGTGGCCTCTGTGCTGCAGTGAAAGGTGAGGGCATGTTTCAACCATACCCAGAGCTACCCCCCAACACATCATCAAGTGCCACCTTGGCCAGCCTGCCAACCCCAGCTGCCTTCTTCCCCTTGTCAGGTCTGTATGCTCCGTCAACTACTCTGTTGTTGAGCATGTTGTTGTTCTGTAACATAAGTGTGCGATGCCTGCATGAGGGATGCCTCTTGAGTGCAAGAACCAGGTGATGTACTGTACAGGCTCATGAAGCAACATGCATCTTGATGCAGCACTGAGCTTGGTGCCAACATCCAAGTTCTACTACCCTCCATTTCAGTTTGAGGGTTCCTTCAGGGTTTGGCCCATCCCATACCTGTGGGTTCGCCAACTAGTTGTGACACAGTATATTCTGTTTCTGTACTCTATGTCAAAGCATACTTACCTGTTCGGGCTGGGTTGGTGATCAGGAAGGCCAACCAGCTACTCTAGCTGCTCGCCTTGCACTAAGCCTGCGGCTTTGAGTAAGACTACTCCAAGTGGGTATGTCTACGGAATAATTTATGGTAGGCTGAGGCGAGCGCATGCGCTCCCTCGGCACAACATCTAACATCTCCAATGCAATTCAAGTAAACTGCACACAAACAAAGCACATACCCCATGGCTAAATTCACAATTTCAGAACATGCGCACGACACCCAATGACCTTTAAATCAACTCACAGGCAAGTTGTCACTACCTGCTATATGTAATGCCAGATGGTACTGTATGGGGTACAACAACCCCTCATGTCTGATGCACATAGATGAAAGCACGCAGGTACAAAAGGTACTCATCAGCAGACACTCAGACCAACAAACCACTTTGCCTTGCACTTCTGCAAAAGCTCTGCCTGGCGTTGTTGGCTGACTTGACTGATGTCTGCAGATGGGTCTTTGATGACTGACCCTCTGCTAGACGGAGGCTTCATGTACTCTGGTGGAGACATGAATGCCACCTTTGTGGAGGACCCAGACACCTTCGGCCGTACTTTACAGTGCACTAGCGTAAGCTTCTGGCCTACTGCATCTGAGCCAGCTGCTGCATTACATACAGTTGCATACAGTTGCATTACAGATGTGCTGATAAGGGGCAGCAGCTGCTGCTTGCAAAAGGCTGCACGACGAGCTGCCCTGTGGAAACTGGACACAGGTATGCTAGCCTGTGTTCCCAGGCAGCATATGCTCTGTTTCCTAGCAAATGCCGTGCGAGTGATAAGCTTTGCAGTATTGGCAGCACACGTACGCGGCCATACTGCTGCCCTGTTGAGTAACACTTCAGGCTCTGTTCTCAGGCAGCATATGCCTTGTTTCCTAGCAAATGCCTTGCAAGTGATAAGCTTTGCAGTATTGGTAGCACATGTATGCAGCCAACACTGCAGCCCTGTTGAGCAACACTTCAGTACTTCAGGGAGTATGACCACAGTCACTGCAGCCTGTGGTGTCGGGTGTTGTGCAGGGCGAGAGCAGCATAGTGTGGCTGGCGCCAGTACCCTACTATGCAACCCTAGACGGCGGCCCTGTATCTTTCACAATCAATCTGTGGTTCAAAGCAGGGAACACCACTGGGGGACTGTTTCAGTACCTGTTCAGTCACATGGGTGATCCAGATGGCAGTGAATGGGGGCCAAACCAGGTAACCGCAAACATCGCTGCACAGCATGACACGATTTGCACAGGCGTAATGTGCACGCGTGATTAGATATCTCGGCAGATCTTAGCTTTGTGCTAGATCTGCATGGAGAGGAAGGACTGCAAACAGTGCACAGAATGTGTGATGATATGTGATAGCAATGTTTTGTAGGCACCTGTCTGCATGTTCTGTTTGCAAGCTTCACTGACAGAACAGTTTGGACTAATACTGGCGAAGAAGTTTGCTGCCTCTCTTCTGAGCAAGCGCGATCACGACTGTAGCGTGCATTGCCAATGCCACCAATTAGTAGACAACAAGGGTGCTATGTGATCAGCCTGGGTTGTGCTATGCAGGTCTGTAGGGTTTATATATTTAGGGTTTAGGGTTTCCCTAGACCCTAACATATACTAACATACAAGTTGTGCTATGCAGATCTCAATCTATGTTCCAGAGCAGCAGCATCCTAGGTATGGAGTGGTCAGAGCGGTCATCAAAGACACAAGCAATGAAGATAACAATACCAGTGTCGGACAGCAGATCTACCTAGACTCTGATGGGCTGGTATCTGACAATGTCAACCCTAGCGTCAGCAGCAACCCAAACCCTATGGCAGATGGCAATTGGCACATGGTCACCATCAGTACCCACGCTGACATGACCACAGGCTTTGACTTGTACTTGGATGGAGCCCCTGTTGGGGATATGCTGCAAGGCAACTACACAGGTACCTGCTCAGTCTAGGTAGAAAGATGAAGTGTGTGCAGGCCTGATAGATATTGACAGGTGACTGCTTGTGCATGCCACTTGTCAAGTTTATTGCTGAACATGCAGGAGTGCAGATGTTCCATCACCTGGAAGATGCCTCTGCACTGTGGGCAGTCCCATGCCTCCTCACCTCAAAGCATCTGATGATCAGCAGTGAATGACATGGCAAAACTGCCTTTCTGCAAGCCCATGCTTCTGCTGGGGTTTTCCACATCCTCCTTGGTGCTTTTAATATTGCCCCTTGCCACCTGCTCTGCTCTGCTCTGCAGTAGTTGGTAATGATGGGAATCTGGTTGCAGGGTCCAATGGCACAGTGGCAGCGACAGGGGGAGGTAGCATGAACCTGACATCAGCCATCACCCTCTGCCAGAGGGCTGATGTGGAGCCCCACCGCGGCTTTGATGGCAGGTTTAGTCTCTGCTTGACACTGTTCAACCTGTCCTGATAAGCTGGCAAATTTGTAAAGTTTCTGCTTGACATTGTTCAGTTGTACAGATAAGCTTATAATGCAGTCATCTGTTCTTAGAAAGCTTATCAACTTGTTCTGTCAACATGGTCCTGCATGGTGTTGCCGCACATGTGATCCTTACGTTTGATGGTGTTGGCCGTTCCCTCCTTAGGGCAATTGTGACAACGCATGTTGACAGCCCTGTGGGGTTCAGCCCAATACCCTAGTGCCCATCGGCTGTCAGTAAGTAAGTAATCTTTTGCAAGCTTTGCCTTGCCGCCTTGGTTTGGAAAGAGGTACCAGGCACAGGCTTTTGCAAACTGGTCCATTGGTGTGACTTTACATGCAATTCTTGTTTGGTAACATCAACAAGGTCATCATCACTTGCAACAGCAGCAGCAGCAGCAGCAGCAGCAGCAGCAGCAGCAGCAGCTTGCAACTATGCTCTGCTGTAGAGAGGGCCCAAACTTAAACATCACTCGGTTTTGGTGGTATAGGCTGTCATCATTGGGCATCTGGGCGTCAGTGCTGGAGCCTGGAAACATCACAGCCCTGTTCAACTATGGCTTGGCCAATGTGCCATACATTGGCAATGCCACCAACCCATATCTGCCCGTCCTGGTAACCAATGAACCTGCTCCAGAAATGATGCCAGAAGCTGCACCAGCACCTGCACCTGCACCCGCACCAGTTCTTGCAGGTAAGCCATCTGTGCTAGGGTGTGCCGCCATCTAGGTGATACACATGTTGTGGGCATGAGGGTGTTAACCAGGCAGACAGCCTTCTCCACATCCCAGAGGTTTTTGCTCTTCTAGATGGCAACATGTTGTTGGTGACCTAGCAATTTAATAGCCAAGCAGACGGATGTGAGGCACGATATGGTACACTGTGATCATGTAGCTCCTCAAAGCTTGCTGCACCGTCAAACACAGACCATATCTGTTAGCTGGCAGGACATTACTCAAACGGTGCGCTGCTTGACAGCTTGCAGGCCCTGTCTGCCTCACTCAGCTGACTCACTACAAGCCTGCACCACTACTGTGCATCATTCAGAAGTGTCTGTCTTGATGCCACACTGGGTTGGACTGTCTGTAGACTCAGGAGCAGACCAGCAGACAGAGGCTGCCCACGGAGGCAAGCACCATCTGTCTGGGGGAGCCATTGCAGGGCTGGTATTGGGTGTGGTTGCTGCCTGTGTCCTGGCAGCTGTGTTAGGCCTGCTGCTCTTGAGACGCCGAACCGCCACTCCTCCTGGGTAAGAAGCCTTGTGGTCCAAGCTTTCTGTGCATGCAGCATTGGCATGCCACAGCTTGAGGGTTGTGCTTTTGCTGCCGTTACTGATGCAGGCCTGATCATCTAGCAGTTGCACTGTTGAGCTGTAGTGCAACCAAAAAGGGCAGTGCCATCTTGTGTTGTGCTGCCAAATGAACAAAGGAGTTCCATTTAGGAAAGAAGGGTAAGGTATGATGCAGTCAATGTTTTGGGCAGCATACTGTACTGCACATTTCAGTTGCAGTTTTTTCTTAGTGGTATGAATCCGATGACCAATTCCCGAAACAGTTGCAGTTTGTTGAGCGCCGCATTATGGTTGCAGGAAGTTCCAGACCTTCCAGGGTGAGACAGATGCCCTCCCCAGAAATCAGCCTGGTGTGCTTGGTGGTGAGCCTGGCGCTCACATTTTGTGGACTCAAGACTCGTCTTCAGATCTGCTGCCTAACAAGTTTGCAATGCCAGCCTAGCTATCATTGACGCTTGTCCAAGAATCTGCCTGGACATCAGTGCTAATTAACAGGTTGGAGGCCCAACTGCTGGCAGCAGCTGCCACTGCAGCACAAATCCTGTCAAGCAGATTGCAATAATATGTGGTACTGCCAGCTCATGTCTTCCAAGACGCTTGTCAAGCTGCTGATCTCCATGATGAATAAGTTGTTTAAGCCATATCAGAGATCACAGCCTGACTTGCAGGCCATGTACAATAGCATCAAATCTGCAAGTTGTATGTACTGCTCTGCACGCTCAAGGTCTCGACCCTGTAGTTGTCGCGTCCTTGTTTATTGATTTTATGCTTGTGAAATTCCAAGACATGTAGTTGTCGTATAACATTGGGTCATTGTAATAATTTATACGAGCTTATTACGATCCCAACAAGGCTTGCCATAAGCAGCAGATCCAGTCCGACCTGTTACACATTACAGAGCGTTGGCTGTGTAGTCGGGAAGAGAGTGCAATTGCTGATTCTGCGCCTTTCGGCTGCTGGTCATGCAGTAGGATCCACGCTGTATGCTTATTATGTAGGCAGAACAGGCATCAGCGTCATTACAGGGCGAATTGCGCAAATGTCGTCATTTGTTTCAGCAAGTTGGTGGAGGTACAAGCCAAGTTCAAGCAAGATGTTGTTATCTAACCTTCATTAGGTAGCTAGTATATTGCTTTCCAACCTTCATTGGCCACATAAGGTATAGTCTACAGAGACTGAGCAAGAGCATCTGTATGAAAATACTGGTGGCTCATGGCGTTCCTCTACCATCATGCAAATTAGGGCCTGACCTGGACTCATGTGACAGGATAGGCCTAAGAGTTATGTCAGCCGTCACACGGGATTTGCGCAAGCACTAGTACTGCATCGTATATTTGAATGATCTTGGGATTGATGTCAGCTAGCAGCACAAGCTGGGAAACTACATTGCATGCCAAGCAGGCGAGACATCAACTGATTGCAAATCTGCTGGGAAAACACTTCCTTCTTGTCCAGCAGAACATGCAGAGCTGTTTGTGGGTCTGAAGTCACACCATACAAGTCTGCATAGAATTGTTGTTGACCTGCACAGCCTGCAGCAGCACAAACCCAATAGTTAACACTTTGACCCAGAACTCAACAACTGCAGAGCTGCAGCAACCAACCTTGCAACATAATTGACAGCAGGTGCACACATCAAATTATGCCATCAGAATGCAGATAGTCACCAACCATGCAACACCACAATTTCAGATGAGCCAGCATCACAAGGCATATGCTGCACCGATCACCTTGCGCATCTGCCTGCTCCAGCTTCTGAGTGAGCAGCTCTGCAGCCGCAGGGGGCAAAGCATGCATCAGCAGCGCCTCCAAGGTTCGAGGCACACGCTGAGACATCAGGGACAAGACTGACTGGACAGCCTCTGGTGGCAGCGCAGCCAGAATACGTGTGATGGGTTCCTCCACACCTGCATAGCAGCCAGTCAGGGAACTTTTTACATGTAGGACTTTTACAGCTGAGAGTTTGATCCACAGCAGCATGTGGGCGATATGCCCCCAATTATTATCCCGCACCTTGTTACATTGGGTCAGAAGCATGCAGTGCTCTTTGAGGAAATCAGAGCAGCAGGTGACAGCATGGTAGCATCATGCTGTCCTGCTAGACGCTTAAGCAATCATCGAATTTTGGACAGTGCCAATTGCGTGCGTGAAAACAGCCTGCTCATTGCACTGGGCATGAAACCTGAGGGAAAGAGTGTGTAAGAGCAGAGAAGCATACCGGCTGACATCTGTCTGCTCTTGTTGTCCGCATCCAGGCTGCCAGCCACGGCTGCAGCTAGAAGTTGCACCGCAGTGAGGTCGAATGACATTCTATGCTTTGTGCTGTCACTATGGACCGCTGCATCTGCAGTGCCAACTATTGGCAGATCAGATGCTGCTGTGGTGTCAATGGCAGACTCTGCCATTCTCGCATGACAATGCTTGTGCTCTGATTGTGCCACATCAGGCTCGCCAGCTTGTTGTCCAGGAGCATTGGGCAAGTCGCTGATGTTAGTTGATGGACGCTCTATGGCTGCAGTGTACAGGTCAGCTGCTTTGCGCTTCTGACGAGACCTGTGCTTATTCTGCAGGCTGTCATTGCTTGCTTGAGCTTGCAAGGTTACGTCGGCAGGCAAAGCCTCATGCACAGCTGCCCCAACACTTTGCAGCTCATCACCCACTGGTTCTAAGACAGGCTCAGGTTGCAACAAGGGCAGTGGGCACTCTGTTGGTTCTGAAACTGCTTTGACGGCTGCTGTTGAAGATTCTGGCGAGTCTGCGCCTGAAGTCAACAGGGATGCTGCTGCTGGTTCTGACCTCTCACTTGTTGCTGACGATGAAGATGTAGCGTCTGACTGGCCAGATGAAGCGTCCAACGAGTGAGACTGGGCAGATGAAGCGTCCACTGAGTGCTGGAAGGCTTGCAGGTGTAGATGAGGCACCACAGATGCCAGGGCCTGTTGACGTTTGCTGTCCAGCAAGCTGTCAAGCAGGTGGCGCAGGTAGTACTGGTGCATGTGGGGTTGCATGCTTTTGGTAAAGGCAGATTGCCACCAGAAGTTGACAGCTATGGTGGTGTCCTGGCTGTCTACTTGATGCCACCATCCCTCAGGAATGAACAATGCATCCCCAGCCTGCAAGGGTGGTCATCAGATTAGTGAAGCCGATAGGTGGCAAAAGCAGGCCAGTATGACTGACACCTCCTACTTTGATACCCATTAACGCCGCCAAAGTGAGATTCTCATGTCATGACGGTGGCATGAAAGCATGCAGTTAGGAGGTTAACGCGGTTGCATACTGAATTACAACTGACGCCAACCAGCTGAGTAGGGTGATCATGCAGAAAGTGCTTGCTTGCAGAGGCGCGCATCAATACCTGCAAAACAAACTCCTGCTGTGACTGCAATGCTTGCTTGTACAGAGGGTGCCGCTGGTCATCAGGATGAGCAAAGTTGACATGGCTGTGATTGGGTGATTCGCCTAACACTGAGAAAGGGTACAGCTGATCGGTGACATCAGGGCTCATCAGCTTCACAGTCTTCTTGCCTTGCACCATGCACAACAGATTGTGATATGGATCATAGTGCAAGCTTGACCGTGAGCCCCTGCACCAATCATGCTGGTCATGCTTTGCAGCTGCCATGAGGTGGGGAAAAACATGAATGCAGTCTGTGCACACCATGTACAGACAGCACGTTGGAGTGAGGCTCACAGTTCTGGAATGAGCTCAAGCCAGGGCTTGTTGACAGGGCTTATGTCAGCTGATGTAGGCAAGCAGTGCTCTGGATCTATGCAACAGGTATTGAATACCTGATACTCATCCACAGGTTGGTGTGTACCACGTCTGCATGGCTGATCACATCAGGAACCTCAAAGTCCCTTCGGAGAGCCTCTAGTGGATGGCCTGGGTCCAGGCTAGCCTGTGCAAGGTATGCCTGAACCAAGCTATGGCTTGTGTGTGCAGGGTCCTGGCTGGCATTCAAGCTGTGCAGGACATCCGCAGTGGAGAGAAAGTCTGAAAAGGAGCAGCCTTGTGGCATGAACTGTCTCATGTCACCAAAGAATAGAGGCTCTTTGTCTGTGCTGATCATAGCCTGAACCTGAGATGCGCCTGCAAGCTCCTGCAAATACTTCAGCCCAGCCACATCACGCCAAAGCTGAACACAAGGCCAATCAGACACCAGGCCTGCACGTCAGCAACAAAAACGCACGTCATTTCTGCGAAGCTCATGTCTTTGCCTGAAAGAGGCCTGTGACGTACCTGGAAGCAGACTGGGTTGGCAGTTTCTTTCCGCCTCTTGGACAGCGTCGTGCAGCATGGCGCCGTCAGTTTTAGGTTGGTCTGCCGAAAATTTGGCGGATTTGTTGCCTCTGCTCGACCAATGCAGCAGGCTTTTTTTATAGGGACATTAAAGTCCCCTGCTGAAAAGGCCTAGCACAGGGGCACAGACCACAGTCTTAGGCTAGCACAGGTTGAAATAAAGGGATGAATGCGTCATCAACTGCAGTGTGTCACTTGGCCCTGAGGAGCCCCGCCCATATGACATGCAAAAGTCAATCATGAGCATTGACTGGCCACATACGAGCTCCTTTGAAGCGCTTGCAGACGCCGCAGATCAATCTGTCTAATCTAATATTGCCAGCACATTTGTTTATACTGCACATCTAGTGCACCATCTTTTACAGCCGGCGGCAGCATTTTGGCTTGTTCCTTTAGCCACATAACACACTACTACATAAGCCTGCTGCTTATCCAAGCATACAACACAACTCAGCAGTTGAGGACAACACTCAAACTCTCGTTCCAAGTTATGCCACTACAAGCTCTGCAGGAGACTGAGCATCAATATGATCAAGGTATGCCTTCTGTTGCCACTCGTTGCCAGGAGTGTCTTTCTTTGCATGGTAGCTTTTTCCAGTCTCAGCCAGCAGATCAAATGATGTGACAGCTTCAAATCTCTTCTTAGGGCCCTGACAGCAAGCGATTAGACATCAAGAGCAGGTGACTTCCAGGTCAGAATATGGTATCAATGGTTGCTACAAACATGGAGCAATACAGCAAGCTCATCAGAACTTTGTGTGAACAGCAGGGTGAAAGACTACAACATTTTGCAGTCAGCTAAGGTGCTAGCAGCACTCTTAGTCTTACAGAGTTTCACCCTTCAAGCACAGTGTGCAGCAACAGCAGATATGCACATGTAGCAGTGAGCAGTTGTGACTAACCTGAATAATAGTGCTCAGCTTGGGGTTGGCAAAGTAAGGGATTGAGTACCTTGGCCCCTGCACAACTCAAAAAACAAAGACATGAATTACTAAGCTTGCAAACAGCAAATGCCAACAGCAGCATGACAAAATGCTGCAATTCCCTTCCACACCTTGTTGTCAGTAATTTTGGGAGCTCGGACACGGTGGTAGGTACTCTTTAGAAGTCCATCAGTCCACCGAGCCAGACCATCACCAATGTTCACTGCATGCAAATCTTCACTCAGTTGAATGTATAGAGCAGGCTGCACATGTGTCAGCAGTGACTCCAGCTGGGCCTCCATAAATGCATTCTGCTATGCTGATTACCTGTCAAGCATCCCTTGACACAATCCAGAGTTGTCCATTCACGAGTCTGCAAACAGCACACACTATGAGCAGTCTTTGTAGTGACTCCTCAGTTTGACCTGAAGTCAGTGCACTCTTCACTGCAAGTCTGGGGTATGCGTGACTGCATACAGATCTGTCAGAAAGCAGCACATATGTCAACAGACCAAAATGCAGCTGGGCAGCACCTGTGGTACACCATTCCAGATGTTGCCAGGGTCAGCAATCAGAGCTTCTGCATTTTCTGCTTCGCTGCCAGGTGCAATTTCAAGCCCAGTGTCCCCTGCAGCACACTCACTTTGCACAAGAGCATCCCTTGCTTGGGCGATCTGCATGCCATGCTACCATCAGGCAATGCACACACTGGCAATGCACACCTTGGAGGCATCGATGATATCAAGACTTATCTCAAGATATGATATGCTGAACAAAGAAGGACAGCAAAGCTAAGAAGTGGGGCACATTGCTTGTCCATGCAGGTGAGCACTCACACAGGACACTCAAAGCATGTTTGAAGGGACATGTGAGCAGCGTGGGCTTACCAGCTCTCTGGTACAAGATGGTCAGCACATCCATGTCAGCGTGAGCATGTAGCCTAGGGGGCTGCTTCTTGTGCACCTCTTCATCTGTCATGGGAGGGTAGTAGTTTACTGCCAGGATGCTGGGATTCTCAGGACTATGGATGTCAAAAGCCTGCAGTCCCAATACTCACATGATGCAGCATCAAAGATATAACAACCTGAAAAGATAACATAGACGAGCAGCATCTCCGTGGATTCTGTTGATCACAGCTGTGCATAAGCTCAACTGGCAATGGATGTTAACAGGAACGCTGCTACCAGATGCATACTGCATTGAAAGGTATACTGCCTGCAAAGTGGGCAGCAGAGAGCTGTACATCAAATAGGCTCCACATGCACTCAGTCATATGTGTTTCAAGCCTATGCCAGCCCACACATTTGCTCTGTGACTTGTGCCTATCACACACCTCGTCAAAGAAGAATTCCTCCCAGCCAAGGCCCAGCGCCAAGGCCTGCAGGATCTTCAGCAGCACCTCGTGAGTACGCTCTTGAAACTTGAGAGTGAAGTCACGGTAGTCTGCACCCAGCTCAGGCGGCCAGTTGTCACCCAGAAACTGATGGGTACGGGCATCATATCCACCCACTCCATGTCTGTTGACGAGCCACTGCTCCCAGAGGCGGTTGCCTGCAAGGGGCAGCTTCAGCAGCGTACACCGGCAGTAGCAACGGTGCCATGAAGGGCCATTTTGCCCGACGCATGCCACTCTCAAAGGCTGGATGCAGTGTGAGGTGCAACACAGTTCGTGGCATCGGGCTGATTAGCCTTCGAGCAGAGGTGACCACGCGTCCATGCCCAAGATGCTGCGACGACGCTGTTTCGTTGCAGTTTAGCCTGCTCATAATGATCATTGCGGGGGGCACATTTGACCTGGTCAACGACAGCTCACCTGTGACACTCTGCAGCTCGTCGAGCCCACGCCAGCCGACGTATCGGTCCAGGCTAAATGGGTAGTTCTTCTTTACTGTGTCAGGGAGGTCCAACGCGCTCTTCGCCTTCTGGAAAGCTTCGTCGATCACGTTATCTTCGATCCCGTGATCGCTCACCAGGAAAAAGCCAGTATCCTGCAGCAGGACGGCACAGGTACCGCCAGAAGACAAAGTGCCGCAGCACGCCTCGCTTTGAGCACTACAAGCCTCGACATCGACATGAACCAGCTGCGTCTATCCAACCTTGGCTGCCTCCACTAATTGTCTTCCTATCTCGTGCTTGCGGCTCTCGAAGTTGGCCAGGGAGACAATCAATATCTGCTTACCCATCTCGATTGCACTTTACTGCTGCCGATGCTTGCGACAAATTCGTCGATACCTGCTGTGAGCCGTGCGGTTGCAGCGACAGGCGACGTGACTAAATCATACTATGCATGTGATGGCACGTGAATTCCGGCACGTGCCGCCTCGTGTACACGCGCCAAGTATTAGGTCAACTCAAACGTTGCCATCACAAACGTGCACACCTGCTGCAACTGCGGCCCAGAGCGAAAGCCAAACAAGCTTATGTAACTGAGCGTGCAATCATAGCCGGCGGAAACATCAGGTGCGACCACAAGGCTGACCACAATTGTAAGGGCTTGACCGACCTGGTAAACGCTTTAAGCGTCGCCATGTGATTTGCGTCTATGTACTTGCGAATTCACGTCGGCCTTGTGTGCGACCGGTCACCGTGCCCAGCACTTCACTTACCGGTGCCGGAGTCAAACTTTCTTTACCGGACCGGCACCAATACTGCACGCCGTCAGAACTCTGCTGATCTTGCGATGGCTCTGCAGGTCCGGACTGATCGTATTCAACTCGGCAACGACAGTCCGCTGACAGCGCCTGCTCGACAGCGAGACTGCTTCTGCGGTCTCAAACAACGTCCACATCGACTCAAACATGGTATTGTCGTCACAATGTTGATATATCACCGCACACATGAAATGCCGCTAAATATGCGCTTCTGAAATTCGGATCTAGTCAATGGTCAGGTCAATGGTCGCAAAAGCAGCGGCATGCCGCTCCCGCTGCAACACACATCATGTTGTGTAGGGAGTTGGTTCGTTGAACGCTTTTGGTCTGCATCAATATGACAACAAGACCAGCTTCTTCCAAGATGGTCCCGCAATCTCTGAAGGCGTTGGATACGGCATTGTCCTTGGTGTCAGTGCTTTCTTTGCACTTCTTGTTGTCGGTCTGGTGTGGCTGGACACACGCTTTGGCGGTACCAAGTAAGGCCACTAAGCTCCTCTGCAGCAAAGCAAGTTGCAGCTTCTGCAATATGTAGTACAATAGCCAGTCTTGACCAACAGCTTATGGTGCTTGTCAGCATAGTTTGCAACTGAGATTATGGCTTGCTTGGTTAGCATGAGCGCATTGCTGCTGACAAGACCGCAAGTCAAGCGATTGCAATGATGTTGCAGGTACAACAGTGAGGAATTCAACACAGCAGGCCGGTAAGAACCTCCTTCTGATTTGACTGACAGGCACATGGCATGCATTGCACAGCTGTGTAAGATCCACAATCAATAGAACTCAGCATTGGCTGTGGACGTGTTGCAATCTGAGCTCACAGCACTTGATCTGCACAACTTCTATGCATGAAGGTAAGTTGACATGCAGGAAGGTAGACAAACATGCATGCAGGTCTGCAGTGCCATGAATCATTTGTATTGCAAGGCGATTGCAATGCATGCTGTCCTGCAGGACCATCAAGAGTGGACTGATTGCGGTCAGAGTATCCCATGAAACCCTCCCTCCTCCCATTATATCCCATCTCTCTAGCCTCAGCCCTGATGCACCACACCCTGAATGGCAGTGATCAGGCTCTCAGAGTCTGAAGATCTGCAGACTTTGTTAAGCACTTGATTGTGAAACCTGGATTGTCTACACACTGCTTGAACTGCAAAGTTTTCTCCAAGCTGCACATGTGTACAAACATGTTGCTGCAGCCGTTGCATCATATGCTCAGGATGTTGAGTGCTACTGTGTCTGCAGGTGGACATCACATCCCATTGGACATGGTCCAGTACCATGCTGCAGTCAACCAACCAAGTCTTCCAATATGTGAGCAATTTACTGTTCACTTCAATCAATATGTTCTTTCACAAACCTGTCGCTCAGCACACCATCAATGCCAGATGACATCAAGTCACCCTTGCCTGACGCCTTTGTTGAAATTGCAGACGTCTATAGCCTTCATCATGAAACCGACGACGTGTACAGCACAGATCACATGTCAACATGTCAAACATGTTGGCTTGTATGTCGCTGGTTGTCCATGGCCAATATTGTGTATATCTTGCACTGTGCCCTGTGTGGGTGGCCCAGTTGTTTGGTACTCATGCCATACTCATGTACTCATGAGCATCTGCCTGTCTAGGGCGTCGCTGGTGGGGTGTGGTTTGCGGCAGGGGCTGTCATCCAGATCTTCTTCTTTGGTATTGTGGCAGTTGAGATCAAGCGTAGAGCTCCCACTGCTCACACTGTACTGGAGATTGTGGCCATCCGCTGGGGCAACAAAGCAAGAGTGGTATGTCCCACATCTGAATTGGTGTCCACAGACAGTACGTCTGCAAAGCTTGTGTCAGCAGAAGAAAGCAGGGCAGTGATGAACTGTTGTTCGGGGCCGCCACTGCAGAGTTGCAAGAGCAGGCTAGTCCATGAGTGCCTAGGTGCCTGCATTGCCTGCAGTTCTACTCCAAAGATGGGAGTAGTGGTGGAACGGTGGAAATGCAAGAGTGTTCAGCCATCATGGTTCTGCAACTTGTCTATACGTCTGCACGTCAACAGCTGCAGCAGCTGTTGACGCATGTGCCTGCTGTGCCTCGCTTGCAACACAGCTGCAGTCCAGACAGACAGACGGACGGACGGACGGACAGACAGACGGACAGACGGACGGACAGGCAGACAGACAGGCAGGCAGGCAGGCAGGCAGGCAGGCAGGCAGACAGGCAGACAGACTGACAGACTGACAGACTGACAGACTGACAATCTGACAATTGCCTGTTTTGTTGGCTTCTAATAGGTCAGCAAGCCATAATGCATGCTGTCACTGCAGGTTTTCTGGTACTTCCTGACATGCACTAATGTGATTGTGGCTGCCCAGCTGATTCTGGGAGGCAGTGCCGTCATCTCCACACTCACAGGTGCGCTGCTCCTCACTCCATCTTCACTGCGCTATGCTGCAGAGCAACCTAGAGCTTCTAGACTGTGGCAATTTAAGATAGTCTGCAGCATGAAACACTGCTGCGATTGCAAGCACATGGCAGCAGGTATAGCAGCAGGTACACTTATGTGTGACAAGCAACACATGTCTTGCATATTACCAATCATAAAGTTGAGCCCTGCAAGCCATGTATGTGCAGAGTGCCCATTGCGTTTGCAGCCCTCTGGCCGATCACAACAATTGCTCGACATGTTTTCTTTGCTGTCTGCACATGTGAACAAATCTGAACGGTGCTAGCCATAATTGCTCAGCAACTTTTTCAATGGCTTGATCTGCAGGAGTCAACATATATGCAGCGTGCTTCCTGATTCCCATGGGAGTAGTCATCTACACGTCAGTTGGCGGTTTGAAGGTTGGCCTTAACGCCCTGCACAAAAGCACACTCATGTTCAACATCAGAATTCCCAGAATGCCATCGTGTCTCCTGCTCAAACTGCTGACATGCTTGAAAGATTTGGACCTTGTCAGGCTTGTACCACTGTATTAGTCAGCTGTTGGTACAAGCATGCCTCTGAAGTTAACGTTGCTATGCAACTAGACAGCGACACCTGCTGTGCATGCTGCAGGCCACCTTCACATCAAGCTATGTCCACACAGGTGATTGTTGATCATGCTGTGTTCCATATGCCTGCTTGCTAGCAGCCGATTTAGATCTGCATTCTCAAGCACAGCTGCAGCCCTTTCATTTCCTAGCAATGCATCCCCGGACGAAGCTCGGCTTGACAATCCTGATGAGCTTGAGACTGTGCAAAAAGATGGTTGAGCAGTTCATGTGCGTGGTGTGTGTATTCCTCAAGGCCTGATGTGTGTCTTTGCAGTCATCATCTTCATCACGCTCACCTTGTTTGGCTTCACTGTATATGCAACTGGCAACGTCCTGGGGAGCCCACAGCGTATGTATGAGAATCTCACATACATGGCCCAGGTACATCTTTGTTTCATGCACTTCATCTTGACTGTAATTGCTAGCGCTGCTAATAATGACACCATGATTAGCAGTATGTTCCTGATGCTATTGGTCTTGTTTGTACCAGTGCTGACATTGGGCCGTCATCACCCTGGTCTTCTGGGCCACACCATAAAAATGCCTGCCTGATTGAACAAGACGCTGTCCTGCTGTGCGTGGCACGGAACTCTTGAGTCTATGTAGATATGCCTGATTGCAGAACCAGCTGTGACTTTTGCTCTCAAGCCAGGCAGTACACCTGCCCAGGTGCAAGCTTCTGCCATGAGATGTTGATGTGCCAACTGCCTGAAGCCTGCAGCTATACATAACACAACAAGAGATACTGCCTGCACAGAACAGGATTGACCCAGTTGTGATGTCTCTGCAATTGATGACCTGATTGATGCTGCAGGTGAAGCCAGTTGCAAACAACAGAGGTGGCTCATACCTGACTATGTGGAGCTTATCTGGCATCAAGTTTGGGATCTTGCAGGTACAGAAGGATCACCTTATGCCCTCCTATCATGCCCTCCTATCATGCCCTCCTATCATGTCCTCCTATCATGCCCTCCTATCATGTCTCCCTTGCTGACGCTCGTCAAGGCATGCTGCAGCAATGCCTCAATCATCGTCATCTTTGATGAATGTGGTATCGCCAGACTGATGTACCTCTTCACCTTAGTGTGCTGTGTGGCCACAAGTGGCTTGTCAGTGCAGCAGAAGCAAAATGCATGCTTTGCATCAGAGCTTTGTGGTGACACAATCAGTGATGATGCAGGTTCTGTCTTGCTGGGGCATTGTTTTTGTAGACCAGGCGTACTGGCAGTCGGCAATTGCTGCAAGGCCTTCTGCCACCTGGAAGGGCTACATCCTTGGTGGCCTTATGCAAGTTTCCCTGCGTTTGCATTCTGCCCTGCTATGCAGCCCTGCCGTGCCCTGCCCTGCTGTGCCCTGCCTTGATGCTGTGCCCTGCCCTGCCTTGATGCCCTGCCCTGCCCTGCCTTGATGCTGTGCCCTGCCCTGCCCTGCCTTGATGCTGTGCCCTGCCCAGCCCAGCCCAGCCCAGGCCAGGCCCCCCCCGCCCCCCCCCCCCCCCCCCCCCCCCCCCCCAC
>JAABUP010003376.1_pt1 | contig 28265 bp, 21 predicted proteins | sample 5559201 | NCBI WGS metagenome assembly JAABUP01 (sample SAMN10711887, study PRJNA513373) | rock metagenome | isolation source: Antarctica rocks | place: Antarctica | reverse complement strand
CAGCTCTTTGCCAACACGTGATGACAAATTCTTCCTGTCTTTACATACCATGCCAAAAATCAAATCAGCTGTTTCCTTTGCCCAAGCGGACAGAGCATTTTTAGTCTAAAGATGTACATCACAAGTCGAAAATCATCAACGAGCGCAGAATAGACTAGAATCCTCCAGCAGCATGAGGATCAGCTCCCTACGAGTTCTGAAGGAGGAAAGATTGAGCTGGAGCAGGCCATCCAGGCAGACTCCGAGGGTCGTCTGGTTCAATCTTTCAATCTGCGATATCGTTGATTGTGGTACCAAAGGTGGAAATTTCGGTGTCTGGATCCTCGATTTCCGTAAAGAAGCAAGTCGAGTAGGCGAATGTCAAGCAATGGTCCCAAGGGCTGTGGGAACTGCGTATGGGGTGAATGCCGAAAGAATAGTTTTCGTGTAAAGATTGTTCACCCTCTTTCCGGCCTGTCAAGCTGAACGATCTTTGATTTAGAAGCTAAAGGCTCACATTCTCATGCGAATACTACTCGACTAGCAAAGACTGGACCGTGAAAAGTGGCCCCCGCGGCAAGGCCGCCTTCTCTGCCTCCTGAAGAGGCCAGCAAGGCTCTAAAAGCCTTGGGGATAGGATCCCTTCCCCCGGGCTTAAGAAAAGATTTTCTGGCTTACTCTCTAATACTGTGACAGGGAAAGACGCACGAAATTGAAAAGCAGTCCTCAAGATGCTTGTGATAAAGTCATTAGCAAAGAAGAACGAACCTTTTTTCAATTACCTCGCCTGACTAGAATCAGATAAACCGTCGATTGAATAATATATCCCCATCCGTAATGATTTCCCTTACTCAGCATTGGTGTGCCAAAGAACGCCTAAGAATGCGGGTGGTGAGGTGAGAGGAAAAGTTTCTTACTCAGCATTGAAATACCAGAAACTGCATAAGTTTGCGAAGAGAAGTGAGGTGGAAGGCACGCTATCGGTAAGTTCGTTCATTTCCTTTCCTCCCTCCTGCCCCCTCTCTTGCGTCACCGCTCCCACGACCAATCTTGGCCTTATTTCATTTACTCACTTTTTACAGCCTCTGCTTCGCTACCATCCTCGTCTACTCTTCCTCATTTCCTATCCAATCTTGCTTCAACCCTGTCATCCCATCTGCCTGTGTCTATTTCATCTGCTTCACCTCTTCACTCATCGCAACCATTAACAACATTCCCGCTGCCGACGACCCCTATAATTCCTCAGATATCGAATTCGAGCCAGTGCCCAGCAAGCGAGAAGCCACTCATGCGGTAACTTCGTTCCTTCCCTTTCCTGCTCTCCCCCTCTCTCTTGCGTCACCGCTCCCACATCCAATCTTGGTCTTGGTTTACTGACTCCTCCCAGTTTTTCCTACGTCGTCGACTTCATGACCTTGCTATCTTTCCTCGCCCTTATCGTGCTCTCCTCTAGTGGTTCCACATTTTGCTTCACTACCCATATCGCCGTCATAAATGATTTCCCTGCTGCTAATGGACCTTTTAACTTTTCAGATATTGAGTTCGAGCCCGTTGTAAGCAAACGGTAGGGCTTCATTGGTGGAGCCAAATCTATAGATGAGATTATTGAAGACGTAAACGTTGATCGTCTCGCATCAAAGTGAGCCTCAAGACAACTTGAACTTAACCATGGAGTGCCTGGCACTCGATACTTTCAGAACATTTGGATCACTACGTCTGTGGTATCATCATCGTCTTGATTCTGGACTTGTTCGGAATGTATAGTTGGGCGGTAAAGAGACGATGCTCTGAGGTTCCATAAGTGTGGCAAAAGAAAGGGGTCATATATGAGAACTACAACAACTTCTTCAACTTCATTGTCACCATCCTCGAGGCTGCGATGAAATCATCACCCTCTGTATGCCCTATCGAGGCCACCAAGCAACGGAACAAAGAGATCAATGACTTGACAAGCGAAATTTGGTCCCAGATTCACGAACCCTGTCATTATTCCCACACAGAAAGTAGGATGGGTCACACTGGCGTTCGAGGGAAGCGAACGTATGATAGCACTGTGGGTCGGCCTACCGTCGAGGCCTAATCGGAACTTGAGTTGACGGTTCAGAGACTGGTTTTTTGGGAGAAGCTTGAATGTAGGAACGAAAAGGTATGGACACCGGTTTGAGAGATATCGACATCGAGGAAATTCCTCTCCAAGATTGACGAAAGATCAAAGGACCTGTTCGAAAAACCAACAGACGTTCTCAGTAAGCAACGGGACAATGGGGGTTATTGCAAATTAGAAAATAATCAAAACTAGAACGCTGAGGTCAATTGCAAAGGCTTCTCGTACACAGACTTTGTGTCTTCTGCGAAGATGGGTACTAATTCAATTGACAGGGGAGTCGGCCAATTCGACATTTTGAATGATCGAGGGAGTTCTGTGATATCTTCTCGAGAAGATAAATACAATTGGAGAGTAAATTGCCTCCCTTGATATGGAGGCCTGGGGGGAGTTTGCTGGGAACGGATCGGCAGGTGGGCTCTGTTCTGGCTGAGATCTGAAGGATTGAGGTGTTCTTGGCTTGCCTAGAATACTCTACCGTACATTTATAAGCCTTGGCGTAGATAGGGGCGGAAACTCATTTAATTGGTCACTAGTTGATTTAGTTTAGCGGCCCGAAAACTATTGGTTGCCAAAACGGGATTTCAAGCTTGATGTTTTTCGTATCCACGACCCCTTGCATGCAATTCATGAAATCAGAGTGTACTACTATGGTCTAGTCTTTGCCTATGGGACTATATAATTTCATGCCATAGCTAGAAAGGGATACTGTGTTCTATGTCCAGGCTTCCCAGACGTAATTGCCAGGCGTAATAAAGATTTCAATGATCATTGCCATAACAGAAGACTAATCAGTGCGGGGTGACACTGTCGCTGAGTCAGTGGAATCCAAGTCTTCAGAGTTACGGAGGGCTAGCGCAGGCAAGGCTAAAGTAAGGAATTCGGCAACGCCAGACGTCGAGGCCGCTGTGCCTGACAGTCAAGTTGAAGATGTTTCTTCCCATAAGGGATCGCAACGGCCCGAGCATGCTGGGCCGAGACATTTGGCCTCCGCGATCAATAGAGATAGGTGGAAGAATAGTCATCCGGCACCGAATGAGGAGGTAATCCCGACAATCGAGCTTGATAGCAGCGACAATGCCTTTCAAAGCGTGCCCCAATCGTCAACATCTAGCGTGGACTATCAATTAAAGCTCATTACGTCCTTGCGTTCAATCGAACCCCATGTGCTCGAATTTAGGACCACGGCAAATTTGAACATCTTCCATTTGCAATTGGAGTTAGGGAAAATGCAAAAGGAAGTTTCCGACCTTGAAGAGAATTCGATTACGCCGTCAGCGCTAGACATGAAGCGGCTTGAAGACAATTTGCACAGGTACAGTAAGACATGGTCCCACAACAGAAGCTCAAAAGTCACTAATCATCAGTCTTTCAGCCACCGCAATTCGAGATTATGAGTACATGGCCGGACTCGAAGACGCTCGATTCCGCTCCGCCGAATATGGTTTCCTGCATCGTACATTCCCTTCTGCGTACCCAGATTACACGCGTTTCGTCAATCAGCGCCGGTCTGGAGATATCGTGTTAAAAAAATGCCCAGACAGACGCACTCCAAGTGATCCGCTGCGGGATTGGGTCAAGAAGCACCTACCGAAGAGCCTGGCATGGACCAATGAAGAAGTCACAAGACGGTATGACGCTTATCATCACTTCAATAAGTCAATCCCGGACGTGGTATCTCCGTTCGTTGACAAATTCGCACGATTCATTATCGCTCTTACCGGTGGCTTATCACTTGTGGTGCCTATGTTGATTATGCGGCTCCAACAAGATTCGAATAAGAGTCTGATCACGACCTCAGTGGCTGTAGTGCTCTTTTCCGGAGTGGTGTCTATCGTTTTCAGGGCTTCAAATGCCGAGACTTTGAGCATAACGGCTGCATATGCGGCTGTCTTAGTCGTGTTCGTAGGAACGAGTACATAGATGAGGGATGAACGGGCGAGTTCAAGGAGTCAAGAGATCACAACGTCGAAGACGGTATTTCCAGAGTAGGTTGGTGTCGCACAACCTGAGGCGAGCAAGCAACTTCTCTAAGTTCCTCTTCTATTCTATTCTCTCTCAAACAACACGTGATTGCTGCAGGAAGAGAACACGTGAAGAACCAAACACGAAAGACCATTTGCCCCAACATTATTGCCCATTTGGACGATGCACCAGCGAGAGTAACACTGAAGTAGAGAACAAGTGTGATGGACTCTATGATTAGAGCCAAGTCATTAGACTGTATACTTGGTCGATGGAATGTTTTAGGCGCTATTAGGGTAAGTGGCACCTGTTGGGAGAGCAGCAGTAATGACAGAAGCGGAAATTCTTTCAACGCCATCCAGAGAATTCCCTACGAGACCCCTTCCGCCATATCCATCCGGCATGCTACTACAATCGACTAGAGCTGCACGAGTGTTTGTCCACTTCAGTCCTAGAATGGGAAAGATCGGACGCATGCCGGCCCAAGGTATGCCACAATTCTTGGCGTGCATATCAATTATGGACGCAAGAAAATTCCGATTGGTTGTCAGTCAAATCAGCTGCATTGGGAGACTGTCAATCTCAATGCTTCAGAATATTAAACAGATAACACCTGCGTATGTAAGCTTAATCTCATCGCAATGGGGGACGGTTTGTCATTGCAAGTTAACAATACCATGAAGTCAGGCAAAATTCGAAATGCTGCACCAGACAAGGCTGAGGCAAGAGACCTGGAGGCAGGAAAGTTGGGGACTGCTGTACCTGACCTTTCAGCTCTGTATGCTCGACTCGAGCAAAGGTTGAACTCAGCCAATGATGCTGGACTGGGTAAATCTAGTTCTGCTGCCAACGACGAGAAAGTTGAAATGGAAACTAAGGAAGAATCTACCAAGGCAACGAGCGGCGAAGCTGATTCCAAGAGCCCGTCTCAATCAGCTACGGAGACGATCATGAAGGCCGTCAACTCTAATCTCGTAATCGATTTCAAGCTTATGGCAAAGATCAATAACTTCAATCTGGAATTGGATTTAGTGGGCATGCAAAAGAAGATGTTTCAACCCGATCCTGATCCCGAAAAGCCTAAATACAAAATATCGGCACTAGACTGGAGCCGGGTAGGAGAGACCTTACATAAACACAGTAAGCATGACTCCCAGAATCGCGTCTCAGGAACTTAACCCTGCAGCTACTGCAATTAGGGACTATGAATACATTGCCGGGCTCGAGGATTCCCAACAGACTACCAGCCAATACAGTCGTCTGTGGGAAGCTCATGGTTGGGACGTGTTTTTTTGGATAAAGTATGGAGACATCAATTTCAAAGCGTACACTGAACGGCGCACCTCTACCTCTGACCCGCTCCGAGAATGGTTGAAGAGAGGCCTTCCCAAGAGTTGGGCTTACTCAAAAGAGGAAATGGCCAGACGGCTAGATGAATACACGCATAACGCCGTTGCTAGAGAGGTATCTCCCTTCGTCGATAAACTCGCCCGCTTCGTCGTCGCTATTACTGGCGGCCTCTCGCTCGTTCTTCCTATGCTGGTTATGCGCCTAAATCAGAACGAAACCAAGAGCTTAATTACAACCTCAGTAGCCGTGCTAATCTTTTCTGCGCTGGTCTCTATTGTTTTCAAGGCGACAAACGCGGAAACCCTGGGTATCACAGCGGCATACGCTGCAGTGCTGGTGGTGTTTGTTGGCGCAAGTGCCTGATGTACTTCCCCTTGACGGGGCTGGCCGGATGACTAGTGGAGTTGCAGGGGAGAATGAATCTTACGTGACTTCAGAGATTGAACATCGTGATTTTGGTTTGATCTAGCGTTGAGAAATTGACGCTTTCATGTTGGGCGCACGTCGGTCGATTCTTTCTTGAGTTCCTATTTCTCTTTTCAAACACTTGCAATTCCCTCAAACAAGTCGATGCTTGTCACTTGGAGCTATGATCCTAGCAGAGAAATAAAGCTCTCGCTACAATACAGGTGGAGTTCCTGATTAGCTCGACAATTGAAGCAAAGCCAAACTTATGACTGACGTACTCGATGCAGAATTCCAATATTGAAGGTACAAAGCGTATTTCGTAACAGCAGTACTAAAACCCCGATAGTATGAAAATTAATGGAGGAGATTTACTCCGAACGGGAACAAAGTTGGCACCATGATTCCCGTGAGGAGATCACGATCCCATTTTATAGGACACTAGAAGTCCTCATCAGAGACCTGACCCCCTAGCTCGTACAACGTGACAAACCCCACTCACCGATCAAAACGTTGGTAGATGCACCAAATTCCTTAGAGCGTATTCTGCACTCATCAGCTCCAAAGGTCTATCCATACGGTCGCAGGAGACGTTGAGACAATAGCAAATTGGGTATATCAGTCGCAAAATTCCTTGATATTTATAGTTTCAGGCAGCCTAAACCCTGGTATAAGTCATATCTCAGGGGATTCTACCCGAAGTCTACTTACTCTCTAGGATGACAAGACCCTCGCGGTAATAGACTCCTAGGCGTAACTTCCCTCGACATCAGCGCCTCTTATTATGTAATTTCCCTAGCATATTAGCAAGCGAAGATTTTCTCGGGGAGTAATTGCCCGAGACTTCGGATGGATCTCTGAACTTTGCAACCTACCACGACATGGGATAGGTGCACTGGGATGACGGTTGGGTAGATGTATCATCGACACAGGTGGTTTGATATCCACGAGCGAAGATGTACTCTGCATTGTGCATGTGGTCTGCGGACGTGGAGAGATTTGATACCGAATCCGTTGAAAGAACATATTGCTCACCGATAATCCAACACAGATCAACAGACGCAGACAGCCAATAAAAAAGTACTCATCCCAAAGATCACAGTGATCCTTGGAAAAGATCCTGTGCGTGTGAGTGGACGGGGGCTCCGTGAATGGGAATGCTGGCCACCATAGGTCCTAACGTTTGAATAATCGTAGGATTTCATAATATCAAAAAGCTCATCATCTCATCAAATCATCAATCCATCAATTCCCCTAAACTTCCTGGAATCCTTCCAATCCCGCACTCGCCTCCCCTTTGCCCAACATACCCATATATCCCTCAAACTCCCTACCAATCTTCAACATAGTCTCAAACTCCTTCTCCCCCACCATCACGCCTTTCTTCTCTGCAATGACTAGAGCGGTCCTCACAGTGTTTCTGATCTGGCGCCCATTGAGCTTTTCCTTACTCCATTTCTCACTCACCTTCTTGGTCAGCACCTTGTGGTGGGTGTCAGTAATGACGTGCTTGGCGGCGAGGTCTTGCAGGAAGATGGCCCAGACTGAGGTGCGACGCTGTTGATCGAGCGAGGGAAGGCCAAGCGTGACGTGAATGCGTGACTGGAAAGCTTGGTCAAAGGCACCCACACGGTTTGTCGTCAGGAATAGTACTCCGTTGAAATATTCTAAAGTGCGTAAGAAGATAGAGACCAAGGCATTGCGCTCCATATTTGCGTAGTCACGATCTTGCAAAAATACGTCAGCTTCGTCAATCAACAGGATGGCACCCCATGTCACTGCATAGTCGAAGATTTCCTCAAGACGTTCTTCGAGACCTTCAGGGTCTGTGCCGATGTCCCCACACGCTACTTGGTATAAAGGCTTTTCAAAGCTGTCTGCGACGCACTCGGCCGTCAAGGTTTTGCCGCTTCCTGGTGGGCCGTGAAGCAATGCTACAAGCCCATTACCCTTACCGGCCACCAGGTCGTCAAGCATGGCAGTCTTGTCAACGTAAGAAGAAACCATGGCTTGGACGATATCCTTGTACTCCTCGTCAAGGACAAGACGGTCCCACCCATTTTTACGGAAGCTGACGGGTTGCAATTGGCTAACATTAAGCTTCTCTGCTGCTGTATTAGCAAGTACAAGTCAGGAAAAGGGATGAAGGTACTGACTCCATACTTTGTCACGCAGACAGTAGCCTTGCACATGCTGAGGGCAAAGCAATAACGTGAGCTCATCGGGCGTCGAGTTTGATTCTAGCGAATCGTATTTGTCGAATTCAGATTCATACTCACGAGCAGGGCGGTCCGCGCGATCGCGGCTATATGGACTATAGTGCCGTTTCCGACCGTTATCCCTTTCGGGACTATACTCGTCGTCATAAGGTATCACTCGGGGAGAGTGAGAGCGATGAGCTCGGCCCCTTCGTCTGCCACTACGGAAAGCCCAGCTATCACGACTGTCGAATTTGTTGTCCTGCCAGTTCTTGCTCTGAGCATTGTCCGGACCACGCTTTTTATTAATGCTAATAGGCCAATCGTTGCGTCGCTGGTAGGTCAAACAGTCGACCATCACCCGGACTGCTTCCTCGCTAGCATGTTGGGACCAGATCTCACCGGTATACTCCAAGAACCTCTGCCCTTGAAGGGACCAAAACTTTTGTCCGCGAGAGATGAGATCTGACTTCACACCATCCGCCTTGGGGAGGAAGCCTTCTGGTACGAGATCCAGAGAGTTGATTTGTTTCACCCCTTGAAACGGCGGAATTTTGTGGACGGACCATACTCGGCCAAAGACCTCACCATCGTAATTGATAGACTAGCATGTGAGATCAAGTCTGCCATAACTACCTCCCTGGCGCTTTCGCATTCCACGGATGGAATCAACGACAAATGCATCATGTTCACCATTCTCCAGGCTATACACAACGGTACCTGGAGCATACAGTAAGAACAACTCGGGATAGGAGACGAGCCCGGATGGCCTTTCTGACTCAATGTCGTCAAGCTTCCGAGTAACATCACTAAATTCATTCCGCATGAAGTCCAAGACGAATTGTAATTGATCCCGGACTCGCCGTGTCTCGGTCGTTGCCTTCTCCTGGAGGTGCTTGCGATTGTGGAACAGGACCATCATTGGCTCCGTGAGACGTAGCTCGCCATCCTTTTCCCCATCTTGAGAAGTCTCGTGGACATCATAACAGGGAAGGTCTTTCAAAAGGCTGATGACGGGAGGCGATACAATATGTACCCGTCGCCGCCAAAATTGCTTATTGCCGTCATAATCTCGAATTACAGTGAGCAGACTTTTTTGACTAAAGTCTTTCGGAGCAGCTGTCGCCGTGGGTGATTTGTGATCCTCATGCCATTCTGGTTCTCCGTACTTGGTAGTACACTGCTTCCAACGTACGATCTCCAATCGTGGCAGGCCATCAACAGTAATAGGACCACACCCTTGACTGACGGGCGGCAAACCTAAAGGTAGCAGCGGAGGCGACGACCCCACCCCCACGTATGGGTATAGTGGAGCTGGCGGCGGGAATGGTGGTGGTACCGGTGGTGACGGCATGTAACGTCCGTCTGGAATCACGAAAGCTTCTGACCCACCTTTGCGGGGTTTCCAATCGGAAGCACTTCGTGGGTCGCGCCTGTCTCGAATATATTCCTCGTCGCACTCGGAGACAGAATTGATGGATCCCCGTCGGGAGGACATACGAGAGTCGGAGGAGGGCTCGGAGCCATGCTCGCATGCGTCCACTCGGCGTTGAAGGTCTCGAATCATGGTCTCCATCTCCTTCAGGTAATCCCCGCTAACAGTGACCTTATCATCATGGTCGACAGTCTTGGTGCCGCTTCTTTTGGCAGAGCTTGTCGTGGGATCGTTGACATGGTACCCTAAGTTCCCCCTTGGGCGCTCATCGCCCGAACTCGAGTCGTCAACCAGATACTCGTCCGTCGCTCGTGGAGCACGATTGACGGCGAGCTTGGGTTGACGATCAGGCTTGGAGCGGTAAATTGGTGGTTGGCTCATCTTGACAGCACGAGCAGGCTTCCTGAACTGAGAGCAATACTGAAGGCAGTGGAAATTTGATCAAGGACTTCCTTCTTCCAATGCGTATTTCTCGTTGGGGAGACTGAATCGCTAGAACTATGTCCTGGAAGGCAGTCGCCGGCTGATGGAGAGGCTTTATCTCGCTCAGGCAGCAGGCTGCATCCTCAAGGCTGACACCCGTCTCCGGGACGAGCTGCATTGGATCCATTGGCTCTCGGTTTGCTCTCAGGCTGCGTTCATGCAGCTAAGCAATTGCTGCGAGTGAGGGTGATGTCTTGGCGCGGCATCGACCTAGTGGCTGAGCGCTAGCAGCCCTATGGGCTCGCGAGGCTCGTAAGGCTTTCTCCAGCCTCACATCATCGTCGCACCCAATCCTCCACGTCTCCCGAATCCTATGTCGCCCGATCACCACAAAAGAAAGGCAGCATAATGGGGCGACAGATCGACAGTGTTATTCAATAGACCAAGCTTTATGGGATAACGCATGGATGAAGTGCGCGAAGGTGGGACGGTCAGGAGCATGGTAGTATTACCCAGGAAAAGCGTTCATAACAGAGTGTCGTTCTATAGATAGCAGTGACGATGTATGCTGCCCTAGATAGCCCTATCGTGTCCGAACTTATCTGCGCAGACCTTCGTGAAATAAAACAAATCCCGTCACAGACAGCACTCCGCATACTTAGCCCACACTTCCTCCGATTCCATTAGGCTCATTCTACGCAATAATCCAATTGCCATCATACCTTGTCCAATTCCGGCTCAAGTCCCAGATTCCCGAGCAGATCTTCGAGTCCAGTCACTCCATTTGACCGTTGGGCCTTGATCTTACCGACCTCGATAGCCCCTACATTCATCATGGCAATGAAATTGGTAAGCTCAGGGAATTCTCTGCCCTCTTGTGTTTGGTAGGTAATCCGAAAGTCTCTTGAAGGCTCTGCAGAGATGTCAGTGCTTTCCCCTCAAGCCTTTGAGTAGTTGAGTTCTATGGCCTTACCTGCGTAATGTCGAAGGATTCGCAGGAACCCTTTATCCCCAGGGTCTCGGCGACATAGCGACGACAGAGCCACAAACATTGGCATGGTGAAGGCCTGGCTGAACAGCGAAGCGATCCACAGAGCTAGGCCCCCATCCACAGCAGATATCGGCCTCGGGATGTTGAATAAGCTCCGGCGCAAGTCCCGCACTCGAAGAAACAGGTGCGTTTTGTGTGCTTCTTCATCCAGCTCGGGGATCAGATTGAACAGTCCTTCCTCTCTCAACCTTGCCAATGTAATTGTGCTTGAGATTCTTTTCACATTGAGCTTTCCATGAAATAAATATTCGTTGTCATGGTATTCGTGTCTCATTCCGTTACTGCTAGGTATGCCGTAGAGTCGAATGAGTTCCGGAGCTGCAAAGAAGGAGCTAGTACTGAGGGATGAGGTGTCAAGCACACAAAGCTTGATGTCACATTCGGAAGATACCTTGCCAGTTTTTACCTTGTTCCTAGTCTTGCGCATAGCGAATTGCAGAGCATAGAGGAGAGAGCTACTCCACGAGGTGAATTCGTTGCCAGGAAAATAAGTCCAGAGGAAGTGTCGAGTTAACATGGTCTTGGCTTCTTTGTAGGGTATGGCAGACAAGTTTTGGCGGCCCTGGCTGTTGCGAGCAGCTGCTGATGCGAAAGATTCGGTGCTATTCTCGCCATTGGAGTCGAGAGCATAGACCCGGTAGAGGTAAGGCGGTAATGTAGTATTCAGACCTTGAAGAATATGTCAGTACAAAGTCATCAGATCTGATTTCCTTTGACCGCACCTTTAAGCTTCCTATGCACTCTCAACTGGGCCATTTCAGGGGTCATGACTTGTTGCATTGCTGCGACGTATGGAAATTTTTGGTGTTCAAGTTGCAGTTGAAAAGTTCGCAAAAGTCAGCACTTGGGTCTGCCTGGAGAGTGCTGCACGGCTAGGAGCACCCTACAAACTTATAGAAATCCGGTCTCGGTTTGCTACAGTTTATTTGCTGAAAGTGAGAATGGCCCAGAGGCTTCTATCTGAGACACTTGTTTGATCTTGAATAAAGAGAGAAATAGACTGAGGAGGAGAGACATTCAGAGTAAATTGAACAAAGAATTAAGCTGGATTCGTTGACTGTCTCGCCTTTTGGTAGGTCCAAAGGGGACAGCAAACCAGTGATGCATGAGCCGCAGGACTTGTCTTTTTGGCCAAACATTTGACCCATTTGAGACATTGCATGAGTCTCGCGTTTAAGATTGCTAGACAAGCGCGTATGTCTGGGACTGATTTTGGCAATAGCAAGCGAAGACTGTGTGAGCAAGCTTCCCAGCGCATTGGCTAGTCTTTCAAATGAGAGGAATGACCTCGAGAGAAAATGTTGGCAAAAACAAGACAACTCTGCAGACAGCTATTGCAATAGCCAAGAGCTACAACAATTCCTCGGAGAGTATGACATGCCAGAAACATCTAACCAGTCATTGGGGTCTTACTGAGAGGTTCAGGTGGAAAACCTTAGGATCCCTAGGTGACCGTCAGCCAATAGACTTGCTGCGCTCTTTCTTACGTTATCCTACTATGAAATCACGTCTATAGTGACGGCGTCATCCTACACAATGAGAGAATCGCTGAATTCGAAAGTTTTGGGGCCATGCACTTTGAGGCCGTGCATGAGATGATAGCTTCTAACAGAAGCTTTTGGAGCTCTGCGATGCCCCTTCGATGGGCCTGGTGCCGCATTGATCAGAACCGTGCCGGATGCTCTCCGTCATTCCTGGTTAGCAAAGCTATGCTCATCACGATATTATCTGCCGTTGAGAAATTCTCACCCAAAGTCGAAGGCAAAGGAATATCTCCCATGGGAACCATGCGAGCAGCCGCAAACTCTTATACTGATTTCCTAGTTGGCCAACTGCGACACCTTGAGACCTAGATGCACAGATATCAAGTTTCCGTGATCAGCTAAGCCTAGAGGCTAGACCAGAAGAGGAAACCCGACCTTGTGGGCACTTATCCAGGTCGTCAGCAACATAAAACCGCTGTCAGGAATTATCGGAGTTGCAAGAAACCACCATCTTCGGCAATGGTGGACGCGTGGGTCGATTTTGTTGCAGGTACGAGCTAATCTGGATTTAAACGCAGTCACCACGGAATAAGTATTTTGCAACGAAATGTGCATTCACGAAAAAGAGAAGGTGCTACCTATAATCCTAAGGCCAAACACGCCATACAGCCAGTAAATGCCCCTTCCCAGGCGACCAGCCGGAAATAAATGATGATAACCCAACTCCACTGGGCCTACCAACCCACACGCAAGCAATTGTAGCTAGTAGAGAAGCCCCACGTCCACAATACTTTGGCTTTTCTCTTCTTTTTGGTATATCCATGCACCACCTTCCCAATTTCTCAAGAGCAGCTCTCCATCCACCTCAAGCTCCGCAGTCGCTTCACATCACAACACATTTACCTCCACAGCAGCCGGCGCTTTGAGGCTTTTCGTTCTGGGGCCCCGGTCCAAGGCCGCCCCCACCGTTGACATGATTGTCGGTCATTCCTCTGTTGTATCTTCTGATCTCGCGGACGATATTGGAGAAGGCATTGTCAACGTTGATGCGCGACTTTGCAGAGGTTTCGATGAAGGCGCAATTGAAATGACGGGCGAGGTTTTCTCCCTCTGTTTTGTTCGGTCAAGTCAGCTAGGATTGTTCAAGTGTCGAGTCCACGGCAGAAGGAAAACATAAACAGTAACTGCGGTAAGGATTTATCTGGACGCACCTTGCCTCGACACCTCTCGCTCTCCATCTAGATCGCACTTGTTACCGACTATGATAATGGGGAAGTAGTCTTTGTCCTTGACCCTCAGTATCTGTTGTTGAAAAGTCTGAATCTCGTCGAAGCTTTGCCGTGATGTGATGGAGTAGACCAGCAGAAAACCTTCACCCGTGCGCATGTATTGCTCTCGCATTGCGGAATATTCCTCTTGTCCCGCTGTATCTAGCACGTCGAGCAGTGCCACCTCATCATCTATCACGCACTGCTTGCGGTAGGAATCTGAAGCGCATTGTGAGCTTCGAGGAGTTTGCCATAATGAAGAAGTGGGGAGCACACCTTCTATTGTAGGATCATACTCATCCACGAAATGACTCTGTATGAGCTGAATCGTCAAACATGACTTCCCCACGCCACCACCACCAACCACCACGAGCTTATACTCCCTGAGGAACTGCAATGGAGGCGTGTTAGACCGCATGGCTAGGAAGGTTGGGGGTGTCCCCAGAAGGGAAAGAAGGGACGCACTTTATTAGACATGGCGCCAGTAGAAGGCTCAGAAGCTCAACGCGGATCCGTATGAGGCAGTTGACAACGTGGACAGCGCGTGGCTCTTGGGCGGATTGGCGTATCCGAGCTGTCGGTTCTTCGTATGATATGCGGATGACGACAGGGCACAAGGGGAGCTTGGTGGGTGGTAGTTGTAAGGGAGGACCGCTTATGTCGCCAAAAGAGATCCGCGCGAATCTGGGTGGAGGATGGAGGTTCGGATGGAGGTTAAGGTGATGCTGAGCAGTGCCTGCGAGGAGGTGGCTTGCGCTTGCGACAAGATTGCAGAGCCGGGGTTTTAAGGTGTGGAGGGTGTGCAATGCGGTTCAGCAGCTGTGCCGGAGTGTTTTGAGGCGATGTATGTCACGACGGAGGCAGACTTGGGGGATGACGGGCAGCGGAGGGAGTGGGTGTAATGCTGGCGTTGACACCGTTGAAATGCCTTTTTAGTGTCAGAGACTCTTCCCGACGCTCCTCATGGCACCTGCAGCAGCAAACAGCATGGGAACGTGGTAGAGAAGTGACAGGGGAGGTGAGCTTGCTTAGCGCCGACGGGCCTTTCTTGCTAGCGGCATAGCGGCACCCCAAGCCCACACCACCAGCGAGCCAGTGACACCAACGACAGAAACCTCCGCGATAGCTACGATAGCCCGGTTACCGGAGAAAGAGATTACTTGATCGGGGACAAGCCCGCCCTGGTGTGAGCCCTGGCGCAGATCGAGAGATCGCGATGAATGTGATAGGCAGGTTGATTGAAGAACGCCTCGTGGTGGTGGGCCGTCGTTGGGTATCCGATACTCTGTCACCTGCTTATGTCCGCCTAGTGCGATAGATGAGGTAAGATCATGCGCGGCTTACTCTATGTGCCTCCTACTCTGCAAATGATACTTCACGCATCAGAGACCGAATGAAAGTATCTATCTAGATTACTGAAAACACTTGCCAAGGGTTGAGTGAGAGGAATACTTGAAACTCATTTACTCTACACTGCCATGCACGATTCTTGATCAGTCCTTTCTACAGGATCCAATAATCTGATCAGTGGCCTTTCACCTCTGGAGGCGATGTAGTGGAAGAAGCGGCGCGAGCAGAGGAGGAAGAGAGCGTCAGCTCGGCAACCTGTCTTGTGTACCGTGGACCGTGGAAGCTACCGACTCTACCTGCTACCTTAGTAAACCGAGCTCATAGAGCTTGGGAGAGGGATTACCCTTGATAACAACAAGGACCGCGAAATCGGCTCGTTCGAACAATCAACGCCAGCGGTGATCTATGCAAACAGGCACAAGATGCTCCTTTCGCTACACATTATACGCAATCAGCAGTGTTGGAGTTTTCTCCGGTGGAAGCGGTGCCGCTGAAGAAAAATCGAGTTGGAACTTGTGACAGCTATAAAAGCACATACGGAAATACTGAAATCGCATCGCTGTGAGGTCGGTCGAATTCACCTCATTCAAACCCAATGAACCAATCATAAGTAGCTGTAAGTCTGCCTCCTGCATCAGCAAGCATAGCTAGGAACCCGCCTACATACCGTTGTCTTTCTTGTGACCTTTATTATCTTTACCTCTAACCTCCCACCTACAGCCCTGGATCGTACATGACATTTGGCGATCTCATCCACCTATCAAATCCACCAAATCGAAGACGTCTCACTAGTCTTGCGAACTCTCTGAAGATTCTCACCAATCAAGGCTTGTGCAACTTGCTGGAGATCAGTCATCCAGACATATCATGGTGCTTTGCAGCGCTTTGAAGTCATCTACTTTATATCTTCATATACAATTTCTGATCGATTCTTTATACAAAATATTCTGACCAGTAACCATTCATTCCTATCTTCGTGAGCCTTGCGTCGGTGTCCTAGTCTCTGGCTGGCTGCCGATGCCAGTCATCTAAGCGATTGATGCAAGCAGCCGAGACTACCCTTCAATTTCCCCAGACTCCCAAACAACATGCCGATCTTCATGAGGCCCCCCGCCCCAGGTCGGAGTCTATGCTTCTAGCCTTCGTCTGGATCATCGCTCTCGTCCATCTCGTCTTCTTTCTCAACTTTTTTGCCCTCCACGTTCTTCTCCACCTCTTGGATCAGACCATCCAGATAGGCCTTGTCTTTTCCGACAAGGGTGACGGAATTCCGCTTCCGTCCCCACCGCGGATAGCTTCCTACCTTGACCCCATGGGGCTCCACTTTGGCTGCTAATTCTGTCAGATATCCAGCAACAGCACTTTCGGCCATAGGCGTCGAGAAGAGTAGCCGATATACACCTTTGCCTTCTGGGTCCGTGAGCCGAGGTATCAGTTTTGCTTTGAGTCCCTCCAACAATTTTTCGAACAACCTTGGAACGCCGGGAAGTATGTGGATATTGCCGTTCACAACGCTGATTGGCACCCAAAGACTCTCATCGACGAACAGCACCTGGTCCGTGTCGTCTCTTGACGTATCGATAGGCAACCTGATCATCCGTTTCTTCGCTTCCAAGGCAGCCGAGGGTACATCATACGAGAAATTCGGTTGTGAAGGATGCGGCTTCGAAAGCGCTTTCATTCGCCCTAAGGCATCTTGGTGTTCAACGAGCTTTAGCTGGAAGGCCTTCGCTATTGATTGATAGGTAATGTCGTCATGTCTAGTCAAACCTTGCATAAGTATTGGTCATCAGAGTCGCAACCCTTGCCACGCTTACGTTGGGCCAATTCCTCCGCTATTGCCTGTCAGCGCTTTCTCGGCCCCGATCTAGCAAATAAGCTTGCCTAGTTACCACAAAATCGTAGTTGTCGCTCATTCTCTTCGCGGCTTCGATAATTTCGCCTTCGTCATCGCCAATGACCTCCACTCGCTTTAAAGTCATACCCAGCTTAAAGCAATATTTTGCCATGTATGCCGAATTCGTGTCGACCGTCTGCATTGCATTTCCTCAGCTCGGAGTGTACTTTGCTGCAAGCGCTTTGTCTGGGCGTACCTTGCCCCCAAGGACCTCATCGCCAATGATTATGCATCCTGCCGTATGTATCATGCGCTTGCTCCGATCCTCCACTGATGTCATGATACTCCCTGCAAGTGACGAACGCGAAGCGGTAGGGGATGGGTGCACGAAATTCGGGAGCGGACGAGAGAGATGTCGACTCAACTGGCTGAGTCTTGCAAACATGGAGGGTGGACAAAGGTTCGCGATGCAATGGTATGTCGAGGAGCGAGAAGGAACCGATGCACGAGTACATAGCGAGCATAAGTAGATCCAGACCTGCGATCAGATCTGGCGGGGAGATCTGCCGAATCTAGCCGAACAAACAAGGCATTCTAAAGTACCTCGGTATCAACCTCGTAAACTATTCCTAGAAAACCGACATCATCATGGTCTGCCTCAGACAAAGTCAAGCTCTCAAATGTGTGCTGACCTCTGCAGTCTTCCGAGTCGCGGCTGTATGCTTTCTCCGATGAGACCAAGGGGAAGCTACGGAAATTTAGGTTAGGAACCTCCAGGGCGAAGGACCCCCAAGCCGTCATATGTACGTTTCGAATTGCTCTGATACTGTATGCGCCTCATCTTATCGAATCACATGAGAGGCAACAGAATCACATGAGAGGCAACATGCTTACGCCAAAGAATGAATAGATCAGATCGACAAGCACACCCTTGAGATTTCGCAGGCCGAAGATGCGACATACAGCAACCTCCAGGAGCTAGCAGATGAACTGCCTGGCCATTCTCCACGTTTTGTCCTACTCAGCTATCCTCTGACGCTAGTGAGTATTCGCAGCAGAATTAACCCATGAAACATCTCTTGACAATATTCCCAGGCTTCAGGTCGACTCTCCGTGCCTTATGTACTGCTCTACTACTTGCCCGTTACTTGTAACGCCGAGCTAAGAATGTTATACGCCGGAGCGAAGGAGCTGATGAGGAACACTGCGGAGGCAGGAAGAGTCATCGAATTGACAGACGCCGAAGACTTGGAAACAATCGAAGAGAAGCTCGGTGGGGAGTAACGATACCAGAAGGAAATAGCGGATTTTATCGTTACGCTTGGGACACATGTGATATTACAAGCATCGCGGCCGTTTGGATGCGTTTCGGCGCCAATTCAGCCTCGCCAATGTCAGCTCCCGACATGACGATCACGACTTCTTGTGCATGACAGTGGCAGCAGCCTAGCAGAACAATCAGCGATGCGCACAATCAGAACAGGTCATATTTGCAGCTTGAACACAAGACCGCCAGTAGATTAGGATAAGTCTTAGTTGTGTGGAACTCACCTGATGATTTGGGAAAATCAATGTATCAGCCACAACCACGTTTTCTCTTCTCCCTGCATTGAATACCACTACTTCTGCAATGTCATCAGGGGTAAGAGGCTCACAGCCGCTGGGAAACGGTCAGCACTGAACGTTGATTCTGTAATATAACGTACGCATAGACAGCGTCAGCCTTTGCCTTATCGCCATAAAACCTCACCATTGAGAACTCCTAATGTCCAAATCAGCTTAGGTGCCTGGTTATTCATAGCTATTCTTACAGTTTCAACTTGACCAGGATCGATCTATTTTCGGAGTTAGTATATCGCTATATCAGTGTGACTCGATCTGTAAGAAGTATTGGTTCTAGATAGGTATGGATAGCCTGACACATGTATGACATGGTCTAATCTACTATCACGGGAAGAATTTCCGAGATAAAACATACCTCCATTACTCTTATCCTGGTGGCAATAAGCTCCCTCCGCATGGCGTCCGTAAAGGTTCGAACGGCTGCCTTTGTAGCGCAATAGATCGATCCGCCAGGATAACCCTCTCGACCCGCAATGCTGCCAATATTGATTATGTCTCCTCTGCCACCACTGTCTCGCTTTTTGTAGATTGGTAAAATGGCTTGGGTCATGTTGATCAGGCCCGTCACATTGGTAGAGAACATCATCTCAATGTCCTCCTCCGCAATGTCAGGTGCTTTGGCTACGCCCTTTACAAGGCCCCTACCGGTTTTGCAAGTCAGAAAGCCAGCTTCTAGCGTCCTCTCGAGATTCAAGATTAGGCGTACGCATTGTTCACCAAAATGTCTATCTCTTGAAACTCAGTGGGCAAAGAATTCACAAAGCCCTTTACCTCACTGGGATTGCTGACGTCCAACTTTACTGGCAAGACTTTCACGCCTTCACCAATCTCCTTCTTGATATCTTCTGCGATTTGTTTCAAGGTATCCATTCTTCGGGCAGTCAAGATTAGCTTCAGGTTTTTGGGCGACGTGCGAGCGAATTCCATTGCTGGTTTGTATCAGCTTCGCATGCGCTGATAGTCGATTTGAGCCCCGAGACCTGTGCTTTTGCCAATACCCGAGGACGCGCCTGTCACGACGACTGTTTTCCCATCGAGACGCTTTGCCATCGCAGAAGCCATTGCCCTCTTTGCTGTTTGAGAGATGAGAGGTATATACGAGATGGTATGTGGGGTGAAGGAGAGCTTTGGCGACTTCGGAAATCTAGTAAGAAGGCGATAAGTCCCTCCTGAAAGCATACGCAATTGCTATCATTTCCCGCTTGGCCTTGGGGTATGGAAAGTCCGGTAATACGAGATATTTAAGTGTAAACCATCGAATCCCCACTGACAGATTTGATTGGATCATTCAGCAGCCGCGCGCAATTCGTCGCTTAATTTTGCTCCAAGTACGGGCCAGATTCATCGACCACAAATCTGTAGAGGCATCATTGTTCTCACCGGTTTCAGCACGTCAAATTCTGACAATGCATCTCTGTGGACGATCCGTACTGTTTCCCCAAATTATGTTCGGCACTGAGCCTGTAACGGCCTACAATGCTACTATTGAGGGGGGGTAATACTAAAATTGTATTTGTGGATGAAAAATCTGTTCATCTAGCCTGGACAATTTACGTCGTTCCAGCTATGTCATCTCATTCACTTCCTGCTCTATTGTCTCATATAAAAACACCTGAAGTTTACAACTTCCCAAGCGATCAAGGCTCCACTAAATAATATACCCTGATCATCTGGTATATCTACGATTCACTATTTCTTATCTATCGCAAGCAATGCTCGCTTGGGGAATCTGATTAGATCTAGCTTGAATTCCGTCTCGGACAGCGAAACTTCTTCTGTGCGCACAATGAAGCCATCTTACGACCTCATAATTGGGGATATGCTCCCTTTTCAGTGTTCTCATCCTGTCTCCTGATGGGCTGAGAAAGCGGCGTCGGGAATTGCTGATTAAGTTGTCGTATCACTATGATCGTAGCTTCTGGCGCTTCTCGTCCGCGTTGTACCACCATTGGCTCCTGATTAGCTGTGCATGCTATCTTTTCCTATACGAGTGCTCCTGTGTAATCTCCGCGAGAGCACGCTATGAGCACCCTGCATCAAGAATTCAAAAGCCCCAATTTGAGGATTCCTCGGCGCAGTGTAAAGGCACATGAACTTCCTTTGTCTATTGCGAGCATCGCATGCTTGAGGCATATGTTCTTTGTAGGTACATATATATATCGAAGCTTGTCTCTTTGCCCACTCTAAAAGACTTGCCATTCGTTCTTTACCAAGTACACCAGGTTATATGAACTCTGAAGTATTCGAAGGTTCCAAGCCTCTCCACTGTGTGGATGGGTTGTTGTATTGCTACGACCACGATGTGTCGAACCTGCCAGACGAGGCCGACAGATTCGTCTTGCATTAGAAGGACGGCTGCAAAGGGAGAACCCTTGGAGGAAGATGCTGGTCTTGTTTTGACATGCTGAGGGCGGGGTGTATAACACCATAACATCAGTCAAAGTACGTCACGTTAACAATCCCCTTGACGACGTCTCCAACACTCGTCTTAGCCTCAGCTCATCCTGCGCCATATAACCTCTGCCAGCATCCAACATGTTTTCCACATCTCCACATTTTCACACACTGGATATCTCTTGAAAAGCTTTGCATTTTTAAAAAGTAAAGCTTCCCAGCAAGACATTCAGAATATCACGCAAGTTCGAGCCTTGCAACTATTGAGCCGCTCAACTCTCTCACAGCTTAGAGAATCGCCAACGCCGTTGTTGCTATCTTGCAGGGTTCTCTCTACAACCACTTGGCCACTTTCATAGCCAAGGGTATATTTGAATTCTTCACACACACCATCGGAAGATCATGTCTAATTCATGGATACCGCTCATGGAAGCAGCACTTCGTGGCACGGTAAGCCCAATCCAGTCCATGTCCCGTTCTTCATAACTAACACATAAGTACCTAGGCTCGTAGGCGAGGGTATGAAATTGCAGAGGGATCCTGGGGTATGGTGACAGAGGGCCCCCAGGTAAGCATCTGATACCGTGGCGTTGAGCGCGTACATTTTCTGACGGGCACAGATGGCTCGATTCGAGGATAACACAGAGCTCAATGTCCCCTGCTATCATGCAAATGCAATTCTTCGTAATGGCATCAGCCAAACCTACGATGAGCACACCTTCCTCTTGCCGACCGCAATCCCCGAAGACGGCCCAGACCAATACTCTGTGAGAATTGACGAGGTAACGGGCATTATTCATGTAGCAAGTCGCTACCGCCATGTGTCTCTCAAGGAGCTACTTGAGATCAGAGATCCCAACTCACCAAAGTACTTGACCTGTCTTGCAGAATTCTCGAACGGAAAGATTACAGCTGTACCACGTCGTAGTATTGCCAGATCGTATGCACAGGGAACAGCGAACATTAAGCTCAAGCCCCAGCATGCTGACGCTTCAGGCAGTAGTTCGAGGTTAACCAAGCAAACATTTGCATCTGGCATGGCCATTGTTAATCCGGACATCAACATTGTATCCCTTCTGAAGGATGCTATAGTCGCAACATCGCAAGAAGAGGTATCAGGAGAAGCGACGCCCACAACTTCCAGTCCTCATGACCACACTACTTCAATTCTGGACACTCCCGCTACGTCGATCTCGCCCAGCGCTGCATCGCCGCTGTCTATTGAAACTGAGAGTACCAAATCCGTGTCTACACAGGCGTCGCCTTTATCTCCATGTGGGGACAAAATTTTGCCCGGTGTTGACAGATGGTACGATTTACGTCATCAGCGTTTGGACACACGGGACGACTCGTTTCTCACTTCAGAGAGCAGGAGAGAAAATCATTATCCACTTGACGATCTTGTGACCAACTCTGAACAGCACGATCTCCCAGTGCCAGCCTTTGACGCCTCTACCGTTCAATATCGGACGCCTAAACAGCCTTCTCCTCATGGTGCACTTCGAATCGATGAAGACGGTATCATTCGGGAGGTCTTGCATGAAATCCAGAAATCCCCGGTCCAGCCATCCCATGGAACAGATGCACTGAATCATCTTGACAATGTCAAGGAATCCTTTACGATCAGGTCTCAAGCAATACATTCCGAGGAATCGTCAATGAATGATGCTCAGTCCTCACAGTCTTCGTTTGAGACTGAAGCTGATGTTGGCGTAGAGCTTCCGCCCCATACTACATGTTACGACAACGTCTTTCATAATGAAGACACCTTCGCCAATTCCGAGGACGGTTTCATTGGCGAACTACTGCCGGATGATCAATCGATTGGGCGAGCTCCTGAAGAAGGTTTTGTCATAGAAGAAAATACCCAGTACAGCTACGGCGAAGAAGCTATTATCCCAGCCTTAGCTTCAGACTCCTCCGGTCAGTCAAGCAGAAACAATCTCGACATCAGTGCTGTATTTGGCGATGATGAAGGTGAATATAACCCTTTACTGGCTACTCCCACAGCCAATGAACCGCAGCAATCCGCTCCTCCTACAGATTTGACTCCTTTGGATGCCACGATAAACTCCCCAATTGAGTTCGGTACCGAAGTCTCAGTCGACCTCATGCGCCAGCTGAACACCGAGTACAATCAAGTTTGGGACCGGGGCATTGCGCATAGAACGTGTCTTCCCTGGGTTGATGAGCTCCGTGTGCTGGAAATAGCTGTCAGTAACCTTAGAAATGGTTCAAACCAAATTCCTGATTACATAATTGGCATCATTCAGCAATTCAACAAAGCATATGCGCGTCTTTCAGCGGAGGAAATCTGGCCAGTCTATTCATGCCTCAGCCATGAACAGTATGCAGCTCATCTTGAAGAGCTGGCAGCGTCCTGTGTGAAATGGCAATACTTCTTCCTTGAGCTGTATGAACATAGGCCGCCTCTACAACCACGGAAGCGGCTGGACCGTGCACCCTCAGCCTCGACATGGATTATCGAAGCCTTTGGTGGGAGTCCTTTCTTCTGGAACGACACCAGATTCAGAGATCATCAAAACCATAACGAGAATATTCCAGATCGCACGGCTTCTCTCATTGGAGATGAAAAGGTCGATGTCAGCGAACACCATATAAATTTTCAAAGACAGTGGTTCCACGAGAAGTCGAATACCCCGTCGTCCGTTTCTCTTTTTGCTGCGGTCACTGCCAGTCGGCAAGAACCAATTCGCGATCGCGTTTGTTGCAAAGCTGTGACTAAGTCACAAGCAGCGAAGCGTATCGATCCTTTCGAATTCGATGGTGACTTGGATTTGTTCAATGAGCAGATCATAGATTCAGACGGCCATGCTGAGTGGAAATGGAAGGGGACAGCTTTACGGGATCTGGCAACTGGAAGAGCCTCTATTGTTTACGAATCCCATGGATCATGGGACTCTGACACGTACGATAGCGATGAGGACATTCCTATGCTCGCTAATGGGCGCTACGAGGATTCTGCAACCCTAGATTTCAGCGGCCGGCACTCAAAATACAAGGGTTTACAATGGCCATACTTCATGAGGTCAGATGAAGATAGGGATATCATTGTTAATGATGATGGTAAAGGTCGTCCTTTTCCCAGCCGAAAGCAGAAAGAGAAGAAGGAATGGAAGGATACGAAAAATTGCGGACCATCACCCCTCCGGCTAGTCACGGACCAAGCCGGCATAGAATCGTGGATCGAACCTCAGGCTTCAAAACATGACGAGTACTCGACGAAAAAAGAAGAGAGCGATGGAGATTCTTCCAGAGTACAGATCAAAGCTGATGCAGAGGAGGCGTCTACGGTGGACTATGCTGAAGCAGAAGCACGAGAGCTTTGCGATGTATATGAGCAGATTACTCCGCAGTCTGCCACTGATAATGAGGACGCCAGTGGCTCGGAAGCCGAGACAGACATTCAGAGCAATGCTGATCTTGAGCGGGAGCCAGTCGATTATGTGGAGTCGAGCCTGGACCTGTTTGATACGGACGATGTACCTGCGGAAGAAGGCAACGAAGTCTACATCCAGAGTGATCAGCCTCCGTCGAGTCCGGACGAGTTTGATATCGAAGCTATGTACAAACACGGCCGGGACCGCATTGCAGGGCTAACCGCCAGTCACCGAATGCTCCGTCCAAACGTCGACGAACATGATGGAGATGACGGCTCCGATGTAGAGAGTGACCAAGAATCTTTTGACGGTGCTAATGGTATGACCGATCACGCCTCCATCTGGACCAAGCAGGCCGCTCTGTTCGAGCATCCAAAGGCGGACATACTCTTGAAATTTTCGGAAGCCAACACCTCTCAAAGGTCCAAGCATAGACCAGAGCGGCAGAGCTCCGAGGATCTTGAGCAAAAGGTATCCGACATTGATGAAGAATCGTGCCAAATTGCAAGACACGCTTCTGGCAAGCAAGCTCTGCATTCGCTAGAAGATGGACGGTATATCTCTCCATCAAAGATGGCTCTGTCCAGGATAGACGAAGTTCATACCCCTATTCAGAGTCCCTCGAAGGAGCAAGATTACGGCTCTTGGGAAGTGAATGAATCTGGAGTTCATGAGACTCCGAGACGTAACCTGGCATTTCAGGCAGATGACGAGACAGGAGCCAAGAAATTTTGCAATGCTGCAAAGCGGCGGTCGGTCTTGCGTGAGCACTCGTCAGAGAAGACATTCGTTGTAGGCGCTGTGTTCAATCCGCTATCAAGGTCTAGAATTCCAATTCCCACCAATCGTCAGCCCGCAGGAAATTCTCAGGATGACGAAGATGTCTTCGCTTCAAGGCCTGCACAGTCGTCCATACAGACCCGAGCAAATGCGACCCCCATGACCTTTCCACAATCGGCATCGTCCACAGGCTCTATGCTCGAGATACAGCGTGTCCGGCGATCTCGGCCCTTCAAGCCGTCTGTCTCTCCTATCGCAGAGACAGAGTCGGATGTCGATGAAGCCACTTCATCTAAAGAGCTTGTAGTATGGAAAGCTCCAGGGTCTCGCAAGTTGGCTCGTTCTTTGAGTAACCAGGACTATCTCGGCGCAAATGAATCGTCTTCAGATATTAGAGACTTCGCAGTCTCTTCATCCTTCGTGGCCACAAAGCGTGTCTCAGCAGAGGAGATGAAGCCTCATTCACGCTCATCATCTTCTTCGGAGGATCCGTCAAACGTCGCCAGTAATACTCACTCACGATCTTCATCGCTGTCAGACCCTTTCTCTGACACAGAATTCCAAGGTAATTTGGTTGCGCAAGCCGGAGCAAAGCCAAAGGAGTTTGCAGCGTCCGCAGTGGTGCATCCCATCGAGTCGCCGGTTGAAAAGCATGTCAAGCATCTCGTGCGCGCATGTGCATCAATGTCCTTGCAAATCGATACTACAAGCGATACGCATGCTTTTAGGAAAGGTTGGTCGAAGGCTGGGGAGATGCGATGGGTGAAGGCCCCATCAGTATCGGAAGTAGCAAAACCCGTCGAGCAATCAGCAAACGAAACCAGAGCAACAGGAATTGAAGGAGACCGAAATAGCATGCAAGCGGTGCACGTAGGCGACGACTCGGCTACGACCGCCAATACACCACCATCAAAGGCAGCAGAGTCAAAATCCCTCTCGGTCTGCCATTACCCTGTGGCCGATATTCCACCAACGCAACACCAGAAGCCAGTAGCCATGGAAGCTGGGGATGTGGTCGAAGTTGAGAACGGAGACGGTATCCACATGAAGTGGTTGGAAGCGGAGATGATTGGGCCACTCATCGGGCTGGCTGTTGTGGGCCTTGCATGCAAGGTGATAAAGAAGGTGATTTGGAAGACTCCTTGGTGAGTAACCTTGATCAACGCTTCTGGAGTTTTGATGGCCCGTTCGTGGGAACCTTCTGAATGGAAAGCTTTGGGATTTGGGGAGAAACAACTACAGAGCCACAGGTGGCGTGCAATATGTGTATTATGGATACCCATGGCTGGCGTTGTTTTGGCTTTTGCTTTGTCCAGGTTTTTGTAGAAAAAGCGAAGAGATAATGGAAGACGTTCTATTACCCATTTACGACTTGGTGCCAGTGCTATTAAACATGATGGTGATCTCCGGTAAAACGCTCGTTTCGTCTCGAGATGCGCCTACTTTTTGTTAGTGGCCGCTATGGACAATCAATACAGGGGCGTAAATAACAACAAACATACTCCTTGTCACAACGTACTCCGATTACGAATTCTCCTACCTCGTTGAACCTCAAGTGTCCTCCCTGGTAACACATTACCATCCACCTCGTCAACCCAATTTTCTTTCGGACATAGACAATCATTATAAAACAATAAAATCACACACAATGTCATTCTCATGATCAACATCAAAGTACCAACACTTCACACAATAGTATTTCACATCTGCTTTTCTCCATGTCATTGTTAATCATGATCAATTCAGAGTTCTCCAAAAATTCTTCAAAGATCTGTGGAACGAAACCAGATCCAGTACATAACCACTCAACATATCTAAGCTGAACGGCTCTGTAGCCAACATGGAAGCCTACCTACACGAGTCTGAATCGATGGAACAATCCTTCCCAGACTTCGATCGACAAGGCCGTAGCCCCGGAATCCGACCCATTCTTCACGCAGCTTTAATATTCGACCCAGATTTCAAACCTCCCACTGGGAGGTATCAACTTCCTCGGCTTCCTCAGCCCCTTAGGAGTAGAGCAGATGTTTTTCACACTGAGATTGGGGGTACGAGTAGCTCTGAGGGTGATAGAGAAGAGCATTGCGAAAACGATACGGAGGAAAAGCGTTCAGCGAACGCTCTGACAGACGCTGCGCAGGAGAGAGACCAGAGCGACCAGCCACCTCTCCAGAGCGAAAACACGCATGATCCTACCCTCGGTGACCAAACTCGTTGGGACGCCTTCTCCTATCGGCACGGTGTATCTCCCGTTGTGACCGCTGTCAACCGCGGATCTGCAACAAAGTCAAGCGAAGGGAGTTCTGTCAGTAAAGAATGGGAGAAGTCAGGCTCTATCAGCATTAGCAGCTCCAAATCGACCGATAGCTCCCTCAACATCAGTGTTTCGGACGACAGTGAGGGCAGAATTCGTAGGGGGCGCTTTGCGGTTACTGATGAGGAGCGAGAACTTTTGGATTATGAGGGTATTCGAGGGCGTTCGGGCAACGATGCTTTGTATACTTGCACCCAGCGGGCTGCATCGACTGGTCCTCAAGAATGCTCAGATGAAGAATTTGAGGTGAATTCACGGAGAAGATGGTCATTGTGAAGTACATCGCGCACGAGAGATTGAATAGCGAAGTGGGATTGGTAATTAAGGCCTTGCAGATTGAGAGTCTTGAAACCGATGGCGGGCGGTGGGCAGTGAAGGCATACGTTCTCTGATAGGATATCAATTTACTGAAAGCTGTTCCTTGCTGATGCTGTTGCCCTTGGGAGCTGTGGTGACAGCCCCTCCTACAAGCTAGGCTGAGTATTTTGGGTGAATGTAATTTTCGTGGCGAGAATAGAAGACCAAAGTGCCGGAGTTGTGCTGCTAGATTGGCTTATTCAGCCAATCTCCACTTTTCCTTTGTGCTGCTGCGCTCCTCGGCCCCTGACGCTCGCTTCTAGAGAGCATGCAAGAGCGGAAAAATCCGCGTCGAGAGAAGATATGGCCGCAGGTGATGAGCTTGCACACCAAACAGCAAACGAAGGAAGATTCGTAGGTTGGCATGCTATCTTCGCTAAAATATTGCGCCACTCCAATTTATGCCAACATGATGGTATCTCCAAGCTTATCAAATCAAATGCATATAGGATATACCCATGTGATCAGCCCAGCTCATCGAGTTCTTCCAATTCCCTCTCTTTCGCTCTTAATAACTCTCTTATCTGATCCGTCTCCCTTTTCAATT
>JAABUP010003375.1_pt1 | contig 28268 bp, 49 predicted proteins | sample 5559201 | NCBI WGS metagenome assembly JAABUP01 (sample SAMN10711887, study PRJNA513373) | rock metagenome | isolation source: Antarctica rocks | place: Antarctica | reverse complement strand
ACCATGCACATGCAATCATGCTGTCAGTATGGTGAGTCATGCTGCATGCATGATCTGGCATAGCATTCTGTGTAATCATACTGGGAAATGCAAACATGCTGGACATTACATATGCCTAGAGCTGTAACTTCTTATTTTTTTATAGCTGCCATTTTTTGGTGACTTTCATGATAATCAGGCAGTCTAACAAGTCCAAATCATGTTGTACATCAGCACTGCCACTGTTACTGTCTTGGTGTATATATATCAACAGCATGAAGTGCCAAGGCAAGCTAAAAACTCAAGACAATCACAAGTTTGTTGAATCACCACGAAATAGTCAGGTTGGCTTGCCCCTTGAAGCACATTGCTGTAGGTAGTGCACAGTGACAAACAAGCTTGTTTTGGGCTTGAGTCCTGATGATTGACACGCTCACCACCACTGATGTGGCATACGGTGCTTCAAAGTTGATGTGCAGTGCAGATCAGCTAAGCTCCGTGCAACCCTTCTTCACCCTTTGTGAACAGGACTGGATCAAAGATATTTGTGCAAGCTGTCTGTAAGGCTGGTGTCAGGATTTGATTCATTTTATCAGCAATGCAAGGCACGCCTTGTTCACGTGGCTCAATGTTAGATTGAAAGCTACTCCCCAACAGCAGCCCGTTGCTGCCACGCGCCTTGGCCAAATGCCAAATGCCTGCAAAAGATTCTGTACAAAATTCAATGGAACTGAAAATCGTGCTGCTTGCTCTTATCTTGATGCTAGGTGAGGTTGACGCACACACCGCCACCGTTGCTGACAGCCAGGAGAAAAGGGATTCTTCTTATGGGCCGTTGTCGTGACATTCAGTATCAAGCATTGGCTCGCAGGGCCTTCGAACACATCAAGTTTTGATGCCTCGAGCTATCGCCGTGGCATGCTGGCTGAGTCGACCTCTTACCAATGCACCAATACTCTGGTCAGTGGTGAACAGGTCCCTGAATACCCTCCGCCTGACACGCCTTCATACTGTCTGCACATTGGTAAGAGCGCACCAAAGCAAGTCTCAGTGCACGAGAGCTGCAACTAATATGATCAAAGAGGGTGGTGCTGACTCTCTGAACTCAAAATGTCACTGTGTGTAAGCAAGCACATGTTGTGTCTGTCACCGCCATACATATTGCCGTTTACTGTCAAGCACCTTGAACATTATTGCTTAGCGTATGTTGATTTCCCAGTCATTGTCTGTTGACTCCCCTGATGTCCTAAAGACAACTGAGAGTCCTAAAGACAACTGCAACTTGAGTGATTGATATTCACCCTCAGCCACTGGCTGGTTCTGTAAGCCCGAGGCAACTCGGCTTTCTGCACGGCTGTGCATATTCTTCCCCTGTGCAAGTACTCACTGTTGCTGCTGTTGCTGCTGTTGTCTGTATCTGTGCTTGTTATAGGGACATGCAGCGTCCTCTGTCCAGATGGCTACCCATGTGCTTGCCACACATCTGACTCCAGCCCTGCAGCCAATTGCCTAGGCTGCTACACCCCCAGCGAGTACCACTGTACACCGTCTGGCCTGCAATCTGGGACAGGACAAAACAATGCAGGCCAGTGCAGTAATTCAGGTCTGTGATCCCTTCATTGTCAGCTTATCAACAGCAGCAGATATAGTCTCACAATCTTACATGTCATGAGGCTGTTGTACCTCAAATTTCAGAAGATGCTGCTGTTGGTTTTGTTGCACACGGTCAGGCATCACATCTGTGTACATATCATGCACAGCACTGTGCAGTTATGAAACAGCATTCATCCAACAGCAGTGCTTGTTCAAAAGTCATTTTGGTCAGCTGACATAAGCTAAAAACACAGTGACTGTCACATTGAATGCTGTTCATGCCCTTATTGCTGCAGCTTCACCAGCTACCTTACCAAATGCCAGCTCACCTTCTGCAACAGCTACAGCATCAATTCCCCCTCCTTCTTCTTCCCTATCATCTCTCCCTCCCCCTCCCCCTCCCCCTCCCCCACCTGCACCCCTGTCCCCTCCCTCCCCACTGCTGGCATCAGCAAGTCCAGTACATGCATCCCCTGCTGGGGTCCTCTCTGTGGCAGCACCCCCTCCGATGTCCCCTACCCCAGTTGGTACCCTTGTGGCAAGCCCCAGCCCAGTCTCTAGTCCCTCTTCTCAGGCCTCGCCACCAAATAATCCTGCTTCTGTTGCTGGTGAGTGCCCACACCGCACAACTCAAATGCAATAAATGCTCATGCCACATGAGCTGGTGTGACATGAGTCTGTTTCATCTGCGACATTCAGATAACTGCTGGATATCATGAGTAGAAAGATAAGTAATTGATTCTGCTACACGTGTCAGGATGCATTGCACCGCTCTCATAGCAGCTGTTGGTCTTCTGCTGCCCTGTCATACCTGTTGCAATATCAATACTGGCTGCCTTTTGCTGTGTGAGCAACAACACTTACGTGGTTTGTGTCTACAGGCAAGTTGTGGGGCAGTCTGTCCACAGTGGTCGCTCTTGTCCTTGCTGTTGTGGCCTTTTGTGCCTGGGGTTACGTCACGCTGCGGCACAGAGAGGAGAAGCAGGTCCTGCTGTATAGCATCAGCACTCGTCTCAAGGCTTCAGACATCACTGACATCACAAGAGGGCCGCCCCAAGACAATGCTGACTCAGATGATCCCGTCAGACCTGATGATGTTGTGTTGGATGATCAGCCACCCACAAAGGAGATGAAGGACGTGGCAAGGGACATCATGACATGGTGCTTCCTGCGGTGGGGAGGGCCGTTTGGCGCAAGGGCAGGATCTGACAGCATGGGAGTCAAGCTAGGAATCTGGAATGATCGCTTTGACAATGTGCGCTGCGCTGTGATGTTGCTGGCTTTCCGGCAGGCCAATGCAGATCATAAGTCCAAGGACCCAAAAGCAAGCACGTGGTCAGGTGTGATTCGACATATTCTGGTCTTAAGCCCTGCACAGCCTTGCCCTTTTCCAAGCTGCACTCTTGGGGATGTGCAAATGTCCCAATCATCTGAGAAACAGACATCTTACAGGAAAAACAGAAAGTCAGAGACGCCTGGGGACTAGTATCATGAGTACTACATCAGGGAGGCTTGAGTTTTTCACTTGCTCAAGTATTGGAAGACGAGAGCAACACCGAGATCAATAACTGACGCCCACAGGCTCATTGTGTGATAGCAGTGTTCTGATGCTTGCTTGTGTTTGTGCGGTCTTCATCACTCCTACCACCACTCTCATCAACGCCACCACAACCAAAACCTGAGCATACTCTGTCTGCGTGCGGATTCTCAGCACTCGCATTTGGATGCCACTGCTTGGAATGCAGGGTCTCTAATGAAAGCATGGCAGGGCAGCACTCCTGATCAGAAAACAGCACTGGTGACTGAGCTGTCCCAAACCTTGTTGGGCATCAGCAGGGATGAGGCCCAGAGTCTGCCTCTCAAGGATCTGCCAGCGCTCAGCCTGTATGAGAAAGTCTTCAGCTTGATGCATCGCCACAAACGTCAGTGGGAGCATTTGTCTTCAAAAAACTCTACAAAATCAAGCATGGGCACAGCAGCATCAAAGGCCATTGGTAGCATCAATGCAGAGGCTGCCAGCGCAGAGGACATGGCTTGATGTATCTATGCAGCAGTCAATGTGCATCTGCTCAAATTTAATCCAAGCATGATTCTGACAATTGTGGTTTATCAATAGAGGTCTTGAAGCTTTGAAAGCCAAAGGCACTTCTGTTTTTGCTGTGTCGCTGGCAGCATGCATGCAGAATCATTATGTAATGTAACATGAGGCGTCAAGTATGGATTGTATGTGTAGGAATTGTGCTCTCCCTCTACAGCACTGCTGTTGCACTATAGCCAGAGGCAGCTGTTGTGTCTGGCGTAGATGTCCCGCTGGTGAGCATCACGCATTTAAGCTTGCCTGAATGACACTGTCCTGGACATGACCAAGCTTGGTCTTGTTGCTGTTGCCTGTTGTTTCCTCATGCCTTGCAGAGCATCATTGGCTTTGTACCCAAGCCGCGACGGGAAGCAAATCACCCAACCATGTGAGAATTCTGCACTCACAATCATTTGTCATGACTGCACCGTAAGCATGCAAATACGATGCTTTGTATGCTACAGAAGTTGTGTGACTCTCATAGCTGTAGCGATACTCTCCCTCCGCGCCGTGCGACTGCCTTGAGGTTTGTGATAGAGAGCACACTTGATTTGTGCGCGCCGATTGCAGCTGCTCAGAGTCTTGGCAGAAGCTTGCACAATCTGCTCGTGATAGTGGTTGCGGTGATAGCGAATACCCTCTTCGCATTCGTCAGTGCTCTGCAGGAACACGAGGCATTGTGAGTGAGCTTCAGTATTGTCCAGCAGTCATGACATGAGCCGATGAGGCTCAAGGGCTGGCAGCATCGGCAGTCAGCCACACTTGATCCTTCTTGCTTGACCTAGCAAGGTCCATAGCACTCAATTCAGGTTTATGAATCTTGAGCAACGTGACAGTGGCGGTGTCAAGTGGGGCGAAAACGTGAAAAGGTCAGCCACCTGTCGCTGGTCTGGTCTGGTCTGGTGTCGTGGAGTGCAGTAGTTGGACCTTTCACTCTATACTGTACAAGTGTGTCACCGTGCCTGCAAACTTGTAGAGTCTGAAGCTCTGTCTCTCTTTGTCCAGCTTTTTGAAGGGCCGTTCTTTCCCTGGTACAATCAAGCTCAGCAGAAGCAACAGAACATCTGCAAACTCACAAGCCGGCAGCGTCGACTCAATAGATGCAGCGGAAGCATTTGCAAAGTCCCGATCTCCATCACAAGACTCTCTAGGAGTATCTCCATCATCACAGGTCAGATCTGACACCAGCTGTTTGTTGTGAGCTGTTGCCTGAATTGCTGCATACACAGCTGACCCCCTGTGCATACCGGCTTCCTCTGGTATTGTCAAACCAAAGACCTGCAGAAAAGACTCTGCTTTGCATGCAAAGTTTGCCATACATTTTGCGGTTGCTGCCAAAGATCTGCTGATTCTGAGTGCATAGTGCAGGATGTCACAGATTCTGGTCATCTCACATCCTCAAGTAACCCCTCATCTACCCACAAAGCTTCAGCAGGGGGTTCGACTACCCCACCCCCCTCTGTTGGGACCCCATCCAGCCCTGTCAGGCCATCTGCCTATCGCAGCATGTCTGACACAAGAGTGAAGAAGTTTGACAAGCTTCTGGGTGAACAAGTGGTGAGTCTCTAGGAAGCTCCCACTCATGCTGATTACAATTACAGCACATGTCTGCTTGAATCATGTCTAGCATTAAGTACTACCTGGTGCAACTTGGAAATGACACACAAAAATTGAGCCTGGTCCACCATCATTCAGACAGAGTAGATTGCAGTCGGCGTCTGTGTTGCTTGGGGGTAATGAAAGCTTCCAGGTGTCACTTTCAGTCATGTTGTCTTTTGTCAGGTTGGTTCAACATGCTGTGACTGGAAGCTTTGCCTACATTGCCTGTGACCCAAATGATCAAGTCTTGATTTCTTTGTTCAGGCTCATCTGGACTTGTCTTGTCAGGTGGCTTTTGACACAATGTGTCGGGAAGCTTTGCTTATATTGCCTGTGACTCAAATGTCCAAGTCCTGGGTTACATTGTTCAGGTTGATCTGGACTTGTTGAGGGAGCTTGCATGGAGCGGCACTCCTGGAGATTTGAGGCCCCTGTGCTGGCAGCTGCTGCTTGGCTACCTCCCTCCCAACAGAGATAGAAGGTCAGCAACACTTGACCCCAGACAAGCCACTCACGAACACAGATAACACCATGTGCAGAATCAGATGGGTGCTCAACATTCATAGTCAAGGATTGAGGCACACATTGAGACTTGCCTATTGTTCTATTGATGGCAGCTCTGCATGTGAGGCCATCACGTTGATACCCAGTCTGCATCGCATCTGTCATGTCTATAACACTGGCAGATTGTTGCACAAGTTCCTACTACTGAGCTGTACAGATGTGTTGGTGGGTGTCAGGCGTGCTACATCACGGCGACTTTCTGTGACTGTGCTCTGTCAGCCTGATCCCTCACAGCTCAAAACACAATGCCCATAGCAAAGCAGGAACAACAGCAGTGCTGCCAACAACAACTGGTTCCGCAAAAATGCCATCACACGGAGGACATGTTTTGCTGAAAAGCCTGTGCTACAGAGAAACTATACACCAGGCTGAAACATGCGAGGGCTGTAATTGTGGTGTCAGACTTATGCAACAAAATCTTTGGCCATGACAGACCATGGGAAGAGATGGCTATATTTGCTGATCTGTTGACAAGCCTGATGGGGATGCTCAGAACAGACTGCTCTGGAGAGACAAGACTTGCCCTGCACGTATCTGGCTGGAAAGCGTAGATATGATTCTTTTTGTTATCACGCTGACAAGCAGATGTAATGCAGGGAACAAATACTGGCCAGGAAACGCAGGGAGTACCGGGATATGGTGCCGGAGTACTACGACATTGCCAACAATGACAGGTCAGAGGAAGAGATGGGTGCGCTGAGGCAAGTCAGTGTGGACGTGCCTCGCACAGCGCCTGGGGTTGCATTCTTTCATGAGGCGCCTGTGCAGAAATGCCTGGAGCGAATACTGTACATCTGGGGGATCAGGTAATTCAAGACTTCTGCCTGCTTCATCTTCTTGGGCCCATTTTCCTTGCAACATACCTCATGGCTGCAGCTTCCTTGCTGCACCTTCCTGCTTCATCTTCAGATACTTCAAGACCCCGACCTCCTTCACCTTTGCTTTGTCAAACAGACAATCAGGCACGTCATGATGTGTCAAAGCATCACATGTGCCTTGAAAGGGTGGTGGCACCTTGTTTGCCACCGGTCCTCATCTTGTGCGCTTACTTGTCAGAATTCCTGCTTGGGCAAGATTTCTTGCAGCACATTATTGCAGCACCTCCTGGAAGACAGGACCACACAGTCGTCTGTCTCATTGTACCGCATCCTGGAAGACAGGATCACACGGTTCTCTGTCTCATTGTATCGCATTCTGAAAGACAGGGTCATACAGTTGTTTGTCTAAACACAGCCAGCCATGTTCACCTTGTATGTGTTGCTAGATGGCGCTCAGATTGCAGGTGCTCAAATAGGCTGAGTATATGCAGCATGAACCTGTCCAGTCTGCTTCATACCATATCTACACACAACATTGATAGTATGCTGACTGCCAAAACACGTCCTCACACAGGGAGCTACTCAGGAATGTATGCAGTGGGAGACATATGTGCTGACAGCTGCAACACGTCCCCATACAGGGATCTACTCAGGAATGTGTGTAGGGGGAGACATGTGTGCTGACTGCTGCAACATGTCCTCATATAGGGATCTACTCAGGGATGTACTTTAGGGAAAGACATGTGTTTGATGAATGAATGAATGCTGATGCAGACTGGTGAGCCACACACCATGCGTTTTGCAACATCCTGCATTTTCTGCACCATGATGTACATCACAGAGAACTGATACGCTTCCACTAACGAGATGTTGTGCAAAAGAGTGCTGTGTTTGGGTTGGGCCGCTATCTGAAAATCTGCTCGTGGACACTTCCAGGGCGGTCATGACGTACTTACATCCTCTGTAGCAGCTGTGCTCAGTCAGCCAATTAATGGAACCATGTCTCATAGACAAACTTTGTCAAAGACAAGCTATGTCTCAGAGGCATGTAGCTGAGCTAGCTCTGCCGCTTGCCATGCAGTCTGACTTACAGCCAATCAACACATGTCACTCTTGGCATGCTGACTGCCAAAACAGGACCTCACACAGGGAGCTACTGAAGACTGTACCTACCTGACCATAGGGTCAGGCACGTGTTCAATGAGGTGATGAATTCTGAATGCCATTTGCAGGCATCCAGCCAGTGGGTATGTCCAGGGCATCAATGACCTGGTCACTCCCTTCCTAGCAGCTCTGCTGAGTCAGCATTTTGATGGTCCCATGGAATTGTGGGATATCGAACCGCTGTCGGAAGAAACCATGTATGCTGTGGAGGCAGATGCATACTGGATGTTGTGTAAGATGCTGGACGGCATCCAGGATCACTACACAAATGCACAGCCAGGGATCCAGCGAACTGTCTTCAAGTTGAAGGAACTAGTGAGGTAAGATTTGATTGTGATGGTTTGAGCTGTAGGTGTGGAAGTTTGTGGAGCAGATTTGTGCTCACAAAGCTCCTTAGAAGCCCTGATGTGCTGCCTGCCAGAAAGTATGAAGTCAAGTGCGTATACCACCCCTATGCAGTCAGCCTGAAATTGGCAGCTTTATTGCCATGATAAAGTGCAGGATGACCTAGTGTGGCTACCTGTGTGCATTGTCATGCTGATAGTAGTAGTATAAGTGCTGCAATATCATGCTCAAGTTATGTCATGTCAAAGTGCAAGGTCACTTGCATGGTGTGCGCAGCCCCAGGAGGGTATTTTGACAGAAGCCAGTCCAGGCCAGCAATTTGTCCTGTTATGACTGCTGAGGTTGGGCGCTGCAGACGTATAGATGAGCCTATGTGCCAACACATGGAGACAGAGGGTCTCGAGTTCCTTCAATTCTCCTTTCGGTGGGTCAACTGCCTATTGCTAAGGGAGATTCCCTTTCAGCTGGGCCTGCGATTATGGGACACCTACCTGGCTGAAGGGCCAGGCATGAAAGAGTTCCTCATCTACGCATTGGCAGCGTTTCTGCTTACCTGGGAGAAGGAATTGAAACAAATGGACTTTCAGGTGAATGAGGATGATGTGATGGCCCATGCAAGTGCAGTTTTGCACATGTACAATCATATTCTGTGGCCGCCACTATGCCTCCTGCCGCAGCATCACCTTGACTAGATATGTGCAGAAAGTTGTTTCAGTGTGCTTTAATGCTGGCGCACTGTACAGGCTGCAGTTGCAGGCGTCATCACATCCGGCTGTGTACAGTTGAAGCTGAGACATGTGATGATGCTGCTGCAGGAAATGGTGCTGTTTTTGCAAAAGCTGCCGACCACAGAATGGGATGAGAAAGACATTGAGATGGTGCTTTCAAGGGCATACATGCTGAGAGCAAGCTTCAATGATGCACGCAGTCATCTGCAATCATAGCAGTGCTGGTGGTCATCAAAGCTGCCACTAGATCACGTCCAACACTCTCGCACAATGGCTAAACTTTCAGTCATATGCCAGTCAGCTGATACAAGCCCATTGTATATGCATAATCGCTGACCTGCAGCGTGGTCAATCAATGCACATTGTTCCAGATCAGCCACTTTCATTTGGCACCTTGAATGCTGTGCTCGCCGCTTGTGAACAAAATTGAAGATCAAAGTGTCTTGGAGGCCAATCATCTTGAAGATTGGATGACATGTAGGGTAGCCTATCAATGAGCTCAGCATTGAATTGCAGTATTGCCAACAGGAACACTCGCGTCTATTCCTAGAGTCTTGTTGAAACAAACTAACGTTTGTCCGTGAAACAAGATTGCTGAATCACCTCAGCACCGCCATCTAAGAACCTATGAGTAGCCATCTAGGTTCTTAGATGGCTACTCATAAGTTGTCAACAGTTGCATTAGAATCCCCTAATCAGGAAAGTACCTGCAAACTTTACAACTGGAAGGATCTCAAATGCATATGTCAAGAATGACAAGATGCTGCTTTCACATGTTTTGCACAAGAGCTTTCTTGCAGCCTGAGGTAGGCTTTGCTTGTGTACATGCAATCGCTGCGTCACTGAGCATGCTGTGGTCCTGAACCAGAGGGGGATTGCAAATTGTTGCAGCTCTGACAAGCCAAAAGTAATGTGCCACTCTTCCGACATACAATTGCTGTCTACCTTGTGCCACAAGGCTTGTGCTTTACATTCCATGCATTTCCAAGCAATGCCCGCAAATGATTACAGAGTATCAAACGCTGCAAGCCATGCTGAGAGTGCATACCATCACTAGTTTATCAGGACTTTAGTGACTCGGCTGAGCCAAAGTGTGACGATACAAAGCCATGGGCCAAACGAATCCTGCTGCTGCTGCTGCTGCTGTTGCTGCAAGACTTCCTGCAGTCATTACTTCAGTGCTGGATTTACGTCTGCACTGTTCTGCACAAACGGCCTCTGACAGCTGCATCAAAAATCTCCTCACTCGTCTCAAGGCTGCTGCAGCTGCAGCAATAACACATCATGCAGTGTGTTTTGGATATGCTGAGTTGGACATGAAGGCGTACTTGTTTTCAAGCAAGTCCTGCAACTGACCATATTGTCAGGTCAATTTTCACAAAAAGTTGAGCACATGGTGGCTGCAAGCTGATACACAAGTGAACTAGTTGTATAAAATATCACGACATGTGATATGCATGTCCCAGTCATAGTATAAGGTTGAAGGCTGTCGTTCCTTCACCTCATCTTGAGACAGAGTGACATTAACATCATCTGAAAACCTTCGTTTCTCGTGCACATTGCTCAGTTGAGGCCAAGCTGGCCTGCACAGAGCCGCAGTATGCTTGGCACAAGCAGCCCTGGACTGCATGCATGTGACTAGCTTGTAGGCTACTGAGTTGCAAACACACCTCATGCTGTAGCGCATGGTGTACTGCGCTGATAACGCAGCGGCTCACATCGCGCATGAAGCGTTTCCTACGTTTCAGACTTAGCTGTCATTCACTACCAGTTGAGACAAGCAGACATCACAGACCACCTATTCCCAGATCATCTAGACTTTGCCCACATTGTCCCCTATCTAGCGTTGGGGATGAACATCATCTTGTCTATGAGTGTCCAATTTTCCAGCCACTCAGAGACAAGTATCACACCCTTTTCAATTCCCGAACCTCTTCAATGCGATCCTTCTTTGCCCAGAAGGATCGCATGATTGTCTACAAGTTTATTTCAGACTGTTTAGACATGATAAACGCTTAGTACTGATGTTTTTGACCAGGTTATTGACAACCCTGGCACATCTGTACAACCTAGTTGGTTGGCTGAAGATGTAAAATCCTCCTCCTCCTCCTCCTCCACGTAGTCGTGTGAGGGTGGCCTCTCTGGATACAAGCAAGGCAGTCATTGAGCAACTGACTTCAACAGCTAACAGAGGCACTGCAGATGTAAGTTGATCTTGTTGAGTCTTGTGAACCCTGCACTCACAGCTAGCGCGCAGTCTGTGCTGGATCTAGGCTACGGGCTTGAACAGTCAATGGTCACATGCCAGGCTCCGTAGAGTCAGGAATGTGCAGATTGTCCTTCAGAAGGAGATATTTCATTGTGCTACAGTCAATTGGACATACACAGAGCAGACTGAGGTGTAACACCACAGCACAGGAGTGCATGCAATAACAATCAACACACAACCAATCAGGGACACTATTGCAAAAGCCTTTGCTTAGGGTCCTCAGTCTGCTCTTGTTGCATGGCGTCTGCCCAATCTCCATAGTCATAAGATGTGTCATGGGTTTCTCCTGGCTGCTCCTCCACTTGAGCCTGATGCACATTTTGAGGCTCGCCCCTCCATGATGGCAGGGACTCATTTGATGCAACTCTGTCAGGAGAATTTTCATGTAAATGCCTGTCCCCGTCCCTTTCATAAAAGGACTCCAGCTCACTCAGCTCAATGAACGGCTTGTCCAGGTCTGGTTGCTGCAACTTGGGAACCATCACAGACTGTGCTCTGTGCAGAGGCCGTGTGTCAGCAGCAGCTGCATGGTCTGGCTCATCCTGGGACAGAGCACGACGGCTGCGGATAGGCAAACCCAGCTGCGAAGACCGCCGCGACTGTCCTGATACTGTGCCAGTTCCCTGTCTTAGTGCTGATCCTGGGCTGATCAGCGCAGTGCCAACACCTCTCCTGACGCTCCAGCGTGGGCTGGAGGCCTGCTGCTTGAGGGACAAGCCAGGGCCAGCTTTGGGCGGCCGCCTGCTGCTGGATGTTGTGTCTGTCCAAGACAACCTGCTATTGTGGCCAGTCTGACCAGGCCTGGCAGCAGGGAAGCCAGAAGCTGGCACTTGGTGCAGGGGGCTGTCACCAGCCTCATCATCACTCTCCCCAGACAGATCTTGTCTCTGCATGATTGCACATCAGGCATCAGACATGCGATCACATATGAGTACAGTACACACACACACTGAAGGCTGACACACTGCCTCAAGTACAGTGAGCTGCAGACATGGCCTCTGTCTGTTGAAGACAATTGAGCCTCAATGTCTTCACAAGTTACCAACACCGGCATGTATCCTTGTCATGTATAGCAGCACCTTGAAAGAGCATTGCAGAAAGAAAAGGGGGAAAATGAAAAGACTATGCCTTTTAGCATTGATGAAAGAAAAGCCTGAAGGTGAGGTATATTGAGCTTCCCTGTAGAGAGCATTGCAATAGTGCCTCACCTCAAGCACTTGTTCTATCTTGATAGAAAGCAGGCTGGAGGGAGCAGTCTGCTGTTTCTGATTGATATTCCACTCTTTGTACACTGGAGAGCTATGCAGCATACGCAGGCGGTGCTCAGCAACAAGGTTCATGCTGTGCCATGCATCTGGATAATCCTTTGTCACCTCATGGAAATCTTCCTGCAGCAGACAAATATTCACAGGCTGAGTACCTTGTACCCACCACAGGCAGCTGTCAATTTAATGATGCCACCCTTTCGTGCTATGCACAAGCACATCAGCAGGCAAGCAGGCATATCTGCAATTGGGCACAGCCTGACATGGCAGCCTGTCAATGGCAGCAGCAAGACGCCAGCACAAGCAGGAGTCGTGCATTGAGCTCAGGACTGTAAGCAAGCAAGCCTTCTGTCCCAAACTGGGTTTGAATAGAATTGTGTGCCCAGGCTGGACATTTCCATCTTTGTCCAGAAGTCAACTGCTAACATAGCTTTCAAAAGCTTGATTTGTGCATAGCTGGTTGCAGCATGAGTTGCAGCAGGACCTGCCTTTGTCAGCACAAACAGGTCGCAGGTGTCAGAGACCACACGCACGGAGGCAGTCCGCCTCATGTCGCGCAGCAGTGACAGCTCGCCAAAGTAGCTGCCTTTCTTCAGCAGTGTGATTGGCTTGCCGTCCAGCTCAACCTGCAGCCGCCATCACATGGGCATCACCGAGGCATGCATCCACCAACACATTGAGGACGAAGGCATGCAAGGTTTGCTGTCTGCACCATTCGACAGTGTGATGGTGTCAGGGAGTATTGGTCACATTGTTGGAATGTGACAAGAAAAGGAAAGCAGTCAGGCCAGTTGGTCTGTGGATCCAGGAGAAGAGGAAGCAGACCTGCACAGCTCCAGCCTTGATGAAGAACATTTCTCTGCCGAGCTCTCCAGCGCGGATGATCATGTCATTCCTCAAGTACACCTGCAAGTCCCAAACAGATTTCAACGAGGCTTGTGTGCTGACAACTTGAGTTCACATGAGGCATACTGCTAGCGCACATGACAAGGCGATGGTGCTGGTCACAGTGCTTGTGTGAAGCCAGACAGATGCAGCATGGCTCAATGGTTGCTAATGCAGGAAGCACCTGCAGAAAAGTTTCTGGTGTGCACACAATGCAATCTGCCAGCAACGTTCTGGTGTGCACACGATGCAAACTGCAAGCAACAGCGTTGAGAAATATTTCAGTCTGTAGCATAGAAGTGATCATACCGTAGGGTGCAGCTGAGTGACCAGGTAGCGCACAAAGTCATCCTCAGCATCCTCCAGGAAAGGCACACTTGCAATCAGGTCTGCGCATGTGTGCATACACACCTGCAGAACCATCAAGCTGTTGAGCGACGCTCTTGCAGGTTGCAACGCATTTACTGGCAGCAGTCAATGACACTATGCAACATACACTCATGACATGACTAGGGCCATAGTGGTTGATTGCATGTTGAGAGGCTGTTAGGAGACATGCATGGCTGACCTCAATCCTTAGGCTGCCTGGCATCTCATTCAGAATCTGATCCTCATCAAAATGCTTTTCAGCCTTCCAGCGTGCCTCGTAAGAGTCACGTATCCTCTGACGCAGCTCCTGCAAAATGGCACCAGAGACCGCTCAGACAGGCTAAAAACAAAACAAAATGTACATACTGCCTCTGTTGCCGGCTTAGCATTTTGCAATTGCGTTGAAGCGACGCTAGTATCATTGGTCCATGTCCTGCTGAGCATCGCTATGCGTCTTGCGCAGATTCAAGCATGCACGCACACAAACATGATCCAGCAGGGCAAAACAGGCGCAGGCTGACCTGCGGCAGATTGTTCTCCATCATATACTGAGACAATGCTGTCATCTTGGCTGTGTACTCAGAGTGTGCAGCGTTGATATGAATGAGGAGGGTGGTGATGATACTGCCCAAGATGAGCCACATGGTGGTGCCCATCAGCAAGGAAAACATGGTCACCCACACGTCTATCATCGTTTCTGGCTCTTGCTTGCCATACCCTACCAATCAATGTCACTTTGGAATACTTGACGCTTGACAAATATGCAGGACAGACAAGGCACTCTTGGCAATGTCTGTCCAACGAAGCTGTGTTCATGTGGAGAAGGTGCAGAGCACCTGTGCAGTAGCCTATGGCTTGCTTATTTCTTGTGTTTCTGCAAATGCTGTTGGCTTGCTCTAGAGTGACTCAAGATGGCAATGCTTCAGAGTGCAGGCAGGTACAAGATCTCTTTCTATGCAACACATGTACCTGCTGTAACCATCTCTGACAAAGCTTTCAAAGCTGACCAGCTGTACTTGTCAAACACTGGGGACCCCTGCAAATGATTGTATTGCACCCAGCACATACTGCAAGCAAAAGCACACAGTACAGTCAAGCCCGGTGCTGAGCAAGTTACGCAGCTTACACAAATTTTACGTCTGATGCCATGCATTGCAGCAGTGAAGTGTACCTGGAATCAGGCTGGGCCACACAGGAGCCATATTGCAGACAAGCGTTCCAGTGAATCCATAGAAATACATATGTTGTCAGCTTGAGGATCTGGGCATCAAACTGGCTGATGTCAGACAAGATCTTGAGGCGCTTGATGTCATGAGCTGCTTTTGCCAAGGTCTTGTTGTGCAGTACCCTGATGACCTACAGAGCGTAAAGCAAGCATTCATTGCAAACGCATGCTAACAGGGACAGTGCAGGTCGCCTGAAATAGCAGCACCCCATGGAGTGTCTGCAACTGACTACACAGACAACATGCTATGCCTGGTATAACATGTTGTTTGTGATTGCAGCAGGAAAGTATTGCATGGGTCAGCGCTTGTTGAGTACCTTGAGCAGGCGGGGCAAACGCCACAGGTCTGAGCGCTTGCCAAAGAGCACCAAGTCAATAGGGAAGGATGACACAAGGTCAAGCGTGAACCATCCCTGTAGGTAGTTCTGGGCCACCAGTTTCCGTCCCATGACCAAACTCTGAGGCAACATTGCACTCGTCAGGCTCCAAGAGCAGCATCACATTCAATGCAGGATGCCTAGCCTAGACTGCCAAGGCAGCAAGAGTTTGATGATGGTTGGCAGGAGTTGAGGAATGCAGAGGAGCACTGGAGCAGCCCAGGAGAGCCTTGCCTGATCGCTGATGAACCCAGTATTAAAGTTCAGGGCAATATCAGCCATGAAGAAGAGGTCAATCAAAAGGTCTGTGGCCAAGGTCCAATCAACCTGCAGTGGAACTAACATTGTTAGCAGCAACAGGTCTCCTGTTGCTTATCCAGCTCAATCATGTGTGCCAGACCTGCTTGCAGCTGCCTGCAGGCAAGACTTTGTGCAGACATGGTGACTATTGCCAGATCCTTACCGCCAGCTGATGGAAAATGTTGTGTCCAGCATCCAGAGCATGGTAGTAGTCCCAGGAAAAGGCACAGCGCACAGGTAGCACTACCACCGTGTATGCCACCATCACAACAATGGCAAGGTCCCAATAGCGCTTGAAGGCTGACAGGGGATGCACACGGACGTTGTGCATGCTTTGATCTTGTGTAATGATGTTGTCCTCAAACCCTTCTTGCTGCTCATGGCCAAACAGCTTCCTTCTGAAGCTGGCAGTAGAGCGCCTGCGAGCACGTTTCAAAGCTAGGCTCAATGCAGAAAAGCATGCTATGGTGTGCCACTGCTTGCAATGGGCCTACAGTAGCATCTGATTGAGTGATTGCAACCCTTTCTGCTCCTTGCACTTCACACATCTATAACAACTGAGCAATACATCCACATGACGGATGCAGGTAAGTAGCTGCACCTGAGCTTTCGAAGCTCGGGTCGCTGCTCTCCCAGCACCACCTTGAGCGCATCAGACGGTGTCCTGTTAATAGTATGTATGACAGGCTTAGGCTGGTCACTCCGAGGTTGGGCGGATATTCTTTGCAACTTGTGGAGGACAGCAGCGGCAGGGCTTGGTAGGAAATCTGTGAATCCGAGATTTTTATCAAATGCAGCTGCTGATGTAGGCTTGGGTCCTTCGCCCCGCTCGCGCTTGTTCAACAGAGCCAACACCTCATCGGTTTTGCTGAGACCGTCCATCCACTCGGTCTTGACTTCCTAGATGTGCCTTGGGATCATCACTCAAGCCGCGTGCACAATACTGTGCATTGATTCGGTCGAAGGCATGCAAGGCTCTAGTCGCGGAGCAAACACAATCTACAGCTGATCAAGCCATCTCAGTAGCGGTGGTGGCGGTGGCCAGGCCACCAGAGACACATGGACAACAGTTGACGCTTGACACCCTTTCAGATTTAAAATGAGCACCCATTGGGGAAATCTTAAAGTCTGCAAAGTTTGATATGGGTTGAGATTTTGCCAAGGGTGCTCATTTTAAATCTGAAAGGGTGTAAAGGAATTCCCTTTGATGTATCGATGCGCCGAAGCAGGCATCTAACAACACACCCATGGTCAGTGACAAGGCTTATCGAAGATCATTCGTACATGCCCTCACCAGTTGCAGATAAAGGCTCTCAACCAAAGTAAAATCTATGTGCAGAGGCACTGAGGCTTGCCTAAGTATGTCTGCACATAAACAGTAGTTTGCCTCAGCATGTCTGCAGGTGCGCGGTGGTTTACCTCAGCGTGTCAACATGCATCATGGTGTCATCACAGTTTGATACTGCAAGTGATTGTTAGCTGCATAGTATGTTATATTACAACACTCCAAGTCTGTAGACAACGCTACAGACTCGAGAAAAAGTATTGCCATCATCCGCGCACGGCCTTCCGTTCTTGTCTACTGGCAACACCAAAGACCACACTACGACAGCGCAGCAAGTGAGACGAGTGCTTCATAATACAATCAGTCGCTATGAGATGTAGTTCAAAGGGAAGTTCAGCCTTATAGCTTGAAGGTCCAACAAAGTAATGTCGGTGTCATTATCACGACGGAGTACATTTCTCTCAAATATGTCATCCTCCGTCGCTCCTGCCGAGCTGAAATTGGAGCGTGGATGTCATATTTGAGGGCGCCCACCGAAACCAATCACAGCAGGCAACTGCAGATCTCCTCCAGAGCACAGCAGAAGCAAATTGTGGCCAGGCTGCGAATCACAAAGAAGCGAAGTCAGTGACAACTAAATAAAAGACAGTGCGGAACGGCGAAGTCACCAGGATCTCACCAGTCGAAGCAGAAGCCGTGGCCTCCTCCTCCGCCTGCTGGGGCTCCTTGCTGAACATTCATGTTGGCTCGAAAGTGGAAGGCGCGGCTGCAGGTGTTGGCCGAGAGGACGCGTGAGCAATCAGACAACGCGAAGAGTACTTGTTTGATAGCAAGCTGTCCGGTGGGAAGACGCCTGGCATTTGAATTGGTGTTTATTGCCTAAATACGATAAACGCGGGGAGACACGGCGTGCAGCTTCTTCATTATTCGTATTCAAATGGAACGGCGCGGAAAATATTCAGATAAAGCTGCTGTGCGCTGTCCTCACAAAGTGTCCTGGCTTTCTCAGCCGTTTCTAGCAAATCGCTTTCATCCCCTACCAGCACTCAAAGCCATGAATGTTCAACAAGGACCCCAGGGCGGAGGTGGAGGCCACGGCTTCTGTTTCGACTGGTAAGTGGTCATCGGAATGATTTCGTAGTACAGGAACTCACGTTTACAGTAGAGCGGCTGATCATGGTGTGTCATTGTTTGCTGCAGCCTGGCAACCTTGTGTTTCTGCTGCGCCCTCGAGGAGATTTGCAGCTGTCTGCTGTAACTGAGGATGGCCAGCTTCAGCACGCTCAGATCCAAGCTCGATTCAGATTTTCAGAAACTTGCACGTCTGTGTTCAGCAATGCCCGACAACTTGTTGATTTGTACCTTCTCGAGTTGTTGAGACATCCCGCAGTTGGAGTTGAGTAGTGATGTTTTCTTTGACGTTGCAGCTCAACCTCATACTGTGTACACCTACATGTAATCTTTGAACCTTGTTTAAGAAGACTGTTGCTGTCTCAAACCGACACTTGGCGCCGCATTTGCGAGCAGAATGCCTCCAAGTCAGCCTTGTCAGGCTGCTTGCTATGCACATTCCAAGCACGCTAAGGCTGAGCAGAATGGTTGTGCAACCTAGAGCAATGTGATGCAAGTCTAGTTCACACATTGTCTGAAAGCTGCTGCACAATGCAACCTCGTGTCCACAGACTAAGCATGTCATGACCAGTTGATAGGATCTGCAATGCACGGACGACTTTGAAGTCGTTCAACCAAGTTTACCACGTTGCAAGCAAGTTGTGGCTTGCCATACACAGCTGCAGCATTTGACAAAGTTTGGGTTATGCGCTAGCTCCTCCACAATGGACTTGTTGTGACAGCACGTCATAATCACCTTTGTTGTCATTTGATGCTAAAAAAACACGATCTTGACAATCAGTTACCACCGCTGCGCTGCATTGCTTTTATTCCTTAAGTCATGTATATTTTACACTTCACCATGTGTCTCCAAGGATGCACTAATCTGCGTAGGCTTGGACAGATCAGTGCATCCTTGTAAATGTGTACCTGACGTCCAGTCTATCAAGGATTGTGTCGAAAACTGCGCTGCTCACCTGCCATTCAGGCAAAGTGCAACCAAAACAAAGTGCTACCGACAGCTTCCGACCTCTCATTCTGATGTAACTCTGACATGCATGCATGTCATTGGCACACTTTGTGCGGCTGACCTATTCTGATGTCTGCAGCTGCCACAGGGATATCTCCACTTTGTGACTTTGTTCAACATAGCACCACTGCACAAACAGCTGGCATTTGCAGCAGGTTTGCAAACGCAAGTCTATGTCATCTTGATTGATCAACCCTTAATCACAGCAATGGGTCTCAGCTTCACAGCCAGCTTGGAGATGCCAGCCTCATGGCACGTGTTCACAACCTCTGTCACGTCCTGCACACACCGCATGAACTGTAGCAGCAGGACTGCAATAGCAACAGCAGCCCTTAGCATGCTGTTGTGTGCACTATATTAGATTTACACCTATGGGTGTTCACTGAAGCTGATGCAACATGCATCTTGTACACATGCATATGTTGAGAGCTCGGTCGACGTTTTGTATGCACAAGCTGCGGCCGGGCACTCACTGTCAGCATACAAGCCAGAGTAAAGTACCTTGTAGGACTCTGGAGCTTCTTCCATAACAAGCTTGGGAGAAGCCACCCTGATAGCAATGCCCTTGGTCTTCAAGGCATCAAGTACTTCCTGGTAATCTAGCTTGTTACGGCTGTTGTTACGGCTGCGCGAGCGCCCTGCTCCATGACATGTTGATCCAAAGGTGTTGCGCATACCTTGCTCTGTACCTGAAAGCACAACAGGCACTGTCAGATGCATTGAGTGAATGGAGTAGCCTGCATAGGGAACACCTCAAAAGTAAGTCTGCACATGGCTTCAGCTTATCTGACAGAGGGTTGCGGAGCAGCACAAAGCATGACACTCCTTCTGCAGAGAGACAAAATAATTTACAATAGTAAGCTGACAAGAAAAATGTCACAGTATGCACCGCCTGTGATGACCTGTCTCACAGGGGAAACTCATCAGCAAGTGTAGAAGATCTTGAAGCTGCGATCAGTGTCATCCTTCACCAGCTTGTCAGCCAAAATGCACAGGAGGTCAGCATGCTGCACGTATAACACAGTTTGAAAGTCAACAACCTCAGTGTTGCAAGGGAAGGTGGGTGTGGTGCACCTGTGAGCACATAAGAGTTGGTGCCCATGGTGCCACCAATGAGGACCGGTTGCCCTGTCAGCTGGTAGTCCACGGGTATGAGGGGGTGGTGAGGGGGAAAGGCTCGGGTGGACCCCTTGCGGTGCACCAGCAGCTGCTTCATCTTGCCATCTACCATATGCTCCTCCACCTGTCCACCCCACTTGACAATGACAGGCTGGCATAGCATGAAATTGATGCAGAAAGACACCAGGTCCGTGACATGACGAAGAGCTCCTGATGTGAGTCTGCCATCAGACATCTAACTTGATGCCCTTGCAAAAGTTGCATTTGTGACTGCCAATAACATGTCATGCTGCTATGTCATGCCGATCAGGATACACAAGAGCCGATGCCCCCGTGAGGGCCTTAGCCCTCAGGTAGGGCCTTAGCCTTGGCAGGAATGTATATGTATGCCGGCAACCATTGGTGTATGCCTTGTAAACTAGGCCAATCATGACTAAACTAAACAAATCAGGCAACATTCCAATCGAATGCTTTGAGTCCAAACAGTCATCATGGCCGAACATGTTGGCTGTCAGATTACCAGCCAATCTTCAAATGCTCCACTTTGGCGATGTTATGGCTGACATGAGAGGCAGGTCACAAATGTGCAAGCCTGAGCGCAGAAGGCCATGCTGACCTTGGCAATGTTATGGCTGACATCATACACCAGGTGCATGTCCAGGTCATCAGGAGTGGTGTGGAACATCTTGGCAAAGGCCTGGCGCACCAGGAAGGTCATGGAGGAACGGTTCACCCATGCAAAGTTGGCTGCACAGGCCATGGCCTTCAGGTAGTCCTGCCCCTCCTGGCTGGCGATGCGCGCACATGCCAGCTGCCTGTCGTTGGTGTCAATCTTGTCACGAGCCATAGCTTTCTCCATGGCTGTGAGCGCATCTGTTGCTACCTGCAATCAATGCAAGCCTGTCACCTGTATTGGAACATGTTGAGCGGGGAGACCTCTGGAGCGACAACCTGCCTGGCAGGAAGGGTGTCAGACTTGCACTCAAACGCAATTTGCTGGTCTGTCGCAAGTCAGTGCTGAAAGTGAGCATCAGCCAGATGTTGATAGATCAGGTATTGCTGTGGCATGCCATCCCATTCATGATGACATGATGCACATCCTGTGCCAAATCAATCAAGAACATGAAGGCACTGATGCAAACGTACCTCGGCGAGGCATACACAAGCCTTTGATAGATACGCAGAGGTTCAGCACTATGCATCATTGCGCAAAGCATGCAGGGTCTCATCAGCATGGCATGTGACAAGGATATAATGACCAAAAGGGTGCAATGTATGTTACCTGGTGGCCTAGACCTCTGCTACCACTGTGTATCATGATGCACACCTGTCCAATCTTGTCAATGCCCATCTTGCGAGCAGCTGCCTTGTCAAACACCTCCTCCACTACTTGGATCTCTGCATAGTGGTTGCCAGCTCCCAAGGTACCCATCTGCATGTGTACACACATTGACACAGTTCTTTCCATACCTTGACTCTATATTGCATACAGCTGAATGTGATGCATGCACCTGCAGTATTGACACAGGACAGCTGTACAGCGCATGCCCTATTCGCTACAACCTGACCTTTGAACAACAACATTGCATACTATGTAACAAACCCTGTTCATCCTGCTGTGCGATGCCTGAGGTTGCAGTGCCATTCAGGAATGCTAAACTGTGTGGCATTGCTTGTAGTAGGAATCAAGATGTGCTGGGCACAACACGCTGTCTCACATTTCATAGGCTGGTCATGCGTCATGGCTCAGGTGTATTGTAACTGAGTTCACTGGCCTTGGAAGGTCCTCAGAACTACATCTGTAAAATTTGTCTTGGATGCTGCCATCATTGCCATCACTAGCACCTTGTCACCAGCTGTCTGAGCATATGTTGCCTTGAGGGTCAGACTGCTGGTCATGCTCGAGCACTACAGGCAAGTGTTGCCAGCAATAATACCCAAGTGAGAAAGCCTCCTAACAGATGCAGCAGGGGGGTTGTGTGATATGCAGAAGACACACATAGCAGATGCGTAGCAAGAGCAACTCCTGCTGCTGCTGGCTGAGGGCCCTATAGCAGAATGCAAAATTGATGCAGATGACAGACCTGAGGCAAACCTCGTTTCTTGGCTCGTTGGCTGACTTTGCTGGGGTCAGCCTGCAGCATGCGTCCATACTCCTCACAATGCTCTTTGTCCTCAGCCCAGGCATACCCCTGGACCACACATAACTTGTCCAATGCCAATGACAACCCTGGGATGCCTGCTGTACTGCTGTGATAGAGCAGGGCTGTGTGCATTCTGATGAGACTACTGATGAGAGAGCAAAAGCTCACACACATAGTCTGTATACATGTCAACAGATGGTTGATCTGATCTGAACACTGAATAAAAAAGCCAGAACAGAGAGTGGCATTCGAGTCTGGTGATAACAGGCATGCTACTACCATAGATTTGTATGCAGCAAAAGTCATGCCGCATGCCCAGAACATTGAAGAGATGTTGTTGCGTGCAATGAAGGCAGCATGACATGACAAAGGCAGGCGCACCTTCAGGGTTTAGGCAGGGATGGTGAAGGGCTGACCTCTCGAAGGGACCAATCCATGCCCATCTCCAAGGCTGCCTCCAAGTCCTTTGCACTGGTGGAGATGATGCCCTGGCTGCCCACCCCAACAGGAATATGGTCAAAGAGGGTCTGTGCCAACTGCTCCTTTACATCTGTCACGTCTGCCTCCATCTGCCAGTAAGCAATCACCATGTGAGTGTTACTAATGGCTGCATGCCAACGCATTGTTGCAGGGAGAAGCTACATATCGGCATGTGTAGAGCGTTGCTGAGATTTCACATGCAGAGCAGCGCTGAGAAAGCAATGCCTGCAACCGCATCTTGCCAAGCGCAGAATGTCCAAGTTTACAAACATAACAATTCTGAAGTCATCAACGCTGCTTTCGATCAGGTGACTGGCATGATGATTGCTTACCAGGTTGGTCCTGATCAGTCGCACCCCACAGTTGATATCAAATCCTACTCCTCCTGGGGACACTATTGACTCTGGGTCTGCCATGTCAAAAGCTGCAACATTGCCTATTGCAAATCCGTATCCTGAGTGAACATCAGGCAATGCTATGGACTTCTGCAACAGATGAGCAGGACATTCCATTAAAATGGCACCGGGCTTTGCAGGTTGCAGCTGGCTTTGTAGAGCAGCAGACTTGCCTTCACAATGCCTGGCAAGCCAGCTACGTTTGCTAACTGCTGCACAGCAGGGAGGAAGCCTCCGTGGCCTCCTCTTTGGCATGCATGCTGCAGCTCCTCGAAGATAAGACTTCTCAACCGGTCGTTGACATAAAAATAGCCAGGAACACGCATGTTAGGTACAAAGCCCAGGTTGACTTTGTACTTTGTGTCATCCTCTTGCTCAATAAATTTGCACGCCTGGATGCAACATATATTCATTACGAATACTTTGCGACACGCCCCAGTGTAAAGCCTCGGTGTGCATCAAGCAGCATGCATGCAGTCGTACCTCCTCGTACGTGCGCTGCATGGCGCCAGCAGCCATCATGTTGTAACGTGAAGGTGTTCACAGTGTAAATAGTTTGCTTCGATGGATTCGATCGCGACAGGGCTGTGTATACAACTTCACGAAAGCTGTTTAATTGGTGCTGCAGCGGCGAAGGTGCGCAGATACAGGTACCGCCGGTCTTCAGGTTCAGCGTAGGTCTTCAACAATGACGGTCATACTACTGAGTCCGGAACAGCTTTTGCAGCTGGATTCACGCGCGGCAGGTTTGTTGAAATAAGTAGCTGCCCTGGGCGCTAGGGCCCTAGGGCAGGCTAAGGGAGCTGGCGTTACGCACACTACGACTAGTCAGTCAGTTAGTTAGTCAGTCAGTCAGTCAGTCAGTCAGTTTGTGTAACAGTTTGCCACACAAGCACCACCTAACAAGGAAGAAAGCAAGTCATTGCTCAACAGTTCTTGTATCTGTCCTTAAAACGTTGATGAAGAAGTGACTAAATACATGGTTGCCTTTGGGCTCACCCAAGCTTGGATACTGAGACAAGACCTTTGCGCCACCAATCGTCTGGTTGTACGCCCCCTTTACCTTTGACATGACTTTGAGTTGATCTTAGGGTACTTGATAGACCTGTTCAAGCATCTCACCATCACCTTCACTGATGACTTCACCACTGTTCTCATGCCTACCTCCACCGCTGGCTTCCCCCTGATTAGACCCAGAGCTTGACTGCTTGCTTGACTGTGGACGTGACTTGCAAACGACACTCTGGGGAAATGACTCTGCAAGTCAGGTGAAGCCTGATGCCTGTCTTTGGGCTCTGAGTTCCTGGACGCCCTGTGGGTTCAGATACTCATACCTTGAGAACTCATCCCAGCCCATCCTCTCTGCCTTGATGCCCTGCAGAACACCAACTCCCTTGCAGTCAATACATGCTGCAAAATTTGTGCTCGACATATTGTCCGCTAGTGCTCAACATACTGTCCGCTAGTGACCCAAAGGTAAATGCAGAAGCTGTTGTGTGGAAATGTGGTTGATCAATGCGTATCTGGACATGTTCACACAGTATGATGCATATGTATGTGTCTATCATAGTATGGCTGTCCTTCAAGCACTGGCAGCATGCACGGTAGTAGTTGTATACAGCACACACACACTGTGAGCAAACACACAATTGCAAGCTTGAGTGTGGTTACCTCTATTCTGGGAGGGGTGCCAGCTGAAGCAGCATCTGAACCCTTCTGCCTTTGCTGCTCTGGTGAAAATCTGCATCAGATGAAAAATGCTAGTCTGAACCTTGTATTTTCTTGTTCTGATATGTCGTCATACTGAAGATGCAAGCAGTTGCTGTTGCAGGATCACGCATCTCTGCCACACACAGTACTGCATTTCAATCTATGACAGCAAGGAATTGTCGGCCCGTATACATGAATACACATGAGTTTCTGTACATTCTTTGTACGGCACATAGCAACCACGTCATAATGGCTGGGCAAAGCATGTCAAGAAATGCACCATGCTGTAGTGTCAGACAGGTGCCGCAACCTGAGCTGTTCATACACATGACCGCATGACAAGCTCACTGCAGAGTCCAGGTCCTGGTGCCACTCACTTCTTGGCTGCCTGCCTGATGAACCACAGTGTGAAGCGCTCGCCCATTGGCTTGGACCTTGTGAAGGACCCAGAGCCTGGCCTTTTGGGGTCAGGTACAGACTGGCCAGCAGGAGTGCCTTCACCTGATGACGCAGATGAGACAGACCTGCAAGCATGCCTCAGTGTCAACATGCTGTAGCAAGCAAGCTTAAAATGCAAGCTTATATCGTGACAGCCAAACTCTATCAAGTGCTCATTGTTTCAGCGCGTATCAAGCCCAGTGTGTGATGCACAACAGGAGCCTTCAGTCTGCAGGCATTCAAGGGATATGAGGATGGTGCACATGAAGAGAAGCTTTGCACACTGTATCTTTCGCGCATGTGTGCAGCGGTTTGTTGATGTTGGACGGTAGTCATACTTGGGGCAACAACTAAACTAATGGACACCTTGACATGCCAATGTACCTCAATAGTGCAGTGCTCAGCAGCTGTCAGGACATGCAGTACACACTACAGATGAGAGGGGTTGTGTCCTTAGCTGCAGCGGCTCAGTTTGCCACACCTGGAGTGGGGGAACCTGCTGTCAGGCTGCTGCTGTTTGCCATCCTTGTCAGCTTGCCCTCCACGGGAAGGAGGGGAGCCACTCAAGCCATGCGCAGGCGCCTGTAGGCCTGGCTCCAGGCTAGGCGCACTGGTGGCTGCAGTAGGCAATTGGTGAAGGGGAGGTGTGTCTGAGGAGCGGGATTGCGGCGTCCTGATGTTGCTCCTCTGCAGACAACAAACACTCTGCTACAGGGCAGGACAGTGAGTCTGAGGTTTTGAGATACATGAGAACACTCTGTAGATTGCACCTTGTCCATGTCTGAAATGCAGCTGAGGTGATCTGACAGACGCTCATAGGAAAGTGGCTAGATCGTCAGCCATACTCCAGCTTACAATAAAAAATTGTAGGCAAGAGGGAGAGAGTGAAGGGACAGATCGGTCAACAAAACCATTGGATCATAGTTCCAACAGAGGGGGCCATCTCCCTGATGCCCAGTAGGGAGGTGTGGAAGCGTACCTTAGAGGTGAAGGTGCTGTCATGGCCCAGCACCCCACTGAACTCATCCAGAGTGATCTTGCGGCCACTCGCCATGTCAGTCAGGTGAGTAGTGGACTCACCACAGGCATCTGACGAGGTCTTGTCCAAGCCGTACATCTGCCCTGTTGTCAGATCCTTGATGACAAGCCCCTGCAACATGACTGCCATCTTTGACGTGCAAGTAAGACAACTGGCAGAGGCATCGCAAGGGACTGTCACCCAGCACCAGATCACTATGATGTCCATCAGTGCAAGCCATACAGATGTATGTCATGTGGCATGTGCGAAACACCAGCCGCGTTGCACAAGCCAGAGACAACATCATTGACACCATTCTTGTGTCCAGCCCAACTGGTCATCATCCATGTAACGTATGGCTGGGATGATGCTGAAGTATCAGTAGGGATGACTCCCTTGCCTCACAACAACAGCAGCATGAGAAAGTGGCTATAGCAGAAGTGCTAGCGAGCAAGTTGTGCACGCAATGTAGGCATCGCTTACCTGCTGCAAATCATACTTCTTCCCAGAATCCAGATCCTTGATGACAAACATGTCAGGATCAAGCTCAAGCTCAGGATCAAACTCAGCTCCAGTCATGGGCTGCTGGGCAGCTGCAGAAGCAGACATGGGCAAGGCTGGTGCAGGCAGAAAGAAGGAGGATTTGACAGATGAGGTTTCAGCAGCGGTGGCGATGTCACATGGAGTCAGCCCTGTCGTGCTAGCAACAGCAGCAGCAGCAGCAGCAGCAGTGGCTTGGGAGTCGCTGGACAAGCGAGGTGAGAGGGACATCGAGGAGGCGGCTGAATGCTGCCTGGAAAGGTATACTGCCTTGATGCTGTGAACCCTTGATGCCACCTCCTGCAAAGTCAGCTAGCTCAAGCCCTGTAGTATCATGTTCTGTGTGTGCATCTTCACTGCTAGACAGTGCCTGCTAGCGAACAGGATGTGCATCATTACTGAGAAGACCGTACCACATGCCCTGATGTGAAGGTGGATGTGTTTGGTGCAATGCGCTGCTGTGGCAGAACATCTCCTGGGCTGTCAGTACTGATGGGAGTTTTCTTGTTGAACAGCTCGGCGGCTCTCTCCTTCTTCACCTTCCTACCAGGGTGTGAGACAGCCCTGCAAGACACAGTGCCAGGGCTGTGAGCTCAATGACCCAGGTAGCAATTTCAAAGTAGCTTCAAATTCGCTAGGACTATTTTCAGCATTTGTGTATCTGACTGCATTCAAGGTGCCCCTGAGGTGAAAAGTGAAAGGTTGCACACCTTGGCAGGGGCTCTCGAGCTGCAACACCAGTAGACGCTTCTGCGCCTGACACTTGGTCGGTTCGAAAGCCCTGTAAAAACTCAACAGACACTATCAGCGGGCTGTTGGAATAAAACAACAGCGACGAAAGAGTCGTTAGGTCACGAGGTGTTGGAGTATTGCGAAGTCAACAGACAGCAGCTAGCAGGGCCAAACCTGTGCATCTGCGGCTGATGAACTGACTTGGTATTGAACTGGAATGTCGTCATCATGGCGCAAGCTCGGACGGAAGCAACGGCACTTGAGCCAGGCAGGCAAAGACACCATCGCGAAGGACCACGAAGCAAATCGTAAAACGGAATAGCTGCGATCTAGCACTTGGGTACCCACGGCTCAGTAAACGCTGTGCTGCAGCCCGCCTCGCAACTGAAGAGCAGTAAATTGCCTGCATGTTATTTGCTGGGCTTCCAAGGAATCTGGGATCGGAATCTGGTGTTCTAGCCTCAGTGTTGTGCCGCAGTACGCTCGACGAAATCTGCGGCACTGCGTGCAGTACGCCGCAGTACCGCAGTGTGATGCGGCGAGTTACACTGTGTTGTTGAAACTCAGAGTGGTGCCATTCGACGTCTTTCATTGCGGGCATTCCAATTCAGCAAAGAAAGTTTTTTTCCCAAATATTTTATTTCTGATTTGTTTGAGAGGGAAATACTTATGAATCAGCAAGTATAGTATCAAATAATAACTTAATGAAT
>JAABUP010003374.1_pt1 | contig 28278 bp, 25 predicted proteins | sample 5559201 | NCBI WGS metagenome assembly JAABUP01 (sample SAMN10711887, study PRJNA513373) | rock metagenome | isolation source: Antarctica rocks | place: Antarctica | reverse complement strand
GCGGCGTGACCGCGCGATCGTTACCGCAGAACATATGCCCCGACAACCCGCCCGTGGCGCGGCCCATCACGCCTTGCACGAGCCACACCGCCCGCCGCGCGGATTTGTGAAATATTCCACAAAGTCATTGAATGGCCCCCAGGCCCGTGCTATAGTTTCGAGGCGCGGCCCTCGCCGCGCGCAGCGATGCGAGGAGGGGAACGGGGCGCGTGGTCGATAATTACGTCATTATCTTGATCATGATCCTCACCGTCTTCGGCGCTGGCGTGGTGCTGCTGAGTCTCGGCCTGCTGATTCGCCCCCACCGCCCGAACGCGCGCAAGCTCTCCCCCTATGAGAGTGGCGTGCCGGACATCGAGCCCTTGAAGGGGCGCTACACCCCGCGCTACTACGTCATCGCCATCCTCTTCGTGATCTTCGATATCGAGGCGGTCTTCCTCTATCCCTGGGCGGTCGCGTTCGATCGGCTCGGGGTCTACGGCCTGATCGAGATGATGTCGTTCATCGGCCTGTTGCTCTTCGGCTACGTCTACGCCTGGCGCAAGGGTGGCCTGGAGTGGGTCTGATGCGGTAAGTTCCCTTCGATTTCCGGCGACGTGGTGCGGGGCGGGCGGCGACGTTCCCCGGCCCTCCCGATGATGTGAGGCGCGACGATGCTGGAAAATCGCTTCGAGAAGAATGTGCTGACCACGACCCTCGATGGGGTGGTCAACTGGGCGCGGCGGTCGAGCCTCTGGCCGATGACCTTCGGCCTCGCCTGCTGCGCGATCGAGATGATCGCGGGCGCGCAGCCTCGCTGGGATTTCGCCGAGCGCTTCGGGATGCTCTACCGCGCCTCCCCGCGCCAATCCGACCTGATGATCGTCTCCGGGACGGTCACCTACAAAATGGCCCCGCTCCTCTATCAACTCTACGAGCAGATGCCCGACCCGAAGTGGGTCATCTCGATGGGCGCGTGCTCGAACTTCGGTGGCCCGTTCGATACCTACGCCACCTTGCAGGGGGTGGACCGAATCGTGCCGGTCGATGTCTACGTCTCCGGCTGCCCCCCCACCCCGGAAGGGCTGATCGCGGGGATCTTGGAACTCCAGAACCGCGTGATCAAGTACGAGACGATGGCGAAGAAGCACGGCCCCGCCGCCGCCAAGAACATGCGCTTCAAGGAACGTCAGGAGGCGGCCTTGCAGCAGATCGTCTCGATCCGGCAGGCCGGCCCGGCGGCGCATACGATGCTCGTCAACGACCCGGAGGGGAAGCGGCTAGTCTCCACGCTGCGCGGCGGCGACGAGACGCCGCGCCTGGGGAGCGGGGAGTGATGCAGGACGGGACACGGCGCGAGCCGTCGATTGTCACGGCGCTGCGGACACACTTCCCGGAGGCGGTCGAGGAGGTGACGAACTTCCGGGGCCAGCTGGCGATCCGCGTCCGGGTCGAGGACATCGCGGCGGTCTGTCTGTACCTGCGCGACGAGCCGGAATGGCGCTTCGCCATGCTGAGCGATCTCTGCGGCGTGGACATGATCCGGCTGCGCGAGTTCCCGCGCTTCGACGTGGTCTACCAGCTCTACTCGATCGAGCACAACCGGCGACTGCGCCTCAAGACGGGCGTGGATGAGTTCGGCTCGGTCGCCTCGGTGACGCCGCTCTGGCCGGGCGCGAACTGGCCGGAGCGCGAGGCGTACGACATGTTCGGTATCGTCTTCGATGGTCATCCCGATCTGCGCCGCATCCTCCTGCCGGAAGACTGGCACGAGTTCCCGCTCCGCAAGGACGTGCCGCAGGAGGGCGACCGCCACGAGGCCGACCGCTGGCTGAGCAAGCAGGGGATTCCGATACGACTTACAGAGTAGTGGGCGAGTGGGTGGAGTGATGCCAGTGGGCCAGAACGGGAATCGTTCCCTCTACTCGGCCACTGGCCCACTTCGTCCACTCGCCCCACTCGTGCGGAGCACGCCATGAGCAACACCATGATCCCCTCGCGCGGCACGGAGATCGAGATCGCGGAGGAGCAACAACTCGACGATGTCCACCGGCTGATCACCCTCAACATGGGGCCGCAACACCCGAGCACGCACGGCGTCTTCCGGGTGGTGTTGGACCTGGAGGGGGAGATCATCACGGCGGCGCGTCCGGTGATCGGCTACCTCCACCGGGGCGTCGAGAAGTTGATGGAGAACCATCGCTACCCGCAGATCATCCCCTGGACCGATCGCACCGATTACGTGGCCGCGCCGAACAATAACCTGGCCCTGGTCCTGGCGATCGAGAAGCTCTGCGGCATCGAGGCCCCGGAGCGCGCGGAGTATTTCCGCGTGATCCTCGCGGAGCTGAGCCGGATCGCGTCGCACCTGATCTGGCTCGGCACGCACTGCCTCGACATCGGTGCCCTCTCGATGGTCCTTTACACCTTCCGCGAGCGGGAGATGATCCTCGATCTCTTCGATGAGTTCTGCGGCGCGCGGCTGACGACGAACATCATGGAGATCGGCGGCTTCACGCGCGACATCCCGGATGGCTGGCTCGACAAGTGCCGCGACTTCCTGCGCGTCTTCCCGGCGAAGCAGCAGGAGTACGTCGATCTCCTCTCCGCGAACCCGATCTGGCTCAATCGCACCAAGGGCGTGGGGATCATCTCGCCGGAGGACGCGATCGCCTACTCGCTCAGCGGCGGCATGCTCCGCGGCTCGGGCGTCGCCTACGATGTCCGCAAGGCCCGCCCCTACCTCGTCTACGACCGCCTCGACTGGGAGGTGCCGATCGGCGAGAACGGCGATACCTACGACCGCTACCTCGTCCGCATGGAGGAGATGCGCCAGTCGCTCGCGATGATCGAGCAGTGCCTCGACCAGATGCCGACCGACGGGCCGTTCCTGGCGCGCGAGTCGAACTACGTGATGCCGCCGCACCTCGCCTCGCAGTACAACGCGGAGGATATGCAGCGGCATTTCGTCTGGACCATCAAGGGGCCGCGCCCGCCGAAGGGGGAGGTTTACGTCCCGACCGAGGGGCCGAAGGGGGAGATCGGCTTCTATATCATCAGTGACGGCTCGGCGGTCCCCTACCGCGTCCATTACCGCGCGCCGAGCTTCATGAACCTGCAAATCCTGCCGAAGCTCGCGCAGGGCGCGATGCTCGCGGACGTCGTCGCGCTGATGGGGACGATCGATATCATCCTGGGGGATGTGGACCGGTGAAAGACGGCAGTCGGCAGTCGGCAGTCGGCAGTGTCTCGCTGAGACGCTGCGCTTGTTTCCAAGCGCGAACGTCAAAACGGATTTCTGCCGACTGCTGTCTGCCGACTGCCGACTGCCGACTAAGGGAAACAGATGCCGACGAAAGCGCCGAACAAGACAATCACCTGCACGGTGAACGGCACGCAGGTCCAGGTGCCGGAAGGGACGCTGGCGATCGAGGCCGCGCGGCTGCACGGCTTCGATATCCCCAACTTCTGCTACGAGCCGAGCCTGCGCCCGTGGGGCTCCTGCCGCATGTGCATGGTGGAGGTGCTGGGCAAGCGCCCGTACCTGACGGAGGGGTGCTCCCTGCCGCTGCGCGACGGGATGGAGATCGCCACGCACTCCCCGGCCAGCATCCAGGCCCGCCAGGACATGATGCGCTTCTTCCTGGTCGATCACGCGCTCGATTGCCCGGTCTGCGACAAGTCCGGCGAGTGCAAGATGCAGGACTACACCTACGAGTACAACGTCTACAACAACCCGTTCCGCCGCCCGAAGCGCGCGGAGGAGATGCGGACCTATTCGCCGCTGATCGCCTACAAGCTCGATCGCTGCGTCGTCTGCGCCCAATGCACGCGCGTCTGCGACGAACTGGTCGGCGCGACGGCGATCACGATGGCCGAGCGGGGCTACAACGCGGAGGTTGTCCCCGCGTTCGGCAATGCGCTGGCCGACACCCACTGCACCCATTGTGGCAACTGCGTGGCGGTCTGCCCGGTCGGCGCGCTGCTCGACCGCAGCTACACCGATCACGAGTGGAAGATGGACCACACGGTCACCACCTGCCACTACTGCGCGGTCGGCTGCACGATCGACGCGCGCACCATCGGCGGGCAGTTGAAGCGGATGGACGGCGTGCTGTACGAGGGGGTCAACAACGGCTACCTCTGCATCAAGGGGCGCTGGGGCTACGACTACGCCCAATCGCCCGACCGCCTCAAGCAGCCGCTGATCCGCCGCGAGGACCGCTTCGAGCCGGTCAGCTGGGATGTGGCGCTCGATTACATCGCGGAGCGCCTCGGCAACTACCGCGACGGCTCCTTTTACGGCGTCGGCTCGACGAAGGGGACGAACGAGGAAGCCTATCTCTTCGGCCTTTTCACCCGCGCGATCATGGGGACGAACAATCTCGACAGCAAGGCACGCTACAGCCAGGCTCCCTGGCAGCGCGCGCTGGCACAGTCATTCGGCACCCCCGCCACCACCAACGAGATCGCCGAGATCCGGCAGTTGAAGTGCCTGATGGTGATCGGGGCGAATCCGCCGGAGACGCACGCGATCACCTCCTACTGGATGAATCTGGCGGTGCGGACGCACGGCGACCCCGCCGGGCTGATCGTGATCGACCCGCAGTGGAATCTCCTCTGCAACGTGGCGAACATCTGGCTCCGCCCGAAGCCGGGGACCGACGCGGCGATCCTCAACAGCATGGCGCAGGTCATCCTCGAAGAGGGCCTGGCGAACCGGGCCTTCATCGAGGCGCGCACGGAGGGCTTCGCGGCCTGGGAAGCGACCCTCGCGGAGTTCACACCGGAGCGGGTCGCCGGGATCGCGGGCGTCACCGCCGACGAGATCCGCGCCGCCGCCCGGATGTACGCCACCGGCCACGGCCACACGGAGGGGGATGGCTACGGCCCCTCCGCCGCCTTCTTCGGCAACGGCCTGACGCAGCATACCGGGGGGGTGGACAATGTGTTGGCGCTGAACAACCTCGCGCTCGTCACCGGCAACGTCGGGCGGGAGTTCGCGGGCGTCAACACCTTCGTCGGCGACAACAACATGCAGGGTGCGGCAGACATGGGCCTCGCGCCCGACACCCTCCCCGGTGGCGCGGCGCTGGACGATGCGGCGATCGCGGCCCTCTGGACGGGGCGCTGGAACGCGGGCGTCGCGGCCCCCCCCCTACCGACGATGCTCGGTCACACGCTGACCGAGTTGCCCGATGCGGTCGAGGCGGGGCGGGTGCGCGCGCTCTGGATTCAGGGCGAGGATCTGCTGGATGCCGCGCCGAATCAGGAGCGAATGGCGGCGGCGCTCGATGGGCTGGACTTCCTGGTGGTGCAGGACATCTTCCTGACGCCGACCGCGCAACTCGCGGACGTGGTGCTGCCGAGCGTCAGCGGCTATGAGAAGGATGGCACCTACACCAATCTGGAGCGGCGCGTGCAGCGGGTCCGCCAGGCGATCCCGCCGCTCGCGGGGAGCAAGCCGGACTGGCAGGTCTTCATCGAGTTGGCGGCGCGCTTCGGCTACGATCTCCCCTACCGCCATCCGAGCCAGATCATGGACGAGATCGCGGCGGTCGTGCCCGGCTACGCGGGGATCAGCTACCGCCGGATCGAGCGGGCGGGGCTGCACTGGCCGGTGCCGAGCGCCGCGCATCCCGGCACCCCGACCCTGCACCTGGACCGGTTCGCCACGCCGAGCGGGCGGGCGCACTTCCTCCCGGCACGCTACGTGCGGCCGAGTGCGCCGACCGACGCGCTTTTCCCGGTCGTGTTGCAGATCGCGACCTCGCTTAACCACTGGGACACCGGGGAGCGGACCCGCCGCGCGAGCGGGCCGCTGAAGCTAGAGCCGGAACCGGCGCTGGCGCTGAGCACGAGCGATGCGGCGCGCGCGGCGGTGCGCGACGGCGATCTGGTCGAGGTCGCCTCGCGGCGCGGCTCATTCGCGCTGCGGGCGCGGGTCGCCAACGCGCTCCCGGCGGGGATCGCGCGGCTCGACGGGAGTTGGCCGACCGAGGTGCCGTTCGGGCGGATCGTCAGCACCGCGACCGAGGCGGCGACCGGCACGCCGGAGTTTAAGTACACCGCCGTGCGCGTGACCCGCGTCCCGGAGGGGCCGCTGACGGATGGGCTGGCGGCGGACAAGTAGCGCGCAGGCTCCATCCGGGGGCCGATCGTAACGGAGCGAACGGGTCCCCCGCGTGGGCCGACCGTGACATGACGAGTGACTCCAAGTGGGTCGACCGGATCGATAGGGAGAGGCGATGATCCCGCCGACGACGCAAAACCTGGGCCTGACCGCGATCTTCATGGCCGTCATCCTGATCGTCCTGCTCTCGGCGATGGCGATGCTGACCTGGATCGAGCGGAAAGTCCTGGCGAAGATGCAGAATCGCTACGGGCCGATGCGGACCGGCCCGCACGGCCTGTTGCAGCCGCTCGCCGATGGCTTAAAACTGCTCGCCAAGGAGGACATCGTCCCGGCGAACGCGGATCGCTACCTCTTCCTCTTCGCGCCGCTGATCACCTTCGCGATCCCGTTCATCTCGTTCGCGGTGATCCCGTTCGGGCTGGAGACGCTGCCCCTGCCGTTCACCAATACACGCCTCAGCCTCTTCGTCGCGGACGTGAATATCGGCGTGCTCTTCGTCGTCGCGATGAGCGGCCTGGGGGTCTACGGCCTCTTCCTCGGCGGCTACGCCTCGGGGAATCGCTACTCGCTCCTCGGCGGGCTGCGCTCCACGGCGCAGGTAATCTCCTACGAGGTTATCCTGGGGCTCGCGCTGGTCGGGCCGTTCCTGCTGACCGGCACCCTCTCGCTGCGCGGCATCACGGCGTGGCAGCAGCAGAACACCTGGCTCGTCCTGGTGCAGGCACCCTCGTTCATCCTCTACCTGATCGCCGGGGTGGCGGAGACGAATCGCGCGCCATTCGACCTCCCGGAGGCGGAGAGCGAGTTGGTCGGCGGCTACTACACCGAATATTCCGGCTTCCGCTTCTCGCTCTACTTCCTCGGCGAGTACGTGGCGATGCTGGTGGTCTCGGCGGTCGCGGCGACGGTCTTCCTCGGCGGTCCGGCCGGGCCGTTCCTGCCGGGTCCGATCTGGATGGCGCTGAAGATCGCGGCGTTCATCTTCCTATACATCTGGCTCCGCGCCACGCTGCCGCGCTTCCGCTACGATCAACTGATGGGCCTCGCCTGGAAGCTGCTCCTGCCGCTCGCCCTGTTGAACATCATCGTGACGGCGATCGGGCGGCTCTGGCAGTTGGGGTTGTTGCGGTTCTGAGCGAGGGGAATAGTAGCCAGTAGTCAGTGGCTACTGGCGTTGGGAGCATAGCGGGTGAGTAAACCTCTGTATATCCACCGATACTGACCACTGACTACTGATCACTGACCACTGGAGACACCTATGCTACCCCAGATCAAAGGCTTCTTCGTCACCTTCCGGCAGATGTTCCAGAAGCCGGAGACGATCCTCTACCCGGATGAGCGCAAGCCGGTCACGGACCGCTTCCGGGGGATACCGGCGCTCCGCTCCGACCCGGACACCGGGCGGGTGCTCTGCGTGGCCTGTGGCCTCTGCGAGCAGATCTGCCCAACCGGGGCGATCGTGATCAATGTGGTGCCGACAGAGCGCGACGAGGAGCGCAATCTCGTTGAATACACGCTAAAGTTAGGGCGCTGCATGTTCTGCGGCCTCTGCGCCCGCGTCTGCCCGGTCGATGCGGTGACGATGAGCAAGCACTACGAGCTGGCGACGCAATCGCGCGACCAGTTCTTCCGCCAGAAGGGCGAACTCTCGATCCTGGGCCAGGACGAGTCGGCCTACTATCAGCAGTGAGGAAAGAGTGGGCGTAGTGGGTGAGTGGGCGAGTGGGCGAGTAGAGGATGAGCGGGGAAGCGCGCGTACGCGATCGTCCTTCGTTCTTCCCCTCTGGCCCACTCGCCCACTACGCCCACTACGCCCACTACGCCCACTCACCCGGAGGGTTCCGTGACCGGCTCTGCGATCATCTTCTACTTCCTGGCAACGGTCTCCGTGCTGATGGCGCTGGGGGTCGTCTTTGCGCGCAACCCGATCCACTCGGCCCTTTTTCTGGTGATCTCGTTCCTGAATATCGCCGGTATCTTCGTGCTGCTCGGCGCGGAGTTCTTGGCGGCGGTGCAGGTGATCGTCTACACCGGCGCGATTTTGGTCCTCTTCCTCTTCGTGATCATGCTGGTGCGCCCTGAAGACCTCACCGAACTGGGGCAGGGCGGGCGCATCCAGACGGTCCTCGCGTGGCTCCTCGGGGCCGGATTGCTGGCGGAGATCGCCACGGTGATCGTCACCGGGATCGTGCAGGGACAGCGCGGACAGATCGACGCCCAGGCGGTCGCGCAGGTGGGCGGGAACACGCAGGCGCTGGGACGCTTCCTCTACTCCGAATACCTGCTCCCCTTCGAGGCCGCCTCGCTCGTGCTGCTCGTCGCGACGATCTCCGCGATCGTCCTCGGCCTGCCGGGTCGGGTCACCAACGCCATCGGTCGGCGCAACACCGGGACGATCTCGCTCGGACACTCGGCGGGCGGCGATCGCGCCCAACTCGCCGATGAGGCGGGCGTGCCCGCCGTGGACGCGCCCGACCTCGGCGAACCGGGGACCGTGGATGTGAACGAGGAACCGGCGCTCACCGGTGGCACGGGGCATACGATCCGACCGGGCGTGAAGACAGTCGCGCGCGACTAGCGAGTCGTGAGAATGGCGGCGGCGAGGATTGAGTGCTGCGTTTCGCGATCGGCTGTAGGGTTCGATCCTCCCCCGCTCCTGGAATCGGCGGGTGCCCCCCGGGCGGCGGGGTGCCGCCCGCAGGCGGCGGGGGTGAGGGCCGCTCTGCCACAAGCGATGACGAAACGGACCACTCAGCCGGATAGCGAGGGGCGAGGCGATGGGGAACGGGCTGACGTTACAACACTTCCTGCTGCTGAGCGCGATCCTCTTCGTGATCGGGATGCTCGGCGTGCTGACGCGCAAGAACGTGCTGATCATCTTCATGTCGATCGAGTTGATGCTCAACGCGGTCAACATCAGCATGATCGCCTTCGGCACGTCGCTGAACTCGATGGCCGGACAGGTCTTCGCGATCTTCGTGATCACCCTCGCCGCCGCCGAATCGGCGATCGGCCTCGGGCTGATCCTGGTGCTCAGCCGCACGCGCGACACGGTGGATGTTACGTCGATCAACTTGTTGAGGGAGTGAGTTGAAGTACGAAGTACGAACGACGAAGTACGAACTGGCATCGCGCTACTTCGTACTTCGTACTTCGTAGCTCGTACTTCAGCCCTGGGGGTGTTGTGGAGAGCGCGCTGTTCCTGATCCCGGTCCTGCCACTGCTGGCCTTCGTCTGCGATCTGCTGCTCGGGCGGTGGATCGCGGGGAAGTGGGCGCACATCCCGGCGTGGCTCGCCCTGGGCATCTCGCTCGGTCTCAGCGTGGCGGCGGCGTTCCGCGTGGGGAGCGGCGGCCCGATCGCGCAGACCCTCTGGCGCTGGATGCCCGGTGCCTATCTCGGCGGCTTCGATGCGCCCTTCACGGTCTACATCGATCAGTTGACCGCGATCATGCTCTGCATCATCACCGGGATCGGCCTGCTGATCCACATCTACTCCGCCGGATACATGGGGCACGACGCGGGCTACTACCGCTTCTTCGCCTACCTCTCCCTCTTCGTCTTCGCGATGCTCGTGCTGGTGCTGGCCGATAACTATCTGGTGATGTTCCTCGGCTGGGAGGGTGTGGGACTCTGCTCCTATCTGCTGGTCGGCTACTGGTTCGACCGACAGGCGGCGGGGGACGCGGCACGCAAGGCGTTCATCGTCAACCGCGTCGGCGACTTCGGCTTCCTGATCGGGATGTTTCTGGCCTTCACCACCTTCGGCACCCTCTCCTTCTTCGGCGGCGCGGGCATCTTCGCCAACGTCGCCGCGCAGCACCAGCACGTCGTCACGGCCATCGCCCTCCTCCTCTTCGTCGGGGCGATCGGCAAGAGCGCGCAATTCCCCCTCTACGTCTGGCTACCGGACGCGATGGAAGGCCCGACGCCGGTCTCCGCGCTGATCCACGCCGCCACGATGGTGACGGCGGGCGTCTACATGCTGGTCCGCTCCTGGCCGCTCTACAGCGCCGCGCCGGGCGCGTTGCAGACGATCCTCTGGATCGGGTTGCTGACCTGCTTCATCGCCGCGACGATCGCGCTGGTGCAGACCGACATCAAGCGGGTGCTGGCCTACTCCACCGTCAGCCAGCTCGGCTACATGGTCTTCGCGGTCGGGGCGGGCGCATACGTCCCCGCGATCTTCCATCTGCTGACGCACGCCTTCTTCAAGGCGCTCCTCTTCCTCGCCGCAGGGTCGGTGATTCATGGCATGGAGGCGGTCTACGGCCACGACCCGCTCAAGACGCAGGACCTGCGCGCGATGGGCGGACTGCGGCGCTCCATGCCGACCACCTACTGGACCTTCCTGATCGGCGGGTTAGCGCTGGCGGGCGTGCCGCTGACGGCGGGCTTCTTCTCCAAGGACGAGATTTTGGTCGGGGCGTGGCACGCCGGGTATCCGGTCGTGGCGATCGTCGGCTGGTTCGTCGCCTTCCTGACCGCCTTCTACACCTTCCGCATGATCTTCCTGACCTTCCACGGCGAGCCTCGCTTTGAAGGCTCGCCGCCCGAATCCCCGCGCGTGATGACCCTGCCGCTGATCGCCCTGGCTATCCCCTCGGCCCTGATCGGTCTGGCCGTCGGCCTGCCGCCGGATGAGGGGGCGATCCATCGCTGGTTGGAGCCGATCTTCACCCTGCCCGGCGTCGCCGCGCTCCCGCACGAACTCCCCTCGGCGGCGCTATCCTGGGGCGGTTTCCTGGCGTCCACGGTCCTCTCGGTCGGCGGCATCGCGCTCGCGTACGCGATGTATCTCTCCGGCGCGATCAACCCCGCGACGATCGGCGCGCGCTTCACGCCGGTCTACCGCTTCCTCGTCCACAAGTGGTACGTGGACGAGTTGTACAACGCCACGATCGTCCGCCCGCTCGCGGCCTTCTCGCGCTTCCTGTGGCGCTGGGTCGATATCGGGTTCATCGATGGGATCGTCAACGGCATCGGCTGGCTGGTCGGCGCGCTCGCCCAACGCCTGCGCCGCGTGCAGACCGGCGTCGTCTCGAATTACGCCCTGGCGATCGTCCTCGGCACGGTGCTCATCGTCGGCGTCTATCTGATCTTCGGGCCGCTGTTTCTGGGGCGGTAAGTCGGTAGTCCGTGGTCCGTAGTCCGTAGAGGACGAAAGAAGCCATGAGGCGTACAACAGCGCCGCACCACTACTACCGACTATGGACCACCGACTACGGACTTCGCTAAGGAGCAACACGCGCGTGGATGGCTTCCCGATCCTCTCGACTATCGCCTATCTCCCGATCGTCGGGGTGCTGGCGATCCTCGTGTCCCCGCGCATGGGCGACCGCGCGGTGCGCTGGACCGCGTTGGGGGTCAGCCTCGTCACGCTGGTGCTCGCGCTCGGCCTGCTCAGCGGCAACGCGGGTACGACGGCGGCGCTCCAATTCGAGGAGAACGTCAGTTGGCTCCCCGAGGTCGGCATCAACTACCACCTCGGCGTCGATGGCCTCAGCATCCTCCTCGTGATCCTGACGACCCTGCTGACCCCGGTGGCGCTCGCGATCTCCTGGAACACCATCGCCACGCGCACCGAACCGGCGACCTCGCGGCTCGACCGGGAAGTCAGCCGGGGGCGCGTCCGCGAGTTCCACATCGCGATCCTGGCGCTGGAAACGGGGCTGATCGGCGCGTTCGTCTCGCGCGACATCTTCCTCTTCTACGTCTTCTTCGAGCTGAGCCTGATCCCGATGGCCCTGCTGATCGGCATCTGGGGCGGGCCGAAGCGGGCCTACGCCGCGATCAAGTTCTTCGTCTACACCCTCCTGGGGAGCCTGCTGATGCTGGTGGCGATCGTCGCCACCTACCAGCGCTACTTCGCCCTGACCGGCGTGCGGACGCTCGACGTGGGCCTCCTCGCCAACCCGCCGCTCGCCGCGCTCGGCATGACCGCGCTGAGCCAGTTCTACCCGCTCGGTTTCCAGTACTGGGTCTTCGCGGCTTTCTTCGTCGCCTTCGCGATTAAGCTGGCCCTCTGGCCGCTGCATACCTGGCTCCCGGACGCCTACACCGAGGCTCCGACCGGTGGCACGGTGATGCTGGCCGGGATCATGCTGAAGCTGGGGAGCTATGGCATCCTCCGCTTCTGTCTCCCCCTCTACCCCGACGCCGCGCGCTTCTTCGCCCCGGCGATCATCGTCCTCTCCACGATCACGATCATCTATGCCGCGCTGGTGGCGCTGGTGCAGACCGATTGGAAGCGCCTGATCGCCTACTCCTCGGTCAGCCACATCGGCTTCGTCACCCTCGCCATCTTCGCGTTCAATCAGCAGGCGCTCCAGGGCGCGACGATGATGATGTTCGCGCACGGCCTCAACACCGCCGCGCTCTTCCTGCTGGTCGGGATCATCCACGAGCGCGCCGGGACGCGACAGATCGCCGCGTTCCGGGGTCTCTCGACGACGATGCCGATCTACTCCGCGATCTTCCTCACCTTCACCTTCGCCTCGATCGGCCTGCCGGGGATGAGCGGCTTCGTCGGCGAATTCCACTCCCTACTCGGCGCGTACCGTGTCGGCACAAGCCTCTATCAGGTCGCCACGATCGTCTCCACCCTCGCCGTGATCCTCTCCGCGTGGTACATGCTCTGGCTCTACCAGCGGGTCGCGCAGGGGTCGCCGATCACTGCGGTGGAGTTCAACGCGCGCCTCGCCCACGGCGCGAGCGACGACGAGCCCGATCCGCGCACACCCGGCCTCGATCCGCGCCATAGCCAGCCGGAGCCGCCGAGCACGCACGGCCACGGCGAGCACGACGATCACGCGCACGACGACCAGGGCGAACCAGAGCGCACGGGGCCGAACTGGGCCGATCTCCGCCCGCGCGAACTCGGCGCGCTGGTGCCGTTGCTGGCGCTGACGATCGTCTTCGGGCTCTACCCCACCCCCGTCTTCGCACTCGCCTCGCACGCCCTGGCGAACATCCTGCGCCCGTTCGATGGCGGCGCGGCGGCGGCGGCATTGGGGCGATGATGGGGAGTGGGAACGGCCCTCACCCCGCCGCCTGCGGGCGGCACCCCTCTCCCAATTCTAGGAGAGGGGAAGATATGCCGCTAACGCAGAAGGCTAAAGGATGGTGAGTGCCGGTGCGGCACCCCTAGCCGGGGGTTTCAACCCCCGGAACTCCGGCACTCACAACACCATACACAGACGCCTAATCACTCGCCCACTACGTCCACTGATCTGCCTACTGCCCACTGACTACTGACCACTGACTACTGAGGTGCCACCGTGCCAGACCCCGTATCGAACCCACCGAGCCTCGCCTGGGCGGTCCTGTTGCCGCACGGGATCATCCTGGCCCTGGCGCTGCTGACGATCGTGGTCGATCTCCTCACCAAGGAGGACGAGTGGCGCGGGCGTATCCTCGCCGCGATGTCGGTCTTCGGTTATGGCGGCGCGATCGTCGGGGCGCTGTCCCTGAATAGCCGCTACGAGGAGAGCTTCTCGCGGATGGCGCGCGCGGATGACCTCAGCGTCTTCCTGATCGTCACCCTCCTCTGCGCGGCGCTGCTGACCGTTTTCATCGCCGCCACCACGATCGAGCGGCTGCGGCTGCCGGTCGGCGAGTTCTACATCCTCCTCGCCTTCTCCACGCTCGGCGGGATGCTCGTCGCCTCCTCCACCAACCTGATCGTGATCTTCGTCGGGATCGAGCTCAGTTCGCTGGCGGTCTTCGTGATGGTCGCCTCGACTAGGCGCGGGCGACAGGCGATCGAGGGCGCGCTGAAGTATTTCCTCCTCAGCGCCTTCGCCACCGCGATCCTCCTCTACGGCATGGCCTGGCTCTACGGCGTCACCGGCTCGCTGAACCTGAACGACATCAGCCTGCGCCTCCTCGCGCAGCCGAATCGCAACGACCAATCGTTGCTGCTGGCCGCGCTGCTGCTCGTCGTCGGCCTCGGCTTCAAGGCGGCGGCGGTGCCGTTCCACATGTGGACGCCGGACGCCTATCAGGGCGCGCCGACCCCGGTGACCGCGTTCATGTCGGTCGCACCGAAGGTGACCGCGTTCGCCGCGATCGTGCGGATCATGGTGCAGGGGCTCGGGCCGATGCGCGACCAGTGGGTGCCGCTGATCATCGTCCTGGCGGTGCTGACGATGGCGCTCGGCAATCTGGTGGCGATCGCGCAGCGCAATGTCAAGCGGATGCTCGCCTACTCCTCGATCGCGCATACCGGCTACATGCTCGCCGGGCTCGCCTCCTTCCAGGCGATCGGCAACGGCGACCTCGCGATCTCCGGGCTCCTTTTCTATAACTTCGCCTACATCTTCATGAACCTGGGCGCCTTCGCGATCCTCGCCTGGCTGGAGGCGCACGGCAAGGGGCAGGAGCTCGAGGACTTCAACGGCCTCGCGACCACCGCGCCCCTCCACGCGGTGGCGATGGCAGTATTCCTCTTCTCGCTGACCGGCATCCCCCCCCTGCTCGGCTTCTACGGCAAGTATTACGTCATCCAGGCGGCGCTCGCGGCGAACCTGACCTGGCTGGCGGTCGTGATCGTCGTCTTCAGCGCTATCTCGGCCTTCTTCTACCTGCGGGTCGTCGCGGCGATGTACTTCGGCCCGCCGCAGGACGAACCGGCGCGGATCCCGGCGCGCTTCTTCGGCGTCGGCGTCGCGGCAATGGTGGCGGCGACGCTCCTCCTCGGCGTCTTCTCCGGCCCGATCTTCGACCTCGCACGCCAGTGGTACATCGCGCTCTGATCGCTCCGCTCCCCTGGCGCGCGATATCGATAGCGCGACGACAAATCCGGCGGCGGAGAAACGCGCGTATACCCGGAGGGCGATAGGCGAAAAGTCCCGATTCTCGGCGGGATTCGGCATGGCAGGAAGTCGGTATGCTATGCTCATCTCACGAACAGTACGCCTATAAAGGAGATGGTTCAGCAGATGGCGCAGACAGGCAAAGCGCGTCCCAGAACGCGCGCGGGCGGGGCGAAGAGACCAGCGACCGGCGCACGGGTCCAGCCGACCGCACCGAGCGAGACGACCACGCCGACCGGATCGAGCGCGCCGAAGCCGCTCGCGCCGGTGGCGGGGGTGCAAGGCGCCAACGCCGCCCTCGATCAGAAGATCACCGCCGCCGAGCGCCGTGCCCAGCGCGCCACCGAGGCGCAGCAATCGCAGCGCAATCGCCAACGCCGGAATATCCTGCTCGGCATCCTCGGCGCGGTCGTGCTGCTGCTGGTAGCGGGCTATTTCCTGCGCGAGCAATACATCAACCAGGATATCGGCGTGGCGGTCCCCGACGAGGGGCGCGGGCACATCGCCGATGGCACCGTGCTGACCTTCAAGCACTACCCGCCCTCGTCCGGCACCCACTACCCGAGCGCGCAACCGGCGGGCGTCTATCGCCAGGAGGTGCCGGAAGGGGGCTGGGTCCACAGCCTCGAACATGGCTACATCGTGGTCCTGGTGAAATGCACCACCGACTGCGCCACGGTGTACGGCCAGCTCGATACGCTCTACAAGAGCCTGCCGAACGGCAAATACGGCACCGTGAAGCTCGTCGTCACCCCTTACAGCAAGCCCTACACCGATGGCGACTCGCCGCTGATGCTGATGGCCTGGGACCACGAGCAGCGCCTCGACACCGTCAACCGCGACACGATCACACGCTTCTACAACAAGTTCGTGGACAAGGGGCCGGAGGACATCCCGTAAGAGGAGTGGGCGCAGCGGGCCAGTGGGCGTAGTGAGCGAGTAACGAGAGAGGGGGCGGACCATGATGGCCCGCCCCCTCTTGTTGTCGAACGCTGATCGGCCTCGCCGTATGTGGGGCGTTTCAAGCCCGTCGCAGAGGGATGGCCCTCACCCCGGCTCGCAACTGCTCGCCCCCCCTCTCCCACATTAGGAGAGGGGGCTGCTGGGTGACGCTGCGACGTAAGGAACGCACCCAGCCCGCACAGGCGGGTATTATGCCCTTCATGGGTACTTCGCCGGTGCCGCAGGCACCCATAGCCGGGGGTTTCAACCCCCGGAATTCACCACATCTGCGGCGGCGCGGTGTCCACCCTCACCCCCGCCGCCTGCGGGCGGCACCCCGCTGCCCAGGGGGCACCCGCCCATCCGAGGAGCGGGGGATAAGCCGTTGCAGAGGCAACGACTATTGGCTCGCCAATGAGCAGTGCCCGTGTATCGGCACCACTCCCATTCTCGTGCCCTCTCCCGTTCGTTCTCTGCGTCTCTGCGTCTCTGCGGCGACCCCGCCCCCGTCCCTACTCGCCTACTCCCTCATCACGCCCACTACGTCCACTCACACCGTCCCCCGCGCCACACGCGGACGCCAATCGAGGTCGTCTAGCGCGCCGACGAGCGCGAGGCTGAGCAGCAGATCGTCGTGGACGCGCGGATCGTCCACGCCCCAGGCGAGGAGCTTGCCGGGTCCGGGGCGCACCGCGTACTCGCAGGCGTCGAGTTGCCGCCAGAAGAGGCCCGTTTCCTCCGCGCCATCGTCCGCGTATTCCTTCAAGCGCCCGCCATCGATCGCGGCCAACAAACGCCAGCCGAGATCGCTCTTCGAGGGCGCGGTGAAGATCCACGGCGTGACCAGGCCGGGGAGGGCGGCGGCGAGCCAGGAGGCGAGGCCCGCGCCGACGCCCGTCGCGTCGATCACGATCCGCCGCGCCCGCCAGACGTTGCAGGCGAGATCCACGATCGCGGCGTGGAGCGCGGTGTGCCGCGTGCCGGTCCAGAGCCGCCGGTCCACGGTCCGGTAGCTCGGCAACGACCCACCGCGCCCCGGCACGATCTCCACCACCGTCAGCGCCGTCGAGTCGCGGCGCGTCCCGCCCTCGCGCGCCTCGGCCCCGCCATCGAGCGCGCCCGCCAACCCCTCATCCTCCCCGGCCACATCGAGTAAGAGCGCGTAGAGCGCCCCCGGCGTCGCGCGGCGCTGGCGTGGGTGGTCGCCGCGCAACTGCGCCTGCCGCGCCGCGCCGAACAGGCCGCCCGCCCCCGCCAATTCCTGGAGCTCGTACTCCGTCCTGATGAACGGGTGATCGCGCCCGAACTGCGCGATCCGCGCGCGGACCCGCTCGCCGTAGGCCGGGAGATCGGCGGCGACGCGCGTCCACGGCACCATGAAGGACCCTTTGCCGCCCGTCCGCCCGTTCGAGCGCGCGCAGATGGCGCATCTGCCGCGCCAGCAACGTCCTATCGGACCAGACGGTGCCGCTGAACACGGTGGTGGCGTTCGTGGCGGCGGCCATCGGATCGAAGACCGCGTCCCACCGCTCCGCATCGACATCCTGCGCCTCGTTGCAGACGAGCAGCAGGGAGGCGGTCTCGCCGCGCACATTCGCTTGCGGCCCCGCCGAGAGGAAGCGCGCCGTCGCCCGGCCCAGGCGCACGATGTAGCCCGACTCCGTTGTCGGGCGCGGCGCGAGGCGGCGCGTCAGGTCGTTGTCCAGGCGATCGAGGAGCCGGGCACGGGCGATCAAACTCTGCGGGCGATAGGTCGGCGCGGCGACGACGATCGAGCCGCCCGCGCGCCAGTGCGCCGTCAGCAGATAGGCCAGCAATTGCGCTAGCGTCTCGTCCTTCCCGGCCTGCCGCGCGAAGACGACCGCGAACTGCAAGCCGCGCCGATGCCGCACCGAATCGGCGATCGCCCGCGCCACCTCGACCTGATAGGGGCGCAGCGCATGGTCAGGTAACAGTCCGCGCGAGTACGCGCCGACATCGAGCAGCGCGTGGCGCAACGCCCGTTCCAGCGCCGGGCCATCCCGCGCCCCGGCCTCCCCCACCGCGCCCACATCCGCGATCAGATCATCGCCCATCACCCTGACCTCCCCCGGCAATACAACGACAAGCGGGGCGCGGCGAGGAGCGCTCCCCGCCGCCCCACACGCACCCGGTCAGCGCGTCAGCCGCATCACCACATCGGTGATCACCGCCGCGACCGTGATGAAGATCAGCCCGTTCACCCGCTGCCGGATCTCGCGCAACTCCTCCGTCAGCGCCGCGACCATCTGACGAGTGAGCACCTCGTAGGCACTGCGCGGATCGAGGTTCAGCGGCGGCTCATCGCGTCGCCCGCCCCGCTCGCGCAGCCGCGCCTCCAACGCCTCCCCCGAGCGTGCCCGCCGCCGTTGCAATGAGTCTTCGGTCATGTTGTCCCTCCGGTGAGTGGGCGGAGTGGGCCAGTGGGATGAGTGGGACAGCGAGATATACGAGCCACTATCACGTCCATAACGAACCCTTCTCGCCCACTCGCCCACTGGCCCACTCCGCCCACTCGCCCTCTACTCGTCATGCCCCAAATCGGCCAAAATCCGCGTCAACATCTCGTTGAGATCGCCCGCCGTCTCCCCGGCCAGCAGCCTTTGCACGCGCAACGCCCGCACGATCGCGTTGACGACGCGCGGGACACTCTGCGAGAGCCGCCCCGCATCCGCACCATCGGTCGCCAGCAGGCATGCCAGCACCGCACGCAACGCGCCGATCTCCTCGGCCAAACTCTCCTTCCGCCCCTGCTCCGCGATCCACGCGCGCAACTCCGGTGGCAACGCCGCCAGCGCCAACGCCACCTCCCGTCGCGACACCTCCTCAGGCTCCGTACCCGGCCCGTGCGGCAATACGTCCATCGGCACCTCCCGTATCGCGCGATCGCCCCCACTGATCGGACCCATCGGCGAGGCCGCGCAGTGCCACATCGGGCAGAATCGCTCGCGTAGACAGCGATCGCGCATCGCCCCGCTGACGACGATCACCGCGCGGTTACGCCCCACCACCAGAGAAGGCGGCGCTGGACAGAGAGCAATACAGGCCAATGAGCGAACCACGATCGAGGACGAGCATCCTGCGGACTGAACCGCCCCGACTGCGAGATCGGGCTGATGGTATGGCGTGATCAGGACCGTTGGGCAATGACGCAATCGCAACAACAACGCTATCGTAGAATGACAAGGCCATCGCATGAGGGTAGTGCGAGCGGATACGTGTCGTTATCGGGTGATTCACGGCGAAAAGGGGTGCTGAGCCAAAATGCGGATATGCGCGCCGCTATCAACCATCGTGCTCAGCGTCTGCTTGATCGCCTGTGGCACGCCGCTTCCCGCCCGGACCGCGACGAGCACGCCCGTCCGCGCCACCCTCGCTGCTTCTCCCACCGCCACAACACCCCCCGAAACCATCTCGCGCACGACCGCAGGCGGACCCGGCAGCCCACCGCCCCCCCCCCCCCCATGACACCGGATCTGGAAGCGACGTTCAGACAGCCGATGTCGGGCACCGTGGGCGACTTCCCGGGGATATGCCTGGTCGATCTGCCCACTCCTAATTTCAGCGGTGACTTCGGCATCTATCGGGATCAACGAGGTGAGTTAACGCTCGTGCTCTCCATCCTGCCGCTGGCAGGGCAACCGCTCATGAGCGCGGCTGAGGGGCTCAACCCCGCGCTTCCCGGCCAGCACGATCCCAGACTGGTCCCCCTTGGCAGCACTATCCTGGCGCGTGTCGCGCGACCGAACTACGTTCGTATCGACTACTCCATCGGCGAGCAACCCGGCTCACACGTCAGTGACATCCTCATCCCCGCCCCGGTGACAGGATTCGCCTGTTTCTTGCGCGCCACGTACCGGGGAAACACCACGTCGGATGACGATGCGATCCTCGATGGGATAGCGACAACGCTGCGCCCCGGTCCAACCTTCGTGCCACAAGCCCCCGGGTGGGTATTCGATGCCAGCGAGCGCTGCGGCATCACCCTCCCGGCGCGCTATGCGCTCCGCACGGCGGGAGGGGAAGGATGGCTCGACAGCCTCGGGGGCACAGTCGTCCTCATGCCGCAGTCGCTCAACGGCCGATCGATCGCGTCGGCGCTCGACAGCCTCGGGCGGGAACTCTTCTCCTCCGCATCGTCCCCCACAATCATCGGTGGAACCCCTGAGCGCCGTCGCGCCGACTACACCATCGCTCGGGCGATCGCGGGCACGCCCGCCGAACATCCCACGCGCGGGATAATCGCGGGAATCCGGCGCGACCCCACCACCGCCTGCGCGCTCGTCGTCAGCTACAACACCGCACAGGCGGCGATCTACGAGCCGTTAATCGCCGAGATGATCGCCAGCCTCGCCGCCGAAAGACCCTGACCAATACGCCGACATGCTATGGCTATACCTCTTGTACGGATAGCGGCGCGGAAAAGCGGGACCATCGGGCCAGTGACTGCCCCCGACCACGCGCGCTAGGCTAGTGACGATACGACCGGTTCGATAATGACGGGGTGAGATGAGCGCGATCGCACAAAGCATACGGAGCGACGCGGCACCGCGCGCGCATGGCGGACTCCGAGGGCGTCTCGGCTGGCTCGGGGCCGCCCTCCTCCTCGCGCCCTTCTTGCTGGCGCTCGGCGGAACCTTCTTCTTCGCCCCCACCGATCCCGATTACTGGTGGCATGCGCGCACCGGCCAGTTAATCAGCGAAACCGGCCAGCTGCCGACGACCGACATCTACTCTTTTGCTTCGGCGGATCGCCCGTGGGTCACGCACGAATGGCTGACCGAACTCCTCCTCTACCAGATCGAATACCATGCGGGATATGTCGCGAATATCGCCCTCTTCGCGGTCCTCGGGATGGTCACCGCCCTGCTGATCTACCTGCACGCGCGGCGACGCGGCCTCGGTCGTTTCGGGGCGACGCTCGCGATGCTCTGGGGCTTCGCGATCCTCTTACCGCTCGCCAATGTCCGCCCGCAGATGATCACCGTCTGCGCCACCGCCCTCTGCGCCCTGCTCCTGGTCGCCTATCGCCAGGGCGTGCGGCGTGCCCTCTGGGCGCTGCCCCCCCTCTTCGCCCTCTGGGTCAATCTGCACGGCGGCTACGTGATCGGGCTGGCCCTGATCGCCCTCACCCTCGGCAGTGAAGCGCTCGAACGGGCGCTCAGCCCGGGCCAGACCCGCCGCGCATGGCTACGCGCGCTCGCGCCACTCGCGGCGACGGGGGCGCTGGCGTTGCTCGCCACGCTCCTTAATCCGCACGGCGTGGAGGCGCTCCGCTACCCACTCAGCTACGTCGGCACGGGCAATATCTCGCAGCGCTACGTCGCGGAGTGGCAATCGCCGAACTTCCACGATCGCGCCTTCCTCCCCTTCGCCGCCGCCCTACTCCTCGGCGTCGTGGTCGGCGTCGGACGGCGTCCGCTCGGCTGGCCCGAACGCCTCTGGGTCTGCGGCTTCGCCCTGCTCGGGCTGCAATCGATCCGGCACTTGCCCCTCTTCGCCGTCATCGCCACACCGATCCTCGTGGGCGAACTCGCCGCGCTCAGCCACGACTGGCCCGGCCAGGGCTGGTGGCGACCCCGCTGGCGGATCATCCGGCAGGTCGGGCTGATCGCGCTCGCGGTCGGGGCGCTCATGCTGGTCGGCGTGGTCGGCACGACCCCGGCGCTGCGCGCACAACGCCAACTCGGCACCGCGCCAAGCGCGACCGGCTATCCGGCGGGGGCGCTCGCCTATCTCAGCGCACACGAGGGCGATCCGACCCTGCACGGTCGCCTCTTCAACGAATACCGCTGGGCCGGCTACCTGATCTACCATCTCTATCCCGAGCGCCAGGTCTTCGTCTCCGCCCAGGCGACCGATCCCTATGGCAGCGATCTCTTCACCCCCTATCGTCGGACCATGCAGCTCGCGCCGGGCTGGCGAGAGACACTCGAAACCTGGCAGATCGATCTCGTCCTGATCGACAAAGATGGCCCGCTCGCCACGATGCTCCAGTCCGACGCCGGGTGGCGCGAGGTATACGCCGGCGATGTGGAGCGGCTCTTCGTGCGGCAAGGGGTGGGGCGATGATCCGCGACCTGACAGCGACGCGGAACGCCCCCCGCGCAACGACCGCAGCCCCCGCCCTCGCGCGCATCCTGGCGCTGGCGCTCCTCTGCGCCTGGGGCGCGCTGACCGCCATCGCCAGCGCGGCGACGCTCGTCGGGGCGGCGGCCGCGGGGTCGCCGATTTCTTCACGTTTCTCGATAGCGCCGGGCGGTGGCGCGCGGGGCTCGACCCGTATCAGATGACACGCCTCGTCGATCTCGGCGCGGGGCCGCAACTCGCCCACGCCAATCTCAACCACCCGCTGACGATCCCCCTGTTCGCGCCGCTGCTCGCCCTCCCCCCGGCGGTGGCGTTCCTCCTCTGGGACATGGTCGGGCTCCTGGCCTTCCTCGCCGCCCTCGCCCTCGCCCGCCGCGCCCTCGCCTGGACGCTCACGCCGACCGGCTGGATCGCGGCGGGCGCGCTGCTCGCCTGCTGTCCGGGCCTGATCTACGGCCTGCAACTCGGCCAATGGGGACCCCTGCTGGCCCTGCCGGTCGTGGCGCTCTGGCTCCTCCTGCGCGACCCGCGCCTCGACCGCGACCGCCGGATACTCCTGCTCGCCGGGGTGCTCTGTGGCCTCCTGCTGGTCCTCAAGCCGTTCCTCTTGCCGCTGGCCGCGTTCTTCCTGCCGCGCCGTCGCTGGGCGGGGCTGCTGGCGCTCGGCACGGGGGGCGCGGGGGCCTCGCTGCTGGCGCTGCCGTTCGTCGGTTTCGCCGCCTACCCCGCCTGGCTCGGCGCGCTGCGCGGCGTTTCGTGGTACGACCACGGCCTGAATATCGGTATCTTCGGGCTGCTCAGTCGGCTCGCCGCTCCGCCCGCCGCGCTCGGCTGGGCCTTGCAAGGGCTGGCCGCGTTCCTCGGTGCCGCGCTCGTCCTGCGCGCGCGCGACGATACCGCCGCGCGCGATCGTACCATCGGCGCGCTCCTGCTCCTCGGGTTGCTCGGCTCGCCGCTCGGCTGGCTCTACTACACGCCGCTGCTCCTCCCCGCGCTCCTCCCCGCCCTGGCCGCGTGGCCCCGGCTCGGGCGTGGCGCGCGCGCGATCCTCATCGCGACCGTCGCCCTCCTCTGGACGCCGCACTTTCTCCTGGTGCTCCTGCCGAGTGGCCTCGCGCTGGAACTGACCCTGCGCGCGCTCCCCACCTACGGCCTGCTGGCGCTGCTCGCGTTCCTCCTGCGGCCCGCCCGCGCAGACACAGCGACGCGGGCCGCCATCCGACCGCCCGCGCCCGCGTCGCTGCTTTCCGGCGATTGAGTCTACGGGGGCGTCAGCAACTCGCGCAGGGCCGGTTCCTGCTCGCGCCGGGTGACCGCGACGACCTCGTCCCCTTCGAGCAGGGTCGTCGCGCCGGTCGGCAGGATCAGGTCCGCACCGCGCATCACGGCGGTGATCACCACGCCGTTCGGGAACGGGATCGCCGCCAGCGTCTGCCCATTGACCGCCGAGTCGGCGGCGATCGTCGCTTCCACGATCGCCAGATCGCCATGCCGCAAGGTCATCAGGTGGACGAAGTGCCGCTGCGGGATCAGCTGCTCGATCAGGCTCAGGACCACGTTCGTGGAGCTGACGGTCGTATCGACGCCGAGGCGGCGGAACAACTCCTCGTTCTTCGGGTTGTTGATCCGGGCGATGGCGCGCGGCACGTTGAAGCGCAACTTCGCCATCTGCGAGATCACCAGGTTATCCTCGTCGTCGCCGGTGACCGCGATCACCACGTCGGCGCGCCCGGCCCCGGCGCGCTCCATCGTCGCCGCCTCGTCGCCGTTCCCCTGCATCACCACGGAGCCGAACCGCTCGGTGTAGATGTCCACCTTCTGCGGGTTGCGCTCGATCAGCAAGATCTCGTGGGTGCCCTCATTGACGAGGGTCTTGGTGAGGTAATAGCCGACTTTGCCACCGCCGACGATCAGGATATACATACCCTTCGCTCCCTCAGCGCCGCGCGCCCGCGCGGTCGTCGCGTCGTGCCGGTTCATCGCCGAACAGGCGCTCGTGGGCCATATCGCTGATCAACCTGGTCGGGCAGATGGTGCCGAGGCCGAGGCCGCGATAGACCTCCTCGCGGATCGGATCGTAGATCCGCGCGATGACGTCGCGCACGCCGAAGATCTCCCGCGCGACCTGCGCCGCCATGATGTTGCGATTGTCCCCCTGGGTGACCGCCACGAAGGCGTCCGCGCTCGCGATCCCGGCCATCCGCAGCACCTGCTCGTCGATACCGGTGCCGACGACCGTCTGCCCCTTGAACTCCTCGGGGAGGCGGCGGAAGGCGGTCGCGGTCAGGTCGATCACCGTGACCTGATGCCCTTCGCGGTCGAGGCGCGTCGCGAGATACGAGCCGACCCGCCCGCACCCCATGATGATCACATTCATCGCCTGCGTCCTCACTCCGCCTTACGCGCGCGGCGGCATACCACCACCTCGCACGGGGCATTCTTCAGGATATAGGGGATCGTGGTGCGACCGGGCGTCATCTCGCCCACACGCCAGCGCGTGATCGCCCCCATCACGATCAGGCGTGCCTCGCGACCGAGCGCCTCATCGACGATCGCCGAACCGGCGGCGCGCGCCTGCAAGAGTTCGACCTCGATCTCGTAGCCGAACTGCGCCGCACATTTGGTCGCGGCGTGGAGGATCTGATCGCCGCGCGCGACCTCTTCGCCCATCTCGACTTCCAGCGGCAATTGCTGCGGCACCTCGACCACATGCACCGCCGTCACCGTCGAATGGTAGCGCCGTGCCATCAGGATCGCGATATCGATCGCCCGCTCGTCCACCACAGAGCCGTTCACCGGCACCAGGATGAGATTTTCACCGGCGGTCATGCCGCATAACCCCCCTCATCAGCCCTATCGCCTGCACTGTGCTAAGCGTACAGTATAGCGCAGCACGCGCCAGTGATCGTGAATCTCGCGCGGCGCGCTACATCCCCCGCGCGAGGCGGCTCACCAGCGAAGTCGGCAGGCCCGCCTCGCGCATCTGCTGCTGCGTCCGCGCGATGTCATACGCGAGGCGGCGGAACTCGATCGTGCGGGTCTCCGGCTCGTAGAGGGCGTAGGCGGCGCGCGGATCGCCGTCGCGCGGCTGCCCCACACTCCCCGGATTGACGATGTAGCGCCCGTTGGCGAGGATGATCGGCTCGCCGTAGGGCGGCACGGCGCTCGGCTCGCCGCGCCGCGCCAACTCTTCGTGGAAGATCGCCGGCGCGTGCGTATGCCCGACGAAGCAGATATCGGTATCGAAGTATTCGAAGTTCGCCGCCGCCTGCGCCGGGCGCAGCAGATACTCCCAGATCGGGTGGCGCGGGCTGCCGTGGACGAGCGTGGTCTCCCCCTCGATGTAGCGGTTCGGCAGGGCATCGAGCCAGCCGTAGGCGTGCGGGGTCAGCTGCTCCACCGTCCAGAGGGTCGATTGGCGCGCGCTCTCATTGAAGTCGTCGAGGTCCAGCCGCCCGAGCGCCGCCCAGTCGTGGTTGCCCACGACGGTGATCTCGGCGTGCGCCTCGGTCCAGGCGGCACACTCATTGGGGCACGGCCCGTAGCCGACGACATCGCCGAGGCACCAGACCGCGTCCACCGCCCCAGCATCTCGCACCACCGCCTCCAACGCCACCCAGTTCGCGTGGATATCGGTGATGAGCAATACGCGCATCCTACCCCCAGCTAGAAGTACGAAGTACGAACGACGAAGTACGAATAACTATGCGGTATGCGCCACCCGCTCGCCCCTCCCCTCTTCGTACTTCGTACTTCGTACTTCGTACTTTTCGACACTATTCATTCGTTCGTGCCGCTCCAGCGCCACCAACAGCCCGGCCAGATCGCTCGGCGTGACCCCCGCGATCCGGCCCGCCTGCCCCAGCGTGGCCGGGCGGATCGCCAGCAACTTCTCGCACGCCTCGGCTCGCAGGCTCGGCAGGGCGGTGTAGGCGAAGTCGCGCGGGATCGCCCGCCCCTCCATCATCGCCATCCGCCGCACCTGTGCCTGCTGCGTCTCGATGTAGTGCGCGTAACGCGCCTCGATCGCCACCTGCTCCGCGACGTCGTCCGGCACCGCCCAGTTCCCCAGCGCGGCGGGAGGCGCGACGTGCGCCGCCAGGAAGGCGACCACCTGTTCCCAGGTCGTGTGCGGGCGGCTCAGCAGCTCGCGCGCCGACATCGCCCCGCTCAGCGGCGGCAGCCCCACCGCCGCGAGCCCCGCCTGCGTCACGCCGCTATCGGTCAGGCGCGTGGCGGCGAGCGCGGCGAGGGTCGCGTCGCGCCCGGCCTCCTTCGCCGCCGTCCGCGCCAGCCGCGCGCGCGACACCAGCCCCAGCTCGTAGGCGAGCGGCGTCAGGCGCAGATCGGCGTTGTCGCCGCGCAGCAACAACCGATGCTCCGCGCGCGCGGTCAGCATCCGGTACGGCTCCACGAACTCCTGCGTCACCAGATCGTCGATCATCACGCCCAGGTAGCCCTGGTCGCGCCGCAGGATGATCGGCTCCTGCCCGGCGGCGTGGCGCGCGGCGTTGATCCCCGCCACGAGTCCCTGCCCCGCCGCCTCTTCATAGCCGCTGGTGCCGTTGACCTGCCCCGCGCAGAAGAGGCCGCGCACCCGCTTCGCCTCCAATGTCGGCGTCAGCTCCCCCACGTCGACCGCGTCGTACTCCACCGCGTAGCCGAAACGGGTGATCGTCGCCGCGCGCAACGCCGGGATCGCGCGGAGCAGCGCCCACTGCACGTCGTGCGGCAGGCTCGTGTTCGCCCCCTGCACGTAGACCTCGGTCGTCCGCCACCCCTCCGGTTCGAGGAAGAGCTGGTGCGCGCCCTTCTGCGGGAAGCGCGTCACCTTGTCCTCGATCGAGGGGCAATAGCGCGGCCCGATCCCCTGGATCGTGCCATCGTACATCGGGGCGCGGTCGATGTTGGCGCGGATCTGCGCGTGCGCCGCCTCGTTGGTGTGGACGAGATAACAGGCCATCTGCGAACGCCAGGTGGTCGGCTCCGCCTGCGGGTAGACCGGCAGGGGCGGGCGCAGGAACGGCGCGATCTCGCCCCAAGCCCCCGCCTCGCTGAACCAGAGGGGCGTCGGGCTGCCGGGCTGGATCGCTGTCTGGCCGAAGTCGATCGAGCGCGCGTCGATCCGGGGCGGCGTGCCGGTCTTCAGGCGCCGCAGTCGGAAGCCGAGCGCGCCGAGCGCCGCCGACAATTCGTTGGATGGCCCCTCGCCCGCCCGCCCGCCCGCCGCCACCGTCGCGCCCGCGATCATCCGCGCGCGCAGAAAGGTGCCGGTCGTCAGGATCGCCGCGCGACAGGCGTAGCGCCCTCCCCCCTGCGTCACCACCTCGCGCACGCGCGGCGCGCTGTCGGCCAGATCGAGCGGCAGATCGACGACCAACTCCTGGCGCAGCGTCAGGCGCGGCTGCTCCTCCAGCACTTCCTTCATCGTCTGCGCGTAGAGGCGCTTGTCGCACTGCGCCCGCAATGCCTGCACGGCGGGGCCTTTGCTGCCATTGAGGAGGCGGATCTGGATCGCGGCGCGGTCGGTCACCTCCGCCATCGCGCCGCCGAGGGCGTCGATCTCGCGAACGAGGTGCCCCTTGGCCGGGCCGCCGATCGAGGGGTTGCAGGGCATGTAGGCGATCGTGTCGAGATTCGCGGTCAGCAACAGCGTCTCCGCGCCGATCCGCGCGGACGCCAGCGCCGCCTCGCAGGCCGCGTGGCCGCCACCGATCACGATCACATCGAACGACTCGATCCCCATGCCAGCCACCGCCCGACCTTACCCCCATACCCACAAGAAGTCGCCGCGATAGTCGCGGCGAGGTATCAGGCAGAGTATAGGAGACGGCGCGGGGACACACAAGCGGCTGTCGCACAAAGACACGATGATACGTCCGGTCATATTGTGAGCGTTGCCTATTCGTTAGTGATAAAATCTTCCAGCCTGAACGACAGTGTGACTGTATATTGGAAATACTATGGTAATGCTACCATTCGAGTTTATCGTTGAAGGTCCGCCCCTATCACAACAGACAAGGAGTCGCGCGCGCCTTCAAGAATGGAAGTTGAAAGTACGTGCTGCTGCTGCCGCTCACTGGACACCCGGGATCCCGCCTATCACAACGCCGGTTAAGATCACGATTGTCTATTATCACGAAGGGGAGACGATTCGATTAGATAACGACTAGGACTTACGCAGTTGGGCGTCGATCGGCTAGACTGGGCGGATGAATGCACCGAAGTGTCAGGCTGAGGACTGTATCAACTTCTTAGTCGCGAGTCCGCGCGCGGTGAGCGGCACGGAAGCCGCCC
>JAABUP010003373.1_pt1 | contig 28285 bp, 36 predicted proteins | sample 5559201 | NCBI WGS metagenome assembly JAABUP01 (sample SAMN10711887, study PRJNA513373) | rock metagenome | isolation source: Antarctica rocks | place: Antarctica | reverse complement strand
AGATGCAGTGCAGTATGCAGACTGCATGCCACAATTCAGGTCAATCGTGCATGGCTCAATTATTAAACCGAAAAAGAACGCAGCAGCATGCATGCATCACATGATTGACACCATACAGGTATGAAATGCAGAGGCTGCACATGCGGCGCAATATGTGCATATCAGCACACACCATACAGACATACGCAAAATAGATAAAAACAGAGCAAGCAGAGAAGTGAATTGGCATACACAACCAGCTAGTAGCTCATTGCTGCCATCACCTCAGGACCAAATAGGGCTCCAGACTGTCCTCACCATGCCAACATGCGTTGTTGGCTGTTGCTGCTGCTGTCATTACTGCCTCTGTCACTGCTGTTGAGGCTGCTGTTGCTGTTGCTGTTCCAATGTTCGTTGACATGCGCTGCTCAAACGTGCACTAGCACGGCGCATGTGGGAAATGGGCTGGGAAGAATCATATGCTTCAACTACACTGCCAAACACCCGGGTGTTGGGCCCATGGGTATGGGCCCATAGACATCTTGGTGAATGCTTTAGGATCCTGCGCACGGTCCAAGAGACAGCCAGTCAAGGTGACTTCTGGGCTGCACAGACCCTGCTCATGCAGGTAATCATGCCACTGATCTCTGACTGCTCTTAGCTCATGTTGCAAGGCAGTATGTATGCATGAATCTGTGCAGCTTCAAATTTGTGACCATTGCATGCTGCTGGATTTCCCCCCTGTGTTAGTCACTCACCATGAGCAAGTTCGTTTGTTGTTGGACCAAATTGCATCAGCCTTGAAAAGCAAAGCAAACATGACTTATAACTGACAATCTCTACGCTGCTGCCTTGGTCATTGGCAATGGCGCTGCAGAGGCTTTCCTACAGGATCCAAATGGTGCTGCCTATTTGCAAGCCCTACGTCAGGTCTGGGTGGTAATCTTGCTACTCCAATCTTCAGCTGACATGCATGGAATCAGCTCGCATGAAGCCTCTGCCACCCAGCATGCATTTGCAGAGGCCAGCAGGCAAAGCATGGCCAGGGTTCTAGGTACTGCTGTCTGTAGTGTCCAGCCCCAGCCCTTGCAAAGTGCATAATACATTGTCAAATACATCTTGCGCAAGGCAGTATCAGCATCTGCATGCTCTGCAAAACAAAAGCATTTGCACCCACCATGCCACTGCCTCTGCTTATTGTTGCACCAGGGCTGCACTTGTCAACTACGTCAGTCACATGTCAGCAAACTGCAAAGCTCTGTTGCTCAATCAAGTTCTCAATCACAGCTGAAGACTGCTTTGAGTAATGGGTCTGTTCAGCCACGGCTTGAGCTGCTGCGTGTCACTGCTGTTGCATTCACAGTCTCTTGCCTCATCAAGCAGCCCATGCAATACTGGCTGTGGGCTGCCAGCTTCATTGTTGCTCTTTGATCAAACACAACGCTTTACTGTTCATGACAATGCACTGCTGACTATACACCATGTGTCATTGACCATGCACTGACCATGCACAGTTTCCCAATAGAGGCAAGCAACACTGTCTTATAAGTGCAGGCACCAGGAGCAAGCTGAGAGGGCAAATGGCCACCACTTGCTATGGCTCTTGCAGTGAGCAGCAGTGCAGTGCACGGGGCACCTGCTGCTTTGCTTGCGCTGTAGAGCAGCTTCAGCAAGCAACATGTAAGCAATTTCTGCTATGTATCTGCTTGTTATGTGGCTTCCTTGAAAGCTGGTTGCGCATAATCTGCTGCACGATAACAGTTGAACACATACTGTGACAGCTGCAGAGCTTTTCAGTAGCTTCTGGAGGTATACAGCAGCTTCTACCAAAGTAAAGCTTGGCAGTCCAGCGGCACGATGGCTTACAGGAGTAAACCTGCAGGCAATGTTGCCTGCCTGCCTGCTGAGCAGCAGCTTTCTCAGCTATGAGAGGCTTGTTGCAGTTATATCAGTTCAGCCGTGTCAGCACAGCCCTATCAGATCTTAATTGTGTTGATGCTTGTGCCCAGTTTCAGTCAAAGCTTAAGTGGCAAGACTATGTCTGCCCAGTTGCTTATTCTATTGTTGTACAAAAGCAAGTATGGCAGAAACAGACTACCTTTGTCAAGACTTGGTGGTATGGTCCGGACAGAAGTCAGCCTAAGAAGGCAGCAGTTTCCAGCCTGTCTGGGTACATGCTCAAGAATTGGCATACACCGTCTGACCAGCATCATCGGGCCCTGCTTTCTGACATAGGAATAGAGACACAGTTGAGCGGTTTTACTACAATCACTGGGTGGGCAACACAGCTGAAAGTACATGATCAGGCCATCACAGCATCTTACCAAATGAGACCCCAGACCTGCCACAACCTGGATGATCTATTTCCTTGTCAACGTCCCACTTGTTGCCATGTGTATATGCCACAGTACATGCATATTTATTTTGAGTTGACCTGCTTGCTTACATGCATTGACTTATCTTCAGTATGTTTATTGACTGCGCAAGGCATTACCCTGTCTTACTTGGCAGTTGAAGTATACTTCTATTGAAGTACAGTATGTGACACACAGTGGTGCTTGATGCAGGCCTCTTCTCACTTCACCCAGTTTTCTTGACACTATACGTGTATATCTTGGAGAGTCTGGTCATCACAAGCACACTTGATATTTACATTGGGACTGACCAGCGCTCTGCCAACAGCTCTTGTCTAATTAGCTTTTTGTGTCACTAAGTGACTGCTGCCGCATGGCTTAGAAAGCTAGCAGAACCCTTGCTAAACCTAAAAATGTAATCACTAATAAGTCATCGATGATTCATTATAATTAGTTGGCTGTTTGAACTGGTGCGTGGCTTGAGTGAATCATGCTACGTGCTGATACCTTCCGAAAGCTTGACTATTGCAGTGAGTTGTTATACTCTTTGGCCATTGATGCATCCATAAGGCTTGCAAAATATTACAGTTGTCTCTAACACCAGCCTAACACCGGGTAGCCAAGTTCAGACACGCTTGAGGATGCATATGCCTACAGAAAGATAACAGGTTCTAACAGCGATCCCATCAGCGCTTTGTACAAATTAGGTACTCTCAGGCGGCGATCAAAACTGGTACAGTCATACTCAAAGCATGCCGCAAAGGAAATTTTTGCACTGTAGGATGATGGATGATGGACATGTCTTGGGTGACTCATCAGCCCACTCTTGAGGTGTGTTGCAAGGCTCTGGACCAGCACAGCAAAGTAGGCAGTTGATAGCTGAATGCAGTCCGGTGCTAGCATGTCTTTGATAGCTAGGTGAAACCTGTACTTCAGTAGGACACTCAGTGAGTCAGGATAGGGCCAGCACATTTCTTGAGCCGCTCCGTCAGCTGATACGAGGACCTGCGACAAGAAATGTAGCACATCCTCCTTCGAAAGTTGCAGTCCCATCCAGACCTCTTCGCCCGATATGTTTGGCACTTGCAAGATGACATTGTCCAAAATTGCTCGGCTGACAGTGATCTGCACAGTTCCGGTGAATGCTTCGGCCATGGAATCGTCGCTGTCGTAGTCAGGGTCCTCATGGTATGAGACAACAGGACCTATAACGGCAGGAAGGATGTGATCCATAATGTACTTGCGCCGCAAGTCAGCGTACCAAGGCAGAACGAGTCTGCGAACATGTTTGTTCGTAACGGTCAACCGTAAAATAGACCGTGGGTCTAGCCTGCCTACGACCTGTTGCAGTAAGTCAGGAGACAGCTGCAGTAGTTCTGCGGCGGCAGCAACCATCTTTTTGGCCGCGTGGTGGGATGCTACGATGCAAAGCTGTGTTGGCTTCTCACGTCAGTGGAACTTGAGTTCCATTTGATTCGAGACGATGACACACGAAATCCATCATTTGAGAGCACAGGTACAGTAGCAGTCAAAAGTCTGTATCCAAAACCAGTGCTTGCTTAGCAGAACAGTTCGTGTGCGACGACAGCTCAATCTGACTGGCGGTACGGCCAGCTAGGCATAGTACACCATCGAACGCGTGTGTGGGTGGGACCAATGCGGCAGATAACGTCCGTAGCGCTAGCTGCAGAGCTTTGACCCTGACTGTGCGTTGACCTAGGAAGTCTGTTGTCAGAAGGAGGGAAAGTTTGCTGCTGTGCAGCAAGCAAGAACCATAAGCAAGCAGGTCTCAAGAGGGCAGTGCTGTCTGTGAAAACAGGCCAGCTTTCTTTTGTAGTATCCAGTTTGTGAAGCCAAGCAGTGTGCTGTTAGCCAGAGCATTTTCACAAAAGACAAGGAATCTGCTTGTTGAGCAAGCTTTGCTGTCACTTGAAGCAAAGCTTGCGCAACCAGCAAGCCCCTGCAATCCCTTGCAAGTGTCCAAAAAAATGCCAGAGTGGTTGCTATTTGACTTTTTGACTTTGACTTAGACGGCAGACAGAGACAAAGGCAAAGACAATCCACAACTCCACTTACCTCCCCTTACCTGCGCCTTCGGCTGCGCCGAGGCAAAGCAGATTGCTATACCCCTCGCTGACAGCTGAACTCTAAAGCTGTTCCTTTCAAACTTGATCACGTAATTCCCAGTGATGAGCTGACTCATGATACCAAGGCAGTCGAGGATGCAAGGGAATGCTGCAATGTACAGCAATGCAAATGTTTGGATGCAGACTTTTGACTGCTGCTGTACATATGCATGATGATGAGCATGACATCAGCATGACGATGTTCAGGTGTATGAGCAGCATTTGCCCGGCTTTAGACAGCCCTGCTGTGCAATAGTAAGCACCGCTTTTGTTGTGCAAACTGACAGGTGTACACCAACCAGCATCAGTCTTCACTGCAAATTGTGGCTCTTCATGCAGGACCAAGGCGCTGCCACAGGCCCTGGCTATGGCTCTTGCAACGAGCAGCAGTGCAGTGCACAGGGCACCTGCTGCAGTGCTTGCGCTGTAGAGCAGCTTCAGCAAGCATCATGTAAGCGATTTCTGCTATTCAATCTGCTTGTTAGAAGTTTTTCCTGAAAGCTGGTTGCGCACAATCTGCTGCACTATAACAGCTGAACCCCTATTGTGACAGCTGCACAGGTTCCAGTAGCTTCTGGAGGTATGGAGCAGCTTCTACAAAAGTAAGATTGGCAATTCAGCTGCACATTGGCTTACAGGTGTACACACGCAGGCAATGTTGCCCACCCGCTGTGCAGGACCCACAGCAGCTTTCTCAGCTGTGAATGGTTGTTGCAGTCATATCAGTGCAGCCATGTCAGCACAGACTTATCAGATCTTAGTTGTGTCAATGTCTGTGCCCAGTCTCAGTCAACTGCAGCAGTCATATCATGCATGCTTTGACTAGAGTGCTCTTCTATGCCACGCTATGCTTTGTGGCGACAATCATTTGCCCTGCATTGTATGTGCCTCTGTATCAGAAACAGCCACAGAGCCTGGTCATACACTAGACTGGGATCAGACCAGGTACTGTGCTAGAACATTACAGAGACAACCAGACCATGCAATGTGTTCACTGCGCAAGGGTGGTGCAGGCAATACTATCTCTACACAGTTGCTGATGACTGGTTTTGCACAAGAAGAAACATGGCATGGAGGTAGAGGCTGCGTTTTTTATGGTATGCTCCAGACAGAAGTCAGCCAAAGAGGGCAGCAAATCTCAGACCTACTGAGCGCAACAATGAATCCAATCCCGTCTGCGCGCATGCCCGAGAACTGACATTGTACGTCTGACCAGTATCATTGGGTTCTGCAGCTTGACAAAGGAAGAAACCAGATAAAGCGGTTTAACTACAGTCACTGGATGGGCAACACAGCTGAAGTGACATAATCAGGCCAGCACAGCCATCACAGCATCTTACCACGTTGCTTGAGACCACAGACCTGCCACAACCTGGATGAGCTGCTTCCGACATCCCAGTTGTTGACATGTGTACATGCCGTTCTAAGGCATATGTATGTTGAGTTGACCTACTTGACTACATGCATTGACTTTCCTACAGTTCCAAATTGGCTGTCGATGGCGCAAGTCATTACTCTGTTTCACTCAGTCGTTGAAATGTACTGCTTTTACATCATAGCATGTAACACACAGTGGTACTTGCTGTAGGCCTCAGGTGCTTTATAAAGCTAATTAGTTACTTACCTTCTGTAAGTAAGTCTCTTGCTCTATGTCTTTGAACTGGTTTCAACAATTTGCTTGCTGTTACAGATTCAACTCACCCCAATTTTCTTGAAAATACATAAGTTTATCTTTGAGATTCTGGTCATCAGCAGGAGCAACAAGCACACTTGATATTTACATTGGACTGCCCAGCACTGTATCAACAGCTCTTGTCTAATTAGCTTTTTGTGTCACTTCAGCTGACTGCTTCCGCACAGCCCGCTTGGCTCAGAAAACTAGCGAAACCCTTGCTGAACCTGAAAATGTAACTACTGATGAGTCATAGATGATATCACTAGTAGCCTGTTCAAACTCGCGAATGGCTTGACTGAATCATGCTAACTGCCCATAAGTTTGACTATGCAGTGAGTTAGAATATTATTTAGCCATTATGCACCCACAAGGCTTGCAAAATGATACAGTGTCTCTAACACCAGTCTAACACTGGGTACCCAAGTTCAGAGACGCTTGAGGACACTGTATGATATGTCTACAGAAAGAGAACAGGTTCAAACAGTGGTGGCAGCAGCGTTTTGTACAAATTAGGTACCCACAGGCGGCGATAAGGACTGGTGGAGTCATACTCAAAGCATGACCCAAAGGAAAACCTTACATTGTAGGATGATGGATGATGGACGTGTCTTGGGTGACTCATCAGCCCACTCTTGAGGTGTGTTGCAAGGCTCTGAACCAATGTAGCAAAGTAGGCAGTTGATAGCTGAATGCAGTCCGGTGCTAGCATGTCTTTGATAGCTAGGTGAAACCTGTACTTCAGTAGGAAACACTGCTCTGTATGGAAAGCCTGCTCTGCAGGTAGTGCAGGGTAGTTCGAGCGCACTTGTCGTGTCACTTCGTCAGCTAATACGAGGACCTGCGACAACAACTGTTGCACATCCTCCTCAGAGATCTGCAGTCCCATCCAGACCTCTTCAACCGATATGTTTGGCACTTGCATGATGACATTGTGCAAGACTGCTCGGCTGACAGCTATTTGCACAGTTCCGGTGAAGTCGTCGGCCGTCGAGTCATCGCTGTCGTAATTAGGCCCGTCGTGATATGGGATGACAGGGCCTATAACGGCAGGAAGGATGTGATCCACGACATACTTGCGCCGCAGGTCAGCGTACCAAGGCAGAACAACTTTGCGAACATGTTTGTTCGTAACGGATAAGCGTAAAATAGATCCTGGGTCGAGCCTGCCTACGACCTGTTGCAGCAAGTCAGGAGACAGTTGTAACAGTTCTGCGTCGACTGCAGTCATTTCACTTCGCCGGTGGGATGTTGCGTCGCAAAGCTCTGTTGGCTTCTCAGGTCGGTTCTCAGGCAGTGGAACTTGTGTTCCATTTGACTGGAGACGTTGACGTGGCCATGTCATTGACTGCACAACGTGAGTTTCAACATAACATTACGCACAACATGACATTTACAACTGTTCCGGTGTTTTGTTAAAACACAAATGAATCCGAAGACAATTTGTCAATCTTGCATTAGCGAATGGATCAGTGTAAGTTTTCATCAAATGACAAGATGGAGCTCAACTTGTAGGCATGAAATGCATTGTCCTGCATCTCGTAGTAATTCCTCTCAAGCTGATCTGCTGGGTGCCGAAAGCTGCTTTACAATGAAAGCGTAACCCAAGTCAAGCCGTCGAAAACGCTGCCGGTCACAAGCCCAAGGAAAAGCTACGAGATGGTATAAAACGTTTACTTGAAAGCATGTTGCAAATGAACATGAAACCCAACTCCAGGATTGATCATGTGTACCTGCCACCACAAATTTGCATGACAAGCAGCTCAGAGGTGTACCTAGTGCTTTTCAATGCAACTAGCACAGCAACTGAACTTAGGAAGGATGGACAACTAGCATCAAAACAGTGTGCCACAAAAGTTGGGGATGTGCAACTGCTCTGCTCTAGTATGGCATATGCCGCCCTCGAGCTTGATCTCGCCGTATCTGTGAAGTGTCTTTGCCATATCCTGTGCTGTAGTCACCACCAAACGCCCCACTCTGACTGAGTATATTACCATTTAGCATCTGGGCACCCATTGGGAAAGGCAAGAAGGGGTGTGCAAACCCCCCTGCCCCAAACGCTCCAGGTGGCAATAGTCCAGCTTGAGCAGCTGCAAACCGCATTGAGTAAGGCCAAATGCCACAAGTGTATATGTTGTTTCCACCTTGCAACATAGCGGATACAAGTAATCACCTTAGAATGCAGGAACAAGCCTGGTGCTGTGTGGTGATGTCTGAGTCACTTGTGTATAAATCAAATGTAGTCTCCAAGGGCAGGTGCATACAGCCCTGAGTAGTTCCACGAATGAGGTGAAACAATTCAGAAAGTGTGCAAGACATTGGAAGGGCACAAATGTAGACCAGACACTCATGCAAAGCGTGACAAAGCTTAAGCCGCATCAACAAACTCTCTGCTGAGACTGCACTGCTTGTTACAGATGCATCCCTTGCATTGCATCAAGGGATGCAACTATTTATATCAGTTGCGACACCAGCGATGCTCTTGCACAAACCTGCTGCGTTCGAGGCTGCCGTCGCTGCTGAAGCTTGAGGCAGTTCCGGATGCTTGATGGCCGCCATGAGGGCTTGCCCCCGCCCAGCGTGCTGAGGGCCCTTGGCTGGCAAAGTCTGCACATGCAAGCTGGCCCAACTCAGTGTGCCAGAGTCATAGGCTATGACAAGCAAACTGCAGCAATGCTTAGCTACAGAGGTGTATGCTGTGCAGCTGCTTGTTTGCATGAGAAGTGTGTACAGAAAAAAAATGAAAGCTTGTGTTGGTCCACAGCTACAGGTCTTCCAGGAGCAGCGATATGCAATGCAGCATTTCTGTTATGACTCAGAAAACGTCAGCAGAGGCAAACAACTTACGAGGCCATCTCGATATCGTAAGAGAGCTCTACCATCCACAACATTCCAATAGCCTTGAGGATCACTGGGAAATTTGGGATTGCTAGCTCTCACAGAGATGTCCAGGCAGTTCAAGGCATCATTCAGGGATCTAAGAGTGGTGGCCTGCACAGAGCAAAGCAAGTCATCTCATGAAGGAATAGCACAAACAGCTGCTTAGGCTGGGTAGCCAACTGTGATCAGATGCGACCAAGGCTTACCCCTCTGAACTCACGACCATTTTCGCCTCGCGTATTCAATGTTACATCACCGGCTCGAGACACCTGTGGTAACCTCAATGAGATGAGAGGGAAAACGACGTGCATAAGTGTGATGGTGATGCCAGAAGCAAGTCGCATACCTTGACAAGCTCGGAGTTCTTGTACGAAAAAATGACATTGCCATAGTCATCTCGATAGCAATCTTGATACTGCAGGCAAGACAAATGAAGCCTGATTCCAGTCAAACAGGCAATATGTTGTAGGTATGCAGGTGCAATGATATGCACAACATACTTGTCTGTACTCAAGATTGGGGAGGTGTTCCTCAACAAGTACTATGCGCTCAGGCTCAGCATGGTTCAGTGCATATTGCTGCTGCCCTCTGCCCCCTCTGCCGAAAGATTGACGTCCCCTAGCCGAGCTTCTGCCTCTGCCGCCCCTACCTCGCCCTCTAGAGCTTTGATGAAACTGATTGTTTCTTCCGTTGTGCTGAACTTTGTGACCATTCTTTGGCTGCAGCTTCTTGCTTTTGCTGTTCTCTGCAATAATTTGGTCCAAGCTCATGTTGAGCCCACGAGGGCCGTCTGACTCGCCAGTCGCCATGACGGCAAATCTGTAAGAGGGAGGCTGGCAGCAATACGCGAGTTCTTGGCGGGCAAAGGGGCTGAACCCGTTGCTGTTTCAGCTGCTGGTCGTCTGATCTAGGCAACTACACCAACCTGACGGCTGCAAGATCCTGTTGCAGCTTTAATGCTTAGCTACTGTATTGCCTAGACAGCGATGTGCAATGCAGTTCGGTTCACGGCAATCGCGTTAGAGCAAACGCCAAGAACTCGCTTTCTAGAATTTCTGATGTTGACCTATTGACAGGAAGAAGAAGACAGAGCAAAAGCGTAACGGCTGCGGTACGGACAGCGTGAGTGGGTCTCAAATTAGGCATCAAGGTCGGTTGGCAAGTGATTTCTGCAGCGCTACCATTCTGCTGACTTGACGGCAAACAAGTTGACTAGCTCGATCTGGTTCGTACCGCGACGACCACAGCCAGAGGCGCCCTGGTCCAGAGAACGCTGTCACAATGAGGGGTCTGTCCATCTTCCGAGGCCTAAGTGCCCTGTCGGGTACGTCCTTGAGCACCTGTCTAGAGACCGCCACTCGCGGCTTGAGCTCAGCCAGCGATCTGAAATCGGCATTGAAGGACAAGATCCCAGAACAGCAGGTTTGCAGCTGAGCCTAATCTGACACATCCGGCAATGCTGGCCTGCGATCTCCTCGCTCATGTGAAATATTGGTGCAAATTCGCTCCTGCATCAACGTACACGTACAATGGACCCGACTAGCCACCAAGCACAATCGCCTTTGCTCGGCAACTTGTCTTCCCCTGACTACCACCAGGCATGTACCATGCATCAACACCACATCTTGACTGATTACTGTTTCAGGAGCGTTTGAAAGCGTTGAAGAAGGGATACGGCAAGACGGAACTGGGAGCTGTCACACTTGACATGGCAATTGGAGGCATGCGTGGCATCCCTGTAAGCGCACCAGGCTCTCTGATGCCTTTGCTCAATTTCCTGATGCTGCATTGCAGATGGCATGCATCCTGAACTTACTTATATGCAGGGAATGCTCTGGGAGACATCTCTACTAGATCCTGAAGAGGGTATTCGGTTCAGGGGCTTTAGCATTCCGGAGTTGCAGGTCAAGCTCGTTGTCCCATGCACACCTGGTGCTTGCCTGTACTATTGGTCGCAAAAGCTGTGCCTTTGCCTCATATACAATATTTTGTTCTGCAGGAGAAGCTGCCTTCAGCCATTCCAGATGGTGAGCCACTACCAGAGGGGCTGCTATGGTTGCTGCTGACTGGCGATGTAAGTGGTGCTGAGCCCTGCTGCCTTTGTCTGCTTATCAAACTACCTTGCTGCTCACTTCCGACCCAAACTCATGGGCCATGTTGCAGTTATCTCCATGTGCTGAACAACATGTTGCCAGCGGTGCTTGACTTAAGTATCTGATCCATTTGATGCATCGAACAATCAAGGGAAGAAGACCCACAAGACATATTGTATATCTGCATGGGCATGTCCACACCATATATATGCACTATCAATGCAACACATGAGAGCATGCATATGCCTAGCTGCATGCCAGCATCCTGCACCCACCCTCCAAAACCTCCTACCATTACGCCTTGAACTTTTCATGACTTTGGCTGAACGTGTAGCCCCAGGGCATTTAGGCTAAAACACTGATTGAGGTCAGTTCAACACACGCAGACCTATGTAGCCTGACTGTGGCACAATAGGAATCACACAGACGACTACCTAGGATTGACTGAGTGTACCTCACCCCAGGGAAGCACACGCAATTGAGTGAATAAATGCACTGCTTCAGGTCCCGACAAAGGAGCAGGCAGCATCAGTGACGGAAGAGCTGAGGTCCCGCAGTGTGCTGCCAGACTACCTGAAGAAGGTGCTGGCTGGGCTGCCCAAGGACACCCACCCCATGACCCAGCTCTCCATTGCCATCCTGGCTCTTCAAGTATGACACCTCAATCTGATTTGGAACTATTTCGATGTGCCCAGTCAAAGGAATTAGCCATTTGGGAGCAAAAGTGCCACATCCACTGCGGACAACAGGCTCAGCCTATACGACAGTGATAAATCTGCGGACTTCATTCACATTCTATGGGCTGAGCCAGATGTCTGCAGCACGTGTGGCAATCTTGCTCCAAATAGCTTTTTATGTTGCTGACATGACTATATGTCAGTTTTTCATATGCTTGTGCATTTGTTGCTTTCTTGCTTATCTGCTGCTTTTGTGTATCACAGCATGATTTCTGCATCACAAAGTATGCTTGTCAACATGCCATTTGGGCTCTTGGGTTGATACAAAATACTCAATGCCGAAAGGCGCAATACCGCCGTGTTTCTTCAACACCGGGCATGGAACACATACTGTGGTATGTTACCACCATGAGATCTACAACAGTACACTCCAACATAGTGTCAGCAGATACTATGGGTATGGCCCATCAGCCAAGACTTTCAAAAGAACAGACAAATAGTGCTAGTTGTTGAATATCCCAATAATCATGTCTAATCTTTGAGCATGCTAGTACTTGTTGATATGGCTTGATGCATGCAGCCCAACAGCCAGTTTGCAGCAGCCTACTCCAAGGGCATCAACAAGCTCAACTACTGGGAGCCTGTTCTAGAAGACAGCATTGATATCATTGCTAAGCTGCCGGCAGTGGCGGCTCTCATCTACCGGAACACCTACAAGGGAGGAAACGTCATTGAGTCAGACTCCAAACTGGATTGGGCTGCCAACCTGTCCCACATGATGGGTGAACACCGCAACCTGCCTTGCACACCACAAGCCTCCTGCTGTTATGATGTCTTGCATGTATAGTCATTAGGCAAATTGGCTGACATGTGCACACTATAAGTAGGCAGCAAGCTGTGACGTGTTGTGCATTGAGTGCCTGACAGTGAGAACTGTGCATGTGGCGAGAGCAGAGCTGAAGCCCTTTGTCTGGTCGGATGAATGGCAGAGAGGCACGCATATGACATGTCTTTGACTGTTACATCACATGCACAAATTTCACTGTCAAGGACCCACTTAGAGTCCACACACAGTCTTCACTTGAATTGCACCATCAAGCATGTGCAATAAGTCAGTGAAATGTGCTCATGCTATGGCATGTCTATGCAGGCTATGACGACCAGGGTGCTCAAGAGCTGATGCGCCTCTACCAGACCATTCACACAGATCATGAGGTACCCTGTGGTCACGCACACACGCACTGTCACACCTTTGTCCTCTGATTGCATCTTGCCACATGTTGCACACTGCTAGAACGAGACTCTTCCATGCATGGAACAATCTGGACCAGTGTAGTCATAACATACCATATTGCCTTGGAGGTGTCAAATCAAATCTCTTCAGCTGTCACTTTAGTCATCAGTCGCCACTTGCTTACTTACTGGACCGTTTAGAGTTTGAAGGCAATGCCCAATTCAAAAACCCCAAGGCAGGCTTTCAAACAACAACTGCACGGCAAGCTTGACATGCGATGATGGAAGGCTCCAACACATATGCTGCGCTGTAGGGTGGCAATGTGAGTGCGCACGCTACACATCTGGTGGGCAGTGCCCTTTCAGACCCGTACTTCTCCCTTTCGGCTGGTATGAATGGGCTGGCAGGCCCCCTTCACGGTCTTGCCAACCAGGAAGTGCTGGGCTGGCTGTTCCAAGTCCAAAAGGAGGTGGGCTCACCATCCTCTTTTAGGACCTCATCATTTGCCATGCTGGTGTCTTAAGCACCTTGATTATGTTGCTCAAAACTGTACCTCTGTGTGTGCTGCAATTGGCATCAAGAAAAGGACATGCAAAGAAGATACAGTGCTTGCTGTGCCCTCATGCTGCAGCACCTGCTTGCAAGGTCTGAACGTGTCTGAATGTGTAACAATTTGGGTCATCTAACACAAAAGTCAGCAGGCAGTTGCTGTATGTCCCAACTTATGTGCCTTGCCTGCCATAGTCAACATCAGCATGCATACAATGCTCTACTTGTGTCCATGACTGCTTTTGCACATTGTACCTAGCAATGCACAATGCGTGAAAGTCTGCATGGCCAGGAGTTGATCCACATCTCACTGCCACCTGTAAGACACAACATAGTTCAAATACATTGATATCTTTGCAACTTAGCTGATTGGCCGAACTAAGGAGGCCAATTGGCACTTTTGGCCAACCATTCTCCTTTTTATCTTTTGGTCATATCAAGCATGAGACATTGTGCTGTGTAATGAGTGCTTGTGTGATTGCAGCTGGGTGATGACCCAAGTGCTGATGAGGTGAAGGATTTTGCCAACAAGACTCTGAAGTCAGGCAAGGTGGTCCCTGGCTATGGTCACGCTGTTCTACGCAAGACTGACCCCCGCTACTCATGCCAGGTGCTCTCACACCCTTTGCTGTCAGACCCTTTGCTGTGGCACCTGCTCTTTGTGTGCGTGTATTGTGCTGCTGAATCTGCCCTGCCTAGCTTGCATAGAAATGATCAGCATTATGCATGATGCCTGGGTCTGCATAAGTACGACTGTTCTGAGGGAATGCACAGCAGACTGTCTTGTACTCAACATTATAGAAGCCCCGCTCTTGATGGCATGATCTACATCAGATAGCCCAGCTTCATTCACTATGAGACCAGTGTGTAGGCCACTTGGCAGCATGTCTGTTGCCTTGTCTGGTCAGCAGCTGTGTACCTGTCCGGCTTGATATATGCCTTGACACTGAAAGTCAGGTCACAGGACAAAGACTTGGCAGGGTGTTGCTGACTTTCTTGTGCACTCTGCAGCGTGACTTTGCGTTGAAACATCTACCAAATGACCCACTGTTCAAGCTAGTCAGCAAACTGTACGAGACTGTGCCTGGAGTGCTTCAAGCCACTGGCAAGGTGCGCACATAAGTCCTGCTTTACATGGCCTGGCTTTGCAACGTCTCATGTTCCTGCTGCTATGCAGCGGTACTTGGTTTCTGACATTGTTAGAATACGAAGCAGTTTTGCAAATCTGTGTTGGCAGTTGCATGCAACATGCCTGACATCCAGCCTGCCTTGCAGCTGTCAAACCACACATGACAAATGCCTTTTGCATGGATAGATGCATGCATTCATATGCATGCTTGTGCTGGGACCAAATAGACTGCCACATACAGCTGAGAACACTTTGGTATGCTTGACAGTACACAATCCTTCTGATGGTGCTTTCAAAATAAAGATGTGTGACATCACAATGCAGGTGAAGAACCCATGGCCCAATGTGGATGCACACAGCGGTGTCCTACTACAGTACTATGGCATGACCGAGTCCAACTTCTACACAGTGTTGTTTGGAGTATCCAGAGCGATTGGTGTACTATCTCAGGTGAATATAAGTCTTCTGTCCAAATGCTTGCACTGGCTATAGTCTCATTGCTACAGTCTCATCGCTACAATCATACTGCTGCAGTCTCATTGCTACAGTCTCATTGCTACGGTCTCATTGCCACATTCTCATCAACCTCATGTGCATATGCACTGTGCAATTTTGTGAGCGCCACTGTGACAATGCTTGCATGTCCTATTCTCAAAAGGCATTTGCAGCTCAATGTTGCTGGCTTTTGCCATGTTGCAGTATACAGCAAAACTACTGCTCTCATGCAGGGTGTATGGTCTCGTGCTTTGGGGCTACCCATTGAGCGACCCAAGAGTTTTACAATGGAGGCACTGGAGAAGAAGGTCGGCGCCAAGTGATTGTGATCCACATATGATCAATACACTTGGACACCTCAAGCCTGACCATAACAGTACAGCTGCACTTGACTTTGTCGAGCATTGTGAACAGTCAACCTGGCAAGATTGGGGGTCAAGCTGCCTGTTTCAAGTGCTTTCCAGGGTGCAAATGTCAAGCATGTATGCAGAGTGGCTGAACTTCATTGTATCTTGCGACACAACTGGAGCATATGAGCACTTGGGTCGCAAGTGCAAGCTTGCACAACATATTGAACTTGAATGCAAACGACAATGTAGTCTCAGTCTCTTTCACTAATGGCTGTGAGGTGCTCTTCCACCTCAGAATTCGACAACACCCTGAATGCCTTTGATGCATCATCACGAACTACACCAACTTCGATTTCTGAAGGCTTGAAGTCCTCTGAAAGCACGCTTTGAAGGGCAGCAATGGCTGTCTGGACTGCCTCATCAAAGGTATACTGAGGATTGCCCTTGAACTTCTTCTCTAAGTAATTCTCAGCTTCCTGATCTTTGGCGCCAGCACTGGTAGCCTGCACTCGTAAGGGCGTATTGTCATCAATGATGCAGCTGACAACACTGTGCACATACAAAGCAGCCAAATGTCAGAATGCACATGCTCTAGGATAGCTGCAGAGACTGCTCAGCAAGCAAGGTGTGCTCAGCCCAGCTGCATGCAGATCTTGTCAGTGTATGATGAGTGTATGTTTAGTGATGCAAGCATGACATGGGGGGCAAAATGCCTGAAGTAGAAGTACAGTCGGATCACCTTATAGCCGACATAGTAGCCTGCAGGATCCACCTTGTACAGCTGAGGTCCCCTCTCCTCATCAATGCCAATGATTATGGGCATCACAGCCAATGGTCGCATGTACGCATGCTGCATGGTTGCACTGTACAAGTGAGTGCTCTGGCAGCTGATGCATACATGTGTGACGTTTGCCAACAGATACATAAATCCCCATGACAAGCACTGTGAGAATGCAGATGTGATTCTTGATGGCAGGTCCTGCTGTGCTTTGGTGTGCTGATGATTCGCTGTTGCTTTCAGCAGGCACCTCCAGGTCAACACAATGCGCCTGCTCGTGGTGTTGGTCGCAAACTATGATTGTGACAGACAGATGCTGCTTTGATTGTGACAGACAGATGCTGCTTTGTTTGCGCTGTTGTTGCCTATGCTCTAGTGTGCTGCAACTCTGTTCGTGGCAACATTGTTTTTACCTGTGTGTAAACTTGCGCTTGGTCAGCCAGAACCTTGGCCAGGAAATCTACTGGCATCTCATAACCATACTTGAAGCGGAATTCTGCTGCCTCAGAGCGTGCCTTTTGTACTTGTGACTTTGCATCAGCTACAGAGTTTCATGGCAGTAAGCCTTACGGACATCAACGAGGGCGCACATTGGACAGCAGGTGGAGACATAATCAGGACAAGCTTACCTAACTGTCCTGTGACCAAGACTCCAATCTGCTTGGTGATCTGCAACATATAGCAGTCATGACATGTTCATTCAAGAGAGGACTGACTTGAACAACAGCACCAGACTGCTTGACGGCACACACCTTGAACATGTGCGTCACACTTGTTGGGTCTATAAGTTTGTCCTGCAAGGTAACATACACTCACAAAACCAAGATATGGCTGGTCATTCAACGATATTTAATACCAGCTCGGCGTACCGTCACTTTCTTTTGTGTCACGACACAAACGGAGTCCTTGCCTCGCACTGCTATGCTGGTGATGCCAGCTGCCTTGACTGCTTTAAACGCATACTCTGTCGGACACAGATGATTTTCAGCCACTCAACTAGTGAAGATCGAATAAAATGCAATGCCAAGAAGGCAAAGGGACCTTACCGACTTGGTACAGTCGACCTTCTGGGCTGAAGATGGTGATGTGCCTATCGTAACCACCGCTACCCCGCGACATGTTGGGTGTGACAAATCAGCAGACGATACGCTGGGTGTGCGCTACTGTCTTATCTACACGAATGCCAGTGTACAGCCACTGTGGACCCGCAGGCTGTCCTGTGATCTAGCTGATGCCCTTGCTCAAACCCGTCGTCTGTTCTGGGGAAATCCGCAAGAGATGCTCGTGGCATACACAAATAAACAGATGTGCTCAAGATCTTCAAGTTGGCCACCAGATCTACGCACGAGCTTTGCAGCGAGACTGCAGCATTCAGCGGTGACACGAAATTGCTCGTGAAGAAGTAGAAGAGTGGCTGCAGCTTTAAGTTGGCATAGGGTCCTGGTCCATTAGTCATGAGGGCTGCTGAGGATGCAGAGTATGTCAAAGCTATCGGCCTGTGGCGCAAGAGAATCACAGCTGTCATCGGCGTTCTCAGCTCAAGACTATGGTTCTGCCATGTTGTGCTCCGCAGATAGGTATGAACAGCAGTAGTTTTTTCGGTCGGCGTCCATGCCTGCAGATAAGGACTCAGCAGGTAAGCACGGCAACGTACACCTTGTCGCTCGGGTTGTAAGACCATGAGACTGCAAAAGTTGTGCTGCCATGTAGACTCCCCTGGCAGCTCGGTGTCCGGTCCAAGCTTCGACTATTGTAAGCTGACAAGCTTGTCTGGCTGCAAAGCTTGCTAAGTGTCCGAAGACTCTCCGATCTCATTTCATGGCTTCTGCAGGGCCCAGGAAAGAAATGGGAGCACTATGACTTGAACAAGAATGGCAAGCCTCTGCGTGTCCCTATGCACGTGCAGAGAGGAGACTTGGTTCAGATCATTTCTGGTGCTGAGAAGGGAAAGACGGGCACCATCACAAATGTATGCCCTGTGCACAATTGATATTGGAATTTTTGCTTGTGTGAAAACAAGAAATTTAATAGGGTTGGCTGTCTGCAGATTATCACAAAAACAGGCCAGATAGTTGTAGAAGGTGCAAATCTCAAGGTATGAGCCTGCCTGGCTTGAGGTCTCAATTGCCTTTGCAGTTTTTGCCTTTGTTGACAGCGATCATTTTGTACTATGCAGACGCGGCATAACAAGCCCAAGGCAGAGGGAGAGTCTGGTCAAATCACACAGAACGAGTCGCCGATTCATCATTCCAATGTGATGCTGTACTCTCAGGATCAGAAGGTTCGGAGTAAAGTAGGCTACAGGTACACATATACTGCTTTGAGAGGCTGGCTGGCCAGTAACCAACACACATGTTCCATACGTCTCCTGTCAGTGTGGTGCTACACATGGCATGTCCTGATTGAAATGCGTTGGGGTTACAATGGCTTGGCTGTGATGCTCCTGTGTAACAAGCAAGCCCGCTCTATGTAGCTGTCCCTGCACAGGCTGTCCATATCTCTCAAAGCATACCTGGTGTCTAGAGTTGCTGCACAGTGACCAACTTATGGCTGCTCACTGGTCAAGGTAATTTACACAAAGCTTCTGCTGATCAATTGTGCTGTACTGTAGGGAAGAGAACGGCAAGAAAGTAAGATACCTCAAGAAAACGGGTGAGGTATTGCAACCCAAGCTGCCAGAGAAGAAGCCCTCGCAGTAATCAGCAGAAGCACAACAGGCATACTCTGCTACGAGTTTATCACTTGCACTGTTAAGTCCCACTCAGCACATGCCAAGAGGTTTTGGAAATGTGTGGAGACATTTTTGCAACCATTCAGCAGCACCAGGCTGCAACCATTGCCAGTTCCTTTAGCTTCACATCTCGAATTTTGTTCTTTTGTTCCAACTTAATCATTGTCCCAGCGACTTGCCCAGCTGATGTTGATCCTTGACATCCATCAGGCAGAGTTTGTATCACTGCCAGTACAAGCTGCTGGGCGTTGTGTCATGCTATTTGATGCTGCGTGTTATAATTACGAATCGGCATTTTGTAAGCTGATCTGTTCTGTGACATCAATGCTTCAGAAACGCATATACAGGATGTAGATCCGCAAAAAACAGCCCTGTTGTGTGCTGGATCTGAGAGTAGTTGATTGCTGCATGCACATATAACAGACATATGTGTTGCTTTCACTCATCTGGCAGTTCAGTGCAGTTCAGTGCACCATGCCCTGTCAAAGCATCTCTACTGGCTCTCAGGGGAACTGACTTCACTACCGAAAGTACGACTAGCATTGCTGCCTGTGCATAAAAATTTCTCAAGGTATTTCAGCTCTGCCTGTTGTACAAGGCAATGCCAGCACAATGTGGTCATATCGCTGAAGTCATTTGCACTGTGACCAAGATCTCTTTAGAGATGCGTACTGCTGCAGACAAGCAGCATGAGCTCATTCAAAACTTCTTAGAACTAAGGGTCTGCACCACCCAACTCAATTATCTCAATCTCCCTAGCACTAAGCACTCTAGCTTGTGATAGCTTAGTGCCTCTATCCTGCCCAGCATAGGGTACAAACTTGTTGGGATCAGATGCCGCTGGCTTCTGGCCCTGTTTGGCAGCTGGCTGAGGCTGCGATTGTGCAGGAGGCGCTTGCTCTGCCTTTGGAGCATTGTCTTCTTTGTACTTTTCTTGCTCCTCTGCTGAAAGAGCACTTATGCGCTGACCATCTGGAGTACGGCGGCGGGGGAAACGTATGCTAGGTCCACCAGAGTCTGAGCCCGGCTGGGGTGTAGCGTCCTCCGCTTTGGATGGCTTAGGATCGGATTTTGAATCTGTGCTTGGTTTTTGTGAGGTTTCTGGTTGGGATGAGCTGGATGAGGCAGTGTCCCTGGGGGAGGGCTGGCCCCCCATGGGCTCCTCAGATATGGCTTTCTTCTCGAGCTTGGACTTGTCATCCTCAACTGGAGCTTTTGCTGTAGGCGCTTCTGACTTGTCATCAGATTTGGGCTTGCCTGACCCTGACATTGTAGCAAATGACTGTGGGAGGTCTCAATTAGGCATACTATGACGTTGAGTTTTGAGCAATTGTGGTGACTCACCTGATCCAGCCCCAACATCTGCCAACTCCTGACCCACACGTACTGTTTCATCTTCTTTGACCTGAATTGCAAGCAGCTTGTCAGCTTGACTACATGTTACCGGAAATGCAGGTTGTGATGCAATGTGGCTTACCATAATTTTATTCAGGACGCCTGCCTCTGGGGATCGCACATCAACTGTGACCTTGTCAGTCTCAATTTGGAATATGGCCTCGTCCATCTCCACAGAATCGCCTTCTTGCTTCAGCACTGCTGATATGGTCCCTTCTTCAATCGATTCTCCCATCGACGGTACCTTGATTGACGCTGCTAATGACGGATATGTCGTGATTGGTCTGATGCTGCATACTTGCTGAAATGCAGCTGGCAACGAACTTTGCCATGACATCCAACAAGGGCCATTGCAGGAGGACGGCAACTGATGCGCTTTTGTGCAGCATGATCCCTTCAGCGCGTTCAGCATAAGCTGCCGTCGGCTGAGCATGAGCAGATGACTGGTGCGTCTCAATGCCATCGGTTGTCACTGATAAGCTGTTGCCAGCCTCACACGTCTGGGCAGAGTACAGTTTTGCAGGTGACCCCCTGTTGTGACGGGCTGGAGGAGCGAGCACTACTGGCGTGACGGCACTTTTCTGTGCTCCAGACTTCACGCTATTGCATATCGTGCAACATAGTCCTTGCGTGCGGGTCGGTCTGGTATGCGCTGTGCGATTGATGCGGATGTAAGCTCGAAATTGTTCAGGGGCGCAACGCAACAGAACTGCAAAACGCCCGGGGAAGGGCGGGACCGATGATGCAGTAGGGCAGCCGCCTGATTGCATGCTCCTTTCCCAAGCTCCTGTCGCATTGTGCTACACCGCTAGCCCAATATGGCAGCGACAGGTCCCCAGGAGATCAAGTTGTTCGGCAAGTGGAGCTACGACGATGTTGAGGTATCGCTGGCGTGCAACAGCCAGGCTTTATAGGCGTGTATGCTGGCGATGGTTGTAAGCAGAAACTGTTGTCTGGCTGTAGGTGAACGACATCTCACTGGAGGACTACATTGCAGTCAAGTCAAAGAATGCAGTGTTTGTACCTCACACAGCTGGGCGATACCAGAAAAAGAGGTTCAGGAAAGCACAGTGCCCCATTGTTGAGAGGTATGTACAGTATGGGCTTGCAAGTATGGAGTTTCTACGTTGCCAGCAGCCACTAGCAGCGTAGCAATCACGGGAGGGCAACGTGCAATAAGGCTGCTTGGCTTATCATGCTGATGCAATATGGTTCTGCAGGCTTACAACTTCTCTGATGCAGCACGGACGCAACAACGGCAAGAAGCTGCTTGCTGTACGTATCTGTCACGTTTGCTTGGGGTGCTCAAAGACTTATGCAGCACCTAATTTGTCAGCACAATGTTGCTCATGCATGATCTCAAATGGTGCTGCAGGTGCGAATAGTCAGGCACGCATTTGACATTGTTCACTTGCTGACAGACAGCAACCCCATCCAGGTGCTTGTGGACGCAATCATCAACAGGTGAGCTTGTGCTTACCCCTGCTGACAAGACATCGTCAGCAGCATCATCAGCAGCAGCAGCAGCAAGGGCTTGCTTGAATGGGCTATTGGAGATCAACATGATACTAAGCAGCACAATGTAACATATCAGGCTAGCAAAACAGACAGCCGGCCGTTTGCCTACAGCACAGAGAGCTTGATCTGTATGAGAATGGCACTCCACATACAGAGCAGGTCATGACTGGGCCCTGATTGCTGCTTTGCAGTGGCCCACGAGAGGATGCAACGCGAATTGGCAGTGCTGGTGTGATCAGAAGGCAGGCTGTGGATATCTCCCCCTTGAGGAGAGTAAACAGCGCCATCTATTTGATCAGCACAGGAGCCCGGGAAGCTTCATTCAGGAACATCAAGACCATTGCTGAGTGCTTAGCAGATGAGCTAATCAACGCTGCTAAGGGATCATCCAACAGGTACACACTTGTGCCTGGCTTACTGGCAGTCATGTCCCAAGGCAAATCGAAGCATGTTCAAGCTCTGCACAACCTAAGCATGGGCCTATGTGGTCATGACAAGTCAGGCTTCTGATGTATTTCTGTTAAGTTGATTGAAGTTGATTGATGCACATGAGCCAGCATTGTAGCTTGAAGTGTACGAATAATGCCGTGTGAGCGAAACACTTATTGACGTGTGTTTTGCAGCTATGCCATCAAGAAGAAGGATGAGATTGAGCGTGTGGCCAAGGCCAACCGTTAGTCCAGCTGCTGCTGTATGGTTTGCCTCGCCATATGTAACAAGTATGGCACCACTATTGGCCTTCCCTTTTCGTTGCTCTAGTTCACTGCAGATTTGCTAGCAGGACATACCGGGGACTACAGCCAGCGATAAATAATAAATTGCTTGCACAATCATTCCTGAGCTCATGACCTTGGTACAGCAGGTCATCAGGATAGATTGTACACGGCCTGGTCATGCTTTGCACTGCATTTAGCCTTTTGAATGATTGGAAGCAAACCCTAAGTGTTCTTTGACAGATCGAACTGCAGAGACACACTCTCAAGGATGCACTGATCTGCAGATCCTGGTAACATGCCTTTCATGGAGATGCTGTGGCACAGTATGCAGGGTTGTGTCAAGCTGCGAAATGCATCGAACTGCATTTCGGAGGCTATATTTAAAGCCATGATAAGCAGAACCACTGACTGGAAAGCTGCTGATAACACCACATGTATAGGCGGCCGCAGTCAAAAGGCAGCCTAAGTCAGGTCCTCTCATGCAAACAAAAGAAACAGCCAAGGCTTCAGCACACTGGTATATATATCCAGCACTTTGGCATGCATGGCTTGACTATGAACCTGCTGCAGACTAGAATAAAGAGGTCACGAAATCCTGCCTAACTCTGCTAAACATACTGATCAAAACAATCATGCAGTGGCAGCAGCCTTCACTTCAGATACAACAGCATCACTCGCATCTTTGGCAGTTGTAAGCACACTGTCAGCTGCCTGCTGGACTGCCTGAGCAGCTCCTTCCACGACAGTGTTGTCCACCACTGCTGCCTTGACTTCAGCAGGTTTTATGACAGATGGGACCTCTTGCTGCTGCTGTTGCTGCTGCTGTTGTTGCTGCTGTTGTTGCTGCTGCTGCTGTTGTTGCTGCTGTTGCTGCTCCTGCTGCTGCTGGGTAAGTTTGTGGTTCATTTCAGGGTCTGGCAGGACAGGCAGCTGCATGTCCTGAGTGCCCTTCACATTTGTTTGTGTGTTCATGGCTTGGAAGCCACGGACCAAAATCTGCAAAGGCATGTCACCTTTATGCTGTCTAGTTGTTACTTTTACATGTACATGTGCATGCACATGACAAGCAAACACCAGACAAACACTTGTTAGACACAGCACAGCATACGCCAGTCACAGCATGACCATCAAGCAGCTTAAAGCTTACTAGTCACGCATCTGTTGAGAGTACCTCAAGCTGCTGTGTGTGCAACAGGAAGCAGAAGCAAAACTCAGCACATCATACGTACCTGTGGTGCAAAGATGCGAACAAACAGTCCACTCTTCAGCATCTCAGTGACCACTCCCTGGTCATTCCACACCAGGCGCTCATTGAACCAGTCCAACAGTTCATCATCTGTCTTCAGAGATGCAGCCAAGAAAGCCTGCAGAAGCCAAAAGCCTGACTTGTACAGGCTGTCCCTTACAGGCTGACTCGCAACTGCTGGCACAAGCCCAGCTGTCACATGAGAAGTGCAATGCTGTCACATGACTGGAAGCATTCTGCTGAGAGCATCTGTCAACAGGGATAATGAGTGATATGGATCAACAGTCCTCAAAAGCACATGGGTTGCAAGCAGCAGCATGGTGTGAGGCTATCCTGCAGCAATAGAAGCGATGACAAAGGTGGGAAAGGTGTAAGCATGTGCACAGCTGCAGGATGCCTCTACTGCTGCAGCTTCTGAACATAGGCATGCAAACCACATACTCAAGTACAATTGGTTGCTGGGTTTTCAACATCACGGCTTGATCAGCTGCAGCTTACATAACATCAGGGCTGCATTGGTCGATGTTTGCACAACGTCAGGGCTTGATTATTTGATCATTTGCTCACAACATCAGGGCTTGATTGGTTGATGTTTTGCTCACAATGTTACGGCTTCATGAAACAAAGGCACAGGGCCAGCTCAAGTCAGCCAGCTCACCGATCTGTCAAAGGGCAGAATGAAGCATCGCTTGGCGTCATCCTCTGTGGGAGCGCAGTCACACCGGTCTCGCCGGCTCTTCAGGTCCTCAAAGCGGTTGTAGGTGTAATGCAGCACGGCTGCCTGCTCACATGTCTCCTCTCTGCAGGCACACTGCAGCGTGAGCATGCAGCTGTGTGTGGTGGCTGTGCTGGGGCTGCTCTGCACTGCATGCCCATCAACATGCACAGAATCCTGCGCTGAGTTGCACGGGATGAGCGGCTTCTATTGTGAGCACAGACATAGAATTTACTGTTTCTATACGTTTCCAAATTCGAGGATGCAGGTTTGAGCAAAGGTGACATGCTGTTGCAAAAGTCAACTACAGGAGAGCTGAAAGCAACAGCCCTCAGACATCCAGAGTGGCTTAGCCAAACTGCATGTCTGACGTTCAACTGATGAACACGACACAACTTGTGAATGCAAAAAATCAGCATGTTGACCAAATCGAACAAACTGAAATGCTGGTTGCAAAAAGCCAGCTGGCAATGCATGTGAGATCAAACAGAGACAACCAGGGCTGATACACTAAGGTGGCCTGTCAACTGCAGCGTCAGATTGGAGCAAAGGCAGCTTACATGGGTGCCCTGAAGTAATTATACCATCTGTGGGCTCCATTTGGTCTCAACCCTGGGCGTACCCTAGCTGCTGACTTGCCATTTCCATATGTGATGAAGTAGTTGGGGTTGCCCCTTGCCACAGTGTGGTAAGACTTGAAGTAGCTCTCTGACACCACATGCGCGTAGTTCCGCTTGAACAGCGTTACCTGCAGCATTACTAACCATTGCATGTCATAGGGCTTATTGGCGGGAACCGTGCAAGCATTTATTCATGCAGGTGACTTTATGCATCAAGAAGTTCCCTTGGCTTCTCATGACCAGACCAGCAAAAACCTGACCTGAGAACAGGTCTAACACACCAGAAATGCACAACATCCTGCTGGTATGCCAGGTAGGACCATGTAGCCTGGCTAACACTACAGCAGGCATACGCCAGCTGTTCAGGCAGCAGATTTCAGACTAGACTGGCTGAAATGCATAGTTAAGTATAGTGTCATTCCAGCAGCGTGTCTGCCAAAAACAAATGAGCTCGGGCAGCGTTGATGGTCATGTCCCACCTGAGGTGCAACGTCTCTGTGCCACATGGCAGCAGACCATCTCAGCTCACAAGCAACAGGTGCACGTGCACACAGGCATTACCCAGCATAGACATAGTATACAGCAAGCTGCCATACCTCAGTGAAGGGGTCATGAATCTTGTCTGACTCTGGCAATGACTCATAGTTGGGGAAGACCACTGTGTCCACATCATCTGCAAAAGCTGCCAGCACGTGCTGCAGAGAAAAGCCATCATTGCCGCCTGGGTACATCAGCTCGTCCGTGTCGATGTGCAGCAGCCAGTCCACATTATCCTTCATGGCCATCTCTATGGCAACTGCAGCAGCACAGACCAATGGTGAGCCATTGCAGGCTGTTGCACTGAGCTGAATGGTTGGAAACTATGCCTCACTGGGAGACTATGCCTGAAAGGAGACTTTGCCTAACTGCAGATTATGCCTAACTGCAGATCATGCCCAACTGGAGACTATGCCTGAATGAAGACTATGCGTCACTGGAGACTTTGCCTAACTGCAGATGATGCCTAAGTGCAGATTATGCCTGAGTGGAGACTATGCCTAACTGGAGATTATGCCTCACTGGAGCTTATGCCCGACTTGTGCTGGCTGTTAGTTAAGTCTTCACCAATCATACTGTATCAAGAGCATGACTGTGTACCATCAGCGCAGCCAGCTGTAAGACAGGAGCTGCATGCATGTGTGAAACAGATGACTGTGTGTTGCTGAATCTGGTTGGAGTGATCTGCTGCCCCCCAGAAGAGGTGTGCATGGGGACAGTGAGACTGGCAACACTCATGCTGTTCTGCTGCAGATGTACTGCTGCATGTGCAACAAGGTGCAAGCAGCACATGAGATTTGAAGTTTGCTCAAGAGCAGTCTTTTGTTTGAGGTTGGGTGGTGTTATTGGCCAAAAGGACACAGCGCAAAAAGCATGCAACAAGCAACAAAGCACACTGCCATGTTTCATGCACAGCTGTACACAGCAGGTGTACAAGTCTGTCAAGCACAGTCTATCATGAAGGTGTGCAATCCACCTGAAGATGCAAGAGGCATGCAGGCTCGATCCTAGATAGACTTACTTTCCATATTGAGACTTTGGCGCACAAATAGCTCATGGTTGCATGGCTTGTGAAAGAACGCTGCCAGCCAGGTCTCATTCCAGATGCGGCTATGCGCCTGCCTCTCTATCAACTCCTCGTCCCTAGGGATGACTGTGACCCCCGGCAGCAGCAACAGCTGTGCTTGCACCTCAGGGCGCGCTGCTTGACCATCGACAAAGAGGTAGAAGAGTGAGACTCCAAGAGTTTGGTGGTATTGGAGCCAGACTCTGATCTGATCATAGCTTTCTGAGCTCATGCCAACAAAGGCTAGCTGCAGCAGGAACAGCAGCAAATTCTGTGAATACGCACAACAGGAATTGCGCACGTGCACCCTGACTGCAAAGACAAGCGGTTGCGCAGGCAGTGAGAAAGCTGCACTGATGTGTTGCTGCGTGGAACGTAAACCACCATTGCGCTGCAAAGCACTATCAATCATTTGACAACCTAGGCAACATGAGAGCGTGGTAGCATACATAAGCATCACTTACTGCAAAGTTACTGAGTGTTCAGTACTTGCATTGCGCAGATGCAGCAACTTGCATACTGCATTCACTGGACTGCAATTCAGCACCTTTTGGCCCTGAAGATCTGTTCCTGCAGGGCGCCATTCCACCCCAGACTGCTGCCCCGCTGCATGGTGTGGTTTGCTCCCTAAGCTGCTGTCAGGCTCTTCTCTTAGTCCCTTGCGTGTACTGGCTGAGTTAAGAGGTAGCTGCGAGTACTGTAGTCTATCACTGCAGTATGCAAGTGATCGCACTATCAGCTGGCATTGTTGCAGAACGGCTCACACACTACAGCTGTATCTGGCAGTACCTGGTAGCAAACCCCTCTGGCATTGTCAGTGGCTGCCTCTGACCAGTTTTGTCCCTCGTTGTCCACTGCAGATATAACACTCAGTTGGATATCTGCATAGGTAGACTGGAATTATAGCTGATGCTCGACAACCTCAGAGGGACTGCGTCCTTACTTGTAACGATAAAGCGAATAGTGCCAAGACCAGGGGCAGCCCAATCAGGCACTGCGCTGTCTTAGCAGACAAACAAGAAGCAGATGCTCCTGGCTTCGGACCAGATTTCGAATAAGAGCCTCTGTGAGCCGAACGGCCGGCGCTGGCGTGCATAGCGCGGCCTTTACCACCGCATAGCTCGGTCGCGACGATCTATGCAACAGTGGCCTGGAACGCAGGTCGGCCGACGACCACCTCCTCTGCACCTTAGCAGAGGGCGAGCGACAAAGCGCACACAATCAGACTTCTCGGCCGACAAAGAGTTGCAGGTCGGACCGTCGATCGCGTCTCGGGAACAGCGTAGGCAACGGTGCATGAGAGAGAGAGAGAGAGAGAGAGATTACAATGCTTTAGCCAGCCAGCAAGTCTGATCACATATAGAAGAAGACGAAGGTCAAATGTGGAAAACATCAAGACAGTCTAGAACGAACTTGAAAACCTGC
>JAABUP010003371.1_pt1 | contig 28300 bp, 23 predicted proteins | sample 5559201 | NCBI WGS metagenome assembly JAABUP01 (sample SAMN10711887, study PRJNA513373) | rock metagenome | isolation source: Antarctica rocks | place: Antarctica | reverse complement strand
CCCTCTATACTTACTATAGGCCTAATCCTACGTTTCGGCTATATAAACTATTCGTTATATATATACTAATAATTATATTAAGTGCTATTCGTATAATTGCCCTATTCGGTAAAGCGGTACCGACGCGACGTAATTTTCTAACTTTAACGAGGATCTAACTATAATCTAGGCTTTTACACTTAGACGTGTAAACGCGAAGCTAGTAGTTATCACACGCTAAACCGAAATAGGTTTAGCGGCGGGCGCTAAATATTAGCGGGCTTGGCATGCACGTCTGAGGTACTGAGGCAACTCGGGAGACGATAGAAGGGGTCACCCCCCAACCGAACACACCCTCCAACCGAACGGCTTATAGGGCTGAACTGTGGCTTAGAACATCATTTTTGCAACGTCACTTTATAAGAAAACTTTATATATGAAACTTATGTAAATTTTGATTTTGGGAAGATTTTATATGAGGCACTTTTCAGTATCTCGCGCGGTTGTAAGGATATAGGGGGGGTGTTCGGTTGGGGGGTTTGTTCGGTTGGGGGGTGAACCCTTCTACTTTAGCTCTGCACTTCAGCCTTATAGCTCTTGGCATTTGTGGCTGCAACCACCACAGTCTACCTATGCAATTCGCCTGCTCAAGCAATGGAAACGTAGTCCTCGTCACATTCTGCAGGAATACGACAAAAGTCTGGATGAATCTCAGCGCCCCGGTATAGGGATACTTCTCGAAGTATACAAGCCTTGTATCGCAACTTGACAACCGCGTGAGAAAGGGTCGCTCTTCAAACATGAGCTGTTCTCCTAGAAACGAGGGTCTCATTAATATCGCTATGGTCGAATTTTCTATCAGGCCGATAGACCAGGGCATCAACAATCTGGACCTTATTGGCAAGTGAGACATCTCGAAAGCCATATTGCAGATCGTCAAGATTGGGGAACGTTGCGTCCAGTCTCCCGGAAGCCACCATTTGGCACTGGGGGCTACAGACGTAGGGTCTCGGTAATGACAGCATTTAGGCCAAGTAGATGTTCCAAATCTTTTGAACGTGACATCAACTCTGCATTGTTTTGGGACGGGTCAATCAGACATTGCAAACGCTGCTCCAAGGTCGTGTGATGCGAGCCAGATGGACTCAGAGCCCCGACTTTATACCCGAGCTCTCCTCATCGACCTAGGAGGCACAAAATCAGTCAAGTCGAGTCTATTGAGTAGCTTCCATTATACCTGCACCATTATAACCTGCCATCACTCGCTTCTATGTTCCCTGCTTGCACCACCAAACTATTCACTTCCAGCCGTGTACAATACCAGGCCTACTGATTGTTTAATGAGCAACTCACGGAGCTGGGTCGCACGGCTCGGGGACGGCCAGGAGGTCACGCATTAACAGAACAGTATAATGCCATTTTCCATCCACAAGCATGTCAAATTATCTGACCAAAGTAAGATCCTCCATTGTGTCGACAATGAACCAATATTATCTGTTATATTGACCGGCTGATCAAGAATGAATGCAAGGTGCTGCTCAAGCTGAAAGGTGTACTTGAAGAACTCTATGCTGATAAATGGCGAAGGCTATGTTACAGTGGTAAGCCAATAGCTACCGGGGCGAGTAGCAAACACTGAACCTTTTGTGCTCAGTCCACGATCTTGTATCCGTCTGCTTATATCGTGCTCTGGCTTTCTGTTTATACTGCTAGCACTATGCTCAGGCTTTAATAGGTTATAAGGAATCACTCCGGTGAACGCGGTTTCCGGACCATCGATAGTTGCAAGAGTCTCGGGAGCGAAAGAAGAGGTCTCGTTCGGACCTTGCTTGTGATACGTTAGAGATAGTGTAGCCAAGACCTTCATGGAAGCCTCTGACGATGCCCACCTGTGCGCACAGAACTCTACACCTCTCGCACAAAGCGCTTACCAAGACACGATGATGACGCTGTATGTATGTATCCCATGCTCTCAACTCGTCAACCTGCTGATTAGCAAGACAAATGATATTTAATGCTGAGAATGGTGCAGAACATTTTCGAGAGACCAGCTCCTCTCGGAAGCCGGTAAGCCAAATGACGATTCAAAGGATTCCAATTGTATGCCCTTGCATATGATGCTCTCCGGTGATGAAACAGAGGACATGTGACACGACCCCTAGCCAATGCCGGAAAGGGCTGTCAATAAAATGTTAATGACATTGACTCGTTTGGTGAAACGGCTTGCACACCCTCAAGTGAAAAAGAAAACGTCTTCTCTGTGGTGGTTGTGACAAGATGCCGTAAGAGCGCCCGTGCACGGGATTTATAGATGTGCCCGTGCTCAGAGGTGATTAGAAGCCGTGGCTTTGTCACATGATGAGGAGTTGAGAACCTGGGTATGTCAAGTCGATGCCAAGAATACATTGTTTATCAGGCTGTGTAATAGAGAACGATTTTGACATCGGATGTCCCAACAGACTCAGCTCTCTCGCTCTTACCGTTCTATACGTAGGATGGTTGGGATGGATGGCGCGGAAAGGAAGCCGTAGGAGCGAAGGAGTTGCTGTGGCACCGAAGTCGTCCACAAGAGCCCCTCATCTTATCATCAGTCCTTCAATGTACTTCATGCATGCAAGGCTGATCATGTCCCGCAGCCGATCGCTTCAACACCACCTCACCATGCCTCAGCTGAAATTCACTAGCCTGTCAGATTTGGACACAGCCCACCGGGGATTCCGCTCCTTCCAATTTCGAAAGCATGCATTGACTGGTGGCTAGGCGATTCTCGAGTGACATTCGCGAGGCGTAAAATGGGATTCCCCTCTGTACCTTGTTCGTGATTTCGATCTATCTTTCCGTGCCTTTACAATCTTACACATGTTACCTACACTTCCACAGTAGACAACAAATGGCTCTGTTTGTATGCATTCTTTGAATAATAGGAAACTTGACCGCCAGCAAATATCAAGGTCTTCCAATCAATCGACCTCTCAGAATGGCCTCTTCCCTGAACGAATATGACTATGTTATTGTGGGCGGCGGAACCTCAGGACTCGTTATTGCATCCAGGCTCTCGGAAAATCCAGATCTACAGGTGCTAGTTATAGAAGCAGGAGAAGATCATGTCAATGATCCCAGAGTCAGTATGCCGGCGGGTTGGCCTGCTTTGCTGGGCTCTGACTGTGATTGGAACTTTGGTACAATTCCTCAGGTAAGGCTGCAGTCGGGATGTACGATGCTTCAATTTGGCGAAAACTGCTCACACGACTGTGTAAAAGGATGGTCTCGGCGGAAGGATCATTGCTCAACCACAAGGTCGCATACTTGGAGGTTCCGGTGCAATCAATGCCCAGGCTTTCATCGCTCCTTCAAAGGCCGGCATTGATACTTGGGAATCCCTTGGTAACCCTGGATGGGGATGGAAAGCCATGTCGCCATACTATCAAAAGTTTCACACTCTCTCCACTCCTCCCAACAGTACTCACGAGCATTTGGGCCTCGACTATGTGGATCAGAAAATCCACGGCTACCGGGGACCGATTCAGGCGTCTTTTGCCGGGACTTCTCAAGACGCTTTATCCAATGCCTGGTACAAGACGTTCCAATCATTGGGATACGAAGGTAAAGGAGATCCATTCTCAGGAGAATTTGTCGGCGGATACAACAGCCCTGCCACCATCGACCCTGTGTCCAAAGAGAGAAGCTATTCTGCGGTCGCATACTATCAACCGATCAAGAACCGCTCAAACTTGACATTATTAACGGGAGCTTTAGTCGACAAGATAGAACTCGAGGCAACGGAGCGGACTGGATTGTTCACGGCTACCGCGGTCCGACTCATACACAATGGAGAACCCAAAATCGTCCGGGCTCATAAGGAAGTGATTGTAGCAGCTGGTACATTCAACTCTCCCAAACTCTTGGAGCTATCTGGTATTGGCTCTGCTACCTTATTGCGATCTCATGATATCCCACTTCTCATCGACAGCCCGGGCGTTGGTGAAAACCTCCAAGATCATCTGATGACAGGATTTAGCTTCGAAGTCAATAACGGAGTGAACACCATCGACGACCTGGCGCGAAAAGATCCGGTTGCAATTCAAGTGGCCTTGCAGCAATACATGGAAAGTAAGTCCGGACCATTCACTGCCGCCGGTGTCAACTCAATGGCCTTCATGCCACTCGTAAACCCTCTTAGCGACGATAATATGGAAGCGACGAAGATCTGTCTGGATAAGAATATAGCGGATGCCAAGAGCTCTATTCACTATGACTTTATCCGCTCTATTCTAGAAAACGCCAATGAAGGATCCGCTAGCTTCTTCACCTATCCCGCCGGAGGCAACTTTGAAATTGGTGGGGGCTCTGATGTGGAGAACGCGACCAAAGCGGTTCTTGACGGGAATTACATCACCATCGGAGTCTGTCTCTTGCATCCATTATCTAGGGGCTGGGTTCACATTGGTTCAGGCGATCCAGCGCAGAAACCCAAAATCGACCCAAAATATCTTACACAAGAACTCGACGTCGAGGTCTTTGCTCGACACGTACAATCATTGCGGAAATTGGTCAAAACGCAACCGCTCGCTTCCCTTCTGAAAGTCGATGGACGACGCAACTCACCGGATGTAGATCTAACCGATCTCGAGGCGGTGAAGCAGTATGCGAGGTCGACGGCCATTTCCAATTGGCATCCCGTTGGTACATGTGCCATGATGCCGAGAGAGAAGGGTGGGGTAGTTGATGAGAAGCTCATTGTGCATGGGACGGCGAACTTGCGCGTTGTGGATGCCAGTATCTTCCCGATGATTACTCGTGGGAATCCCTTGACAAGTGTGTACGCAGTAGCAGAGAAAGCGGCAGATCTAATCAAGAAGGGCGATAATTCCTGAAGGTGAGCGCAAACACTCAAGTATTCTCGGAAGAGCATTTTAAGCGGTTTTACATAGCAAATCCTATCGAGAAGGCCACAATCCTTGAATTTGCTTGCGGGTTCTCGAAGAAACTTTGTGAGCATGATCAGTAGCTCAACATGAGAATCAAGTCACTCGAAGGGATCTAATGTTTGGACGACCAAATGTAGATAGACTAAAGCTACTTCTTGGTCATAGACTCTACAATAGATCCAAGAGCTGAAATTCAATGAGTACTTCTTGAGAGGCACGAAAACTAGAAGTAAGACAGATTTGCTCCCAGGTGGGACTTGCATACCCCGATCTGTGGATACGGTCAAAGTGAGGATTCCTCGTTTCCGGCTGGGCAAATTTCTCCCTTTGCAAACCCTACTAGATGTGGATGGCGTTGAGAGAGTTTGGTTTCTGCCTACAGACTATGGGTGGGCCTGTGGATCTTGTCGTCCGTATTTAGGGGGGGTAGGCCTCCACGTTTCTGAGTATGTGGCGCAGACGAGCATACATAGAACAGGTAGTCCGTATAGTTATCCGAGCCATGTGAATACGATATTGGAAGGATCGGCTGGCCATGAAACACCCGATAAGCATTCCGTAGGCATATTGGTCGTCGGTGTGCTGGAATCGGTTCTTGGACTCGTTTGATCAGGAGTCTGAGGGATCAAGATAGTAATTGGCCAATCGTATCTCAATCCTACAAGATTCACCTCGCATTTCAAAGACCCTGCTTTCATCTACGAAGCCTCGTCGTCAATGTCACCAAGTATTACCCGTTATTAAGCTATCAGCTTTCTGTTAGCGAGAATGCAATCCAACGAGAAAGCGAGTAGCAGAGTGGCTCGATTATGTGACTGTGATACCCCAAGGTTCCACTGATTTCAGATACTCAATCTTAGCGTCGATCATGCATGAAGCCACCTGCACCTCTGCTGAAAGATTTGGAACCATGCTGCTCCACGCCAATCTTTACCAAAAGCATTGCGGCGTAGCATCGTAAAAGGAAGTAGAGGCTTGCCACGGCGGCTCTATAGCGCCATATCTAGCAAGGATGTGTGCTCTGACGTCGTTAATATCTAGCCCCGATGATCTTATTGGTACGATCCCCATGAGTGGAAGTTACTCTATCCATCTAATCTGCGGAGGAGATGTGTTCTCGACTCTACCTGATTCTCGTGAAGGATTCGTGAATTGCTGATCGCTGCATTGACACGTAGACCTTCCTTCTAAAATATGCTAGTCGCCCTTCGTTTCAAGTTCCCTGGTTGGGGTGCGTCGAGAGATTTCCCGCCATACCTACCGGCGACCGCAACTCAGTAGGCGCTCGGCCCGGGGAGACGGGAGATCGGGGAAACGTGGCATCAGACGATACGGATAAGGTAGCATTTATTGCCGAGCGATTATCGGAAGGGTCGAAAATTGATGGCCTGCAGCGCTTGGATTCTACCTTAGTCAGCACTGGCATTGAGAGCGTAAAGTCATTGCCACAGAAGGCTGTATAATTGAAGCACTCTACTGGGTCGATGGACCTAATTCCAGGCATGGAGACTGCGGAAGGGATGAGAGCATGTGGCACAGAGACTGCTGGTAGGTGCACATGGGCGGTGGTCGGGCCAGTCGTGCCCGCCGTCGCTCTCATCTTGTGCTTGCCCTTACTTCGAGGCTCCTTATGTTTGCGGCTACCTTTCTGTTGTCTGTGCAATCTTATATCTTGTCGGAAAGATGCTCTCTGGGTCGATACCCTAGTTCCCAAACATGACGCTCATTCCTTCAGAGGGCGATTCGAAAGGAATTGCTGTTTGTATCGTCTCGGTGGTTTTCTGGACACTAGCTGTAATGGCTGTTTGCCTGCGACTTTGGGCTCGTCGGATCCAGAAGACTGCACTAAGCCTTAACGACTACGCTGTGTTTGTTGCTCTAGTGAGTCTCTTCGCGGACTCTGGCTGCCACCTTACTGACATTATCCTAGTTCATAACTACTGGCTTAGTCGCCGGTTTGATGCCTGGTACGCATCGTGCCGTCTTGACGCAAGTCGTCAGATCTAAAGGTCATAGCAATCACGATCGGAGCCCTAGGCCAGCATATGAAAGCTGTCAAACCGTCGCAAGTGGTTATACTAAACAAGGTGCGTGATCAAGATTTGCGCTTGCCGACCCTAATATCGCTAAGCACAATCATCAGATCTTCCTCGCCGGACAACTGACATGGAGTGGTGCAAACACAGCCGTCAAAGTCTCTATTCTTCACCTGTATATCAAGATTTTTCGAGGTCGGGCCTTCCGATACCTGTGTATCGGAGTAATATCACTTTCTTTGAGCTACTGTTTAGTCGTGTTTCTCGAGGCTTTTTTGTTGTGCCGTCCATTTGCATATACCTGGGACAAGACCATTGATGGAAAGTGCGCAGATACGACCAAGGCTTTCCTGTCTGCTGGGATTATCAATTTACTGATTGATGTTGTCGTCATAATCTTACCAATGCCTATGTTGTGGAAGCTGCAAATTCCCCTTGGAAAGAAGTTGGCGATTACTGCTATGTTTAGCATGGGTATCACGTAAGTGACTCCGTCTGAACATAACTATCTTGAAAGAGAGATTAGGCCTGACTTGATGCTAGTATACTCGTCATCACCATACTTCGAATTGCGTCGATTCAAGCTTTAGGTTCGCAAGACTTCACTTATTCTCTTGCAGATCTAAGCTGCTGGAGCGCTCTTGAACCCACACTAGGGATCGTTAACGCGTGCCTTCCCGTCATCCGACCGGCAATGCAAAGACTGTTTAATTTCGAGATGTTGACTTGGAAAACTATCGGTAGAAGCACACGGGGAGCCAGGACCAACTCCCACAAACGCCAATTTAGATCATCCAATCTGTGGGCGGATGATTCTGACACCAAACCCTTCCATCGCCTTGATGACGACGCGGTGCCGCTCGGAGACGTCATTGGATCCTCTCAAACCGTCAGTACAAGTCAAGCAACGGCCAAAGATGCCGCAAATCTCAATACTATACGAGTCGCGAAAGACTTCAACGTAATCTCAGCAGACAGAAGGATATCTTCATGAATTCAACGGTACAACGCCGGTGACTCGGCATGGTATTTCAGCGTGACTCGTTCTAGATAGAATGTAAGGGAACTGAGTTACCAAGTTGGCTCTATGTAATGTATTATGGCGCTAGTCCACAGACGTGTGATATGTGTGCATGGATTGACAAGATATGCAAGAATGTCTGGCAAGAGCGAGGCGTGTCGCAGCCTCTTCCAAAACGAAGACTTCTTCACTGGCACCACACTATCATTACTTGGTCTCGAAGCTTTGGCTCTCGAATCGTGACTCTAAACTTCGAAGGCGTCAAGTCTGCTGAGGTTACTGGCTGAAAGCCTCCTTATAACTTTAATCGGCCTGCAGCCCGAAGACCGTGAGGAAAGTGCGATGATTGGCCACCTTCTTGAGGTAAATGTCTTATGCCACCACCATTAAGTCAAGCGCTAGATTGCTCGGAATTTTCAAAACAATTGTCTAGGTCTTCAGTGCCTAGGGTCCAGCTCACAGCTTGAAGCATCGGGCTGAGTGCCGGCTATGGTCCTGCACGAATTGGCATGTCCATGCTACCAAATTTTAGCCGAGAGCTTCAGAGTACCTCTCCTCGGCTGACGCTCTTATTGTGCTCGCTTGTATCAGTGGTCTGGAACCATTTCGTCATGACCGCGTTGTCGATACCAAGGTTTAAATACAGACAGATATCCGTCACGGTAGGGCCATTCTCCCGGACGATGAAGATAATAGCTTCAGTGACGAAGCACCTTATGTTGGAAGGCCTTCCTTGCCTTAATTTTTCGATCATATTATGAAATCCCGTCCGGAAAGACTGTATGCCACATACCAGCATACACTAGTACCCAGACGTACCTATCAAGACGTGGATTCGTCTAAGAACATTAATGCCGAAAGGGACATCTGCGGGTCTAGCAGTATGTCCTAGTTCAAGGATGCTTTGAGAGCGCCAACTAAATTGTTCCTGAAATATGGTACAGGAGCCCAAAGAAGATCAGGAATAAACGAGGATTTGCTCCATTTTCTCAAGGTACAGTAGCAATCTCGTTACCCTGTGCCTTAGAAATAGTGCATAGCCCCTATCTAGCTTGCCCTTCACGCACTATGATTTGACACTGTTCATTGGATCAGGCCGATATGGATCTGTGGGCAAGGCCCTTGCAATGATGAAGCTGCGGTTCGTGGTTGCACTGCTAGTCCAAGAGTATGACATTGGCTTCGCGCCTGGCGAGGATGGCATACGCGTCTGGCGCGAGATGAAGGACCAATTCACAGCGGCACCTGGAAGGTTGGAGCTAGTCGTCAAGAGGCGCGACGGAAGTGATTCGACATCAGCCAATCTCAAGCCATAGTGTCTAGCAGGTGTGCAGGATGTGTGTGCTCGTGCATTCAAATTAAAATACTCGCATTGACTTGCCCTCTTACACTGGACACCAGGAAAGGTACACTGTGGCAGTCGAAGGATCTCTTGGCAACGGCAGGTAGTTCTAGCGCAAGTTAATATTTCCGGCGACTTCGAGGCGTCACCACTTCAGTCCCCTAACAGGGACATCATTCTCAACGCTTCTAATACACGAAGCCATCCAGAAATCGGCTTGGGAGCGATGGGCTCCTCAGTCCTGCCATCAGAATTTCAAGCTCTCCTGCGAGACGTACTACGAGGCCGTACCGGATCGTCATTCTCGAGCACCCCACTTCATACGACAGAAGGCAAAGGCAGCTCGCCAGGAGGCAATGGGCGATTCAAGAAAGTGATCGACAGCATGTTATTCTCGAAGAAGTTCATTTTGACCTATCAACTTGTTCTTATCGCGCTACTATTGGCATTCACGGTTGTTCATTGGTCATCCAGACTACAAGCATGGAGAAGGAAGAGACGCATATTGGCTGCCAGGACGGCGCGCTCTGGAGGCCGGGATGAGACTGAAGTCACATTTGAAGGAAAGGGAGGGGTCCTTGTTCAAAGTAGGAGCAGCGGAAGCTCGTCCTCGAGTAGCACGCTTGCAGAGGACACTATGATAGAGGATACGATCTTGGAAAGACCCAATGAGCAGACTTCACTTTTACGCAAACCGAGATCCATTAATGCTGCCATGCGACGATATGTCTTCATCTCTAAGCTCAAGGCCTGGGTTGTCTACCAGCCACGGCCGATACCAATCCTCAACAAAACGCTACCTTCCAATGGAGCCTCCTTAGCAGTCGTTGCTTTCATTGGTCTCCAAATCTTTTATACCTTTTTTAACACCCCCTTGTCATTGTCTATGCTGTTCGTATTTGCCGACCGAACATCACTCCTCTTTGTGGCCAATCTGCCGCTTCTCTATCTATTTGCCGCAAAGAATCAACCTCTGAAGCTGTTGACTGGTTACTCATATGAGGGGTTGAATATCATTCACCGCCGACTGGGAGAAGTCATGTGCTTGCTTGCTCTGCTCCACTCTATTGGCATGATCGGGGTCTGGTATACCATCCTTCGTCCTGTGGGTATGACGCTTGTCAAGTTTCTTCTCATGAAGATGATTCTTTTGGGTATCGGAGCTTTCGTTGCTTATGAATTGATCTACTTCACGTCCTTAGGAAGCTTTCGACAGAGATGGTATGAGCTCTTCCTTGGACTACATGTCATCCTTCAAGCTGCGGCCTTAATACTCGTCTGGTTCCATCATCATGGCAGTAGACCTTACGTTGGCGCCGCTTTGGCGATCTTCCTGATCGATCGGCTTGTCTATCGGATGTTCATCAAGAGGAAGACTACATCTGCTTCATTGAGAGTCATGGAAGATGAGAAGACTGTGGCCCTCTGCACGCAAGTGTCATTGGGCAAACAACGCAGCGTCTTGAGCTATCTCTGCGGTACCTCTAATATCGCTGGGGGTTGGAAAACAACCGAACACGTGTTCTTGACCGTGCCGTCGTTGGCTCACAAGCACATCATCCAAGCACACCCATTTACCGTAGCTTCCAAAGCTCCTTCTGCGAATCACCAGGAAGCCAGATTGGAGCTGGTCATCCGAGCTCAGAATGGGTTCTCCGCTGACTTATTGCGGTATGCTAGGAATCATCATACAATTGCCATCAAACTTGATGGCCCATATGGCTCGCAATCAGCCTTTCACATGTTACAAGATTGTGATAATACAATTATTATCGCTGGAGGCAGCGGTATTGCTGTGACGTGGCCATTGATATCGTCTCTGTTAGAGTCACTAGGCAATGATGATCTAGAAAATTCACGCAAAGCCACAGACGCTAGGAGATTACTCTTCGTCTGGGTCATTCGAGAGCAATCGCACCTCTCTTGGCTTAGTAGAGAAAAGCTAGAAACATTGGAGGCCAGAGGAGTGACGGTGAAGATACCACCGACCACAGCAGACAATGGCCACCCTGACGTTGCAGGCCTTATTACAGACTGGGTAGATGGCTGTCATGGCAGGACTGGTGTGGTTGCTTCTGGGCCCGATGGACTTAATCGCTCTGTGAGAAATACTTGCTCTTCTTTGATACGAAACGGGTATGATGTCAATGTGGAGATCGAGAAGTTTGGGTGGTGAACTTGTTTGTATTGTACTTTGGTTACGAATGATGATGAATGAATTGCAATAGAGCCTGCCTTAGAGGGTCGAACCAAGACCATAAAGTCTACTTTACTGACACAAGAGCTTTTGTGCTGAATTGTCCGTCCTTTCAAAGCGCTACGCGTAATGAATTGAATATCTCAGAATATGAAAATTGTTACCAACGTCGTGAAATACAGACATCAGGTACCGCTATCTATGTCTCGCCACTACCATTCGATCATTAATCGGCTAATCTTGGACATCTCAATGTGGGCGTTGCAGACCCTCCAGACAAATTTCTTTCTGTAAGGCATCTGTCGAAAGTTCGGTCAATCAACAGACAGAAACTCCGTCTGTACAAAGTCTTCAGAGTCATCCCTAGAGTAGGCACATTCATTTGGGCGTTCCTTAAACATTGCAACCACAATCAGATCAAGATTAATCGAGGTGATGTTAAAGGGTTCGAAGGTTAGACTTGTCTAGTGATTTCCACCAGGATCTACGGTCCCAGCTCCGAGTTACCAGGCGTTAATAGTTACTATAATTAAACGACATGCGTTGGCGAGATAAATCGGGTTTACGGTTCATTGGCTACAACGATGTCAGCAGACTAGGATGATTAAGCACGTAAGGCGTTCACCACTTGATGGTCACTTTTGCTGAACAGCACTCTCACAGAATACAACACGGCAACAGCACAGACGCTCCATAAGAACACTCAAGACAACCACAGTATTTTTTCAGACAGTAATTTTGCTATTAATCAACAACCATGGAAATGGAAATCACACCCTCCAGCGTGCTCATCTACCAGGCCCTCACCTTCCTCACTATCGCTCAAGTCATCGGCCACATCATCATTCCGATCATGGCACCTCCAGTACACTCTCTAGACGCTTCTTCCATCATCATCGCGCTTGGGACCCTTCAGGCCTTCGGCCTCATCATCTGGGCATTCAATGTCGACTTCCTCTTTTTCTTCGACTACCGCCGGGGCGTGTCAGACGGGATATCCTGCCATTCTATCAAGATACGAAAAGCTTCCAAAATAGTTCTTGAAAACAAGCGCTTCCGAGCCTTCTTCATCATGGCCTTTGCAGCTGCACACATATTCCTAGCAGATATGCTGTACGCTTGGTGGATCGGTACTCAGTATCTCATTACAACTTTTCATTCGGGTGTTGATGAGCCGAACCGTCTGGCAGATCTGATGTCTTTGGGCATCTTCCTACTCCTGATGATTGGGGCGACTGGGGTGCTTTTGTGCGGGATGGTGGTCGTCTGGGGAGCTTTGAACCATCTGAATGAGATAAGAAAGGAAGCTGAGCTTAGTGTGTTTGGTGGCTGGTCATGGAATCGGGAGACAGAAAGTCCAAAGAGCTGAGCGGGAAGAGACTGATGATGCAGTACTGAATTGCTTGGTGTCAGCGGAAGGATGGTGGTTCAGTCATCTCAATTTGATGCGTGCGAGGCTAGATTGACACATGTTGGCGGGAGTTTTGTTAAGATCGGTCAACATACTTTTCATATCATTCAGTGATATCACAATTCTCATTCAGCTACACGTGAAAATGAAGCCAACTTTGATTCATCAGTCGAAATCTTGGACATTCTCTAGCAGTGCGAATGCTTCATTATTACTTTTGATAGTCCGTACCAGCAGTCTCTCTTACTGCTCTCCGTCAATACAGTCTCACATTCTGATGGGTAACCTCCTATGCATACACATATATGCAAATGAGAGCTTATGAGCATCAGGGGTTCAGAACATCTTCCTATCTCCTTCTCCTATACTGTCTTTCGCAATTGTTCCCACAGACTGCAGATGTTCTACAACGTACCTTCTCATTTCTTCTCGGATGTCATTTTCTTTCCTATCTCTAGAATGAAAAGATGTCTCGCCAATCCAGCTATTCATGAGCTGACCTGAGCCCCCAAGACGTGACATAAGCTTTTGTTCACCGTCCGGGAATGACTTGCAGAAAAATGTATGCCGAAGATTAAGACATAGGCTAAAGGTGCACTGACCCTCTCTTACCTCCGAAATATCGAATGGATACTGAGAATTGATAAGTCTTCATCTATTCAAAGAGTAAGAACCCCTGAGAGTCTACAAGGAGTCAATCAAAGCGACCTAGACTTGAAACACTCCTCACAAGTCCAGGAGCTGCGACTTATGAAGTGGTACCTAGGTACACTTAGCTTACTTCTTCTCACAATTTCTTCAATGTCTCTAGCCTGATCCATTCAACATTAGTCAAACTCCTATCCTCATTCGCCGTCAGCGTCGATCTGATCATGCTTCAAATCAGCCTCATTCTTACGCGCAGCCTACGCTACGTACTCGTACACTGGATCGCTAAAGATCCCTGCTTCGCTGGCAAGGTTAGCGTTGCGCTGGGCTTTCAGAACTTTCAGGGCGAAGAGGGCAGCGCTAGAAAAGTAGAGAGTGGCGAATTTCACGAAGAGATCGACTCTATGCGGCGTTGGAACACTGTGTACGAAGTGTGGAGCATCAGGATGTTAGCGGGAACTTTCAATACTTTAACGGCGATATCTTGCCTATGACTGATTACGCTGTGACTACAATCGTGTATTCTTAGAGTTTCGTGTCGGAAGATAGGTACTTCTCGCACATTATCGTAGAGACAAATCCATTCACCAGTTCAAGCGCAAAAACGCCAGGATCCAGTGTTGACAAAAGTAACTTTTAAGACCTCCTAACATATCGTAGAGCAATAATGCAAAGACTTCTGATCTGGTGTGTTATTTCGCCCAACTGACTTTCTGAAATGGATGATAATTCTTTTCAAATCTTTCCCATGGCAACTTCTTGCTCATAGGAAGTTCTCAGTATCGGCTTCGGGACGCCTGAAAAGCGACCGATCACGTCTAGCAAATTTTCATCGTGTGCGGCCAAGGAATGTGGAAACGGAGGGTGGAAGAGAAGAATCCGAAAGTTTCCCTTGACTTGTACCGACAAGCATCTTGACTTTAACATAGAAGCAGAAATACGGAACGGATTACAGGACGCTCCTTGGGGGACTCAGAAGTGTTTTCGGACAAGGAAACGATGCATACATCAACGAAAAGTCACTTACTGCGTCCCTGTCGCTAGACATTCCGGCGTGTATAAAAGACAGGGTTGCAGTCGCTACGTGCTGTCCTCTCAGACAGAGGCTGCATAAATCTGATCTAGAGTTTGTCAACATCAAGTTTTTAATTCTCCACATCAAAGAGCCGTAGTATCTTAACTTACAAAGACTACCCATCATGAGCGCAACCCCATCCGAACCCATTCGCATACCAGCTCGTCTAACCCTGAAAAGACTAAACATCAAATATCAGCTCTTCACCATCGATTCATCCAGAACAGTCCAACCCTCACATCCAAATGACCACATTCGCATCGACGGCCCCTATCACAATCACGATGAAGGAGCTTCAGAAAAAGGAATCAGATTCTTCACTTGCTCGGTCGAATTGCGCTACCGTCACCGTTGGGCAGATTTGGACTGTGATTACGACACGGCGGAAAACCAATTCTCCAAGTTCAAGAGAGTACGTGGGACATTGAAGAATTTCGTGAATCTAGAACGGAAGACGGAGCATGGCGAAGTGCTGATTGCCCATGCTGAAGACCCTCGGCGGGATGTGGATGATAGCGGCGCCAAGATGCTTTCGGTGAAGTTGGTCCTTCCGGGTGGTACGGAGATGCTGTATGGGAAGGTGATTGAAGACGAAGAAGTGGAATGCGTATTAACGCCCACGGAGAAGAAGAGACTGGGGTTGAAGTGAGAAGGAGCGTCGAATAAGGAGACACAGGTGCCATTCTTCTGTACGTAAAAAATCCCGAAAGACAAATCATGGGGTTTTGGATTTGAGCTTTCAGACCGACACCCTCCCATGTGCTAGTATCTAGTTTGTATTTAGCGTGCCATAGTTGCGTCCAATCTCATTTCTCTTAACAAAATCTTAATCCCTTCTCATAGCATTGTCAGACTCAATATTGCATTTGTTTGACCGATGGAGTTATAGGTGCATGAACACGGCCAGACATTTACTTCCATGATGTACAGATTTTGAAATCTGATTAATTTTAGGCGAAAATCAGAGTCTTGACTGATCATAAAGCAAGCCGCCAAAACGTATCACAACCCTGTATTTTGACAATGCTCTGGACCGCGAGGATACTTAATCATGAGGGTAGGCGGAGAAAAAAGCAAGCGAAGCGCCGAGCTGTGATTTTAAAGTGTCTGCCTACGCATAGCTGTGCAAAGACCACACAAATTGATATAGGTCATTCGAAGCTCGCTTGAAAGGTTTTCAAGAAGCTTTTGTGATCAATGAACAAACCCTCATTGCAAAGCCATTTGACGAACACTGCCAACTATCACTCCTTCTTTCCTGACAATTTCTCCCCCGCTGTTTTATGGGATCCGCTGCCTATTACGCTACTTTACCTTGCGAAAGAAACGAAGGCGCGTGGGAAGTACGAATATGCAGGGAGGTCAACCGACCGCCTTTATGGGTAGCCTATGTCCGACATGTCCGATCTGATCATGCAGCCTGTTCTCTATGTCCGAAGTTCCAGGCGCTGAGTACGGACACAGATCAAAAGCGAAGTGCGCGATTCTAGCAGGACTCTCATTGAAAACCTCCTTATGTGCTGGTCCTTGACCCATAGGAATACTCCATCTGCGATTGAACTGTTCTTCCATCGTAAGAACGACATTTACCAAACTTCCATTGTAGACAATAGCTCGTTTTCTCAACTTTCCAAATTACCAATTCAAGTACAACACCTGTAAGTCTCAGACCAATCCCTTGACATCTAGTAAGCCACTGGTAGATTGCCCACGAAGATCTGAATAATGGCGTTATCAACATCTTTGAAGATTCCCTCGACGCACCGGGCACTTGTCCTCCACTCCACACGAGATCCGTACGATATGTCACTTGAGCAGCAGGCGTATTAACTTACGGGGGAAAAGTATACAGCGGCAAGAAGCCTTACCACTACTCGGAACCTTTGGCCCCAGGATCATCCGCCATTGGCCGTGTCGCCGCTGTCGGTCCAGACGCCACTAGGCTCCAGCCAGGCCAGCTGATTGAATTCGGACAGTTACGTGCACGGCCGTGACGATCCTACGTCGCTGATCCTGCATGGCCTATCTCCCGGCTTTACGCCTGGCAGCAATATGCTCATGGAAAGCGTTTGGCGCGATGGCACGTATGCCGAGTACGCCAAATTGCCGCTGGAGAACTGTTCCCCGATGGATGAGGCACGGCTGCTGGGTTATCCGGACGACGGTGGTCTGGGCTACTCGGTGGAGGACTTGATGTACCTCTGGATGATATCGATTCCGGTCGGCGGACTGAGGGACGTGGACGTCAAGGCCGGAGAGAAGGTCATCATCGCGCCGGCGGCGGGCGCTTTCGGCAGCGCGGCGATGGTGACTGCGCTGGCGATGGGGGCGCGGGTCATCGCCGTGGGCCATGACACCGAAACATTAGAGCGATTGAAACCATTAAGCCCAGAGGGCCGAATCAGGATTGTCCAAAACACGGGCGACGTGATGGCCGACGTCAAGGAGGTGACCAAGGACGGGCCTGCCGATGTATTCTTTGATATCTCGCCTGGGAAAGCGGCCAACAGCACGCACTTCAAGAGCTGCATCCAGGCGCTGAGGCGCGGAGGCCGAGTGAGCCTCATGGGTCCGCATCAAGAGCATTCACTACCCGCACTGACTATCGTGCTTTATGATATTACTATCAAGGGCAAGTGGATGTACACGAAGGAGGATGTGCGCGTTATGATCAGATTGGTCGAGACGGGGTATCTGAAGTTGGGCAAGGCAGGTGGCATTGAGACGGTTGGCACTTTTCCGCTGGAGCAGTTCGATGCCGCCTTTGACGCCGCGGCGAAGATGAGTGGGCCCTGCTTGCAAGTAGCCATTGTTCCATGATTATAGCTTGTGAGAATCAGCATGAAAACCAGATCGTAGAGATTAGCTGTTCCTCAATGTGGTGGTGAAGAATAGGCTCGGACTGGCCAACCCGTGCGTGAGCAGACATTGACCACCGAGGCAAGAGGTTGATTATTGCCCTTTCGCAGGTTCTCGCTTCTACAGTGGCGATGTTCTCTCGTCGCTATAACATACACAGACCGTTCCAGTGACCAAGATTGATCAGATGCAAGAGGGATTGATCAGCATTTGTGGGTTCTGTCGAATGAGACTGATGATGACGTCATCAGGTCTTGGCACTTGATCGTTCGCTTTCGATGACCATCAACTACTGACTCAGGTCTCATAAAGAAGCAATCTACCCATTTATTATATACTGTTTTGGCTTCGAAATACGCCTTCACAAGTCCCGTCCTCTATCCCTTGTGTAGCACCTGCTATCTCTTAGAATCGCCATCCTTCAGCCTCACAAATCTTGGATCTCATTTTGGGAAGACAGCAAGTCTTTCAATCTTCAAATCAGCAAGTGGACAATGCGAAGTTTACTGTAAAACAAATTCCGTTCTAATGCGAAGATATCAATACGCGATCGTCAAGAAATTACCGAGTGGGAATATTTTAATCAGATAATTCTATATGCACTTTAAACTAAGCTCGCGAACACAAAATTCACTTAGATTTCTTTCTGCATGCACTTCTTGTATATCAAGCCACAATGTTTTGGAGTCACACGGCGCCATAAAAATGCCGCTGAACGTTACCTTCGACTCATGCCACTTCCACGTCTCGACCAGCAGAGCCACCGGAACGATGATCCCCCACAGAGAAGACCGACTTAAAATCATGCCTCATCGGAAATTTCGAACTTCGCACGCCGATCGGAAAGGGAACTCCAAACCGATAATGTCTTATGGTCAATTCCATGTCGTCGATTTATGGTAACGTAGCAACGTCAAGCCTTTGAACCGCTCAACCGTCTACGACATCAACTTCCGCTGGCATGATCGCTGAATAAGTATGACGTGCCTTTTCAATACTGCCAAAGGTAACATGTCGACTCCACGACGACATTCAGATCGAACATGACCGGCAATTTGACAATCTGTAACCAGAGAATCGATATTGACTAATTTGTTGGAACACGGTCTTGGCAAGCTCCATTTTAGGCAGAGGAGAGGTGCATTAGAGGATAGATGATAGCAGCGTCAGGATCCTATGTATTTGTGATCAAGACCTGACAGCGAACGTAGCGAGCACATTTCGTCGTATGGAAAAGTCATTGTAGGGAAAGGGAAGAACGAGTGATGCTCATCGAGAGGGAGAAGTTCTATTTTGGAGACTGCCTAAAAAAGTACAAAACCACTATTCCAAAGTAAAATAAATTACATATTCACCATGCAGCCTTCCCCACAATACTATTAGTACCAACCGCTTAGCTATTTCATTCCCTTAATTTTCGTTCTTGGACCGGACAAAGCAATGCAAAATACACCAGTGTATTTGCCTGCTATTCTACGTGGAAGAGACACGACAGCCTTGAGATCCCTGGCTTGATTGCTGTGCATGTCCAGATCCCTTCGAGTGACCAGTGCGATAGGCGCTCTTGACGATGCCCGCGTTCTCTCAAGGCTGAAGGACGTTTGCGATACAAATGAGAAATATCGACAGAACAAGGCACGAAAGATTTTTCTTAGTGATGCCCCTGAGATAAGGATCAAGATAGGTGGACACCTCACGTTCCAAGACCGAGAAACTCTACTTCAAGGTCATGATGCAAAAGTGTCCCGTAATCTATGGACTTTTGGGTCTATATGCCGTTCTTAAGACAGTCCTTCATGCTCGCTCGCAAGCTCATACTCGCATGCACGCTAGCCCTCAATCCACACGCTAATTCTCCAGGCATTGTCTAGTCAGATAGACCTCCGCCTTCGTAGGGATCATCATCATATTGGTCCTCGTCTATATCCTCATCTTCATCTTCTTCTTCTTCTTCCTCCACCTCCTCATCATTAATACCCTCTTCCTCCAATTCACCGGCAATATTATCCAGCGTCTTTTGCTGCTGGTTGTTGTCTTGGCCGCCGACTTCTCTTCGGTCTTCCGTGGCTTCCTCTATTTGGTTCTCAACTGACTTAGTAACCGCACTGGGAGACGAAGCACCTGGCGCGTGGCTACCACTTCCAGGGCTTTGGGCAGCAAGCGAGACACTTCCCTGCCGACTGCTAGTGCTGCTAGAGCTTGCGCCATATAGCTCTTTTAGCATATCATAGTTTACCTTCTTACTATATTTTCTCCGGTCCATCATCCGCATGACGGCGTCAGCTGGGCTGCCAGCTACTGGCCCGTCCTCCTCTCCATCTTCACCATGGTACGCGGTCATGTCACCCATTCGCTTCCTTTTTCGCTTTCGGCGGACAACAACACGAGCAGTGCCGTTTTCTTCTGCAAGCTGTTGCTTGAGCAGCTTTGCTGATTGGGCGCGTAGGTACTCGCGGTTCTCGTGCGTCCAGATCCGAGTCTTGATGGTGACTTCAGAAGGAGTGAGAAGGCAATTGGAGACTTCGGGATCATCAGCGAATTCCGAATCGAAGATTTCTTCAGTATCGGGGATGGGAGGGCGTTTCTTGGCAGGATTGTCCTGGGGGTCCTGTTGAGTTGCTTGGGGGGAGAGAGGATTGGCGTTGGATTCGAGTGCTGATGTGAGGGCATTAGCGTGGGCGATGTTTAGAGGGTCAGTGATCGCGACAGTTATATCAGCTTCGAGAGCTGTGGGCTGAGTTGCTGGAGGTGTTACAAGGGCTTTAGAGTCGACATTGGATTTTCGCCCACGCTTGCGCTTGGTAGGTGGCTCGGAAGTTTCCTTGCTTGTTGATACTGATGGTGGACCAGTAGTCATAGACCCGGTGTTCCCTGTATTGTCTGTGGCTTGGCTATCGGTAGCTGTCTCAGTGGTTGCACGGCTCGACGAGGGGCCACTATCTGTAGAGGGTTGGTTGGAGTCTTCGAGGAGATTCGGGTCTATAGGTAGAGGTGGTGGTGGCATGTTCCGAATGTCGATCTGAGCTTGTTGTCGTAGGCTGGGGGATACCTGTTTTTGACCGTCTAGAATCGAAGGCGTGACCGATGATGCTCGCGAGCTGATGACCGTAGGTTGATCATTATCACCGTCATCGTCGAATTCAAGGTGCATACGCCTTCGCCGTTTCTTCTTCTTACCATCTTTGCCTTCTTTGTGCGCAGTGAATATTGGTGGATCAGCGAATCGTTCAAGATCGATCGTACGGAATTCGTCGACGGTCAAGCCGCTACTCTCTGTGGCCTTGAATTCATCGAGCCGATTGAAGATAGTCTGCTCCTGAACCTTCACGACGTAGACGACTTCTCGAACCGTCCGACGGAAGTTGTTCATTCGAGCAGCCAAAATCAAAGCAGCACCGCAGATACCGGCAGGACGACGACCAGGAGTCATCCAATCGCGGTTCATACGTTGGACAATGCGGACAGCGTCTCTGGCGACTCGCATGATCTCGGAACCAAATTCGAGGCGGTAACAAAAGCGGAGAATTAGATCCTCAGGGTTAATTGGCTGAACGACTTGGCCGGGTCCGTTCACGCGGGTGTGGACTATTAACAGCTTGTACACTTGTCCAAGATTGAAAACGTCGATCTGAAACGTTACATTAGCTGGTAAATTCATAGTGATATTGGGATTAGACAATCTGACCTCCAGAACGTCAGCAAAATCTATGAGCATGTAAGTGTTGCTATCTCGCTGCACTCGGCAAGCAATGTAGAGAGCGACCGCTGCAACGCTCTTGATACGTCTCCCTTGGATAAAGCCTCCTATAGCTAATCTGTAGAAACCCATTCCCGCCTCCCTGAGATGCTCATTCATGTTGAGTGCCATGCCGATCTGCATGATGTATCTTTGTCCTGGTAACAGTTTTAGCATACTCAGACAGTGCGAAATTAGTGAAGCACTCACCTTGTGCTTCAGTCACATCTCTGCTGGTCATTGACCTATTTCGATTCCCAACGTCTGCTCTCTTGGAGTAAGATTGATTCATACCAACGTGGGAGCCATGGACCACAGGTGCACCACCCGTCGAAAGACCGTAGGCGACTTCAGAAACCATGTTCAATTCCTCGATGACAGTACCACAAGCACTACAGATCGACTTGCCGTCTTCTTCAATACCAGTGTCTGTCTGTCCGCATTCCGGATTGGGACATTCTCGTGTGCGAGGCTTGTTGGATCGAGGAGCTGGGCGAGGCTGTGGGTTCTTAATACTGTCCAACCTCGCCACCGGCCGCTGGGGCCGCTTTGGCCCTGTCTTGAGCGATTGTTCCGCCGACATAGTGATGATGCAGCTGTGCTGCGGTCTACATCCTGGGTATTCGGAGAGTCGTTGTCGTTACTCGTAGACGAAGAAAGCTACGTTTGAAAGTCGAAAGTGTGCAAAGCTGCCCGTTGTAGGCTGCGTCGTGTCTCGATAATCGAACCTGCTGCAAAGCCCTAATGTTTACATCAAGGATCGAGTCTCTAGCATCTGATTGGAACATTGGCGAGGGATGCAGCGATGGGTGAGGGTGGTGATGAAGTTGGCGTGTCTAGGAAAATCCATTCGGGGACTCGCTGGTTGTGTGGTGAAGCTCGGTGTGGGCATGGCGGGGCAAAGTTTAAGGTTGACTTCGACACTTCTCGCTTCACTTCCCGCCCGCTGTCTTGGCATTTCGGGGCTGAGTTCGAATCTGGCTTCGCAAGTTTTCGTGGGAAAAAAGAGTGTTGCACAGCTTCCGTCCAGAACAAGTACACATTTTGGCTTCACTCTATCTTTGTGATCCCAATCTTAAGACTACGCTACAGCATGTGCTGTGGATCGCACACACTTGACATTGTTCACACTCCAAAGATGATACTATCTTGTAGGGTGCTGCACCGACAATGCCGAAATCGATCATGGCGATACTATGGCGTATGGACTCAAGAAACATCTCGGGCTTCTGGCTTTCACGTCCCTTCATCACAATAAGGGGCGCGATTCGGCGCTTATAGAACTGCTGTGAAAGATGACATGGGAATCCTGAGCGCGATAACACCCTCGGTGTTTTCGTCTACTCCGCTGCGCATCAGCGTAAGCGTTGAATTCATATGCGAACGACGGCTGTTTTGAGCAAACATTTTGTTTCTCGAATTCCTGCTTCCCTGTGAATCTCAAAGAGCATGACCACAATGAGGAGATTTCATGTCCATGTCCATGTCTCGTTACTCATCTACACGTGGCTCACGGTGACGTGGACCAGTGCAGCTGCCATCGACCAGGCCCTTTCATCCCTCATACTCAACGCACCAATGCAAAACCCCCCAAATGTAACCGGCAGTGACGGCCCCGCCTCAATTTTTTCATCCCTTGGCATTGGAGGCGGCAACCCCATTTACAGACTCGCACCTCATCTCCTTGGAGGGAAATTCAATTCTATCGATTGTCTATTGACTACGGTAGATGCAGCGCTTCAGCTAGCCTTGGGAGACTATGACGGAGCCCTGATTGAGCCCATGGTCTTCAACCTTGATGGCCACTCTACTGTTGAGATTATACTATCGCCGCTCGGAGACTACGGCCGCACCTCCATTCCGTGGAAATTTGCCGTTTGGGCTCTCAACGACAGCATAAGTTATATGATCAAGCGGGGCATTCCCTTGCAGGTGTCTAGATTTGTGATTCATTTTCAAGACGAAACAATTGGCTCTGTTGTATACAGGTTCACCGATAGGCCAGGGCTTAATCAACTATCTATTAACGACTTGAATCCAACCAGACTAGCCCCTAGGCCTTTAAACAGCACAAGCAAGAGCCTGTCACTTCTACTCGGCAACTTGACAACGAGCGAAGTCAACGGAGACCCTTCGGCGAATACAGATGAACGACCACTTCGGAATACTACGGTCGCCGCAAACATCCATCCAGATCTAGATGTCAGATTCCTGCTTCTTGGTGATGTCGTGGGCTACTACGACATCTTCTACACAGCTCTCGATCTCTTACGAGATCTGGCACCCTACAGACTCACGACCCGCTTGTTGGCCGAAAGCCATTACATACAATGGTCAAACTTCTATGTCACCGCTCGCGACCCAAACCGCGCACCTCGCACTATCAAGCATCCGCCGTATTTTCAGCTTGAGTGGTTTATCAGAGCGCTTGCACAAATGCCCGCGTTCATGGTCGAGCAGGACGATTTTAGGGAAGTTGAGATTACTATAATCGTTGATGATATAAGGGTTGGAGAGGTATTTTTGACTAAAGCTAGACCCAATTTTGGCGTAGCTGTATTAACGTAACAGAGAGAGGATGTTTGGAAGCGAGCACCTCTTTCCACAGTACAACTAAGCAAGGAAAGGAAAGAGATCCATTGTATTGAAATAATTGCAGTAGGTCGACCTTGTATTCGTTGTTGAGTTGTATCCTATTCGCTCCTACCAAACTCGGCGACGCTGTTTAGCTGAAGCCAACTTGTCTCTGCTTTTGAATTATTTGCTGGTATTTACCTTATGCTCCGAGATTCTCCAACGCTAGAGGTCAAGTAGACGTATTCGGTGACAGCGACTTGTCACACCTCGAAGAGTCACTGTGAAGGATCATGTCAATGAATCAATCTTCTACTTCTATAGCGAAGTGATCAAATCACCGTCTACGCCGGTAAACCAGGAGGCAGATACTACGTGATATGTTCAGATGGTCCTGTTGAAATTACTGGTGTCGACTCAGGCAAGCGAATCTCCAGCATATTTCATACGCCATCCAGAAACGCCTTTATACTCGAAAAGGCAAGCGCAAATCCAAGCGACGATGTCGGATATCAAGCGCTCCAATACCCCATTAAATTTTCGCATACTTTGCCTCTCTACAGGCCGGCTCGCTGCGCCTGTCGCGTCACGCATGCATCAATCTGTCATCATGCTTCTATGGATTTTCTATTTCCCCACGGCCAAGATCAAGTGCTTTCGTCGCAATGCTTGTCGACTTCAAAGGTGATTACAACAATGATTCCGGGCTTAATGCGCTTCCTTTCCAATGCAAAGCTGCTTCTTCTTATTCAAAATCTTTATGTCCTTTTAATCGTTCACAATATCTCGCTTACTGCCTCAGCCGTCCCTTTACAACCAGAGGCACTGCCACCATCTGCAAGTATTGTGTTATGCTATTTCAACTTCTATAAATGCTGAAAGTTATTTCCAGTATCTTGATTGCCCCGGAGGTCTTCCGACACCTCCGTACCCTGAAGCGCCGATCTTCATGCGTGGCATGATGGATCCGAAGACCCACCTCGTCAAGTTTCTCTTGTACCACGATCAATTGTTAGGACTAGAATATGTTTTGAATCGCGAAGATCTTTGCTCCCGAGCTGCTTGCAAATGCATTTACGATGGGAATATTGCCTGCAATAACTTCGAGTTTGAATACTTTAATCCTTACGTACACCACTGGTATGCTCCATCCTGCGGGGCAACATGTCGTTGCAAGCAAGGAGTTCCACTAAGCGCGACTTTGAGCCACGGAGTCGCGAACACCACCTCGGATATAACGAACACAACGAGTACGGGAATGAGCAGATCAAACTCGAGCGACACAACACTCGGATCTGGTGCTTGCTTGGCCGGCAAAAAGGCGGGATGGACAACAGAGCAGCAAGGGAATTGCTGTCCGGGGTACACCTTCCAGGCGCTGACCCCAAAAGAGGCGTACAGCTCGTACGGATTCACGGTAAATGCGACTGGCCTCAATAATAGCCCATCCGCTATTGGCATATGTACAGAAAATCCATCAACGTTGGATATCTCAATTTCTTAGCAAAACACAAAGCAAAAGCCTCGGCTACACTTCGAAGGAAGTCCGCACTTACTAGCTTCATGAAGATCTTTGGTGACCCTCTCAGCACTTGGCACCAGTGACAGTGGCATTAGACATTTTGTGTCTTGAATGTATTCCGGCATTCTGGCCGAGGACATCTGCAGATATCCAATGATCTAGATCGATCGATCGAAGCGAGGATACCTTGCCTTCCATGGCTGAATGTACTTGACAATCGAGGTCATTGACGACGGCGGCGATGCAATGTTCGGACCCTCAACGATATTTCAGAGCCTTCCGCACACCCACTGGTAAGTTCCAAATCAAGGAATGTTCTGCGAGGAGCAGGTGTTCCAAAATTTGAAGGGGGGCAATGCGCGAGAAATGTTTGAAAGGCCCAGGACAAATCAGGATCAGGCAAAAACGTAGCCTTACCAAAAAGTACGACCAGTGAGGAGATTGGCAAGGCTAAGCGGAGTCAGACACGTTCATAGGGACTGAAGATGAGAGCTACTCGTGCTCGGCTGAAGACCATAAGGTGCCTCCACATTGCTTATCTGCTCCCTCGATTCTTGACTGTCCTGCAAGTTCCAGTCGTAAATCGACGTTACATGATGACCTTTCCTCCTCTCATTTTGCCCATGGGCGTTGAGCCAAGAGTGATAGGTGCGCTTGAATGAAAGGCTGATAGTGCATAGAGGTAGCATGGACACCTCCGAGGTCAAAAGGAAGGCTACCACGCTCTATGTCACCTTGTCGCAGCATCCCAGGCTCACCGGCGTATCTTCGGTAGTCAGGCTAAGTAGCTGTCATTTGCCTCGGCAATCAGGTCAACTCTGCGGTTCTCTTTCTCCTTATGATCACTTGCGTCGAGGCTGTGTGTGGTTTCAGGAACAAACCGAATTCACAACGGCACTCAGGGCTATATTTAGGCAATTCACCCCCCACTCACAAATGCGGCCCCTATCTTTAAGGCTGAACATCCAATCTAAAACACTGATTAGCAACTCTCACCCAAATCTTATCCACCAACGTTTCATCGCAGCAATGAAGTTTGCGGCCCCTAACGAAGAGCAAATAAGGCCCGCCATGTCAGACGGGACGCCTTGGGGTGCCTGAACAGGGGCTTGGCGAATCATGGCTTCCACATGGCAAGAAGTCAGCACTTAAATCTCAGCTGCATGCAATGGAACCATATCGGCCAGTGATGATTGCTTTAGGGTAATACTAATACATACGGGTACCTTGGAATAATTTGGCCTTGACGTGTCAAGCTGCAATGCACCGCAATGGCACCGTGTGCTGCTTGAAAATGTATATGGTTCGATGGCCTGGCTGAAAATGTTGCTCTCCTCCCTGATTCTTTGTCTTTCGTCTTTACGCTTGTCTGAAAGCTTGCCAGACATCTCATGACGTCTAGTACTTGCTTATAGTATTTCTTCTAGAAGCCTTCTCTTGAGTTTGTCTCTGTCCGTTCGAAATTTCCTTCAATTCTCAAGACGGGAAGATATTGAGGGCCACAAGGCTACCCTTTTTCGCGTGAGCCTTCTATCTATCATGTCTACCACAACAACGATCAGTGCCGGCACCGATACAATTGAGAAGAGCCATGAGAAAGCAGCAGCGGCAAAATCACCGTGGCTTAATGTCAGCCCTCAATCGACCTCCCTCCAGGAACCCTCTCCCAACCCGCAGCCTCACAGACCGCAGAATAAACGTGGAGATACAAAGACAAGCATCAATGCGGAAGAGTACTTCACCCGTCCGCTCGACATTGAGAGGCACTCTAAAATCCCATACTTCATGCGCATGCAAGGCAGCATCACACCCAGATTGCTTGTGCCTCTCGTCGTAGTCGGCGCATGGGCGACCCTCATAACTTGCATATCTCAATTCGTGCACCCACTAGTCGTCTCCAATCTCCTGCTCACAGTCCTGGGGTTCGTGGTCGCTCTCGGTATATCTTTCCGCACTTCCAGCGCCTACGAGCGCTACGTCGAAGGCCGCAAATACTGGGCCCAGCTCAGCCAAACCTCCCGAGATCTCGCCCGTCATATCTGGATCCACGCTCGTGAACGTCACAACGAGGATCCCCAACTAGGCAAAGAGGATCTGCTAGCAAAAATCACAGCCCTGAACCTCATCGTCGCCTTCGCCATGGCCCTAAAGCACAAGCTCCGCTTCGAGCCCTACGCCGACTACGACGACCTCGCCCAGCTAGTCTCCCACCTCTCCACCTTCGCAGGCGAAGCCGGCAACCCCGGCATCCCCCTCCAGCGTACCCCCTCCCGCTGGAAAAAAACAGGCGACTGGCTCGGCCTCCCCTTCGCAACATCCAACCCGCGCAAACTGCTCAAACGCTCCAAAAAACCCCTCGGCAACCTCCCCCTCGAAATCCTCACCTACCTATCCGCCTACATTGAATCCATCATCCAGAATTCCACCTTCAACAACGGGCCCCAACAAGGCATGGTGATGGGGAACCTGGCCTCGCTGAACGAAGTCCTCGCCGGCTGCGAACGCGTCCTTAATACCCCCCTCCCAGTCGCCTACTCCATCGCCATCAGCCAAATAACCTGGGTCTACGTCCTCGCCCTCCCCTTCCAACTCTGGGACGCCCTCCACTGGGTCACCATCCCCGGCACCGTCATCGGCGCCTACATAATCCTCGGCATCGCGGCCATTGGCCGCCAGATCGAAGACCCCTTCGGCTACGATACGAATGATTTGCCGCTGGAGAGATTTTGCAATCAGATTAGGACGGAGGTGGATATTATTGCGGCGAAGGCGCCGCCTAGGTTGGAGGACTTTGTGAGGATGGAGGATAATAAAGTGCTCTATTCGCTGAGTTATGGGGCGTGGAGTGCGAAGAGTACGGAGGATATTAGGGCGAGTTTGAGGGTGAAGGCAAGTGCGAAGAGTGGGGTTAGTGAGCCGGTGCAGGAGGTGAGTAGAGGTCCGTTTACGGCGGTTTGAATGGTCGAGGGGAA
>JAABUP010003370.1_pt1 | contig 28313 bp, 40 predicted proteins | sample 5559201 | NCBI WGS metagenome assembly JAABUP01 (sample SAMN10711887, study PRJNA513373) | rock metagenome | isolation source: Antarctica rocks | place: Antarctica | reverse complement strand
GCTGTCCTTGAGGTTGCTGCTGCTGCTTGTAATAGGCTTGCATGACCTGCTGTTGCCACTGCGCGAGGTCTTGCTGGCTGGCAGCTGGTGCCTCGGAAGCCACAGGCGAAGGATGGCTGACGCCTCCGTTGCCGTGTTGGACGACCTGTTTGACAGCCTCGACGCTGACATTGTCACTCATGGCTGGTATATCGCGGAGAAATTCTGTAAAGATCAACGCTGACACCCTCCAGATAAGCGCATCAGAACGTCAAAAGCCCAGATGAGTGCCGCCAGACTATGTCCAGCTCGGCATGCGTTGCCAGCTGGGCTTCTTTTCGCATCGAGCTGGCAGTTCGCCTTTGAGATACAGTCTAGCAAAGGCAGCTTCCCTTCACAAGGGGAAAGGCAAATCCTGCCAGTTGAGCCATCCCGCAGCTGTAAGATTCGCGCGCAAGTCGACGTGGACACATTGCTCGGCGCACATGGGCAATTGAGATTTGCCATTTTTTGCGTCCTCATTGCAGCCCATCCTTTTGCTCAAAATCGACAAAAGAGACTCTGTGTAGTCAATCAGTGCTCAGTCATGCCTGTCCGTTCTCTTCTGAATCATCTATTAACCATTCATACGTGTACCGACGTGGCGTTGTCACAGCTTGCAATATCTCCCGCTGTCACAGCTTGCATTCTCGCGCTGCAGGGCATTAGACAGTCAGTATCATGATGGCAACAAGAGCATTTTACGAGCACTGCATGCAGCAGGCAATTGCCGGAAGTGCTTGCAAGTATTTACACTACACAGTAAATCGCCGATCAGCTTGAGGCTTTGCACGAGTTGTACACTTTAGGCTTACTGTCAAGCATGTTCAGTTTGAGCTTGCTGGCTTGCTGGCAAAATATTTGCCAAGTGGAGCTCATCCAAAATCAAAGTCATCATGTCTCACCCAATTGGAAGGTCGTAGCAGCACAATGCATAACAGCATTTGTCTGTAGCCTGCAGTCAAGGCTCCTGCTCCTACTGAACGATACCTGTATCAAGGCAGGTAAAGGCAGGCAGGCAGTGTGTGCATCAATTGATTGCCAGTGCCATCACACAGGCTTGTAAACCCTTGCCTGGTAAACCCTTGCCTGGCGCAGTTTGAACATTCAAAGCCAGGCTTGCCAACACACAAGCCTTGCTCACCTTCCGACTGCGAATTTGTACCTCCCTGGCGCAGTCTCAACTTGCCATTTGTGTGAAAAGCAGCCGCTAGCATGTACAGCGAGGGCAGATTGACACGCAGCAGAGCCCGCTCGCAAGGCAAGTTGATCCGCCATGCAGCTGTGTTAGGTCAGACACCTCATCGTCGCGCGCCTTCCTGAACGCCTGTACGTAATTGCAGGTATTGACCCTGTGGAGGAATTACCCTTCATATCAACCAAAGGCAGGACTACCAGCAAAAAGCCTGGCCGAGCAGCCTTCTTAGACGTGACAAATGAGGGGAGTCAGCCCTTGCGTAGCGAAGACTCCAGTGGCTCGGTCAAAAACTTGTCTACAGAGTTTGAACCCGCTGAGGTGGGCAGTGGTAGCGGTCTCGCGTTTTGACCCACACTGAGAGCAGCTAATTCTTCACCGCTGTCAATAGTTCTGGTCTACTGCCATTCTTTGGGGCCAGAGCAAAATAGTCTGTCTGCAGGTGCTTACAGAATCAGACAGAGCAGGAGGCTCAGAAACACTTGCAGTGGTACCCGAAAGCCCAACGAAGTTGGTGGATACTGAAGGTGTGGTTGACAGTCACACCGTCACTCTTGCTTTCCTACAAACAAAACATAATTGTTGAAATATTTTGCAGATCTGTCTTCTGTGGGAGCAGTGCCTTTGAATCATGAGCAGCAGTCACCTAATCTGGCAAATTTGGTATGATTGATTTCTTTTTGTTCAAAACACGGAGTGCAATCTTGAAATGCTTTGATGCCTGCCCTGCCTTTCCTCGTTTCAGCTTTTCAGCAGTAGATGAGCGACAGAGCATCTTAGGGAGCGCTCAAGCCTGGGTTCATCTTTGACAGTGTACGTAATCACAGGAGTGTACGACAACAGAAGTGCCAATCCCAGAGGGCAAACACCCCAAAATGACAGGACTTGATGAAGAGGCAGTGGCTATTGGAATTGAGCACGAGTCACGTGATATCGAAGGTAGAACAGCGTGTCTATGAGGTCTGTGGCTTGATATGTACTAGCAAGGATGCAACGTGCTTGTGTCTGCAGAACCTGCTGACTCTGGTGAAGTTGCAGCCTCATTGCCCTCAGAGCAATCCCCTTATCTAAAGGTAAGTAAACCACACCGCAACAGTGCCATCTCTGCTGACTTTTTGTACTATATCCACGTTGAAATGTCTGTCTGTTTGTCAACATGTGGTTTCCCAGTAGGGCTCTGTTACCATGCTGGATTCATTTGGCGATGATGGTGCCATCACATCCATGTCAACTCCTCAAGCATTCGATATGCCTATGGACAGCAAAGCTGAGTCCCAGGCATCAGAATATCCAACTCCTGAACTCAAGCTTGAAGCCTCAGATGCAGTCGGCATTGCTGGAGGTGAGCTGTATGTTCAATTAGGTATGCATGATCTGGGGGGAGTTGAAACACGAAACCTGTATGACAGCTGGATTTATCTGTGGTGGCTTTTGAGGTAGTAGATGCTTATCTGAAAGCTGCTGCACCTGCCAGCAGTAGTTGTAGCACAATGCAATGGACACTGCTCTCGTATGCTGCTGCATGCTGAAAATGCAGTGCACTCTTGTGACCAACACTTATGCCTCTTGTCTGTTGTTCAGACGGTGTACTGCAGCACGGAATGGGCACAAATGACTTGCCTGCTTCTGCATTGAAGTCATCACCAACAGAAGAGGAGGTTAGTACTGCTGCTGCAGTTGCTTCTGGACCCTGTTTCAGCAGCGTGCATTTTGTCATATTGTGATGAGTTCAAGACAATTTTCTACAGTAGCTTCTTTATTGCCAAAAGCTATGTTTGGTGTCTGTAGTACTTATGCGTTCTGTCTTGGAAATCACTGTTTCTGCGTCGGGCACAGTGTATGCTTGGTGTAATTTGTCATTCTTGAGCTATGTCTGCTTGATACAAAACCCAATAGCTATTCAGTTGAGTATGTTTCTGCTTCCTTTGCTGACCTGGAGAGCTGTAATACAAGGTCTGTGGCCACCTTGCAATCTCTGTTGCTGCAGGAGATGCCAGACTTTGAGAGCTTGCCACCTGCCAGCCCTGATGTTGACATTTTGTCTCGCAAGGAAGGTGCGTCAGCTGCCTCAGCAGACACCAGCCTGACACCCATGGCAAAGTTTGAGGGTTTCATCTCAACCCAAGCAACTGAAACTCCATCATCCCCTCAAGTACCTGCCACCGTTGTGGCCAAGCTACCAGATGCTGGTCACATCATTGCTGAAGGCCTTACCCCTACACCAGCCAAGTCCACCCCAAAGTCAACCCCTGCAGCAGCAGGAGCAGCACCATCTGCACTCAAGCAGATCACACCAGAGTCTAGTGAGCCCATGCCAGACGCCGCAGCAGTTGTGGGTGTCTTGGACTCTGTGTACTACTCTGACTCAGACATGGGCAGTCCTGCAGCCGGTGAAGCAGCAGGGCTATCAGCCATCTCCAGAGGCCAAAAGGTCATGAGCATGAATGGAACGCCTTCACAATCAGTGAACATGGTTGGCCCTGTCTACTTCTCTGAGCCAGGCATCCCAGCAAAGGAAGAGCCCGACAGCAAGCCTTCCAATCAGACAGCAGCTCCTACTGGGCCTTCCTCTCTTGTTCAGCCAGCACCAGGGGCAGGAAGCACACCATCACAGACTCCAGCTGAGTTGGCAGGTGACAAAGATCTGACTGATTCTCCAGCCTCTGCTATGCTTGGAACATCAGAGGGACTTGCAGGCATGACAGAATATGTTTCCTGCTCTGAGTCTGAGGCAGCCAGCCCAGCACCCTCAGCGTCAGCTTGGTTGCTGCATGAGGAGAAGGATGGAATGACTGACAGTAACCCCAGGGAGGGTTTGGATGACCGCTGGGAGATGGACTTTGAGGCACCCACAGCACCTAGCAACACCGCTGCCACCATCCCTGCCAGCAAGCTGGAATCCAAGATCCATGCTAGTCCATCCTATGACCCAAGGTAGGCTGCGCATAACACGCACTGTTGCTAACATCAAGCACCTTACAAACTCACTCTGAATTGCAGCTGTCCTTGTTGTGACTGTTATGCTCTATAGCATCTACCACACAGCTGATCATACACACTCAGCCTTAATTGCAACTTAAGCAGTGCTCATATCTCAGCATGGTGGTATTGTGCAGGTCCTTGCGTCAGCTGAAGAAGGAAGTGGCTACAAAGCTGGCCAAGGCAGCTGCAGTCAAGGTCAAAGCTGACAATTTTGCTGCAGCACCAACGCCAGTGCCTGCTGGACTGTATGACTATGAGAGCCAATCTGACACGGGCATGAGCCCTGGCCCCTTCACGGAGTCACACCAGGAGTACATCAAGGTATTACCCAGACTCAGCAGTCCATCATGCCAGCTTCTCTGCCTGCGCTTTCGCAATGCTGCAGCATGTAGCTGACCATGGCTGCCATGTTTCTACGCTATCTGAGGTTGTATACTTCAATGCAGGAGGATGATGACTTGTGCAATGCCCTTGATTCCCTGGATATCCAGTCTGCTTCCAAGAGCAAAGAACCACTGAGGGGCCTGCCTGTGCCTCAGGTGAGATATTCAGTGGTATTACACTGTTGGCGCAATGTACATATGTCGACTTGCACTGAAGCTGACTCATCTGTCATCTGCTGCAGGGTATGCACATCAGATTTGACGATGATGGCCAGGCAGTGCCTAGCCCTGGTGCTGGGCAGACAAGGCTGCGTGGTGTACCAGCTCCTCGTAGTTCTCACATTCGCTTTGATTGACAGACCCTGAGAGATCAGCCCATGAGTGACCTCACTGCTTGCACGCTGTATTTGACAGTATGGCAAAGCTTGCCATGTCACGGCATCGCACAGGCCATGCAAGAACAGCTTTGTTTTGTGTCTTGGGTCGCCAAGTAGACACACTCAGCATGACACTAGTAGTCGGAATGCATGCATGGTGTAAAGAGAATTTTCTGAAGACTGTTTTTATGTGTTGTAAAGTCTCAGCCACGTGCTCCAACATTTGGCATTGTGCTGAGACATCAGTGGCCTATGTATTGCTTACAGACATGTTTGGCAATTTTCAGCTCAAAAATTGCTTACCCTAATCAGTGCCAATGCCCAAGGTGACCAGGCCCACAATTGGACTTTGAAGACACAGACTGAGTCTCGAATATAGCAGCACAGCGCAATGATACAGACGCTGTAAGTTTGTACACATCAGACCAATCCAATTTAGTAGCCAGCGCCACGTGAGATCAAATTAAAAAGGCGTGCAACAGTCTAATGAGCCTGTAAGTCCATCAGAGACTTACCTTAATACCACCACAGTAGTGTCTACATCTACAGCAATGTGATCTATATTATGCTAGCAAACCAGAATTCTGTTGCAAGCATACAAACATGCTGCATATACACTGAAACAGGCCACCAAAGCCCACGCTAAACAGAGAAATAAAATGGAGTCAGAATTTGCTATGACAGCATGACCACAATGACCACAACTACCCTAAAAATGGGTACACAGCGGTCATTCCTAAAAGGCAGTGTCAAGTTTGCAGTAAAGCACTTAGATGGGGCACATCACTGAAACCAAAAGACATTGTTGCCAGCCTCGTCAGGCGCAACAAATCGGCACACATTCCAGTCCTTCCACATTGCCACAAACACATTCCGCTTGTCTTCCTTGTAGTATTTGCCAAGGATAGGCTTGATAGCAGCAGACGCCTCTTCAGCATGGTAATGAGGCATGGCCGAGAACAGGTGGTGAGCCACATGGGTGTCTGCAATGTGGTGGAATAGCACATCCAGAAATCCATAGCTCCTGTCTACAGTAGCCATTGCGCCTCTGAGCCAGTCCCATTCCTTGCTGTTGTAGTGAGGCAAGTCTGGGTGTGTGTGCTGCATCAATGTGATCAGCACAAGCCAGTGGTTGACGACTAAGTAAGGGATGATGTAGACCTTCAGCAACCATAACCACCCAAAGCTTTGAGCCAAACTATACAAGCCACCCATGACAGCCACAAGAGCCAGGTCACTGATTGCAACCTGCAGTCAAATTACTGCATCAAAGCATCTCTTGATGATGTGTGATGGACTCGCTGACATACAATTTGAAGAGGGACAGATGGAAAGCGCAGAATCCGTGAGGTAGCAATGACTATGCAGAAGTATGTTGTTGTTACCACAACACATGGGCAGAAAAGAACATGCTTAGGTGAGCATGAGCAAGCGGAAGGCATGTAGCTTGCTTACCTCAAGCCTTTCGCGTTTGCTGAAAATTGGGGAGTAGGGGTCAAAATGGTTTGCCCAGCGATCATAAGGTCTGCCAGACACATTGGCCACCAAATACATCGGCCATCCAAGGGTCAAGGTGATGATAATGTAGAACAATCTGACAGGGGCTGTCTGCTCAAGGCTGAACTCATCTGCCTCAGAGCCTTTCATAGGAGGTACAAACACCTGCAGCAGACATCATGTCAAACGGTGTCTACAGGCAGCATCAACATACAACATTGATCTGACAAACAAAGCTATGGACCAATACCTCATCCTTCTCCAGACTGCCTGTGTTTGAGTGATGCCTCCTGTGAGAATGCTTCCTGCAACACAGCCAGCCAGAAATAAGCCAGAGGTAGCGAGAAATTTCAGAAAGCATCACTAACGTCTGATACAGCTCAAAGATTTCCACATATCGCACACTATTTAACTGCACAAGAGTATGCTTACCAGGAGTAGTAAGGAACCAATAAGCAGGAATGCAGCGTGAGACCGACTGCATCGTTGACGACCTGCCATTTGCTGAAGGCTTGATGCCCGCACTCGTGGGCGATGACCCAGACTCCGGTGCCTACAGCTCCTTGAAAGAACCAGTATGTTGGCCACAACAGCCCATACGCTAGCCAACGAGGCACTGCTGGCTGATCGATAAACGTGCTGCAGAAGTACAAGGCCGCCATGCCCAGCAGGTCGGCCGCGACATATCCAGAAGAGCGCAACAAGGATCTCTCAAAGCAATGAGGAGGTATTGCTCTGCGAAGTGTGCCGACTGTAAAGTCCGGCTTCTCTACAGGTACACGTTTCGACACCTTTGAGCTGGGTCGATGAACGACACTGGCGTCGCCACCTTTACCCATGTTGCTAGATGGAGTTCGAACCCGACGTCTGAATTGGCAGACACACCTGATTGTTGCCCAAGGGCTTTGATACGATTCTTGTGGGTCGTCTGATCAGAAGACGGGCCGTCCAGCGGTGCACGTGAGATGACACGAGGCACACTGGATGATCGGGCGCTCACTGGAGATTACTTCGTCTGCTACGGCGTACAGGCGCCGGCGTAAAAAAAGTGACGAGTCAGCTCAAGGTTGACCTTGGCTTTGACTGCTCTGCAGCCAACGCTGCACACTTGGAAGAGCGCCGCTCACTGTCGCCGTTTTACAAAAAGCAGAGCTGCTTCCAAATAACTTGCGTGCCGTTTCAAGTTTTGTCTCTGTCTGAGCGTTAAATTGTAACCTTCCAGCTGTCAGCGACCGTTGTGACAGTAGATCTTCTCGGGAGCATGTCGGAGCCCGGATCAGTTAAAAAGGCGGGGAGGGCCCGTAGGAAAACAACACGGAAAAATGAAGTCGCGGATGAGCTCGCTTCTGGCTCTGAAGCTTTGGACTCGAGGGACGCACCTTCCATATCTGTACACGGCCAAGACGATGTCCTAGTCTACAGAGCAGAACCCGCTGCTGTTTTCCTGCCCTACGTGGTACATCCTTTGCTGCATTTTTGGCAATGAGAAACACGACCAAAGGGTTCTCAGCCTTCAAAACAAGTTGCTTTCTATGCAGGAACAGGAGCCTGACTCAGACAATGAGGCTCAGGGAAACCATCAGGCAACCCCCTCCATGTCTCAGCGTGTTGCCCATGCAGCACAAGCTGCCAAAGACACCGTTCAGGATACTTTGACAAGTGCCCTAGAGCAGGGCTACGAGAGGCTGCCCTTCAACTGGCCAGCACTTCTTGGCCTGCTGTTGCTGACTTTGCTAGCTGGCCATGGCTTGAGCTCACTTCTTCGGCCTCACTACAAGAGCGATGACATCCAGTACTTCAACAGAAGTGTTGATCAGGCAAATCAGCGGTACAAACAGCTCGGAGACCACATAAGCAACACTGAAAGCAAGCTCAAAGACACTGAGCACAGGTATTCAAACCTTACTGTGCTCCCCTGTGGCCACCAGTGGACATGCTTTTTTGCCTGCCCAGCAAGCTCAGCTTTGCATTGACCCACTCTTTCAGAAATGGTGATTCCATAAATGGTTGTACACACGTTGACGTATTAGAGTCATGATGACAAAGCTGTCCAAGCATTTGGCTGTAATGACCTTCCTGTCATGGCATCTCAAGACGTACACGCATGCTTGCTCCTCACAGATGTTCATGTATTGCTGCAGGCTGAAGGACGCTTTGAAGCAGGTGCAGTATCTGCAGAGTAGCCACCGCGACTCTTCCTCCCATCACTCAGTTCTGCAGGAGCAGATGCACAAGCTGAGTGGCAAAGTCAGCCAGGCAACCCACTTCCTGGGAGGCGGCAAAGGGTAGGTGTCACCATCACGCTTGTTCATAAACGCAGTCGACTGTTTTGCGGCACAGTGTGCCTCTGCCTGAGCCGGGCTGTGTGCAGCTTAGCAGACTGCCTTTGCCATTCCAATGTCATGCATCATGTACAAGCTGCAAGCATCAAACAATTGGTGGTCTGCTCTTTGTTGCAGACCAGCACCACTGCATGTTTTCATCACCTCAAGAAGCATACTCTAACATCCCTCTGACATCCCTACAAGCTTCTGCACTTGAATCCAGTACACCCACATGATGCTGGTCATCTTGTGCACATGTTTCTCAGCATCTTCACAAAACCAAACCTTTCCCTGCTGCAGCAAGGGGAGCTGGCTATCCAGTGGCAGCGACAACTCTGAGGACAACCAGGAAGAAGAAGATGATAGTAGCAGCCTGCCCTCAGCAGTTGAGGAGCCCATCAGAGAGCTCATTCAGCAGCAGCTGGAGACCTTTGCTGCTGATAAGACTGTGAGTCACTTGCCTTAGAGCTGTTTATCTGGTGCAGAATTGTTCAAAAGTCTGTGTGCAATAGCGGCAGCAACATAGAATCTGTGCTGAGAGTGTGAGGCATTTGTATCCGATTTGTCAGCATCAATGTTAATCACATGTCTGTGTTGCATGTGTTTGTGTCTTTGCAGCCAGTGCTGCTGCAACTCAGCACAGCGTGAGCATGACAGTTTCTTGGAAGAAGCCAGCATTGTCATGTTCACGCTGTGCTGAGTTGCAGCAGCACTGGCTTTTTCCAAAACAGATTTGCACGCCCTGTTGCTATTGGCTTTTTGGGGTTGCATTTGTGGGTTGAATGCAGGGATTGCCTGACTGGGCCATCAAGTATGCTGGGGGACGGGTGATGGGTCACAGCAGGGTCTACAAGTCAGCCAACCCTTCCTTCTGGGACTGGGCCTACTGGGGCTGCCACTTCTGGCCTGGCTGCCATGCAGTTGTGCCTTTTGCTGCTGAGGTGATCTTTTCAACCTCTGCCTTGCTGCAAGATCCACCATTGCTCTCTTATAAAAGTTGCCTCGCAGTAGTTGTTTCTGCTGTGACATTCATGCCACACCTGCACGCTGCACATCAGCCTGCAGACCATTCACACTGCAGATTGGCAGTGACGTGCCAATTCTGTGACACTGTGGAGGATGCATGGTGACAAGCTGCATGGCAGTTGCAGTACCACACATTGCATGTTTCATGCAAGGTGAGGTGTGTACACACCCAGGCATGCCTGCAGTCCTGATCAAATGCATGATGACAAATGCATTCTGCTCACAAGGCTAGCCTGACGCAGCACCAGTGTAGCAAGCCAGCTCTGTATTTGGCTTTGTGACAAAGTGGCTGGTGGTGCAGGCATTGCTGACGCCTGCAGTGGCTCCTGGGCAGTGCCTGGCCCTTGATGGGACCACAGGCTATGTTGACATCAGGCTGCACCACCCAGTGTACCTCACAGGCTTCTCCCTGGAGCACATCCCCGCTGCCATTGCATACAATGTCAGCAGCGCCCCCAACAAGGTGTCCCTACAGGCCCTGAGCCCCCCTCAGACCCACAAGGTCAAGGGGGGTCTGTTCACCCCTGTCAGGACACATGGCCCGTACAGATATGATGTGGAGGCCAACTCAGCTGTGCAGACCTTCAGCATCTTCTCAGACATGCCTGAGCCCGTGTCCTTTGTCCGTCTTCAGGTGAGATGCTCTTTGCTGTGAGCTGATCTCTGACCCACTCTGCTTTTTGCCTCTGTATGTCTGCAAGTGCGTCAGTGGATAAGATGAACCATGTGGTGGAATGGTGTGGATATGTTGGAGACATGGCAAATGCAATAATGTTGGGTTGCATAACAGGAGCATGATTGTGGGCATGCCATTATTTGCGTGACCAGTATGCTTGTTTCCCTTTTGCTTTGTAATACCGTGCAACTGGTCAAGTCTTGTATGCATGTTGTTTTGTCCCATCCAGATGCACAGAGATGCTGATGTGGCAATGTGTGCTTGGTTGGTACCTGGGATTTTGCTGACTCACATCTTTCCCAGCTTGATTGGTACTGAATGCATGTCATGCACCTGTGCAGGTTCACTCCAACCATGGGCACTCACAGTTCACTTGCCTGTACCGCATTCGCGTACATGGAGAGCCTGCATAGTCCACACAGTACAAGAAGCAAAAAAGTTGTGATTTCTGTATATAGTTAGACACATGCTTGCATGTTTGTTTTGTGTCATAGTGGTGTCAATCAGTCTTTGCCAACACTCCATTGCTCAAGGGCATGCCAGTGCTGAGAGCCACTGACTTCCTGCCTGTTCAAATATGTCAGCTCCACCAAACATGCATATTTCATGTCCATGTGAGGCTATGTGAGCCTCAAATTTGCACGTGTTTTTGTTTGTTGTGCAATACATCTCGTTTGGTGTTGCGACACTGTGCAAGCAGCTGCTCGGACTGTCAGTCACACCACTTTGAATGATGAGCACTCACCGTCTGTATGTCTTGTAACAATGCACCCAGTGTACTTATTTTTGAGCTGCTGCAGTCTGCATGCCAGCTTATTGACTGCAACCTTGTCTCAACGCAATGCACTGTCCAGTGTGATCTCTGAGCTCCTGCTCATCGACGAGCATGCTTCAGAACATGTTTCAAGCCTTGACGTAGATTGTTGTAATGTACACATGGCATGGCAAAAGATTAGGCAAGAAACCAAACATTTGGTTTCATTAAACTGCAACTGAATCACAGGCGGCAAATTATGCTAACTGAGACTGATACAGAGGGTAGCAACCATCAGCTGTAAATCATCGCCTTGAACATGTGACGACTATCTCAGAATTGCGCTCTTACTGCAGGCATTGAGCAAGTTGTGTCCTTTTCAGGCAGTTCCAGTCGACTTAGAACATGTCAAAATAAAGTGAAAGGCTAGATGACAAGTACACTGCACAGTTTTAGCAAACAGTTGAGACCTGGTGTTTAAATGTCACTTGGGTACAGCTTCTAGGTGCTTTAAAGTCAGGCAGTTGATGCCCAGATACCGGCAAATCTCATTGATATTATGAACAATATACGCAAGATACCCTGTGACCACAAAAACAGCCACAACCCAACAAGACACCTCAAAATGCACAACGTTGAGCAGAGAATTCAGACAGACAATCGCCATGGCAATCAGAGGCCACAGCAGAACACTGAATGGCTCCTTGGACATGTGATCAATGATCAACTTGGTGGACTGCTGAGCGTAGATGATGCCAAAGATTGCATTGACGGCAGGGGCCACAATGGGAGTCTTGAGGCAGAGGAACAGCATGATGCCTCCAAGAATGTTCACTGTTTGCAGACTGATCAAGTGGCCGATGGCATTGCCCCTGCCAAGGGCCTTGTGCCCTCGCTCCTGAGGAGGCAGGGTTACCTGTGCAACAAACGCATTTGTGCACAGACAACAAGAAAGAGATGAACACTGATGCTGTTCAGTATACACAACAGAAGCCACAGGTGCTGTGCACAGCAGTATGAACAGGAGACACACTGATACAGAGCTGACTGCAGGTTGTACTTGCATTCAACAAGCATAACATCATCTCATGGAGACTTTCATGCTTGCAAGTGCTGCATACCAATGATGCATGCTGTGAGGATTCGAACGCAAGGTGTCAAGCTGATGCAGTCAAAAGTTGCATGACAGGAGTAAGCAACAAGTACAGTTGAATAGTAGGCACAGCTCAGCACATCTTGGCATCTGTGATGTCAGGAACAAGGGTTGCCTGGAAGCATGTGGAGAGAGCATGAGCATGAACATGTACCTGGTCAACATTGAGGACTCTATAGAAGGCTGCAAGAGAGTAGCTGATGGCAAAGAAGGCGATGAACATCAACAGGCAGTCATTGACCAACAGTGTGAATGGCAGCTTGATGCCAAGCATTGCTGCTACATCTGCTCGCCACATTTCTGGCCCAAAGTACCCTGTCATGCTGTGCAACATGACCAAGAGATAGTTTGCCTCTGTGATGCCCCAGTATTTGTTGCCGTAGAACAACATACCTGCACAAACCATGGCAGGTGTCGGCTGGTCTGCCAAGGCTGCATGTGAGGCTGTAGCTCCAAATTTGCTGAATTGAACTGAATGCATTGACACTGAGATATGCACAGATGCAATAAAAGGTGCAGGTCTCAGGTACAGTGATGGTGCATTGAAACAAAGACACCAGCGTGAGGGCCATCAAATGAAGGCTTTGACAATTGTGCATCAATGCTACGCGTTTGTCACCCACTGAAGGTGGAACAAAGCAATGATCCTTGCTCATGCAGTGCCAAGTTTCAGCAAGATTAGGCTGGGAACTATACAGCTGAGGTGTGGCTCACCAGTATGATATTCCTCCCAATGCGCAAGCTGCCATGGAATCATGATGCCCAGTGACCCCACAACTGCCTTCCAACTGATACCAATGCTCAATGTCGCAGCAATCACAGTAAGGATCAGGTGGACTGAGAGCGCATCACAACCTGCAGGGTTGACATACGCTATTTGCTGGAGTTGAGAGATGCTTGTAGCCTGCAAGCGTTGGTCAAGCTGCGCCCTGCAAGTCAATCACTGTGCATGCAGCACGACAATCAGACAAGTCGCATTGCTCGAGGGCGCAATGCTATGCACGCATGATGGTCTGGCCAACTTGCTTGCTGCACAGGAAGAGAAAGTTTGTAGGTTATTGGTAGGACCTTGCTGTTGCTGTGTTACCATGGTCAAAGAGTTGTCCTAGCGGCGAGGAACTCTTGGTCCGCCTGGCTTGTTTGCCGTCTAAACAGTCGAGATGCAAATACCAGAAAACAGAGAAACCGTTGAAATAGTATACCCAGCGTGGAGCATTGCCTGCAATTATGCTTGCATTGAAGTGTGTCTGTTGACGTTGCACTGTGTGTCTGTTGACAGTACAATGTTCAGTAGTATACCTGCAATGCCTGGGAGATAGAACAAGGTAATAACATATGCCACCACCAGAGCAAATATGCCAATCAACGTGATCAAATTTGGCGCCAGCCATAGAGGCAGAAAATTGACGATGCCTGTACGCAAAAGTCGGTAGTGGCAGGTGCTCCCAGAAGATACAGCATATTTTGATCGAGCATGACATCCCAACACAGGCAGCTGCTCACCATTCCAGAACGGCTGATGAATGTCATCGAGTAGCGTGTATCCGCCAGATTTGTACTGATACTGCTTGAGACCTTGGAGCGCTCGAGGAGATAAGTAAGTCATACGGTTACACCAGCAGATGGCTGTCAAGCTAACGGACGCTTTCGAGCGAAGTTGCGGCAACCCTCTCTAGGGAGATCACAAACAGATTAGATTGAGCAGACTACAGCGGCCGTTCGCAACGACCTGGCCAACCTCTGCGACCGCTCCGGGGTGACCGTTCTGATTCAAACCTGCACGATAGCTGCATTGCAGTGCCAGCCAGCATTTGGTGTCTAGTGCATGCTTTATGTCAAGGTGCTTGCTCAATCTTCGTGTTTGCTGAAGTTCTAGAACATCAGATGCTGCCATCTGACAGTATCTGCTTGAAGAACATGCTTGAGGTATGACAGCCTGTGTGATCACTAGCTGCATATACCAGATATGTATACAGCAATCAAAAGAGAACATGCAGTGGTGATTGAGTACAGACAAGGATGGAGCACAACATGGTTCTGTATACAGGAAACAGCGGCACTGGTACATGGCTGCCAAAACCTTGCATGAGCTTCACCAAAGATGTCAGCATGTCTGCAGGTCACAGTGCCATGCCGCATGATGTTACAAGGTTTATCATTGTTACTGACAACTGGCGCTCAATAGTTGCATCACACAGATGTATCTTCAGAATGTCACACGTGCCTTACAGGGTCAACAACAACTCCTTATAATGACCGACTGAACATGCTGCTGCAGGCCAATGTGACAGCAATGCCTGAAGATGGAAAGTCTAAACGGTGATGACTTGGAGGTTAGCAGTCTGACAGCGCCTCCTTTGCAATGTCAGAATGTAGATGAGTGGCCGATTCGGCAACTTCAATGTAAGGTCAGTCAGTTGTAAGCAGGGCGTTTTGCAGAGCCCCGGTGAACTGCCCTGCAAGGACTCATTACGTTTGACCGATAGATGTCCAGAGTGCTACGTGCGCGCTGTACTCTGGCTGTGACACTCACGCCACAATCATGCCATCGACACATTAAAGTCCCATCGCCAGAGGCAGTCAGAAGTTGGGCTGGAGTTCGGCTAAACGGTTTTGATCGGGTTGCAGCTGACCGAAGCTCTGCCATGGAAAGCCTAGAACGGACACTGCTTGATTGAGATGTCTTTGATTTCATTTGGTGTGAAAACCTCACGTTCTAAGAGGAAAGCTGCCTCTCCTCTCCCAGCTTTCGCGGAACCAGAACCTGACGAGCATGCACCTGCCCTGTCGGAAGCACAGACACTGTCGGAGTCCAACCGACTACAGGTGATACAGAAAACATGTCTCAATAGCTTCAAATGGTTCATAGTATTCACTGGCAAAGTCGTTCCTGACTTGGTGTAACTCATAGCATTGAGCAGCGTGCCTCTTTTCCTCTGCTTACACTGTTGTATCTGGTGGCAGAATGAAGGCAACTCTGCTGCAGATGCAGAAAAGTATTCGACAGCTCTTCACCTCTGGAATCAAGCAATCTCGTTGACACCGTTCAAAGCTCAGCTGCATGAGCAAAAGGCACAGGTGAATCTTGTGTTTGCTTTTTGTGCTTGCCATTTTTGTGCACATATGTACTTTGTAACTTTAATGTAAGTACAGGTTTTCCTTCAGCTAGGCCGCTTTTGGGATGCTGTGCAATGTGCAACTCGTGCAACAGAGTTAGATGTGACCTGGGCAGATGCATTTCTGACCCTTGGCAGGTCTCAGCTTGGCCTTGGCGAGGTACCGTTCTGACATGTACATGACAAATGCAAGTTCCTGTGTTTTTGCATGTATCAGCACTCACTCCCATCCTCTCATAAATTGTACGCTGGCAATTGCTTTGATCTGTCTGCAGCCTGAGCTTGCATTGAAGAGCATGGAGACAGCTCTACAGCTGCAGGTGAGAACACACTGCTTCAGCCAGCAGACGCGGTTCAGCCCACGTCTGCTCACTCTTGCAAAAAGCAACACCAACTGCTTGCATAGCATGATGCATGCTGACACAGAGTATGCTGATGCAGCCTGAGCTTGAGGAGGCTCAAACCGAGATAGCTGAAGTACGAGTGCTGACTCTACAGCGCAAACACCCTGATGCAACTACCAAACGGATCAAAGTTGTTTGAGTAGTTGTAGCTATAGGCTAAAGCCTGCACTTGTTATAGCTACCACTCATGAGCTATAGATACTGCCATATGCAACAACTACACCTGTGTTTGCCTGCTGTTAGTAACCTTCAGCATTTCCTTACACAGTGTCTGCCTCAGAAGCATGTTTTCTACCATGTGTGCCAGAGCCATTGGCCTCCGTGTAATATAAATGCAGTCAACGTCCATCAATAGCTTGAAAAGGATGGAGCATCAGTTTGCCTTTTATAAGGGCCTGATCGACCTTTTTGATGACGTTCCCACAGTCATGCAACACGTTCTCGAAACAAGAGTGGAGTCCCCACATGCCTTCATCAGTGTTCAAAGGAATGGGAGGTGCATGCTTCTTGACGTATGCAGTCAGAACAGAAGGGAGAGAGCATTTTTTGAGTACAAAGGAAAATGCAGCATCAGCAGCTTGCGTTATCGTCTGAGGGTCAAGGCGCCTGATCCGATCAGCAGGTTCATGGGAGTGAAGTGGACATAAAACACTGGGGTAGCCTTTGTCTGAAAAGTGCGCAGGAGGGACACAGGGCTTGCACCGTCTGCTGTGCTTGTTTCCTGGGATTCTGCAGACTTGGAGCCCCATAGCTGCACAGTGTGGTCTGCACTGCCTGCAAAGCAACACTACCTTAGACGCCTGTACTGTGTCCCTGCCATGACTTCTCCTTGTAATATGAGGAGGATACAACAGACACATGTGTATGTAAGCACACAAACGCAACACTACACGCCTGGTCATCAATCAGTCGTCAAGCTGTCCATCAGATGGACATTGCACATTACAGCAGCAACGACCTGGAGGAAGGGGCAGCTTGCCCAGTGACTTGACTCCAACAGGTTGGCAGTGCACATGCAACAATTGCTGACACTAGTTCTGTGCTGAAGGAATAGCAAAGGCTCAATTGCAGGGCTTGGAATAGCAGGTTTCACACTGCAGGGCCAAGCAAGCATGACAACAGGGTGTACCCGAAGCAAGTATGCTGCCGTCTCCCTTACTATAGGCCAGACTCCAGACAGGGCCCTTATGCTGTGGGGTGACCCCAAAGCGGCGGGCGTCCTTCAAGTCCCACAGCATCAGGCTGCCATCCTCACTGCCGGACGCTAGCGTCTGCCCATCTGGTGAAAAGGCAAGAGCTGTCACCTGAGCAGCACAGAGTTGCAAGTGTGAGCTGCATGAGCAAAACAAGAGTGCATCAACTGCCTTGTATCTATGTACAAAGGTGCCTTGTACCTATGTAAGGTGCCTTGTACCTATGTACAAAGGCAGGTCAGGGAGCTAGCAGCCGTGCTGGTAGGCCACAGATGGCAGGCTGCCGCACAAAGAGTGCATTGTTTGGCCATGCAAGCAGGAAGCAAGTCCCAAGCAAAAAGCTTGTCTGCAAAGTGCAGCATGCGATGTCATAAAGTTTCCAGTCACACTTGTGACAGATGGTCCCAGACATACATTACAGATTGCATTTCTGCATGTAATCTGCATCAGGCTGAGTGCAGCTGGGTGGCTTACTGGAGAGCGGTGGCCAACAAAGACTCTGGCGATGGAGGCATCTCTGATGTCCCACAGCCTGATGGAGCGATCACTGGAGCCTGTGGCTACATAGTGGCTGTTGGGATGCCACTGCACCACATCCACATCTGACTGATGGCCTGCATCACGCCACAGCCACAACCTGATTGCAACCTTTTGCCATCCAATTGTAGACACAATGAGATGGCCTGCGTCCTGTCTGTTGGAATGCTTCTTGCCTGTTTGGTGTTGGTGTTCTTTTTTTGGGGGAAAACATTCCGTGTAAGTGAGTTGTTTTGCAGCTCTGATGACAGATCCAAGAAATCTTTTGTACGTAAATGATGCGAAACTTGCGCGCATGAGGTGCAGTGCTCAAAACGAATTCAAAGCAAGTTGTCATTTCCAGTCAACCCTTTTCATCTGCTATGCTCTGCAGTTCTGCTGTGTGTTCCTTGCTCCTTGCATAACAGGCAAGGAGATATACAGCTGTCAGGATTTAATGTAGCCCACCTGTCAAGATGCGCAGTAGAGAGGCTCGCTCTGTACACCACACCCTGCCTGTCTTGTCTGCTGAAACACTCGCAAAGTAATGACCATGCGGCGAGGCAGCCACATCCCACACTGGAAAGCTGTGTCCCCTGCAATCACCAGCGGCTTGCCACTTGCCCTGATCTGTCAGGTCCCTTGGCGGTAAATTACTGGGCAATGTGCTCTGGATATTGGACTGTCAGAGAGGGAGCAGCACAAGATGGGTGAGCAGTGCAAGCAACTGCTGACCGTCCACCTCAAAGCCCAACATGTACATCAGTCCACAACAGCTTCCAACATAGAGAGCTCATGGCCACAATGTCATGCAGTACCTTTGGCCCAGCTTGCGCCGCAAGGTTGCACTGGTGTCTCATGTAAGAGTTGACATCAATCAGCTACAGCCAGCTGAGGAGCTGGTGAGGTTGAGTCATTGCCCATGCAACAAGCTTGGGGCATCAATGCTCTTAGTGCTCTTGAACGATACTTGCACACACAGCTTGGAACCCTAACATTCAGCTGAAGTCGCTACACCCACTTGCTTACGGTCCACAGGCAGGTAGTAAATGAATGCCAGAGTTGGCAACCAGCCAAATCAGGCATGCAGTCCTGACTGTGCACATACACATGCACATACACATGGACATGCACATGGACATACACACGCACATACAGATTTTCAGCAACACTGACTCGAGGGGCACATACCTGTAGGCCACCAGGTTGACAGCCAGCTCTGTGCTCCACAGCCGAACAGTCCCATCAGCAGAGCTAGTGTACAGCAGCTGCTGGTCGGGACTGTAGTCCAAGCCGTAGATGGCACCAGAATGACCCCACAAATGGCTGACAGCACTGCCGCCTGCTGCTGCTTCATCAGAGGCCGGCCCTCGTGAAGCAGCCATCTTCTCTAGGTCATAGATGCGCACTGAGGAGTCAGCAAAGCCACCTGCAGGAGAAACGCCTGTTAAGTCATTTTGAGCACAGCTGCATATAAATTGTGTGATGACCACAGCGGCTGCAAGTGACATGTGCAAAGACCATGTTCAGGACTGTACATATATGACCCAGTGCAAGACGCGTATAAATTGAGTGCATGCAATATCCATAACAGCTGATGTCTCTGTTTGCGGAAGACATGTGGCAAGTGTAGATACAGCAGCCACCTCTGCGTTTGTGTTACTTTGTGCATTCATGGGATGGCAGAAAGCAGAAGGGGCATGTCAGGGCTGCATGCTTGACAACAGCTATAACATGGCTGACTCCTGTTGGTGACAAGCGCATGGCAGCAGATCAAAATCCAGATGAAGTACTGTGAGCCCCAGGCTGCATGATGCACTGATGGCTGACCTGCTACACAAGCTGCATCAGAGGATGTGGTGACACAGTTAAGCGTGTGATGGCTGTTGACAAAGGTGTAAAAGGCAGCTGAGGGCAGGGCAGTGGGGCTCAGGGCAGCCCGCTGCTCCAGACATTGCATTATGTCTGCCTCCAGCTCATCGGATATGCCCACCAAAGGGATCTGCATTGCACAGTAGAACTGACTCCAACAGCAATTCTTGATGCTACATAAAGCTACCTCTCGCATGCGCTTTTCATTGACTCTGCCCGGGTGGTATCAGCCCTGATATGTTGCTTTGTCCTGTCCTAGCTTGGCAGCCAGCACAGCAACAGTGCTTGTCAAAGCCAAGCACTGTTGGCTTTGGCCTGTTGCTTGTCAGCATGCATCAGTCCAAATCATGACGCATGGCAATGATTGTCAGGTCTTGACCGGTGGACAGTGACCTGTGGCTCCATCCTGTCCTGCTGAGCTTCACGCTGGCGAGCACGCTCCTTCTCAGCAGCGCGCTTCAGCTGCTGGCGTGCTTTCTTGGTGAGGGGCTTGCCTTGCTCATCCACCTCTTGCTCACCCGCCTCCTCACCTGCAGCAGCGGCTTGCTGCTCTCGCCACTTGTCCTCCACACTATCCTGCAAGGTGGTCAGCCAATGCTGAGTCAGTGCCCTCCAGCTTGGATTGTGACATAGACAACCTGCATTACAATCATCCTCTGGACGGCCATGCAAGATGGCTATGCACCATCACAATCATCCTGTTTCCTCATCACACAGCATTTGAACCGTCCTTCGCACTGCATCGTGGTCACAGCGCGACATATTGCTCAAGCTGCTTTGACATGCTGCAGTAAGGCAGGAATTGAGTGAGAGGTATACCTGTAGTAGCCTGATGTCTAGGGGCTTCTGATTGATGGTGACCACATCCCCTTGTATGGGCCCAGTCAGCAGCGTGGTCTGCTCAGATGCTCCATCCTCCACTGGCGCGGCCACTTCCTGCATTCAGCACACCACACGTCAGTAGGTACAGCATCAGGACAGGGGCCAAGCTATTTTTCAGCAGTATCCATAGTGAGGCATATTGCAGGGTCTTTGCATTGAGCGCGTCAGCAATGCAGACACTGTCTTTTGGGCAGCAGAGCTAGGATGTGCTGCCCCCATGCTTGACCACACTTTTATGCAACCACCTGCTGTCATTATTTTACAGCCTGCATCGCTCCACCTGACCATGTTGTTTTTATCTCACTGCAGGTTTGAGTGGTCCACTTGAATCAGTGACACAGTCATTTACCTCAGCTGTGCACAATTGCATGCCTAATGAATGAGCTGGATCGAGAGACATATGATTTGCATGCCTCTGCAGCACTGGACAAGGCTGTAAGGCTGCAGCAGCTAGATCAGCAGGTGCAGATCTGCAGTCTTGAAGTTGCCACACAAGTAGCCAGGCTACATCATAGGCCAGGCTTGGCAGATGAGACATGTAAGTAACCCACCGGTCTGCTTGCTGCATGCATTCAGACTAGAGGCCAACAGCAATGGAGCCCAGACACAATGCACCTGCACTTTAAGGTGTTGGTTGACAATGCCCAGAAGAAGCCACAGCTTGGCTCCTTGCAGGAAGGCCATGAGCAGCTGAAGAGAGTAGGTGGAGAGTGTGACTGGGTAGCGCGCAGCTCTGGCTGCTGATGCTGTCCTGTTGGTAGCGATGTGCTCTGGGACTGCCACTGACTGAAGGTCCTGGATCTCCTGCATGCATGCCAAGGAGCTGTGGGTCAGCATGTATGCGACAGGGCTGAAAGTGTCATTCATCAGGCGATGATTTATGTCCTTGAGCTTGTGTATTTGAGATTCTGCAAAGTGTGCCGGACACGCTTTGCTTGACAGCCTGGCGGACAATGCTTTTGCTAACGTGATTCAACAATCATGCCTTGCAGGTTATGTTTGTCATCCACACTCTGGAATCTTTAGCCGCTTAGTGTGCAATTGGTAGCAAACAAATACGTTGCTACATATAGCAAGTTGATGCGTCTGGCAGTGTAGAATGCTGCAGTCCTTGTGATTTGCTGCTGCATGTCTGTGATCAGCTTTGCCAGACAGCTGCTGTGACAGCCCTGCAATGACAAGCAGACTTTGGCCTTGTGACCACGCAGATACAGACACTCAAAAAGGGCATGTCAAAGGCTGCTGTATCATGTTACAAATAAATGGTCTAACAACACTTTTCACTCAGTTTCCCATGTTTTTTGAAAGGGATTCGAGAGAAGAATTTATTGTATTTACAAATTGAATGTTTTATGACAGTGGACAAACCTGCTCCCTGATCTGTGCAGTCTGAGCTCCAGAGGAAGTGAATCGCTGCTTCTGCTTGGTCAGTAGCCGATGAGCTTCACTGGTTGCTCGCTTGGTGATCAACTCCAGATAGCAGTGTATAAACAGAGGGTACAGTACTCGTGCAAGTTCATCCTGCATAGGCAACACTTTGCAGCTCACATAGATCAAACTGCTTCCTACATAGTCCTGTTTGCATTGATTTCAGAACCTGGCAAGTGTGTGCCTGTTGGCTGCATCAGAGCCAAGGTCGTACACATGCATGCAGCCATGCACACACATCAAGCAGTGGAATTGCCATAGCGCACCTTGTATAAGTCCAGGGAATTATCAACCCAGGAAGCAAGCTTTTGAAAGCTATCTGCATATTGTGTAGGATCCTGATCGGCCAACGAGTACAGCATGTTCTCTATAATGCCATTGCCATTGACATGAAGTCTCTGTGCTGACAGAGCCATGCTGTCAACACCTGCTTCTTCTCGCAGTATGGCTCCAGTTTTTGCAAAGCTGCACCATAACACAGCACGGTGTCAGCAGTGTCATCAGGATGCCCAGAGCCGTGAGCCATTTGAGCACAAATACTTCCTGCACCCACCCTCGCTTCTTGCAGTATTCCAAAACAAGCTTGTCTATGTCAGCGTCTTGCATAGCGACGCCAGCTGCGCAACTGACACCCGCGGATGCGTTGCCAACTCAATCACACCAGCATGATATGAAGCACCCCAAGCTGACCATTGAGCCGCAACGTTATAGCTGTGGACAGTGATGATCAGCTGACCATGCATGACCTGGTGTCGTTAGCGTGACAGCTTGTCGACAGGTTGGGCATGGTCCACCAGAAAAGGGCAAGTATTGAGGCAAGACAGATGCAGACAGATCACAAATGTTGTTACGCTTATTGGATGTGCAAGTTGCAGCATGTCGCTTTTGGCAATTAAAGCCTTACGCATGTCGGTTCTGCATGCGCAGTTGAGCAAGCACACGGATATTGGCACTAATCAACTTTGATCGGACTCTTGTCGGCTGTTCTCGTTCTCGCGAACAGTACAGACGACGCGCCAAATGTAATATGGTTTCTTTCGCTGAAGTCTTCAACAACATAGATGTGTTGCTTCTCCTCACCGACAATTTACAGCCTGACGACGTGCTACACCTGAGGACCGTTAGTCGGTCTTGTAGAAGCTTGATTACCTTGGATGAGGTCACCCGCATCAGAGACACGGAGTGTCCACAGGCCAGATGCAAAGTTGTGGTGAAAATCACAGAATACTGTTCCACAGAGGTGGCAGAGGCTCAGGGTGGAGAGTTTGTAGCAAAACTCAAAATCACAATTGGCACAGACAGGTCCTCCTGCTGTAAGGTGGCAAACATCATCATGCCCGCGCGATGCAGAGATGTTGTCTATCTACAACTGGTGAAGAAGGTGGAAGAGCGGGTTGAGGTGGACAAGATAACAGCAAAAGTCTATTTTGGAACAGACATACCAGAAGTGGCAGTGCTGAGACTGTTCAATATCTTTGCCAAAACCATTGGGATAGGTGATCAGTTTGTGCAGGCAAAGGGCCCATCCCAGGATCAGTGATGGGTTGCCTACCGCATATTCACTTCCACCATTTCACTCATTAAGAATGCTACCTGTGAAATTTGTATTCGCACACTTTCGAATTACCATGGAGGCCCAGCTGAACTGACTATCTTCACCATCTTTTGCATTTGAATACACCAATAGTACTGCATAAGCACCTTACAAGTCATTGCACTGCATGTACCCAGTCTTTGTGCCAACACCCTCTGCATGCCTCTTATAATTATAATGACGCATGTTGATTGTCAGATCTGAAGGTAATGCTTTGGTAGATCGGATGCGCGCTCCCAAGAATGCATTGATCTGCACAGCTTGCATCATAGAAAGTCTGACACAGTGTGCAGTCATGATCATGCTGGGCTGGGCAATGCACTCATATGCTTTTAACATGCATCTCGGAAACTATGTTCACAGTCATGGGCCACAAAGGTGGCGACCTTGCAAACTGCTGAGCAGTATTCGCAGCATCTGCTGCTGACTATCAGGTCTATCCGGGCTGTTTGTGCATGATGCAACCCAAGCCATCCCATACGCGTGACCTACACCTCAAATGGCTCAATATACCAGTAAACATATTTTGGCCGCAAGCCTCCTAATGCAATGCATACAAGGAAGCCTCAGCTATCACCCACCTAGATGTCCTTATGCCTTTACCACGATTGTGGTTTGCTCGACGCAAAGAAGATATAAAATAAGCCCCCAAGCACATTGATTCCAGCCACAATCTCAAATACCAATGGCCAAGAGTGTCGGCTATCAAGAATCAAGCCGGTACCATATATGCTGAAGGCTTCAACAATGCTGGACAAGCCATTTGTGAGACCAAAGATTATGCCAGCAAATTTGGCAGACAGGTCCTGCACACACCAGAGTAGCAAGCTCAGCCTGCGAGCCTACAAGCCTGATTTGTGATTTGTGTGTGTGCACATCTCAGAAGCAATAATGACCAGCGCAAATGCAGACTCACTTTTCACAGCAAGCAAGAGCGACAACACAAATGTGCTAGCAGCAGCGTGAAAGATTGCAAAGTGCAAGTTGCTCTTGAGCTTACTAAATGGTTGGAGGCAGCTCCAGATACATAGCAGCCTTCAAGTGATAACATGATACTCAGCACAACACAAGCGTGTGCTGCACTCCCACCCTGCAGGATAGCAGCAAACCCAGTGAGACCTAAAGGCTGACAGGAGCAGTGGCATTTGCAGCATGTATGATAGCATCTCCAACTGTATTGCTGTCTGGACTGTATGCAACCGAGGTCACCGATCATGTGAATAGAGTGTGACCACATGATAGACTTGCAATAGCATCTTGTGTGATTGGGAAAACATCTGGTGTGCGTGCAGAGGTATAGCAACTGGGATTGAAGGAGCTGAGCTCGTATAGTTGCAATCATGGCATGACAACAAAGGTACTGTGCAGCTACAGCTGACATGCCATACATGCATGCAGCTCTTCTACAGATACAGTCGCTGTTACAATTAAAGTTGACCAGGTCATAAAAGGTGTGACCACAAACTTGGGGCACCAAATAGTCTCTGACTGCCATCAGACCTGAACAAAGACGCTATATGCGTAATTTGGATGGAAATATGGAAGTACTCTGCTATACAAAACGTGCCAGGCAACTCAGCTGTGGCCGGCTGTGACATAAGCAGTGTCACACTGGCATCTGACAGAGCACAGCTCACCCGGTATCACATATGCAGGCAGTCATTGGTCTTTGATGCTCTGCAGACATGAAGCCTTACCTTGTTCAACCAGGCAAGGTAGAAGAGGCAGCCTGCAGGGCCAAAGGAGCCAATGCCCTGCATGATCTTGCGCACATGTGTCAGGGGCAGGACATCACGAGTGCTCAGGGCATCTGCAATGGCCCCTCCTGTCATGGTCGCCACTATTGCACAGCACCAGGGGAAGATGGACAGCAGGGCCGACTGCTTCACATCCACGCCATAGTTCTCGTTGTAATAAGATGGGATCCACAGGAATACCAAGAAGTGCATCACACCTGCAATGTATTCACAGATGAATTACGACATGTCACCATAGGTATCCCCATGTGTAGCAACCATAAGAAAGACACAAGCAGGCATGTATATGGTGCAGACTTGTGAAATCAATGAATGCAGTTCTTGAGAATCTATTTAAATTGTATTGATGTGACCTGCACCTGCCAACAGCAACAAATGTATGTCACGACTGAGTGTGTACCCTGAGTGCATTGAGCCACAAAGATAGCCCAGACGGCAGTGCTACGCACAAACTTCTCCCAGGGCACATCCCCCACCCCCTTGATACCCTCTCCATGGGGGTACTGGCTCTGCCGAGCAGGTGGCTCCTCGCTGACAAGAGGAATCCAGAAGATGCACCACAGCAGGCCCGGGCAGCCATACACCACAAACAAGCCCTGCCAGTTGAACCTGGCCATGATGGCGGGTGCTGATGCATATGACAGAATGGTCCCACTGGTAGCCCCTGTGTCAAGGCACGTGAAGAGACAGTCAGTGTCTGCTGGGACTCAATCGATCTGAATGTGGATGCAACTGTGCATAAGCAATACAAGAAGCAGAATGCAAAATTTTAATTTGGTCGCAATTGGCCTATTGTACATGGCATGCCCCAGAATTGCCAGCATGAATTTACATTCCTGTTGAGGCTAAGGCCCTACCCCGTGAGAGGGCATCGGCCATCGTGCTAGCAGAATGCAACTCCATTTGGGTGCTGCGTAGCTGAGTTTAGTGACAGCACAGGAGAACATAAGGGGAACATGCAAGACGCCGCCTATTGCCAGCGAGGTTGGATCTAGGAGAACTAGAAAGCTGGGGCATGGGCCTTGTATGCCTGACACAAGACTTACAGTACAGTCTCCGTTTAATGACTTCTCAGGGTTTGAAATCATAGCTCAAGACTTGAAGGCACAACTTCAACAGCACACATCTTTTCTGGACTGTCTTAGGTGACCACAACTGAACACAAGCTTGAATGGATATGCTCAAAACAGTGATGTATGCTCGTGCCTCATCAAGCATGCTTGAGCAGGTCAGAGCCGATATTTGATGCTAGCTACACAGCCCTTTTCAAACATGCTCAAGTACAATCAAAGGCAAGCCTTGCCTGTGAAGATGAGGGTGTTGGCAAAAGTGCGCCGGTTTCTTGGCAGCCATTTGCCCTGCAGATGCTGGATGGCTGGAAAGGTGACCCCTTCTCCTGCCCCCATCAGGCACCGGCAGGCCAGCACCACATACACAGACTTGGTGGAGGCTGCCACGGGTGTCAACATGGTGAAGATGGACCAGGCCACCACGCCCAGCCCCAGGATGAGCTTGGCAGTGTAGCGCGTCGCCAGGTACCCACCACAGATGTTGGTCACTGTATAGCCCACAAAGAACACACTGCAAGAGCAGAGGACCTCCGTCATCAGATGTGCTGCAGGGTCAGGCTGGTCAGACCAGCAAATCTGCACAATGGCTAAAAATGCATTCAATCAGGGCTGGGAAGTGCTAAAGATGGGTTGATTTGCAACATAGTCTGAGGAAAGGTGCTTGCTTGGCTTGAACTGAATGTGATGCTCAAGGACAAAATGGAACAGGAAGGGCATACCTGTTGATGGCTCCCTTGGTGCTGTTGCTCCAGCCATACTGCACGCTCATTGGGATGATGGCTACACTCATGGCAGCTCTGTCCACATAGCAGATCATGGCCACCAAGCAACACAGGAAGACGACCAATTTCCAGCGCCAGCTTGGCATGGCTGGCTCAGCATCTGGGCTGTCATCATCACCTGAGGCCTCTCCATCCTTTTTCTTGGGCTTCTGCCAAAGCGAGAGCAGCCTGACCCACCATGGGCGCAAGTGCTTACGAGAGTGCTTGTCATCTGCTGGATCAGGCGCCCAAGTAGCCATTCGTGCGACTTGTTGCTTTGTGACATCAGCAAATGGTGAGCTGCCCTGTTTCAGCAGCTTTCGCTTGCCATCATCAAAGCTTTCTATGTATGAGGCACTGGCTACGGCTGCATCAGGCTGCTTGTGTTTGGGAGACCATAGGTAGTACAGCTTCTGCGCACGAGGTCCTGCTGATATGGTGAAGGACTGATGAGGAGTGCTGGTCTGTAGATCGCTGACAGTACTTGCATGCACAGCTATCCTGGGCAGGGATTGCTGCAAGCTGTCTGACTGACTGCTGCTCCCACAAGGAGACTCTGTTGCAGCTGTGACATGCTGGCTGATTGGAAGGTCAGCTTCTGAGGTCGAGGGTGGCTCATAGCTGTCATGGATATCCACAAAGTGGACACTATGCTGTTCTACTGGATCTGCAGCATCTACGTCCCTCTGTGGAGAGCTTGACACTAATCTGAGAAAGCTGGCCTGTGTTGCTTGTGGATGCAGCTCGACAGTATCAGCTGAGCTTGTGCTTGCTTCTTGTGGTGGAGGTCCTGGAGGCGCAGCATAACTGACTTCTGCAGGAGCTGAACCTTCACAACCCTGGTCGGCATATTGCTGGTGCTGGGGGCCTGCTGAGGCTGAGTTGTGCTTGTGCTTGCGCGAGCGAGTCATATTATGACCAGAAATACACTAGGCTGTGCCCTCTTTGGCCTGAGAAATCGGCTGCATAGCCACTCACGTAACCAGACCCACAAACCACACGGGGCCGCTAACGAACTGTTTCTCGTTTAGCTGCAAGGCCGCTACGCGCAAGCGTCCTTCTGATGCTTCAGAGGATCCTGGCACAACAGCTGCTGGACTTTGACCACAGGCCCGGCCGTCCGAGAGATCACAGAGTCAGCACAAACCTGAACATATCGATGCGCGATAAGTCTTGACCTTGCTGGCCCGGTGACAGGCGGAGTGGCATAACGACCATCACGGCGCTCATAGGGAGCGCTCAGGCGTTATTTTCTGATCCCCAACCCGGAAAACCCGGGTATGGGCCCGGGATGGAAGCCATACCTGCCTCAGCAGTCATAGATTACCCCATCTA
>JAABUP010003369.1_pt1 | contig 28328 bp, 28 predicted proteins | sample 5559201 | NCBI WGS metagenome assembly JAABUP01 (sample SAMN10711887, study PRJNA513373) | rock metagenome | isolation source: Antarctica rocks | place: Antarctica | reverse complement strand
GTGTTGCCCTCGGTGTCGAGGTAGTAGCCCTGCCACGCCATGCCCGGCAGCGCACTCTTGGGCAGGGCCACCTGGCCGCCCGCGTCGAGGATGCGGCGCTCCATCGCGTCGTAGTCCTCGACCTCCATGGTGCAGACGAATCCGTTCGTGCCCTGGCCCACCGCCGGCGCGGGCGCCGGCCGCTGGAGCAGGCCGCCGTTGATGCCCGGCTGATCGTCGGGGCCGGTCACAAGGCCCCAGTAGGTGGATCCAGTGAACTGGCTGTAGTCGTCGAAGGACCATTCGAACGCCGCGGTGTAGAACGTCTTCGCCCGCTCCACGTCGTCAGCATGGATCTCGAAGTGCACGACGCGTGACACGTCGACCTCCTCTTTTTGGCTCGAGCAGCCAGTCTGGCACCAGTGACGAGGCAAGGCTACTGCCGCGGCCTCGGCGCGGGCTCAGGGTTGGTGCGTTCTCGCAAGTAGTCAGGAACCGTGGGGGTGCCCGGCCAGGATGGTGGCGAGCTGCTCGGGAGTGGGGGAACCGTCCAGCCCGGTAGGCGTGCCATAGATGCGGCAGGCCAGCGCCGGAGAGGCACCTGTCGTAGCGAAGTGATCGACCCCGTCGATCAGGATGGTCGGCGAGCCGGTGAACCGCAGCCGCTTCGCCTGGTCAAGCGTCTCGACCTGCTCGAACGTGATATCGAGGTCGACGCCCACCTCACTGGCCGCCTCGAACAGGCGCTCTCGGGCCGTCTGCCAGCTCGGGCATCCGTCGAAGAACTGGATCGTCACGGTCACGGCCATCCCCCCATCATCCCTCGGCCGCCGCGCGGACTTCGGGATCCTCGCAGGCCCGGACGAAGGCGCTGATGCGGGCCCGGATCTCCCGGCCGAGCAGCGCCTGGCCCAAGGGTTCCGCCACCGGGCGCAACCACGCCGGGCGCACCGTGTAGGTGTACTTCCACACGGCTAGGGTGCCGGCCCGTCCATCCTGAGTCTCGGGGGTGAACCGCCAGCCACCGCCGAAGGACTGGAAGAACCACGGCCCGGTCACCATCGTCATGCCGACGGACGTGGGGGGCCGGTAGGAGACGTACTCACTGACCATCCGCGGACCGACCCGCGCCCTCGTCAGGGTGCGCACCCCCTTGGCCGGGCGGTCGGCGTCGATGAGGTGCTGGTGCCGGATGAAGGGGTCCCAGCGCAGGCGCACCTCACCGGTGGTCTGCGAGACCGCGAAAGCCACCTCCGGTGACACGGGGACCCACGCGTCGGCAGTCACCTGTGGCATGAGTCAAGCCTGTCACAGCACGGCAGGGCACCTGCGGTCTCGATGGTGCCGCACCGGCAAACCGGAGCGGCGCGGAACCGCGGGATGGACCGCGCCGTCGAGCTCCCACAAGGGCCGGCCGACGGGCCGAAGCTAGGGTCTTGAGCATGGGGTCACCGGACGTGCTGATGCGGGCGTGGCGCTCCACACCGTTGGGGGTTCGTCGACGAGTCCTACGGCTCCTCGGGCACACCCTTCAACTGGGTGCGCGGACGGCGTGAGCTCCACACCATCCACCGCAACGTCGCCGGCTTCGCGAGCCGAGCGCCCACAACACCCAGCCCGGAACGCTGTTCGCCGACGGGGAGACCCTCGTCGGCGGGTGGGACCCTGCGCGGGAGCTCCTCGTGGCCGACCCGACGCGCCGGGACCTGTGGCTGTCACTCGGTGCCTTCGTCGAGTCGGTGCGGATCGCGGCTGCCGACGCCGGTCACGGGGTCGGCGTCGTGTGGGACGTCGACGCGCGGGCCCACCGGGTGGCCCGGCTCGGCGAGACGGACGCACGGCCGCTGCCTGGGGGGGTTCACGGCCGAGGACCTGAGAGCTCGACGCACGGCCCGCGGCCCCTACACCGAGCCGTTCGCGGGTGCAGCGACAGTGGGCGACCGGGGACGAGGCCGCTCTGGGTGACCAGGCCCGATTGTCCGTGGTCACTCGAGCCCTCATCGACGAGCTCCTGCCGGTGGCGGACCGGTGGAGCTACGGGTCACCGGCCCAGGTGGCGGAGCTGCGTCGCTGGCTCCGGCTGGACGCCGGCGACCCCCGTTACCGGGTCGACGGCCTGACCGACGAAGCCCTGGCGCTCACCCCGGCTCCAGGCGCGGCTGGTCAAGACGGCGCTGTCCTTCCGGGTGTGGTCTGCCCTCCGCCGGCTCGGTGGGCCGAGCCGGCCGGCGTCCGCATCGAGGATCTCCGGGCGGGGACCAGTGGTGGCCTTGCACGTAGCGGCGGCGGATACGCAGTCTCCCCACCGGGTCTGCGCGCACGGGGGAGCGCTGCTGCGCACCTGGTCGGCGGCGCAGCGGCAGGGGCTGCACGTGCATCCGCTGAGCCAGCTGGTCGACTGCCCGGCGACGGCGGTGACACTGCACGAGGCGGTCTCTGCTCCGGACGATGATCAGCTACGGTCGGTCTTCCGGATCGGCCGACCGGCCGGGCAACCCGTCGAGTCCGCACGGACGAGGGGGAGCCGGCAGGTCTGGGCATGAGTCCCGGGGCCGGCCCTCAGGGGCGCGCGGCCAGACGCTCGATGAGCTGGGTCGGACCGCTGACGATGAGCTCGTGGTGAGCCGAGATCTTCGTCTCCGGCACGGCATACGTGAAGTCCTCGCCCGGCGCCTTGACCCCGACGATGGTGACGCCGTACTTGCTGCGCAGCTGGCTCTGGCCCAGCGTGAACCCGATCGCCTCGGCCGGTGGCTTCATCCGGACGATCCCGAAGCCGTCCTCGAACTCGATGAAGTCGAGCATCCGGCCGTTGACGAGGTGGGCGACCCGCCGACCCGAGTCGGCCTCGGGAGAGATGACGTGATGCACCCCGATCCTGCTCAGGATCCGCGCGTGCTCGGGGGTGAGGGCCTTGGCCCAGATCGACTCGACCCCCGCGTCGACGAGGTTGGCCGCAGCAAGGACCGACGCCTCGATCGACGAGCCGATCGCGACAACCGCGATCTTGATGCCCGACGCCTTCGCGGCGTCGACGACGTTGGGGTGGGAGGCGTCCGCGTGGACGATGCGGTCGAACCGGCCGACGAAGCTCTCGGCCACCTCACCGTCCTTCTCGACGACGGTGACCTTGTGGCCAAGGCTCGCCAGCTCGAGGGCACAGGCCTGTCCGAATCGGCCGAGTCCGACGACGATGACGCTCTCGTCGAACATGCGGTTCCTCGCCATGGTGCGGCCTCTCGTGGTGCCAGGTGTCGAGCTGGACCGGGACGGGTTGACCCGGTCATGTCTGGGATCGTGTCTGTTCGTCCAAGGCGCCGGAGAACGGACCGACGCCCCCCACCGTGCGACGAGGACGGTAGCGTCACCATCATGCCAATGCAGGCAAGGGTGGTCTGGGATCCGACGTTCACGAAGTATGACTTCGGTCCGAACCACCCCATGTCGCCCGTCCGGCTGGACCTGACCGCCCGCCTCTGCGACGCCTTCGGCCTCTTCGACCACGCCGACGTCGAGCTGCTCCACCCCGGCGTGCCGGATGACGACGTCCTGGCGACGGTCCACGGCCGCGACTACATCGCCGGCGTCAAGGCGGCATCCGTCGATCCCGATCAGGCCGACCTGCAGTGGGGCATCGGCACGGAGGACGACCCCGCCTTCCTCGGCATGCACGACGCGAGCGCCAAGATCGCTGCTGGGACACAGGACATCTGCCGGATGGTCTGGACGGGGGAGATCGAGCACGGCGTGAACTTCTGCGGCGGCCTGCACCACGCGATGCCCCGTCTGGCGTCGGGTTTCTGCGTCTACAACGACGTGGCCATCGGCATCAGGTGGCTGCTCGACCACGGCGCGGAGCGGGTCGCGTACGTCGACGTGGACGTCCATCACGGTGACGGCGTCGAGCGGATCTTCTGGGACGACCCCCGCGTCCTCACCGTCTCCATCCACGAGTCGGGCCGGGCCCTGTTCCCGGGCACCGGGTGGGCCACCGACATCGGTGGAGGCGACGGCGTCGGCGCAGCGGTCAACATCGCGCTCCCCCCGGGTGTCGGTGACCCCGGATGGCTCCGCGCCTTCCACGCGGCGGTCCTGCCCGTCGTCCGCGCTTTCTCGCCGCAGGTGCTGGTCTCCCAGCACGGCTGCGACACCCACGCGCAGGACCCGCTGGCCCACCTCGCGCTCTCCGTCGACGCGCAGCGAGCGGCCGCCGAGGAGCTCCACCGGCTTAGTCACGACGTCTGCGACGGCAAGTGGGTGGCCCTCGGCGGCGGCGGCTATGAGGTCATCGACGTCGTGCCTCGGACCTGGACCCACCTGACAGCCATCGCGGAACACCGCCCGATCGCCGTCTCCGAGCCGGTGCCCCAGGAATGGCGTGACTACGTTCGGCGGCTCACTGGGCGGCCGGCGCCGTCCCGGATGGGCGATCGCGCCACCGACTCGGGTCCTCTATGGTGGCGGTCTTGGGACCTCGGCTACGACCCGGACGACGCCGTCGACCGGGCGATCATGGCGACCCGACAGGCGGTCTTTTCCCTCCACGGCCTGGACGTCTGGTTCGACTGAGCCGATGCCCGAACGGGGATCGTGGGGCGGTTTCCATTCGTCATGTCGCGAGCCCGTCGGCGTGGCGACTTTACTTCCTGGGCGTTCGCTGACCCCGCGGCTTCCCAACCGTCACACCCGACCCTTAGAGTGACCTCTTGCACGCTTGTGGTCGTTCGTCGGAGGGGAAGCCCGGCGCTGCGCGCGTGCAGAGACCGAGGTAATGATGTCCAAGGAGCGCCAGCTCGCCGAGGTGCGGTTCTTCACCGTCGCCGAGGTCGCCTCGATCATGCGCGTGTCGAAGATGACGGTCTACCGTCTCGTCCACAGTGGCGAGCTGCCGGCCGTTCGAGTTGGACGGTCCTTCCGTGTCCCCGAGGACGCGGTTCACAAGTACCTCCGCACCTCATACGTCGACACCGCCTGACGCCGGGCAACAGCAGCACGTGGAAGGCGGGCTGGGAGCTCCTCCAGCCCGCCCTTCCCAGCAGTTTGGGTCCGACCCGGCCAGGACGGTAGGCTGCGCACAACTGTTCGGCGTGGTGAATCAACCGGGTCGACGCGAAGACACGGTTATTCCTCAACGCAAGGACGTTCCATGGGTTCAGTGATCAAGAAGCGCCGCAAGCGGATGGCCAAGAAGAAGCATCGCAAGCTGCTGCGCAAGACCCGCCACCAGCGCCGCAACAAGAAGTAGACCGAGCGCCACGGCATCCGGCCTCCGCCCAGAAAGGTGGGGGCCTTTGTCGCGGAGGGAGCTTTCCCGTCCGGTGAGAGTCGGCGGGCCGCTGAGTAGGATCGCCCTACGAGCCCGATCCTCAACCCGACGACGGAGGTGTTCCCGTGGCGTCGGTCGTCCTGGTCACCGGGGTCTCCCGCTTCCTCGGCGGGAAGTACGCCCGCGCCCTGAGCGGGGACCCGGACGTCACCCGGGTCATCGGGGTCGACGTCGTCGCGCCACCGCACTCGATCGGCCGTGCGGAGTTCGTCCGGGCGGACATCAGGAACCCGATGATCGGCAAGATCATCGTCCAGGCCCAGGTCGACACGGTCGTCCACCTGAACGTCATCGCGACCCCCGTCTCTGCGGGGGGCCGGGCGTCCCAGAAGGAGATCAACGTCATCGGGACGATGCAGCTCCTCGCGGCCTGCCAGAAGGCGCCCAGCCTGGATCGCCTCATCGTCAAGTCTTCGGCGGCGGTCTACGGGTCATCCCCGCGTGACCCGGCGATGTTCACCGAGGAGATGGGTCCGAAGTCCCTCGCTCCCACCGGGTTCGCCAAGGACTCCGTCGAGGTCGAGGGCTACGTCAGGGGTTTCTCGCGCCGCCGTCCGGAGGTGGCCATCTCGATGCTCCGGTTCGCCAACATCATCGGTCCGGGGATCCGCACGTCGCTGACCGACTACTTCTCCCTCGCGGTCGTGCCCGTCCCGTTCGGTTTCGACGCGCGCCTGCAGTTCGTCCACGAGATCGATGCCACCACGGCCCTCATGGTCGCGACCACTGCTCCTGAGGCCGTCGGCATCGTCAACATCGCCGGCGACGGCGTCATCACCGTGGCTCAGGCTGCCGCCCTCGTCGGGCGCCCGATCGTCCCCGTCCCGCTCCCTGCGGCCGGGATCGTCGGGACCGTCGTGAGGCGCGCTGGACTGGCCGACTTCTCCACCGACCAGATGCAGTTCCTCGCGCACGGACGTGGGCTCGACACCGCCCGGATGCGGGAGGTCCTGCACTTCCACCCCGCGTTCACGACGAAGCAGGCGTACCTCGACTTCGCTCGCAACGTCGGGGCGGCAGTGCCTGGGACTGACGTCGTCGGAGACATGGTCCACGGGGCAGCCGACCGAGCCGCCAGCGCGTTGGCGCATGCCTGGGCCCGCGGCAGGAGCGACTGATGCCGACCGATCCGGCGCAGGAACGGCCCGTGCAGAAGCGCGCGACGAGAGCGTCCGCCGCTGCCAAGGCGCCCACCACGGCACGCAAGTCGGCAATCCCGACGGCCGACCCGGCACGCAAGAGGGGGGACAAGGCGGCAGGCAGGATGACGAAGAAGGTGGCAGCCACCGCCAGCGCAGCCCCGGCGAGGACCTCACCGGCCCGACAGTCGCCGTCGAGCCGCGACGCCCTCGCCACCGGTGCGGCCCGAGCCAGTGGGGAGCGTGCCCGCCGCACGCGTACCCCGCTGCTCGATGCGAGCCCCGAACCATCCCCTGCGGTTTCCATGGCCGGCGACCCAGCGGTCGAACCGCTCGAGGTGACGGCCCGGCATACCGGGGCGAAGCACCGTCCGCGGCCTAGCCCGAGAGCAGCGGCCCCCTCGACGAAGGCGGTCGCCCACTCGGGTGGGCGCACCGAGCGCCGTCAGCGGACCCGCACGACGACGGCTCGCCGACCGGGCCCGCAGGCCGCGCGCACCCTCGCCGCAGTGCCCGACGCCGCAGTGCCCGACGTCGGCGCGCCCGACGTCGGCGCGCCGGAGGTCGCCGCCTTAACGGCACCGGGGGCGGTCCACCCCGGTGTGGAGGACGTCCTCGGCGCGGCGGTCGCGGCTCTGCGCACCGTCGCCGCCGCGACCGGGATCTCGTCCGAGGAGGTCGAGGTCCAGGTCGCCCGCACCCTGGCCTTCGTGCGCCGGCGGCTCACCGGTGACTTCGACGTCGACGAGTTCGGTTTCGACGAGGACTTCACGACGAACATCTACCTCCCTCTCCTGCGGCCGCTCTACCGGACGTGGTTCCGTGTCGAGGTGCGCGGCGTGGAGAACCTCCCGGCGGAGGGCGGCGGGCTCGTCGTCGCCAACCACTCCGGCACGGTCGCGATGGACTCACTGATGACGCAGGTCGCGGTCTTCGACGAGCACCCGGAGCACCGCCACCTGCGCATGCTCGGCGCGGACCTCGTGTTTCAGACCCCGGTCGTCGCCCAGGTGGCGCGCAAGTCGGGGTCGACCCTTGCCGGGAACGCCGACGCCGAGCGGCTCCTCGGCGGCGGGGAGCTCGTCGGCGTCTGGCCCGAGGGGTTCAAGGGGGTCGGCAAGCCGTTCAGCGAGCGCTACAAGCTGCAGCGTTTCGGCCGGGGCGGGTTCGTCTCGGCCGCGATCCGCACCGGGGTGCCGATCATCCCCTGCTCCATCATCGGCGCCGAGGAGATCTATCCCATTCTCGGCAACATGAAGACCCTCGCACGGGTCCTCGGTGCGCCCTATGCGCCGGTGACGCCGACCTGGCCGCTGCTCGGCCCGCTCGGGCTCATCCCGCTGCCGAGCAAGTGGATCATCGAGTTCGGCGTGCCCGTGGAGACCAAGGATCTGGGCCCCGGTGCGGCCGACGACCCGATGCTCGTCTTCGACCTCACCGACCAGATCCGCGAGACGATCCAGCAGAGCCTCTACTCCCTGCTGATGCAACGACGGTCCGTCTTCTTCTAGCGCGCGTGACCGGTATGCCGTGCCGCCGGGAAGCGGTCAGCGCGGGCAGATGCCGGGGAGGCAGGACCTGGTCGGGGCGAGCGTCACCCCGGGAAGCGGGGCCGTGACCCTGACGGCGGGGACGGTTGGCGTGATGCCGCCACTGCCCGCGGTCACTCCGCCGGCGCCCACGGTGCTGCTCGGCAGGGCGGCGGTCGCCTCACCGACCGGCAAGGCGGCGGTCGCCCCACCGACCGGCAAGGCGGCGGTCGCCCCACCGACCGGCAAGGCGGCGGTCGCCCCACCGACCGGCAAGGCGGCGGTCGCCCCACCGACCGGCAAGGCGGCGGTCGCCCCACCGACCGGCAGGCTGGCGCTCACCGCCCCGGTGCCGACCGCGACGCCTCTGGTGCTGGCGTCGACGCTGGGGACGTTCGCCCGGGCATCGATGCCGCGAACGGGTGCAGCGGTGGCGGGGGCACCGGGCAGGAGCGGTCCGGCTGGGGCAGCGGCAGCCCGAGTGGTGGTCGCACGGACTCCGCCCGGCACCGTCGCCGTAGGTCCGCTCTTCGTCGGCGCTCCGGTCACAGCGGCCGGACCCGCCACGCCCGCCACACTCGCCGGGGCGGCAGCCGAAATAGCCGGGGCAGCCGGGGTAGGGGCGGTCGGGGCGGTCGGGGCGGTCGGGGCGGTCGGGGCGGTCGGGGCAGCCGGGGCAGCCGGGGTAGGCGCGGTCGGGGCAGGCGCGGCCGGGGGCGTCGCGAGGATGGGCAGTGCGCTCGCGCCGTCACTCGCGGGCCGCGCTGGGGCGAGGGCCAGATGTGCCGTCTCACCGGCCGCATCGCACGTCTGGCAGCTGGCCAGCTGCTGGACCGCGTTGTCACCCGCCGCGCCGAGAAGGGCGCGCAGCGTGGTGACGAGGGGGAGCGACCCGGCAGGCACCCGGTCTCTAAGGACGTCGATCTGCGGGATCGCCCTGGCCGAGAAGTCCTCGATCGCCAGCAGCGACCGGGGGTTGTGGGTCTCCTCGAAGGACTGCCGCAGCAGCGCCTGGCCCTGGGTCACGTCGTCGATCGCGCTTTGCAGCGCCAGGTCGACGTCGGACCCAGCGGGCGTGGGCCCGTTGACGAGACGACCGACCTCGACGATGTGCTCCTGCGCCTGGCTGAGCCGAGTGGCGCCCTTGTCGGCGAGCGAACCCGCGAGGCTGACCGCGGCGTCGTCCAGCACCTGCTTGACCTGGTAGAGCGCCTGCCCCGGAAGGGCCGAGCGTGACGCCACCCCGACGACTCCACCCACCGCGACGAGCGAGGCAGCGACCCCGGCAAGGACCCTGGGCAGTCCACGCCCGACGAGGACGATCACCGGCTTCGGCCCAGGCGCGCGGCGGACTGGTGTCCGCACGGCGCTCCCCATGCGGGTCTCGGCTGTCTGTCGGGTGGCGAGCTCTGCGGCTTCAGCCTGCAGACGTCGGCCCAGTGCCGCGACGAAGTCGGGGTCCGGTCGGCAGGCAACCGCCAGGGAGCCCACGGCCGTCGCGGTCGGGAGGAGATTGCGCACCCGCGGGTGGTCGGCGGGCCCGCCCGCGACCGCGTCCTGGAGCAGGTCGGCCGTGCGCTTCACCAGACCCACGCCGTCCCTCCCTTTCGCTCGCCCGAGGCGACGGGAGCCCACCTGGTCTCGTCGCCCTGAGAACGACGGGCGGCCGCCGAGGTTACGCGGAGCGAGCTTGCCGTGTGGAGGACGGCGCCCCGGGGTTCACAGGACCTCATCACCGAGCTCCCGTCGCAGCGACCGGATGGCCCGCAGCTGCAGCTGCTTGACGGCGCCCTCGGACTTGGTGAGAACGTGCGCGCACTCGGCGAGCGAGAGCCCCTGGAAGAAACGCAGCACCAGGCACTCGGCCTGCTCCGGCTTGAGGGTGCGGATCGACTCGATGAGCCGGGTGTCGCGCATCCGCTGAAGGACCTCGATGTCCGGCGCGTCGACGTGCTCGTCCGCGTCGAGCATGTCGGCGGTCGTCACCTCGAGCCGGAACCGCGCCGACTTCGCGTTGTCGGTGACCAGGTTGCGGGCAATCGTGACGAACCAGGCGGCGATGTCGCGACCCTGCCAACCGAAGCTGTCGATGCTGCGCAGTGCTCGGACGAAGGTCTCGGAGGTGAGATCCTCGGCCACCTGCTTCTTGCCCACCCGCACATAGATGTAGCGATAGACCGTGTCGACGTAGCGCTCGTAGAGCAGGCCGAACGCCTCGCCGTCGCCCTTCTGCGCTAGCTCGACGAGGGCCGCGACCCGGTCGAAGTCGGCCGGTGCCGCTCCGTCGGCGAACCCCGCCCGTGAGCTGGCTGACCCAGACCCGGGCCCAGACCCGGGCCTGCCGGCGGCGTCAGCGACGCTCAGGGCGACCCGCACGTCCGCGAGGAAGCGCTGCGTGGACTGCCTCCGCCCGCCTCCCGGGGGTTCCGGGCTCCAACCGGGGCCGTAGCCGCCCACCGGCCAGGCGTGGATCGACGCCCGCGCCGGGGGGCGTGCTGGCGTCGGTGCCGTGAAGAAGTGCGACATTCCGGCCAGTCTCGCCTACCGCCCCGTTCTTGTCAGGCAAACGCCCGCATATCCGACGAACTCGACATGGAGGGCCGGCCGACCGCACCGGTCCGCATCCGAGAGCGCATCGCGGGGATGAGGATGTGGCTCCATGGAGCCACATGAGGATGTGGCTCCATGGAGCCGAAATGTCCAGGCGCGCGGTTCCAGCCCACCGATAATCGCTGGGTGCGTTCATTCGAGGACCTGGTCGCCGAGGCCGCCGACGTGTCCGTCGCGGGCTGGGACTTCTCGTGGCTCAATGGACGGGCGACTGAGGAACGGCCGATATGGTGTTACGCCCGAAGCATGGCCGGCCGCCTGACCCACGCGCGGTCCGCGCTCGACCTGCAGACGGGCGGTGGGGAGGTTCTCGCCGAGGCGGGCAAGTATCCACCGGTCGCGGTCGCGACCGAAGCGTGGCCGCCGAACCTGGCTGTTGCCACCGCACGCCTGCATCCCCTCGGCGTCGTCGTGGTCGGTCACGACGGGGAGTCAGCCCTCCCGTTCGCCGACGGATCCTTCGACCTGGTGACCAGCCGTCATCCGGTGCGCACCGACTGGGCGGAGGTGGCGCGCGTGCTGGCGCCAGGTGGCACGTACTTCTCCCAGCAGGTCGGACCGGCCAGCATGGTCGAGCTCAGCGAGGCGTTCCTCGGGCCGTTGCCGGACGCGGATCGCTGGCGGCGGCCGCAGGACGCCCGCGCGGCGGCGGTGACGGCCGGCCTGGACGTCGTCAATCTGCGCACTGCGACGCTTCGCGCCGAGTTTCACGACGTGGGGGCGATCGTCTACCTCCTGCGCAAGTGCGTGTGGTGGGTGCCGGGCTTCTCCGTGGAGCGGTATCTCGACACGTTGCACGAGCTGCACCAGGGGATGACCCGCGAGGGACCGTTCGTCGCCCACGCCAGCCGCTTTCTCATCGAAGCGCGCAGAATGGGCAGGTGACCACGCCACGGATCAGCCTGATCACCCGCCCGGGCTGCCACCTGTGTGACGACGCCCGTGCGGTCGTCGAGGCAGTGGCGGCCGACCTCGGTGTCGGGTGGGCGGAGCTGTCCATCGACGACGATCCGCAGCTGCGCGAACGCTACTGGGAGCAGATCCCCGTGACCCTCGTGGACGGCGCCCAGCATGACTTCTGGCGGGTGTCCGAGCATCGGCTCCGTGCCGCCCTGGCGACCTCTCCGGACCCGCGCGTGTGACCTCGGTCACGCCGACTGCGCGGCGGCGTGACCGTCACCCCGTGGAGCACGACCACCGGCCTTCGCGCAACTTTGTGCCTGCGTTCACAAACGCATACTCTGAGGTCATCCACGCGCTCCAGCCCCCCCGGATGGCGTCCCCACCGGACGGGCCAAAGGTGAAAGGAGCCGGTGAGCGAACGTGTCCGCCGACCCCGCGATCCGTCGAGAGATTCCCGACGCGACGGTTGCCCGGCTCCCCGAGTACCTGCGCGCCCTCACCGACGTCGCGGACCGCGGTATCTCCTCGGTGTCCTCCGAGGAGCTCGCTGCCGCCGCAGGCGTTCGCTCCACCCAGCTCCGCAAGGATCTCAGCCACCTCGGGTCCTACGGTGTCCGGGGGGTCGGTTACGAGGTCGAGCACCTCGCCCTGGAGATCTCCCGGGCGCTGGGTCTGACGCAGGACTGGCCCGTAGCGATCGTTGGGATGGGCAACCTCGGCCGCGCGCTCGCGGCATACTCCGGCTTTGCCAGCGGCGGGTTCCACGTCGCAGCCCTCTTCGACGAGGACCCGGCCATCACCGGAGAGATCATCGGGAACGTGCGGGTCGCGAAGATGAGCGACCTGCGGGTCCTGGCCGAGGTGGAGGGGCTCTCCCTCGGCGTCATCGCGACCCCGGCCGGGTCCGCCCAGCAGGTTGGTGAAGCCCTCATCGACGCCGGGATCCGCTCGATCCTCAACTTCGCCCCCGTCGCCCTCGTCGTACCGTCGGACGTCAACGTCCGCCGCGTCGACCTGGCCACCGAGCTCCATGTCCTCGCCTTCCACGAGCAGCAGAAGTCGTTCGACTCAGACCTGGGGGTGGCCCAGTGAGCGTGCTCGTCATCGGGCTGTCCCACCACACCGCACCGATTACCCTGCTCGAGGCCGTCGCCGGCGCCAGCAGCGTCCACCTGGCAGCTCGGGTGCGGGCCTGCGACGCGATCACCGAGGCCGTCGTCGTCACCACCTGCAACCGCCTCGAGGTGTATGCCGAGGCCCTCACCTTCCATGGCGCCGTCGCGGCGATCGGTGATGCGCTCTCCGCCGCCTCGGGCGTCCCTCTCGGCGAGCTGAGCACTCACCTCTACGTCCACTACGAGGACCGAGCGGTCGCGCACGCGTTCTCCGTGGCGTCCGGGCTCGACTCGATGGCCGTCGGAGAAGCGCAGGTGCTCGGCCAGATGCGGGACGCCCTGCGCAGCGCCCAGCGCACCGGAACGGTGGGGGAGTCGCTGAACTCCCTGTTCCAGCAGTCGTTCCGGGTCGGTAAACGGGCCCACTCGGAGACGGGGATCGACACGGTCAGCCACTCGCTCGTCGAGGCGGGGCTCGACTGCGCCGTGGAGACGTTCGGGGCGCTCACCGCAGCCCGCGTCCTCGTCGTCGGCGCCGGCGGCATGGGCAGCCTGGCGGCCACCACGGCGGCCCGACGAGGCGTGGCCGGGCTGACCGTCGTCAACCGGACCGCAGCACGGGGCCACCGCCTGGCCGCCGCGACCGGAGGCACCGCCCGCCCGATGGTCGAGCTCGGCGACGCCATCGCTGCGGCCGACATCGTCATCAGCTCCACCGGCGCACTTGGTCACCTCATCTCGGCGGAACAGGTCGCCCAAGCGCGTGCCGGAGCGGCCGACCGACCGCAGGTCTTCCTCGACCTCGCACTTCCCCGGGACGTCGACCCCGCTGCGGCCGAGCTGCCGGGAGTGCGCGTCATCGGCCTGGCCGAGCTCGGTGCGCGGCTCGCCATCGCGTCCTCGACGCCGACCTTGCCACAGGTCCAGGCGGTCAACGACCTGGTCACCGGTGAGGTGGCCGGCTACCTCACCGCACGCATGGCGAAGTCCGTGGGTCCCACCGTCGCCGCCCTGCGGTCGCGGGCCGCTGAGGTCGTCGACGCCGAGATCGCCCGGCTCGAGCAGAAGCTGCCGGATCTCGACGAGACGACGAGGGCAGAGGTTCACAGAACCGTGCACCGGGTCGTCGAGAAGCTCCTCCATGCCCCGACCGTCCGGATCAAGGAGCTGACGAGTGAGGGGCACGGTGGCGACTACGCCGCTGCCCTGCGCGAGCTCTTCGACCTCGACCCGCACGACGTCGCCGCTGTCTCCGTCCCGCCGGGGACGCCCACGCTGCCGGCACCGGCCATCGACTTCGGTGGTGCCTCATGACCGCCCTCCGTATCGGCACCAGGCGTAGCGCGCTCGCCACGACGCAGTCGGCCTGGGTCGCCGACCGGCTGCGCCATGCCGGGCACGACGTCGAGCTCGTGGAGATCACCACCCACGGGGACGTGTCCTCGGCGGCGCTGACCACGATCGGCGGCACGGGGGTCTTCGCTGCCGCGATCCGCCGCGCCCTGCTCGAGGACGAGATCGACCTCGCCGTCCACTCGCTCAAGGACCTCCCGACGACGCCTGAGCCGCGGCTCACCGTCGCTGCAGTCCCGCGACGAGAGGACCCTCGAGACGTCCTCGTGGCCCGGGACGGGCTGACCCTGGGCGAGCTGCCCGACGGCGCCGTCGTCGGCACCGGGTCCCCGCGCCGCACCGCTCAGCTGAACGCCCTCGGCCTCGGCCTCGACGTGCGACCTGTCCGGGGCAACGTCGACACCCGGATCAGGCTGGTCCGCTCCGGCACCTGTGACGCCGTGGTGCTGGCCCGCGCCGGGCTCAGCCGTCTTGGCCTGCTGGACCACGTCACCGAGACGCTCGACCCGCTGCAGTTCCTCCCGGCCCCCGGTCAGGGCGCGCTCGCGATCGAGTGCCGCACGGACCGCACGGATGTCGTCGCGCTCCTGGCCGTCCTCGACGACGCCGACAGCCGGGCCAGTGTCACGGCCGAGCGGGCGGTCCTCGCCGCGCTCGAGGCCGGCTGCACCGCTCCCGTCGGCGCCCTCGGCGAGGTCGTCGAGGGGGAGTCCGGCGTCGAGCTCTCGCTGCGGGCGTTCGTCGGCGCCGAGGACGGGTCGGCCGAGCTGCGCCGCTCGCTCATCGGGTCCGTCGACCACCCGGTTGACCTGGGTCGCCAGCTCGCTGAGATCCTCCTCGAGGACGGCGCCCAGGACCTGGCGGGCCACCCACCCGCGCCGCCGGGCGGCATACCGAGACCGGTCGCCGACCAGGACCTGGCGGGCCACCCACCCGCGCCGCCGGGCGGCATACCGAGACCGGTCGCCGACCAGGACCGGGCGGGCCACCCACCCGCGCCGCCGGACGGCATACCGAGACCGGTCACCGCCCTCAGCACCCCACCCATCCCTTCCCACCCGGAGCAGGTCTCGTGAGCCCCATCTCAACCAAGAGCACAACCGCCGGCAAGCCAGCCGGCCGGGTCGCCTTCGTCGGCGCCGGGCCCGGCGACCCCGGCCTGTTGACGCTGCGTGCCCGCGACGAGCTTGCCGCCGCGGACACGGTCGTCATCGACCAGGTCAACCGGGACGACATGGTCGCCCGTCACGCCCGACCGGACGTCGAGATCATCGACGCGGGTCACGGCGAGCACGGTGAGGAGCTGACCCGCGCCTCTCGCGCCAAGATTCTCGTCCGCGCCGCCAAGGCCCTCGAGCCCGGCGGGCTGGTCGTGCGTCTCATGGACGGCGACCCCGCGATGTTCAACGGGTTCGCCGAGGAGGCGCTGGCCCTGCACCGGGCGGGCATCGGGTTCGACGTCGTGCCCGGGGTCAGCGCCGTGACCGCCGTCCCCACCTACGCCGGCGTGCCGCTGACCTCCAAGGAGGCGAGCGCCGTCCACGTCGTCAGCGCGGGTGACCGCAAGCACGACTGGAGCCCGGCCGTCGCCGCCCACGTGACCGTTGTCATCCTCGGGCTCCCCGAGACGCTCGCGGACGCTCTCGCCGACCTACGGGCTGCCGGTCGTGCCGGCGAGACACCCGTCGCCGTCACGGAACGCGGCACGACGACCCATCAGGTCACCCACACGACCACCCTCGGCGAGGTGTCGAAGCTCCTGCGGTCGACGGCCGTGCACTTCCCCTCGCTGGCGGTCGTCAGCCCCAACGTGGCGATGCGCGACGAGCTCTCGTGGTTCGAGACCAAGCCGCTCTTCGGGTGGAACGTCCTCATCCCCAGGACACGGGAGCAGGCCGGCGCGACGATCGAGCGGCTGTCGTCCTACGGCGCCAACGCCGACGTGGTGCCGACGATCTCGGTCGAGCCGCCACGCACGCCGCAGCAGATGGAGCGCGCGGTCAAGGGCCTGGTCACCGGGCGCTACGAGTGGATCGGGTTCACCTCGGTCAACGCCGTGCGCGCCGTGCGGGAGAAGTTCGACGAGTTCGGACTGGACGCCCGGGCCTTCGCCGGCCTGAAGATCGCGGCCGTCGGTGGGGTCACCGCTCAGGCGTTGCGCGACTGGGGGATCGTGCCGGACCTCGTGCCCGCCGAGGACCAGTCGGCGGCCGGACTCCTCGCCGAGTGGCCTGAGTTCGACCCGGTGCTCGACCCGATCAACCGGGTTTTCCTGCCCCGCGCGGACATCGCCACCGACACCCTCGTCGCCGGGCTCGTCGACATGGGCTGGGAGGTCGACGACGTCACCGCCTACCGCACCGTGCGGGCCGCCCCACCGGCCGCCGCGGTCCGCGACGCGATCAAGTCGGGCGCCTTCGACGCCGTGCTCTTCACGTCCAGCTCGACGGTCCGCAACCTCGTCGGCATCGCCGGCAAGCCACACCACTCGACGCTCGTCGCGGTGATCGGGCCGGCCACCGCGAAGACGGCCAAGGAGCACGGCCTGCGGGTCGACGTCATGGCCGCGGAGCCGTCGTCCGACGCCTTGGTCGACGCCCTCGCGGCACACGGGTTGGCAATGACCAGCGCTGCCGCAGAGGCAGGGGAGCCGGCGCGTCGCCCGAGCGAGAAGCGCCCCGCCGCGCGGCGTCGGGCCACATAGTGCCCACGAGCGGATCCCCGACCGGGCCGACGCCCGGTCGGTTCCCCCCGCGGGTGCCGGGTCGGCTCTCCGGGCCGGTGCTCCGCCCGCGGCGGCTGCGCCAGAACGCCGCCGTCCGCGCTCTCGTTGCCCAGACCCGGCTTTCTCCGCGCGAGCTCGTCCTGCCGGTCTTCGTCCGCGAGGGCGCGTCCGAGCCGACGCCGATCGCCAGCATGCCTGGGGTGCTGCAGCACTCGCTGGACTCGCTGGTTGCCGTGGCTCGCGAGTGCGTGGACGCCGGCCTGGGCGGGATGATGATCTACGGGGTGCCGCTGGTCAAGGATGCCGTCGGCTCCGGTGCCGACGACCCGGACGGCATCCTCAACGTGGCACTACGGCGAGTGCGCGACGCCGTCGGTGACGACCTCGTCGTCATGGCGGACCTGTGCCTCGACGAGTTCACCGACCACGGGCACTGCGGAGTGCTCGGGCCGGACGGTCAGGTGGACAACGACGCCACGTTGTCACGGTATGCCTCGATGGCACTCACGCAGGCCCGCTCGGGCGCCCACGTCGTCGGACTGAGTGGGATGATGGACGGACAGGTCGCCGTCGTGCGCTCGGCGCTCGACGAGGCGGGCTTCGAGGACATCATCGTCCTGGCGTATGCCGCGAAGTATGCCTCCGGGTTCTACGGCCCCTTCCGCGAGGCCGTGCAGTCGTCGCTGGAGGGGGATCGCTCGACGTACCAACAGGATCCGGCGAACCTCACGGAGTCCATCCGCGAGATCCAACTCGACCTCGAGCAGGGCGCCGATATCGTGATGGTCAAGCCGGGGCTGCCCTGTCTCGACGTGATCGTCGAGGCGGCCGCGATCTCCACGGTGCCGGTCGCGGCATACCAGATCTCCGGGGAGTACTCCATGATCGAGGCGGCCGCGGCGCAGGGATGGATCGACCGCCGGCGGTGCGCCCTCGAGGCGCTGACGTCCATCCGGCGGGCCGGCGCCCAGATCATCCTCACCTACTACGCCCTCGAGGCCGCGGAGTGGCTCCGCCCCTGACACCCCCTGCAGTGACCTGGATTCTCCAGCGCTTGACATGGGCGTCGGCCCGCATGGTGGCGCCGGAGGCTTCGCCAGGGTTGCCGTCGGGGCCTCTTCCGGGGCTCGACGCTCTGCCCTCCTGGTGATACAGTTGAACGTTAAATCGTTTCGAGGGTACGGCGAGGTTGCAGACATGACGGGTCACGACGAGCCGCGCTGGCTCAGCGGCGACGAGCAGGAGTCCTGGCGCGCATACCTGCGAGGCAGCCGCCTGCTCGATGAGGCGCTCGACCGGGATCTCCAGGCTCACGGGCTGCAGCTGAGCGAGTACGAGATCATCTCCATGCTCTCCGAGAGCCCGGGGCAGCGCCTGCGGATGTCCGAGCTCGCCGCCCTCGTCGTGCAGTCCCGCAGCCGGCTGACCCACACCGCCTCGCGCCTCGAGACGCGCGGCTGGGTCACCCGCGAAGCGTGCGCGTCCGACCGCCGAGGGGTCGAGCTCGTCCTGACCACGGAGGGCGCCGAGCGGGTCGTCCGGACATCGTGCGCCCACGTGGAGAGCGTCCGGCGCAACCTTCTCGACGTCCTGACGCCCGAGCAGTTCGCCGCCCTCGGGGTGGCCATGAGCCTGGTGCGCGACGCCCAGATCGAGCCCCATGCGGCCGCCGTCGAGGCCGACTGCCTCGCGGCCGAGAGCGCGTAGGGACCCCTCAGGTCCCGCTGCGACAATGGGGCCATGAGCCCCACGGCATACCCCTTTGACGCTCCTGCGTCCGCGGCCTGGTTCGAGCGGGCCCTCGAGGTCACGCCTGGCGGGGTCAACTCGCCGGTGCGGGCCTTCCGGGCGGTCGGCGGCACCGCGCGCTTCATCCGCGAGGCGAAGGGCCCGTGGCTCACCGACGTCGACGGCCGCCGCTACGTCGACCTCATCTGCTCCTGGGGCCCGATGATCCTCGGTCACGCCCACCCCGACGTCCGGTATGCCGTGCAGCAAGCGGCCGAGCGCGGCTTCAGCTTCGGCACGCCGTCGGAGAACGAGGTGCTCCTCGCCGAGGAGATCGTCACCCGGGTGGAGCCGGTCGACCAGGTGCGCCTCGTCAACAGCGGCACCGAGGCGACGATGACCGCCATCCGGCTGGCCCGGGGTTTCACTGGCCGCTCGGTGATCGTCAAGTTCGCCGGTTGCTACCACGGACACGTGGACTCCCTTCTCGCGTCTGCGGGTTCGGGCGTCGCGACCTTCGGCCTGCCTGACTCGGCCGGCGTCCCCGCGTCGGCGGCCGCCGAGACGATCGTCTTGCCCTACAACGATTTCGGCGCCCTCGAGGCAGCCTTCGCCGAGCGGGGGAGCGAGATCGCCGCGGTGATCACCGAGGCGTCCCCGGGCAACATGGGCGTCGTCCCGCCCGCGCCCGGGTTCACCGAGGGGCTTCGGCAGGTCAGCCGGCGCCATGGCGCGCTGCTCATCTCCGACGAGGTGATGACGGGTTTCCGGTGCTCGCCATCGGGCTGGTACGGGCTGGAGGGCCCGTATGCCGCGGGCGCACCGGACCTCTTCACGTTCGGCAAGGTCATGGGAGGCGGCTTCCCTGCCGCGGCCTTCGGCGGTCGGGCGGACATCATGGCGATGCTGTCTCCGGTCGGGCCGGTCTATCAGGCGGGCACCCTCTCCGGGAACCCGGTTGCGACGGCCGCCGGGCTGGCCACACTCCAGGGCTGCACCGACGAGGTCTACGCCCGGCTCGACGTCGTGAGCAGGATCATCGCCGACACGGCGACCGCTGAGCTGACGGCCGCGGGCGTGCCGCACGTCATCCAGCGGGCCGGGTCGATGTTCAGCGTCTTCTTCCGGGAGGGCGCGGTAACGAACTACGACGAGGCCAAGGCACAGTCGACGGAGGCCTTCCGCGCCTTCTTCCACTCGATGCTCAGTCAGGGGGTGCACCTGCCGCCGAGCGCCTTCGAGGCCTGGTTCGTCAGCGCCGCGCACGACGACGAGGCCGTCGACGCGGTGATTGCCGCCCTCCCGGAGGCGGCCAGATCGTCGGCAAGGGCCTCGACCACGGGTTCTCCAGGGTTTGCGACAATCGACGCATGAACGGCCCTGAACGCACCGTCGTCCACCTCATGAGACACGGCGAGGTCGACAACCCCCGAGGAGTTCTCTACGGCCGGCTGCCGGACTACCACCTGTCGGAGCTCGGCCGCGAGATGGCCGAGACGGTCACCAGGCACCTCGCCGACCACGTCGTCGTTCGGGTCGTCGCGTCCTCGCTCGAGCGAGCCCAGGAGACGGCGACGCCGATCGCCGCATTGCACGACCTGCGGGTCTCGACCGATGACCGGGTCATCGAGGCGGCCAACCACTTCGAGGGCAAGACCTTCGGCGTGGGTGACGGTGCGCTCTCGAAGCCGCAGCACTGGCCCAAGCTGGTCAACCCCTTCACGCCGAGCTGGGGGGAGCCCTACGCGGAGATCGCCAGCCGAATGGTGCACGCCATCAGCGACGCCCGGGCCCAGTCCCGCGGTCACGAGGCGGTCCTCGTGTCCCACCAGCTGCCCATCTGGACGGTCCGCAACCAGCTCGAGGGCAAGCACCTCTGGCACGACCCGCGCAAGCGCGAGTGCTCCCTGGCCTCGCTGACCTCCCTGGAGTACCTCGATGACGACCTGCAGTCGATCACCTACAGCGAGCCGGCCGCGGCCCTGCTCGAGCGCGCCAGGAAGAAGGCCGGCGCGTGATCGCTCGCCTCGCTCCCTGGGCGTCGAAGGCCGTCCCGACCGGCTTGCTGGTGGCCGCGCTCGTGAGCCTCGGTGCCTGCTCGACCGACGCCAGCTCCGTCGCTGAGCAGGCCAAGGCCGGCGACGGCAAGGGCTACGTCGCCGGTGACGGCACGGTGGAGCAGCTCGATCCCGCCAGGCGGGGGGCCCCGATTGCGCTCAGCGGCACGACCGTCGAGGGGGCGCCGTGGTCGATGTCCGCGGACGCCCCTGGCAAGGTCGTCGTCGTCAACGTCTGGGGGTCATGGTGCCCGCCCTGCGTCGAGGAGCAGCCGCAGCTGCAGCAGGTCTGGGCCGGCCTCCAGAGCGCCAACGCGCCGGTGGCGTTCATCGGCATCGACACCTTGGAGGGCCCGGAGACCGGCCTCGCCTTCATACGGGCGAACAACGTCACCTATCCCTCGTTGAGCAACCCTGCCAGCAAGGGTCAGCCGATGCTCGCCCTCCAGGGAAAGGCGTCGGCCACCCCGTCGACGCTCGTCCTCGACCCCCAGGGGCGCATCGCGGCGCGCGTGCTCGGCCAGACCACCGCGGGCACCCTCAGGGCGATCGTCGACGACGTGCTCGCCGAACAGGTCTGAGCGACGGTGCTCGACCTCGCCCACGACTCGACGATCGCCACCGGTGCCCTGCCGGTCGCGGCACTCGTCGCGCTCGCCGCGGGCCTTGTGTCGTTCGCCTCCCCCTGCGTGCTCCCGCTCGTCCCCGGCTTCCTCGGCTACGTCACCGGGCTCTCCGAGGTCGCCCTCGAGGACCGGCCACGCTCACGCCTGGTTCTCGGGGCGCTGCTCTTCGTCGTCGGCTTCAGCGTCGTCGTCATCAGCGGTGTCCTGGTCGCCTCCGTCCTCAGCGAGGCGCTGCGTGAGCACCAGAGCCTGCTCGTGCGGATCGGCGGCGGCATGGTCATCCTGCTGTCCCTGGTGTTCCTCGGCATGGGGACCCAGCGCAGCATCAAGCCGCGCTGGAAGCCCGCCGCCGGGCTGGTCGGAGCGCCCCTGCTCGGCATCGTCTTCGGCCTCGGCTGGAGCCCCTGCCTGGGCCCGACCCTTGCCGCGATCCTCGCGCTGACCTCCTCGCTGAGCGGCGGCGGTCAGACCGTCCAGAGGGGCATCCTCCTCGGGGTGGCCTACTGCCTAGGGCTCGGCATACCGTTCCTCCTCGTCGCAGCTGGCTGGTCTGCTGCCGGCCGGGCAAGCTCCTGGCTGCGTCAACACCAGCGCGGCGTGCAGCTCGTCGGCGGCGGGCTCCTGCTCGTCGTCGGAGTGCTCATGGTCAGCGGCGTGTGGGAGACGGCGACGACGTGGGCCCAGACGCACCTCATCGGCACGTTCCAGACGGCCCTGTGATCGCCACCCGCACCGATAAACCGGTCACCCAACCGAGGCTCGGGCCCCTGGGCTGGGCCCGCTGGGCGTGGCGCAACCTCACCTCGATGCGCACCGCGCTGTTCCTCCTGTTGCTGCTCTCCATCGGTGCGGTGCCGGGGTCGGTCTTCCCGCAGCGGTCGATCGACGCCGGGAAGGTGGCCGACTACCTGGCGGCCCATGAGACGACCGGCCCCTGGCTCGACCGGCTCGGTTTCTTCGAGGTCTACTCCTCCGTCTGGTTCTCGGCGATCTACCTCCTGCTCGTGGTCTCCCTCATCGGCTGCATCGTCCCGCGCAGCCGGATCCACTGGCATACCCTGCGGGCCAAGCCTCCCAAGGCGCCCAAGCGGCTCAGCCGCCTCGACGAGCACGTCGAGCTCGAGTATGCCGGAACGCCCGGTCAGGCGCTCGAGGCAGCTCGAGCGGCCTTGCGGCGCAGCCGGTTCCGCACCGTGAGCCACGACAACGAGTCGATCAGCGCGGAGAACGGCTACCTGCGGGAGACCGGCAACCTCGTCTTCCACATCGCCATCTGCGTCATCGTCGTCGGGGTGGCGGTCGGGCACCTCTTCGGCTGGCGCGGGGACGTCATCGTCCCCGAGGGTGATGCCTTCTCCTCGACCGTGTCCTCCTACAACGCCGTCGTTCCCGGGCCGCTCACCGACGTCGAGAACCTGCCGCCGTTCACCATCAACCTCGACAAGATGGACGTCCGGTTCGAGCAGAGTGTCCAGGGTGCCCAGCTCGGCGCTCCGCGCGAGTTCACGGCGCACGTCACGACGACGGAGCGCCCCGGCGACCAGCCGAAGCAGCAGGTGATCAGCCCGAACCATCCGGTGACCCTCGACGGCACCGACGTCTTCCTGCTCGGCAACGGCTACGCCCCCGTCGTCACCGTCAAGGACGCCCAGGGCAAGGTGCTCTACCATCAGGCGACGCCGTTCCTCGCCCAGGACAACAACTACAAGTCGGTGGGCGCCATCAAGGTCGGTGCGGCGCGCCCCCAGGAGCTCGCCTTCAGCGGGTTCTTCCTCCCGACGGCCGAGCCGACCTACGCGAGCGGCCCCGTCTCGATGTTTCCCGACCTGGGCGATCCCGAGCTCGCTCTGTCCATCTGGGAGGGCGACCTCTACCCGGGCGGCCGGGCGCAGTCGGTCTACACGCTGAACACCGCACAGCTGACCCAGGTGACCAGGGCCGACGGCTCGCCGCTGCTGGTGCGGCTCAAGCCGGGCCAGAGCTTCGAGCTGCCCGGCGGCCGCGGCACGATCAGCTTCGACTCGGTGGCCCGCTTCGCGGGGTTCTCGGCGCGCGTCGACCCGGGCAAGGAGATCACGCTCGCGGCCGCACTCGCCACCCTGCTGGGCCTCGTCGCCTCGCTGCTCGTGCGCCGCCGGCGCGTCTTCGTGCGGGTGGCGCCGGCTTCGGTGGCCAGGGTCGGTTCCCGGGACGACACCCCACCGCGTACCGTGGTGACGGTTGGTGGCCTCGCCAAGAACGCCGACCCCGGTCTCGGTGCGCTGCTCCAGCGGCTGCGCGACGAGTTGACTGAAGGAACCTGAGGATGCCCTCCACGACCCTCGTCTCCTACTCCAACCTCGCGCTGTACTCCGCGATGGCGGTGTTCACCGTCGCAATGCTCCTCTTCGCGTTTCACCTCGCCGCGCTGGGACCGGCCACGGCGGAGCGCGCCCCCCGGAGGCAGGCGCGTCAACCGGAGCTCGTCGCGGCGGGAGCATCCGGCGCGTCGGAGGTCTCGCCGCCCGGGAAATCGCCGGTCGAGCTGGGAGCGAGTGCTGGAGCAGGCGGGAGCGCCTCCGACGCGGACGTCGACGACCACGCTGCGCCATCACCGCGGGCCCGCAGGCTCGCCGGCATGGCCCTGTCCGTGTCGTGGCTGGGAACGCTTCTGGTCGTCGCGTCAGTGGTCATGCGGGGGCTGGCCGTTCTGCGCCCGCCGTGGGGCAACATGTTCGAGTTTGCGTGCGCCGGGGCCGCGGCGGTCGCCCTCGGGTACTGCCTACTCGCGCGCCGCAACCACTGGGAGTGGCTGGGCCTCTTCGTCATCGGCCCGGTCCTGCTGACGCTCGGGCTGGCGCTGTTCGCGTTCTACACCGAGGCGGCCGAGCTCGTCCCGGCCTTGAAGAGCATCTGGCTCGTCATCCACGTCATCGTCGCCGTCCTGGCCGTCGGCATCTTCACCATCGGCTTCTCGGTGGGTGTCGTCTACCTCGTCAAGAAGCACCGCGAGGAGCACCAGCCGGCGAAGAAGAACTTCATGGAGACCCTGCCGCCGGCCTCGCAACTTGAGCGGACGGCATACGGCCTCAACATGGTGGGGTTCATCCTCTGGACCTTCACGCTCATCGCGGGCGCGATCTGGGCGCAGAAGGCGTGGAGCGCCTACTGGACGTGGGATCCCAAGGAGGTCTGGACCTTCGTCATCTGGGTGGTCTTCGCCGCCTACATGCACGCTCGCGCGACCGCCGGATGGGACCCGAAGAAGGCGATCGTTATCGCGCTCGTCGGCTATGTCTGCGTGCTGCTCAACTTCACGCTCGTCAACCTCGTCTTCACCGGCATGCACAGCTACTCCGGGCTGAAGTAGCCGCCGATGGTGAGGTACACGCTGCTGCGGCTCCTGATCTTCTTCGGCTGCCTGCTCTTCTTCTGGCTCGTCGGCCTGCGCCGTCCCGATCAGCAGGTCTACCTGCTGATCGCGTCGGCCCTGGCCTCCGTGGCCTTGTCCTACGTCCTCCTCCGGCGCGAGCGCGAGCAGTTCTCGGCGAAGATCGCCGAGCGGGTCGAGCGTCGGACGCAGGCCCGCCAGTCCGCGACCGTCTCGGACGAGGACGCGGAGGATGCCGAGGACGCCAACGACGTCGAGGACGTGGGGGACGCCAAGCTCGACGAGCGTCGACGGGATAAGCCCTAGGTGAGCAGGGCCGCTCCACCGATGCCCAAGGCGAGCAGCAGCGACCAGGCGAGCTGGAAGGTCCCCGTGCCGGCCAGGACAGGCACGAGGTCACGGCCGGTCGCGCCCGAGCGGAGCACGAAGACCACCGGAACGACGAGCAGGTATGCCGCGAGGGCCGCGAGAGCGGTCAGGCTGACCACCGCGCACGCGGCCACGGCGAGGACTGACACGAGCAGGAGCAGGTAGTAGAGCCGACGGGTTCCCCTGTCCCCCAACCGGACAGCGAGTGTTTGCTTGCCGTTCTGAGCATCGGTGGGGATGTCGCGCAGGTTGTTCGCGACGAGAATGGCCGACGCGAGTGCGCCGACCCCGACGGCGCCCGCGAGGCAGGACCACGACAGCGTCATGGCCTGGGCGTACATCGTCCCGAGCGTCGCGACGAGCCCGAAGAAGACGAACACGAAGACCTCGCCGAGGCCGAGGTACCCGTACGGGTTCTTGCCGCCGGTGTACTGCCAGGCTGCGGGGATGCAGGCCGCTCCCACCGGCAGCAGGAGCCACGCCTGAGTGAGCGCGACGAGGGCGAACCCGCACAGGGCCGCGAGAAAGAAGCTGACCATCGCGGCGAGCTTGACGTTGGCCGGCTCCGCGAGGTCCTGCCCCACGAGCCGGACCGGGCCGACCCGGACGGCGTCGGTGCCGCGGATCCCGTCGGAGTAGTCGTTGGCGTAGTTCACCCCGATCTGCAGGCACAGCGAAACGACGAGGGCCAGCAGGGCGTAGCCCCAGGTCGTGCGGTTCAGCGCGTATGCCGCTCCGGTGCCGACGGCGACGGGAGATACGGCGACGGGAAGGGTGCGCGGGCGAGCGCCCTGCACCCACTCGGACAGCGTGGCCATGCGGTGCTCTCGGTGCGTGGGACGGGTGGTGCCTCAGAGGTTACGCAGGAAGTCCGGGTCGTCCTCGGGGCCACGCGGGCCGGTCAGTGGCCTTCTGCGCGGCGGGAGCGTCTTGCGGCTCCCGACGATGAGCCAGGTGATCGGCCCTACCCAGGGAACGAACACGATGAGCACGATCCAGATGAGCTTGGGGAGGAACTTCACCCGCTCGTCGTCGGTCTGGATGCAGTCGACGAGGGCATAGATCGTCAACCCGATGCTCGCGATCGTGAGGAGTACCCGCAACATCAACCCGTCCTTCCCGCGTCTGCGTCCAGTGTCTCATCGAAGGCGGCGACGAGGGCACGGCGATCGGGTTTTCCAGGGCCCCGCAGCGGGATGAAGTCGAGGACGAGCAGCCGCTGGGGCAACGCGTGATCGGGCAGTATGCCGCGCAGCGCGGAGCGCACGTCGCGCACCGAGGGCGTCGGAGCACCGGAGAGCATCGTGACCGCGGCCGACACGGCCTGACCCCAGGTCGGGTGGTCGGTGCCGACGACGACGGCGTCGCGCACTCCCGGGACGTAGCGGACGATCGCGTCCTCGACGGAGCCGGGCGCCACCTTGAGCCCACCCGTGTTGACGAGGTCGTCCGCCCGGCCCAGGATGTGCAGCAGCCCGTCGTCGTCGAGCTCGCCGAGGTCGTCGGTGCAGAACCACCGGGTCCCGTCCGCGTCGACCTGGAAGGCATCGGCAGTGAGGCGGGGTTTGCCGAGGTAGCCGTGGGCGACGGTCGAGCCACCGAGGACGACGTGCTGGTCGTTGTTGATGTGGACCTGGCTGACCGGCAAGGGCGACCCGTTGTAGACACAGCCGCCCGCCGTCTCGCTCATCCCGTAGGTCCGGGCCAGCCGCACGCCGGCGCTCTCGGCGGCCACCAGCACCGAGCTGGGAACCGACGCGCCCCCGACGAGGATCCAGTCGTACTCCGCCATCGCCGCCGTGCCGGCCTTGTCCTCAAGGAGCCGGGTCAGCTGCGTCGGCACGAGGGCGGTGTAGCGCGGGCCGCTGGTCCGTCTGACGAGAGCGATCGTGGCGTTGACGAACGATTCGGCCGTGAAGCCTTCGGTGAGGTCGAGCACGCCCGGCTCGGTGCCGGCGACGACGGATCGGACGAGCACCTGCAGCCCGGCGACATGGTGGGCCGGCATGGCGAGCAGCCAGGTCCCGGAGCCACCGAGCACCTGGTGGGTGGACGTGGCGGACGAGACGAGGTTGTCCACCGTGAGCAGGGCCCGCTTGGCGGGTCCGGTGGAGCCCGAGGTCCCGATGACCAGGGCCAGGCCGCCCGGCAGGACCCCGGGCTCGTCCGGCAGGACGGGGACCGGCGTTCCCACGGCATACGGCACGAGCGCGCCGTGGCCGGCGAGTGCCTGCTCCAACGGCGTGAGGATGCCGTGGATCGCCGCGCCGCCTGGCACGGAGAATGGCCGTAGTCCGGACATGGGGAAAGGCTACGGTTCCTCTTCGTCGTCCTCGACGGGCTCCGGCGGGGAGCGCACCGCAAGCGGTGAGAGTCCCCGAGGCCACCCCGCCAGTTGCCGGCGGTTCACTCCTTCACCGAGGGAAGGACAGGGAGCAGGAGGTGGGAGTCGAATCGCTCGCCGGTGTGGAGTGTCACGGTCCCGCCGAAGACATCTGCGGGTCGGTCGTCGGCATCGTTGTGGAGGAACGGTCCGGACCCGGTCCAGGGGGCGGGCTTGGTGGGGGTGGCGCCCGGGTGAACGTCGTCGTGACCCTGGACGTCGAGTGTCAGTCGGTAACCCTCGGGGACGATGAGGCTCGTCGGCCAGATCTCGACGTCGAGCTCGTAGACGACGCCGGGGGTGAGCGGCTCGGCGTGGTCGTGGGTGTGGACGGGAAGGAACGGTCGTGACTGGTCCTGGTCCAGGGCTCGATGCGAGGCGCGCAGCCAGCCTTGCGCGATTGGCGTGTGCGGGTCGTGGCCCCCCTGGAAGACCACTTCGGTGCCGTCGGGTGCGAAGGCGCGCAGCACGAGAAGTACGTCGGTGTCGGCCGTCGAGGACTCGAGGTAGAGCTTGGCCGACAAGGGCCCGGCAATCTCGATCTGGCGCGGAGCCACGTAGCTGAAGCTGCGCCGTCCCTCGATGCCGTGGTAGCTGGAGGACGCCGAGGCCTCGACGGGGTCGGGGCCCATCGACTCGTGCGTGGCGTCGAGGTGCATGGCGGTCCACTCGGTGTCGGGGAGGGGCCAGTGTGAGCCGTGTCGCTCTGCCACCGACCCGTCCACCTGTCGGGTCCTGAGCTGCACGGCCGGCTGGTCGGCCCAGGCGCGGTCGTCGCCTTTGAGGAAGGCCTCGAAGAACCGCTTCTGCAGGTCGAACCCGTACGTGGCGTAGAAGAGCGACCAGTGAGCGTCGTCGTGCATGGTCAGCCACTTCTTCTCGGAAGCCGCAAGCTCGTATCCGCGGGTATTGCCCCGCAGGTGCAGCCCTGCCCCGCCCCAGTTCCCCGCAGACAATACCGGCACCTGGATCTGCGACCAGTCCGGAGCGAAGCCGCGGTAGTAGTCATCCAGGAGCGGATGGTCCCTGAGTGCCTGGCTGAAGTCGAACCGGTGTTCGGCGAGCTCCTCGGCGCTGAGGGTCTCGTCACCGCAGACCAGCTGGGCGGTGTGCGGG